>ORJL010277548.1_pt1 | contig 17692 bp, 15 predicted proteins | sample 1779941 | NCBI WGS metagenome assembly ORJL01 (sample SAMEA104232317, study PRJEB22302) | groundwater metagenome | biome: forest; feature: aquifer; material: groundwater | place: USA | collected 2011-08-07 | depth 5.8 m | reverse complement strand
TTTGCCATCGCTTTCGCGGGCGTGTATTCATTTAAAACCATTATCTTAATGATGATTCCCTGGTGGCTGTTTAAAGTGGGAATGGGTATTTGTTATACTCCCCTAAGTTATTTAGGAATAAGATTGCTTAAAGGCAAAGAAGAAAATACTTCTCAATCATAATGAATTTCGGCCAATATCATCAAGCCGTCAGATTTTTGGAATCGCTCCTGAATTTGCCGATTCCCGACTATCTGCTAAAAACCGCCGATCGCTCCATTTACCTAAAACGGTTGGAGCGGTTTTTGGCTTACCTGGGCAACCCGCAAAAAAACCTTAAATTTATCCACATTACGGGCACGGCCGGCAAAGGCACGACCGTCAATTGTTTGCACGAAATTATCAGAGCCGGGGGCCAAACCGTCGGTTCCTACTACTCGCCTCATCCCACCACGGCCCTGGAAAGAATCAAGGTCAATAATTTGTACATTAGCCCGGCTGATTTTGCCCGGCTGACCCAAAAAATCAAAAACACCATGGATTTGGCCTTAGTCAAATCCCTTTTTGGCCAGCCCTCTTATTTTGAAACTTTTTTAGCTTTGGCCTTGCTGTATTTTAAGGAAAAAAAATGCGACTATGTTATTTTGGAAGCCGGGTTGGGCGGCACGCACGACGCCACCAATGTGATTGCCGAACCGCTGATTACCGCCATCACCAACATCAACTATGATCATACTGAAGTTCTGGGAAAAACCTTGACCAAAATCGCCCTTGATAAAGCGGGCATCATTAAAAAGGGCTGTCAGTTTTTTACCACCGAAACCAAGCCAGCGCAAATCAGGATTTTTCAGAACAAATGCGCCGCTTTAGGGGTTGAATGCCATCTGGTTGAAAGTAAGGTTGACAATCCTAATCGCGCTTTGGCCCGCTCAATCGCCGAGGAACTGGGTTTTAACCAAAAAGCCATAGATCAAGGGCTAAAATCAGCCAAATTGCCCTGCCGCTCGGAAGTTATGCAAACCAAACCAACGGTGATGATTGACGGTTCTCATAATCCGATTAAATTTAAATTTTTGGTCGAAAAAATGAGCGAACTTTATTCCGGTAAAAAAATAAATATCTTGTTGGGCCTGGCGGCCGATAAAGATCTTAACGCTTGTTTAAAAAAAATCATACCTTTGGCGGACAAGCTTATCTTAACCAGATTTTTAATGCCTTACCGCAAAACCGCCGATCTGGCCGTGCTTGCCCGGATCAGCAAAACCATTAAACCAAATTTACCAGTGGCGGTTTTTACCGATCCCTGGCAAGCCCTGGATTTTGGTTTGCGGCTGACCAAAGCAGACGATGTTCTGTTAATTACCGGCTCCTTCTTTTTGGCCGGCGAATTGCGGACGCGGTGGATTACCGAGGAACAAATTTTAAAAAAACGGTCAAGTTTCTAAAAAGGCCTTGCCCACAACCGTCATTGCGAGGAGCCCGCCGAATCGGCGGGCGACGAAGCAATCCCGATGGTTTTACCAAACACAACGGGATTGCTTCGCCCCTACAGGGCTCGCAATGACAATAAGGGCAAGGCCTTTTTTATTTGACTAGCGCCTGATTTATAATTACAATTACCTATACCCAGGCAATAATAGATAGAGAATATGTATACAATTGAACAAATCATTGAAACAGTTAGGGCCTACAATCCGCTGGTAGAGGAAAAACTCCTGCGCAACGCCTACGAATTCGCCGCCATTGCCCATGCCGGCCAAAAACGTTTAACCGGCGAGGATTACATCCAGCACTGCTTGGCCACCATGGCTAACCTGGCCGCTTTAAGAATGGACAGCCCCACTTTGGTGGCAGGCTTGCTTCATGACGTGCCGGAAGACACCAGTTATACTTTGGAAGACATCCGGAAAAAATTCGGCAAGGAAGTGACCAAGCTGGTGGAAGGCATTACCAAGCTGGGCACCTTAAAATACAGCGGCCTGGAACGCTATGCCGAAAATTTGCGCAAGATGTTCATTGCCATGTCCCAGGATATCAGAATCATCATCATTAAGTTCGCCGACCGGCTGAACAATTTGCAAACCTTAAGCCAGATCAGGCCCGATAAGAGAAAAAGAATCGCCCTAGAAACCCTGGAAATTTACGCGCCCATTGCCAACCGTTTGGGCATGGGCGACATGAAAGGCAATTTGGAAGATTTGGCTTTTCCTTACGCCATGCCTAAGGAATACGCCTGGGTGGTGGGCATTTCGCAAAACCGCCTGAAGATTGAAAAAAAATACCAGGAAAAAATTAAAAAAATCATGCAAAAAGAGCTCTTAGAATCCAACATTCCGGTCACTTCCATTGATGTTAGGGTTAAGCACTTGTATTCTTTATACAATAAAATTCTGGAAAAAGACCGCGACATTGATAAGGTCTATGATTTGATCGCTGTCAGAATTATTACCAAAACCGTGGCCGACTGCTATCGCGTGCTGGGCGCCATCCATAAAAAATGGGTGCCCTTAAAAGGCCGGATTAAAGATTACATTGCCCAGCCCAAGCCCAACGGCTATCAATCTTTGCATACCACGGTCTTTGCCGATAAAGGCAAAATCGTGGAATTCCAGATCCGCGACGAAGACATGCACGAATTGGCCGAATACGGCGTGGCCGCCCACTTTAGATATAAAGAATTCGGGACTAAAAAATTGAGCAAGGAAAAAACCGACTGGCTTAAAAATCTGCTGGCCATTCAAAAAAAAATCGCCGATAACAACGCTTATCTGGCGGAAGTCAAGGTGGACGTGTTTCAAAACCGGATTTTTGTGGTTACGCCCAAAGGCGACGTCATTGATTTGCCCGAAAACGCCACGCCGGTGGATTTTGCCTACCATATTCACACCGATATCGGCGATAAATGCTCCAGCGCCATCATCAACGATTCTATCGCCCCGCTGTCCAGCAAGTTAAGAAGCGGCGACGTGGTGGAAATTAAAATCAATAAAAACCGCACGGTGCCCAACGAGGATTGGCTGAACTTTGTCAAAACCAATCTGGCCAAAGATAAAATCCGCCAGGCCTTAAAGCAAAAGCAAGCAGGCGTGATCAGCCGCCTGTTGAATAGGGAATAGGTTGTCAAATTAATCTCTCAACCAGCGCGTTCAACTCTTCCGCCGAATAATAATCAATGGTGACGGTTCCGCCGTCGCCTTTTTGATTGATGTTAACTTTGGTGCCCAGGGATTTTCTTAGCGCTTCTTCTTTTTCCTGAATCTCTAAATTTTTCCCTGTGGTTCGCTGATATGACTTGACCGTCACTTTTTTAACTTCGTTTTCGGAAGCCCTGACCGTTAAGCCCGCGGCCAGAATTTTTTTAAACAGCTTAAGGCGCTCTTTATCGTCCGGCTGACTTAAAATTATTTTAGCGTGGCCGGCGGTCAGCTTTTTTTCCATGAGAGCGGTCTTAATTTCAACCGGCAAAGCCAACAGACGCAGAGCGTTGGCAATCGTAGTTCTTTTTTTGCCCACCCGTTCACCTACTTCTTCCTGGGTCAAGCTGAATTCGTCAATCAATTTTTGATAGGCCTTGGCTTCTTCAATGGGATTTAAATCGGCTCGTTGCAAATTTTCCACCAAAGCCAGCTCCAGCTGTTCCAATTCCTGGGCCTGCCTGATCAAACACGGCGCCGTAGCCAGTTCCAAAATCATCGCGGCCCTAAAGCGCCTTTCGCCGGCGATCAGCTGATATTTGCCGTTCTTGGCCGGCGCCACGATTAACGGCTGCAGGATCCCGTGTTTTTTTATGGAATTAACCAAGTCCTCCAACTCGTCATAGGCAAAATGCTCCCTGGGCTGCCTCGGATTGGCGATAATTTCCGAAACCTTGATTTTCCTGACCCGTTCATCGGTATCTTCCAAAACCGAAGTCAACGGACTTACTGGTTGAACCGAGTCCTCCTTTAATTTATTGGGGATTAATGAACCTAGTCCCCTGCCTAATCCGCCTTTTATCATATGGTTGGTACTGTTATTGCGAGTGAGGGCAAGAAAAATTTTTTCAGTCCGAGGCGGGTCCCCCCGAGCGAGCCCTGGCGAGCGAAGCGAGACCAGGGGGAGTCGAGGGAGGGAGACGAGGACAAAAAAATTTTTACTTGACCGAGCGAAGCAATAACAAAGTAATTAATACTGTCCGCCTGATAAAATAACTTCTCTGGCCAATCTTTCATAGGCCTTGGCGCCCTTGCCATAAGGATCATATTCCAAAATGGTCTGGCCGTAAGAAGGCGCCTCTGCCAAACGGACATTGCGCGGGATAATTGACCTAAAAATCTTTTTAGGAAAATGCTGGTACAGTTCGTTAAAGACCGCTTCGGACAAGCTGTTGCGGCCGTCATACATGGTTAAGACCGCGCCTAAAATATTTAAATCCGGCTTTAAATTGTTTTGAATCAAATTAATCGTGTATAAAAGCTGGGACAAACCCTCCAAAGCGTAGTATTCGCATTGCACCGGAATTAATAACTCACTCGCCGCCACCATGCCGTTTATGGTCAACAGCCCCAAAGAAGGCGGATTGTCAATTAAAATATAATCGTAATCGCTTAAAATCGGGCGCAAATTGTCGGCCAGGCGGAACTCCCGGCGGTCAACATTGACCAGCTCCACGTTGGCGCCGGCCAGATTAAGATTAGCCGGAGCCAGATGCAAATTATCCACCCTGGTTTTAACCAAAACGTCTTCAAAAGTCACGGGATCAATCATCATCACGTCGTAAATACCTTTGGCCAAATTTTGGTAATCAACGCCCAAACCCGAAGAAGCGTTGCCTTGCGGATCAATATCAATCAACAGGACTTTTTTTCCGTAGGCCGCTAAATAAGCGGCCAAGTTGATTGCCGTGGTGGTTTTGCCCACGCCGCCTTTTTGATTGATAATGGAAATTACCCGAGCCATAGATTAACATAATTATACTGAAAATTTGAGAAAACATCAATTATCCGGTCTTTAAAATGCGTTCCATTGACAAATGAAGAACCTCATTATAAAATGAAAACCGTTGTTTAACCATCAAAATTCGCGGTAACGCGAATTTTGAAGAGGAAGACATTGATTGAAGCCGTAATCACCGACCCCGAGCGAAGTCGAGGGGGAGGTGATGAAGGCTGAAAGCAATGTCTGACGAGCCGAAGTGGCGGAATTGGCAGACGCGCACGACTCAAAATCGTGTGGGCTTACGCTCATGAGAGTTCGATTCTCTCCTTCGGCACCACGTCGTAATTCGGTTACAGCTTCCGTTTTTCGACTGAGTCGAAAAACTCCAGCTTTCACCAAATTACTCCTTTTAAAAATCCCTTTCGCTAACGCTCAAGGGATTTTTATTAATTTGGTGATTTTGATTTGTTTGTTTATAAAAAACAACGGAAGTGCTAAAATAGGCATATGATGACCCTAACCACCCCCGTTGAAAACCTGACCAAAGTGGGTAAAACCGTGGCCTCGCGGTTAAAATACCTGGGCATTTTTAATGTTTTGGATTTACTCAATTATTACCCGTTCCGCTATGACGATTTTTCGCAGTTAAAAAAGATCAAGGATTTGACTCCGGGCGATATTACCACGGTCAGAGGCAAAATTGAATTGCTGGCCAATAAACGTTCGTTTAAGAAAAAAATCATCATTACCGAATGTTTTTTAAGCGACGACACCGGTTCCATCAAAACCGTCTGGTTTGGCCAGCCGTTTATTGCCAAGACCCTAAAAAACGGCGACGAGGTCTTTTTGGCGGGCAAAGTTGACGGCGACCTGTTCAACCATTTTCTTAAAAATCCATCTTATGAAAAAGTCAGCTCGCCTCGCTTTGGAGGCGAAGCGGGCGCCGAAACCGTTCATACCGCCCGTCTAGTCCCGATCTATTCTTTAACCGAGGGCTTAACCCAAAAACAACTCCGCTTTTTAAGCCGGCAAGCTTTAACCGCGGCGGCTGAAGTTATAGATGAATTGCCTCAAAACATCAAAGACAATTACAATTTAGTTGACCTGGCTCAAGCGATCAAGCAAATTCATTTTCCGGAAAGCAAAGAGAAATTAATGGCAGCCACCAACCGGCTTAAATTTAATGAATTGCTGGATTGGCACTTACAAAATCTGTTATTAAAAAAGGATATTCAGGAAAGCCAGGCCTCGCCTATTGAATTTAATGAAGCGGAAACCAAAACGCTGGTCAATAACTTGAACTTTAAACTGACTGACGCGCAGAAAAAAAGCGCCTGGCAAATCCTTCAAGACATGGCCAAAACCAAGCCCATGAACCGCTTGCTGGAAGGCGACGTGGGCGCCGGCAAGACCGTAGTAGCGGCTCTGGCCATTGCCAATGCCGGCTTAAACAATTTTCAATCCGCCCTGCTGGCGCCCACGGAAATTTTGGCTTACCAGCATTTTTTGGCTTTAAAAGAAATACTTCGGCCGATTAATCTGAATGTGGCTTTGTTAACCAGAAGCAAGGGCGAAGTTTTTAATACCGCCGATCAAAAACCATCCACCTTAAGCAAAGCCAAACTTCTTAAAACGATTGCCAACGGAGAAATTCAGCTAATAATCGGCACGCAAGCCCTGCTGGAAGATAAGGTTGTTTTTAATAATTTGGGACTAGTGGTAATTGACGAACAGCATCGCTTTGGCGTAGAACAAAGGCAAAAACTACGAGAAAAATCGGGCGACCCCGCCACCACGCCCCACTTTTTATCCATGACCGCCACGCCCATCCCCCGCACACTAGCTCTGACTTGGTACGGAGATTTGGACCTCTCGGTTTTGGATGAACTGCCGCCTGACCGGAAAAAACCCATTACCGTTTTATTTGGTCCGGCCAAAAGAAATCAGGCCTATGAATTTATTCTGGAAAAAATCAAAGCTGGCCGGCAATGCTTTATCATTTGCCCGCTGATTGAAGAATCCGACAAACTGGGCGTTAAAGCGGCCACCGAAGAATATCAAAAACTGGTTGAAGAAATTTTCCCTCAATTAAAAATCGGCCTGTTGCATGGCCGGCTCAAAGCCAAGAATAAAGACAAGGTCATGGCTGATTTTGCCAATGGATCAACTGATATTTTAGTGGCCACCTCGGTGGTGGAGGTCGGGGTCAACGTGCCCAATGCGGCCGTCATGATTATTGAATCGGCCGAAAGGTTCGGTCTGGCCCAGTTGCATCAGTTTAGAGGCCGGGTCAACCGCTCCAGCCATCAATCACACTGCTTGTTGTTTACCAATAGTAATTCCGAAAAATCTTTAAACCGCCTCAACACCCTGGTTAATTGTTATGACGGCTTTAAATTGGCCGAGGAGGATTTAAAACAACGGGGCGCTGGCAATTTAACCGGCAGCCAGCAATCGGGCTGGTGGCAGTTTAAGCTGGCTTCTTTTGCCGACAGCAAACTACTTGAAGAAACTAAAAAAGCCGCCGACCTGATTGCCAGCGACTATCCGGAAATATTGGAACGGTTAAAAAACCGGACCGTTATCCATCCTGAATAGCAGGCCTTGCCCCACAGCGGTCATCGTAAAACAACGTAGGGACAGGTTTAAAACCTATCCCTACAATAATTGCGATAACGATTATGGGCAAGGCCTGCTTCAATTCAACAATCTGACAATTTCCTTAACCTCTTTAATTTTAACCAACGCGGCATTGGACGCACCTTCGTAATAAGGCAAAATGATTTTATTAAAACCCAGTTTGACTGCCTCTTTAACCCGTTCTTTGGTTCTAGCCACCGACCGAACTTCTCCGGCCAAACCCACTTCGCCAAAAATCACGGTTTTGGCCGGCACAACCTTGTCTTGATAGGCGGAAATAACGCTGGCGCAAACGGCCAGATCCAGGGCCGGCTCTTTTAAGGTTAAACCACCGGCAATATTAAGATAAATGTCAAAGTTAGCCAAATTAAAGCCGGCTCTTTTGCTAAGAACCGTAGCCAACAGTTCCAAGCGCCTTTGATCAAAACCGGAGGCGGACCGTTTGGGATAAGCCGAATTGGTTTTAGAAACCAGGGCCTGCACTTCCACCAAAAATACCTGCGAACCCTCGGCCACCGGGCAAATGACGGAACCGGGCTGATGATGGCTTTCGGCCAAGAATATTTTTGAAGGATTAATTACCGGCTTCAAACCTTCCTTGACCATTTCTAAAATAACCACTTCATCGGTCGGGCCAAAGCGGTTTTTTTGCGCCCGCAGCAGGCGATATTGCTTATATTTATCGCCTTCCAAATACAAGACCGTGTCCACTAAGTGCTCCATGGTTTTGGGTCCGGCCAAATCGCCTTCTTTGGTCACATGGCCGATGATGATAATGGCGGTCTGGCCCGCTTTGGCTAAAGTCAATAATTTGGCGGTGCAGGCCTTAATTTGATTAATATTGCCCGTGGAATTTTTAATTTCTTCGGTATAAACGGTTTGGATGGAATCAATCACGGCCAACTTGGGTTGTTCGCTCTCAATCGTCGCGATAATGGTTTCCAAATGATCTTCATTTAAAAACTTTAACCCGCCCTGACCCTTGGCCAAGCGAGACAACCGACCCGAAACTTGATCGGCCGATTCTTCAGCGGAAACATATAGAACTTCTTCTTTAAAACGGTTGGCGATTTGCAAAGCCAAAGTTGATTTGCCCACCCCGGGATCGCCGCCCAGCAAAATCAAACTGCCGGGCGTAATTCCGCCGCCCAGCACCTTATCAAATTCTTCAAAGCCGCTTTTGATTTTAGGTACTCTAAATTCCTTACCCGCCACCAAAGACAAATCTAGAACATCCTTTGATGCTTTGGTGTTGGAAGTTGATATTTTTTTTCGGCCAGAGGCCGACCAACCTTTGGCTGGGGTTGATTGTTTCTTAGTGGCCGCTTCCTCAATCAGCGTTCCCCAGGCCCCGCACTCCAAACACCGCCCAGCCCATTTTGGACTTTGCGCGTCGCATTTGGAACAGATGAAGATTGTACTAGACATAACATTTTCAGTTGTCCGATTAAATCGGACAACTCACAGATATAATATTATTACTAATTGGCTTAAATAGCAACAAAAACAGGGTAAAATCCTCCGAAGCTTTAGCGGAGGAGGATGACCCTGTTTGGTTAATATCACCTTATTAAATCTTGGCTGGCGCCGCGATAATAGCTATTTTAACGCCTCCCAAATCTGCTCTTCTTCAAAACCCCATTCCATCATCTTTTTAAAAATCTTCATGTTGATGAACTTATGAAGATTGTATTGAATCGTATATTTGGCTTGCGTCCTCGGATGTTCAACTCTAACATGACTGCCCTTGCCAAAAGAACGGTCAACAACCAGCCCCAATTTCAGACACGCTTTAATCCAACGCGCTTGCGTAATATCCGAAAAACTGCGGCTAGACATAAATGCGCTGTTTCAAAGTTACCGGTTCATTGTCGGCGCGCAAGACAGCGTCATGGCACAGTTTAGGCGGGATGCCAAAATAAGTAAAAATAGCGTCCTTAATGATAGAAGTTATCTCCTTGACATTGGCGCCGCCGGTGATAATGCCGTCAAGATTGACGGACTCGGCTGTCCAGGAGCCGTCTGGGTATTGCTCAATTTTAAATTCAATTCCGCCTCCTAAACGCTGGATTTCTTTCTTCATGGTAATAATCCGCTGATCCGCCTCCTCGTTAAAATCATAGCCCCAGCGGCGCAATTGCTTAGCCGCCAAATAAATTATTTTATTTATCAAACGCATAATTTTAATCTTCTTATATTTCTATCCTACCTAAAACCAAAGGACAAGTCAAGGGGTCGCCTTCAACTTTAAACCTCAAGGGTATGTACAAATTGTCCATACCCTTTAACTTACAAAACGACAAAAACAGAACTATTAACCTTATTTCATACTGTTATAGGGGGGTGGTAATTTGCCCCCACCCTTTGGCCAACTCCGGATCGCGACGGCGCATATCTTTTAAATAACCATCCGGCTGAAACGATTCGGTTAGGGCCTCTATAACATCAACTATTACAAACCACCATTCATTGTTATGGATGGTTTTACGGACTTGTTTGCCTTTAAATAAGACGATTTTAGTTGATTCTATGGGATTATTTGATTCATTCATACGTTTAATATTATTACTTATTAGCTTAAAAAGCAATCCGACCTACGCGTTCCGCTTCGGCGGATTAAATAAAAACAGGGTTAAGTCCTTCGAAGCTTTAGCGAAGGAGGATGACCCTGCTTGCCCCGCTGAATAGCGGGGTTTCTTAAATTATCTTAATAAACCCTTAAAAATTTGTCAAATCAAAAATCCCAAATACTCAAAGTAGTCGGGATTTTTAAAAATGTTAATTTATTCGCCCTGAACGCGACAACTGGCAGTACTGATATGAATATGATTAGTTCTTTCATTAGGCTCATGAATAGGCATGTTGTCCACAATGGGCTCAAACGCCCAATATCCCACGAATTGTGAACAATTTTCTATCGCTGTTTCTATATATACCCCATTATCTTCATCACCTAAATCTACAGCATGGGATTCATTATCGTTCCCATTACCCCCGTAATGACAGGAGGTCCGGCTATGAGCGCAATCATCGGGCCTGTCCTGCGCACGACAAACCCCAACATTGCCAATATGATTTTCATTACTGATAGAAGAAATCCGGCCAATGCTTATATTATTTCCGGCTTCTCCTTCCTCCTCTTCCATTTTATTAAAATTTATCCTCAAACAACTTAATAATTCAATTAAATCAGGGGCGGCGTCAATAAGCTGCGCTTCTATACCATCGTCAAAATCCCAACCTTCTCCGATCTCAAAACCGCTATTAGTTTGACCGCCATTATTGTTATTTCCAACGGCAAGATTTGGAATTAAAGTGCACCGAGTGCCATACGATTTTCCAAGATCACTAGACGGCTCGACCACATAATACCAAGCACCGTTTGGCCCATCTGGATTAAAATTCACAGCATCGACTGTAAAAGGAAATTTTGCTATACCTACCAAGGGCAGATAAATATTTAAATCGGCAAGCACCTGATACGCCGACCAGTGGTCATATCCGTCTATGATTTTGCCAACTTTTTCATCACAATCAGCTTTGGTTTCCATGTTTTCCGCGATATAAAGATCATGAACAAGGAAATCATTGCCAAACCAATTAGCTAAAATATTAGGATTTATAAGCCCCCCAAAGAATGTCCTATATTCAGCGATTGTTTTTTTATCAGTCATCAAACAACAACCAGAAGCTATGGGTGACTTTACTTTTTCAATAGTTTTAATATTTAAGGACTTGAAATTAACCAAGGCGGGGTTCACAGTATTTAAAATCAAATAAGAGGAGAGAACTAAAATTAAGCCGACAATCGCCCCAATAATAATTTCTTTGGCTTTAGTGATTTTACCGGAATCCCCGCTGGAAAAAAGCCATAGCAAACCGCCAATGGCAATCATGATAACGGCCAAAATGCCGGCCACCCCGGCAAAAAATTTATAAAGATCTCTGATATACGTTTGCAATAATGTTACGTCAACATCCACGCCCCCATCTTTGTTATTACTGTGTTGAAAAAGGGTAGACCCGGGAATAGAGATATTGGGGTTAAATTTTAGCGACTTGGCCTTTGCCTTTGGCGGTTGAGAACCGGGACAGAGATTGGAAACGCTGCATAATTCGAAACCGCAATTTACTATTTTCTGTTGTGGTGGAGCTCCTGGCTGGGCAAACCCTCCATAAATATAAGCATTTTTAGCGGTGCACCGATCGACTGATAAGTCTTTATCACATGATTTTACCTGTAATCTTTTTTCCTCTGGAACGTCTTGATAATCCGTATATTTGCAAACGCAACACATGCTACTATCGGCTTGCGCAAAAATATTTTGCGGAACAACAAAAAAACCTAGGCCTAGCAGGTAAAAGGAGAGCAATAATATTTTTGCGGGTTTCATATGGTCATGTAGCATGTAGCATGTAACATGTATCATTTGTTACATGCTACATGTTTCATGATTATTATATCTTACTTTAGCGCCTTTTCCAATGCCTCAAGCGTTATTTGATCATCAAATCTCTGATTATTAATAAACAAGTAAGGCGTGCCGTTTAGGCGCAAACTTAATCCTTCCTGAAAATCCTCCGCAATCAAAGTGGTGGCTTCCTGATTATCATAGCATTGATTGAACTTGGCCAGATCCAATTTTAAAGCCGTCGCGACTTCATTATATAAATTTGTGCCCAACTGATCCTGATTGGCGTAAAGGTAATCATGGAATTCCCAAAACTTATTTTGAACAGCCGCGCACCTGGCGGCCAAAGCCGCGCGCTGGCTTTGCGGATAATCAGGATTGGGAAAGTCCTTCCAAATCAATAAAACATCGGTTGGGTGGTTTTGCAGTAGCTGGCCTAAAACCTGAACCGCGTCGGCGCAATGCGGACATTGAAAATCGCTGTAAATGACCAGCTGATTTTTGGCCGCTGGCTGGCCCAGCATCGGGTCAGTTGGCCTGATCACCGGCGCAGTTAAAATCGGTTCACTGACCTGATCGGTAACTTTATTTAACGATTCCAAATACGCGGCCTCGTCTTTTAAAACTTTGGCGCCGTAATAATAACGGGTAATAATCAATGCCGTAAAAACCAGCAACAGCGCCAAAGCGATCTTGATTGATAAATTAACCTGTTTGGCGTTTAAGTCGGACATGGTTTTATCGTCATTGCGAGCGACCCCGTAAAGCGCGCAAGCGCTTCTTCGGGGGAGCGAAGCAATCTCAAATGAGGATTGCGGAGCCTGTCCCGAGCGCAAGCGAGGGATCTGCCGCCACAGGCGGCGCTCCTCGCAATGACGGTTTATTACAACTTAATACTGTAAATCCTGCCGTTGTTGGCATCCTGGAAAAATAAGATTTTTTCATCAGGCGATAACGAAACGTTGCTGGCGGAATAAGCGTTTAAATCGCCGACCGGTTCGGCCAAAACGGAAATCTGGCCTGTTTGCAAATCCACTTTGTAAAAAGAGTCGGCGGAGTCATTGGCTAAAACCGGATATAAACCACTGCCGTTGGGCAAATAATCGGGCACCCCGCAAAAAGCGTTAACGCCGTCGGCTGACAAAGCGCATTTTTCCGGCCAAGTGGCCAGGCCCAAGTCCAAATTTCCCGCTCCGGCGTTATCGCCGCCCGCTTGGACCGACTGCAGTATGGGCTTAAAGCCGTTATCAGTACGGTAGACGCTGTAGAGCAAGCGGTCGCCCTTACTCGACCATTTGCCGGTAAAACCGTGGCCGTTAACAACTAAGGACTGGAAATTTTCTTGATTCCTACCGATAAAAATAATTTCCTGGGCATTATTGCCGCTGTTTTTACGGTACATAGCCACCATTTGGCCGTTCGGCGACCAGTTAATGTCCACGTCAGCAATCTTTGAGCCAAGGCGTTCCACAAACTGGATATTGGAACCGTCGGCATTGGCGGTAACAATCCAATTGTTTTCTTCTCGCGGGCCAATGGCCGCGGCCGCCAGTTGACCGGCATCAGTGGAAAAAGAAAATTTTTCCAGTTCTTTAGGCAAAGTGTATTGCTGTTTTTTGGAAAAATCATAAACAATATTGGAGCCGTCGGGATACTCCAAAACCGCCGCGCTGCCACCCGGAGCCCAGGTAATGTTTTGGACGGCGTAAAAACGTTCGCTGGCCAGCTGACTCACGCTGCCGTCAGCGTTGATTTTATAAAAACGTCCTTCAGCGGAATTAAAATAGTTTAGTCCGCCGCTTTGATTGACAACCGGAGCAATAACCCGCGCGGGGCTAAAACTGTTGACCCTGGTATAACTGCCGTTGGCTGTTTCGGAAATTACCGTGCCTTCGGGTATTTGGCTGATTGTAGGCAAGCCGGCATTAACGTTAAGATTGACGATTCGGTTGACATTGCCGTTTTCCAAATCCGGCAATTGAACCAGCTGGCCGTTGATATTTAATAATTCTTGTTGAGGCAAGGCGGCCTGCGGCGGTTTAAAGAAAAAATAATAAATCAAAAAGCTCAAGCCGAATACCGCTACGACAAAAAGGGCGCTAAAAATTATCTTTTTAAACTTTCCTTCCATAATGATATCGACATTATTTTTTAAACTTCCTCAATCTTCGGTTTATAAATCGGCATGCCGAGTTATAATTGAACGATAATGGAAATTAAGGCGATTAAACCCATGATAACAAGCATGAATAATAAATTTACCACGATCAGGCCAAATTTTTGCCCTAAAGAGAAATCTCCAAAAACTTCATTATTGCCAACGATATTCATGAAAAAATGGAAATCCAAATAAGCCAGGGAAGGTAAAAATCCGATCAAGGTCCAGAGCGCTTTAAAAGCCACTTTTAATCTCATGTCGCTGCCAACCGGATTTAATGAGCCTGTTATTTCTTTGAGCATATTGATTTTTCCGAGGGCTTTGCCGGTTTGCTGTAAAGTTTTGCCCGTTTTTTCCATGGCCTTCCCGGCTACCTGCGTTCCTTTACCGGCCGCTTCACCGGCTTTGCCGGCAACCATCATAGGCGCCCCAACAATCGCCCCGAGTCCAGTCCTGCTCAAAACGCCTCCAGCCAGAGAAAGAGCTCGGCCGCCAAACCCTAAAATCTGACCTCCTGCTTTTACGGCCTTACCGCCGGCCTCTGTGGCCTGGCCTGTTCTTTGAATATTTTGAGCTCTTTTTTGTTTTCTTTCTGCTTGCTGACGTCTTGTTAACTCCCTGGCATTAGATCTTTCTTGGGCAGGATCGGAAATATTTTGCTGGGCATTTGCCTCTTCCATATGATTACATATAAACTCCTCGGCTCGGCAATATGAAAGCTTTGCTTTCATATTGCCCTCGCTCTACGTCGCTTATAATTATTGCCAATTAGCGCTATCCACCAGCCATGATTCTCCGGATTTTATTAATGACAAGTCAAGGTCCTGGTAATAAACATAATCGTTGGCGCCGTCCTTACGTTCGCTGCGTTGCAAACTGACAATAATTTTAGCTTTACCGCCGGCATCATCCAAATTTTTAATTTCGGTTTTTAAGGCCTTGGAAGAAACCCCGTAGAATCCTTGTCCCGTGATCATTTTCGCTTTGCCTTGTTCAAGAGCAATTTGCATTTTGGCGGTGGAAATTAATTTAACTTCTTCCAGATTTAAAAACTGGCTGTCGGAAGAAAAACTGCCATAGCGTTCGGCAAAGTTGCGGGCGACCGTGACCGCGCTTTGCTCGGCCGGTTTAAGGGTAACCAAAGGCATAATTGGCAAAGCGCCTTTGTTGACTTGGGGCACGCCGGTATTGGCGTTTTGATTATTGTCCGGCGTTACCGGCTGCGGAGAAAAAAACGACTTGTCGGTCAGTAACAAAGCAATGGCCAGGCCGGCTAAAACCAGAACGATGATTGAAATAATGATGATTTTTTTTCTAGTCATATATTTATTATTGTCATTTCGAGCGAGCGGAGCGAGTCGAGGAATCCCTTATCCGTTAAAGTATAATCAACCTATAAGGGATTCCTCCGTTCGAGCTTGCCCCGAGCGAGGCGTAAGCCGAGCCGAGGGGGTCGGAATGACAAATATTGTTATTGCTGGCCGCTCATGGCCGCGTCAAACTCTTTTTTAGCCGCTTCAATTTCCAACAATTGCTTGGGATCGGAAGTGATAATCTGGTCTTCGGTGTAGCTGGCCTTGACCAAAATAGCCACGTGCTTGTCGCCGGCAAAAAAGATGCCTTCGCCCACGTTGCCTTCCAAGAGCAGATATTTTTCGCCTTCCGTCAGCATAAAGGTCTCCTTAATCATGTTAATGCCGGCCGGCGACTGCTTTAACAACAACTGCAAGGAGGAGTTGGTAACAATGGCTTTGCCGTAAGGGGAAGTCAAAAAATCGGTCACATCCTGGGTAATGGTGGTTACGCCCAAATAATACTTGCGGCACCTTTTTACAAGCGCAAAAATGAATTTGGCGCTGTCTTCCCGTTGCATCAGCCACCAGGCCTCGTCAATCACTAAAATCCTTTTTTTAAGCTCGCTTCGGACGATGGTCCAGATGTAATTGACAATGGTGTAAATGGCAATGGGCTTAAGCTCGTCTTCCAAATCCCTGACCGAAAAACAGATCAATTGATTTTTGACGTCAATGTTAGTGGGGCTGTTAAACAAACCGGCAAAAGTTCCGGAAGTGTATTTTTTAAGGCGCATCACCAAGGATTCGCCGCCGGCCATACCGCCTAACACTTCTTCAAAATCCTTCATTAAAGGCGGTTCCACATTGCTTAAATCGCTTGATGGAGTAATATCCTTTTTGGCATAGGTTTCCAGCAAAGCCCGGTCAACCAAGGAATCCTCTTCATGCGTTAAATCCCCGAGCATTAAGCGCACCAGACCCTTTAAAGTAATGACCGCGCTGCGGATAATATCGGCCGGCTTGCTGTCATCGCTCGTCCCTTTAGGCAAATCAAAAGGATTTAATTTGGTTTCGGAATTCAAAGAAATATTAATGTAAGCCCCGCCCACCGCGTCGCACAGATATTTATATTCGTTTTCCGGATCAATAATCATCACTTCGGTGCCCATCATCAAACTGCGCAACACCTCTAGCTTAATGGCGTAGCTCTTGCCCGCGCCCGAGGTGGCAAAAACCACAGAGTTGGGGTTTTGCAAAGAAAAGCGATCAAAAATAATCAAGCTGTTGTTGTGGCGGTTAATGCCGTATAAAATGCCGTCATTGCCGGTTAATTCCGAAGAAATAAAAGGAAAAGACGAAGCCACCGGCGAAGAATTCATGTTAAACGAAATCTGCAGTTCATCGTTAGCAAGCGGCAAACAGGAATTAAAGGCCTGCTCCGATTGATACAAGGCCCGTTTGGAATAGACCAGTTTGGAGCCAAACAGCGATTCGATTTTTTCCACCATCAGCTCCAGTTGCTCTCTGGTATCGGAATAAATGGTCACGTATAAGGCGAATTGGAAAAACTTTTCCGTGCCCTGGGTTAAATCATCGCGCAGGGTTTCAATATCCCGTAAAGCCGTTTCGCGCAAAGGATCTCTGGGCGCGCCCTTTTCGGAGTCGGCCATCAGCTGGGCCTGCAGGGCGCCCACTTTATTTTTTAACTGCTTTAAAATCACTTCGGTTTTAACCGGGTAAAAAAACATGGCTACGTCTAAAGGCGAACTGTAATTGATAATGGGCGAGAACCAGCCCACGTTGATGTAACGGGGGTAATTGATGACGAACAAGGTGGTTAAATACTTGCCGTTCAGTTCCACCAAGCGGGGCTCCACTTTCATGCTGGCCGGCGCGATTAAATCCTTGACCGAAGTCACGCCCTCGCGGTAGATTTTTTCGGCCTCCAAAAGTTGCCTGGCTTCGGCGCTGGTCACTTTGGCCTGACTCTTTTTTATTTCTGCTTCCGGTTTTATTTTAAAAGCCATAATTTTCATTGTCATTCCGACCGAGTCCGATTTGCCTGAAAGGCAACATTGGACGAGCGGAGGAATCCCTTATCGTTTGATTATACTTCAATGGATAAGGGATTCCTCGGCTCGGCTATCGCCTCGCTCGGAATGACAGCATTAACCCTCAACCCTTAATTTATTAACGTCAACCATCTTTTGCGCGTCCACGACTTCAGGATTATAAGTGCCGTAAAACAGTTCAATCAAGCTCTGGGTATCCAAAGGCACGGCTTTTAAGCC
>ORJL010870315.1_pt1 | contig 17696 bp, 30 predicted proteins | sample 1779941 | NCBI WGS metagenome assembly ORJL01 (sample SAMEA104232317, study PRJEB22302) | groundwater metagenome | biome: forest; feature: aquifer; material: groundwater | place: USA | collected 2011-08-07 | depth 5.8 m | reverse complement strand
CGCTGAGGACGTTGCTTCACTCAAGGTGGGGCAGGTTCTCGATGTCACCATGTTCAAAGAAGCCGATCTGGTCGACGTCATAGGCACTTCCAAAGGCAAGGGCTTCGCGGGCGGCGTCAAGAGGCATCACTTTTCCGGCGGCCCCAAGACACATGGCCAGTCGGACCGCCACCGGGCGCCGGGTTCCATCGGCTCAACGACTTATCCCGGACGTGTTTGGCCTGGGTTGAGAATGGCCGGGCACCTGGGCAACAAGAGGGTCACACAGAAGAACCTGGAAGTGGTCCAGGTTGACCAGCCAAAGAACCTGCTTCTGGTTCGGGGCGCGGTGCCGGGCGCTGTGAACTCGTTGGTCCTAATTAATAAGGTAACGGCGGACAGGTAGGCAGTTATGCAGGTTAATATCAGCAACGTAGCGGGACAGTCGGTATCTCAGCTTGAGGTAAGCGATTACCTTTTCAAAATACCGGTTAATACGGCAGCAATGCACCAGGCTATGGTAGCCCAGTTGAACAACGCCCGTCAGGGCAACGCCTCCACCAAGACCCGGGGAGAAGTGGCCGGGAGCACCAGGAAACTCTATCCCCAGAAGCATACCGGCCGGGCCCGCCGCGGAGACATCCGGTCTCCTATCTTGAAAGGCGGCGGAATCGTTTTTGGCCCTCATCCACGGGACTATCGCACCGGCCTCAACAAGAAGGTGCGGATACTGGCTCTGCGCAGCGCCCTTTCCGACAAGGCAAAAAGCGGAAAACTGGTGGTCGTCGAGCAAATGGAATTGGAGAGCCACAAGACGAAGCAAATGATGGCCGCGGTGAAAAACCTGGGCATCACCGGGAAGGCGCTGTTTGTCACCGTTGCCACGACGGACAGCCTGGTCCTTGCCGCTCGCAACATCCCTGGGATTAAGGTGATTGCCCTGGATTCTCTGAACTTGATTGATTTGCTCAATCACGAATATCTGGTTATGACCGTGGACGCTGTGAAGAAGGCCGAGCAGATATGGGCAAAGGCGGAGCCGCCGGCTGAAGGCAAGGGCGCTCAGAAGGAATAAGATGCACCTCTACGAAGTTTTACGACGGCCGTTAATCACGGAAAAGAATACAGCCCTTCAGGAAAAGAGCAAGTACGTTTTTGAAGTGGCCTTGGATTCCAACAAGCCTATGATCAAAGAGGCAGTGGAGAAGGCGTTCAAGGTCACGGTAATGCAGGTGAACGTCTTGAATGTTCGCGGCAAGAAGAAAAGGTTTGGCGGCAGAGTGATCACAACATCTCCCTGGAAAAAGGCCATAGTGACCTTGAAAGAGGGAGATAAAATCCAGTTCTTTGAAGGCGTCTAACACTTCATGTTTGAATCTATGAACGGAGCATTAGTGTGGGCCTAAAATCGTATAAACCTACCTCGCACGGCCTTCGGGGAGTAATAGGTTTTACTTTCGACGAGATCACTAGGTCGGAACCTGAAAAGTCGCTGATCCGCTTTCGAAACCAGAAGGCGGGACGAAACGTGCGTGGCAAGATCACCGTCCGCCACCGGGGCGGAGGCGCCCGGCGTTATTTGCGCGATATTGACTTCAAGCGCGATAAGGTCGGCGTTCCCGGCAAAGTGGCGGGCATCGAGTATGATCCTAACAGGACCGCGCGAATAGCGCTGATTTACTACGCTGATGGCGAAAAGAGATACATCCTGGCGCCGATAGGGCTCAGTGTGGGCGATACTATCGTTTCCTCGGAAGAGGCTGAAATCAAGGCGGGAAACACCCTTCCCTTGAAGTTTATCCCGGCAGGCACGCTGGTGCATAATATAGAGTTGCAGATCGGCAAAGGCGGACAGATCGTCCGCAGCGCCGGCACGGCGGCTCAGCTCATGGGCAAAGAAGAGACCTATGCGCTGGTGCGGTTGCCTTCGGGCGAAGTCCGCAAGATTCCCATCGATTGCCGTGCTACCATAGGGCAGGTCGGCAACCTGGAGCATCAGAACATCGTTCTCGGGAAGGCCGGGCGTAACCGGTGGAGAGGGTGGCGGCCCAGTGTTCGCGGTACGGCTATGACTCCTCGCGACCATCCGCACGGAGGTGGAGAAGGCAGGTCTCCCATTGGCATGGATACGCCGAAGACCCCGTGGGGCAAACCTGCCCTGGGGTACCGGACGAGGAGCCGCAAGAAGGCCAGCAAGATGATCGTCAAGAGACGCGACAAGAAATAAAGCCACTACAAGATATTGATAAAGGGAAAATGAAGTGTCCAGATCAATAAAAAAAGGACCATATGTTGATGCCAAACTGCTCAAGAAGGTCGAAGCTGTGAGCAAGTCCGGACAGAAGACGGTCATTAAGACCTGGGCCCGGGCATCAACCATAGTTCCCGAAATGGTCGGCCAGACCATAGGGATTCATGACGGACGGCGCCACGTCCCTATTTTCGTCATTGAGGACATGGTCGGCCATAAGCTGGGGGAATTCGCTCCCACCAGGACATTCCGTGGTCATGGGTCCAAGGCTGCTGCTGAAAGCAAAGCCGCGGCCGCGACTGCCTAGCAGAATTGGTGAATGGTTTAGATTATGCAAGTCAAAGCAAGCGCTAAAAACATAGGTTATTCCTTCCAGAAAGTTAAGCTGATAGCCGATACGGTCAGGGGAAAGTCCGTTGAAGACGCCGTGGCCATATTGAAGTTCTTGCCTTCGCCGGCTGCCAGGGCAGTGGCCAAAGTGGTGAAATCGGCGGCCGCTAACGCTGAGAACAATTATCAGCTGGTACCCGGCAATTTGAGAATCGTTAGTTGCACCGCTGATATGGGCAGGACCCTGAAGCGTTTCCGGGCACGGGCGCGCGGGCGGGCTAACGAAGTGTTAAGACGATCTTCCCATATTACAGTTGTCGTCGAAGAAAAGGGGGAATGATTTGGGACATAAAATTAATCCCATCTCACTCCGGTTAGGAATCACGAGAACCTGGTCAGCCAAATGGTACGCCGACAAGAATTATGCGGTCCAGGTGCTTGAGGATTACAGGACCCGTAAAGCAATAACGGAAAAGTATCCCGAGGGCGGCGTCGCCAACGTCGTTTTTGAGAGAAAGGCTAACGAGGTTACCATCACCTTGTTCTCGGCGCGCCCGGGCATCATCATCGGCAAAGGCGGGCAGCGCATCGACGAGATGCGGAGGAACCTGGAGAAACTGACCGGCAAAAAGGTCCGTTTGAATATCCAGGAAATCCGGCAGCCGGAATTGGATGCGGTCCTGGTGGCGAGGAACATAGCCGAGCAATTGGTGCGGAGGGTTTCGTACCGGCGCGCCATGAAGCAGGCTATGCTCCGGACGATGCAGTCCGGGGCCAAGGGGATCAAGATAATGTGCGCCGGCCGTCTGGGTGGGGCTGAAATTGCACGGAGAGAGACAGTGCGAACGGGCAGGGTGCCTTTGCATACGTTGAGGGCCGATATCGATTACGGATTAGAAGAAGCGGCCACGACCATGGGGCGGATAGGTGTCAAGGTCTGGATTTACAAGGGCGATATCTTCAAGGAAAAAGCCGAGGAAGGCGTCGTCGAGGCCAAGCGGGAAGAGGGGAAACCCTCAGAGTCCTCGAAGGCACCGGCGGCGACCGCAGTAGCTAGCAAGACGGAGAAAAAGGATGCAGCAGCCGAAGCGCGTTAAATATCGAACAGCCCATCGCGGAAGACGCAAGGGTACCGCGCAGGCTGGAAACAAACTGGAATTCGGCGAATATGGCATAGTTGCCCTGGAGCCGGCATGGCTTACCTCAAGGCAAATTGAAGCCGCCCGCCGGGCCATAACTCACCACCTGAAAAGGGGTGGCAAACTTTGGATACGTATGTTTCCGGACAAGCCCGTCACCAAGAAGCCCGCTGAAACCCGCATGGGCAGTGGGAAAGGCGGCGCCGACCACTGGGTGGCCGTCGTTAAGCCGGGGCGCGTCTTGTTTGAGATCGCCGAGGTGAAGGGCGATTTGGCCAAAGAAGCATTGAAACTAGCCACCGATAAATTGCCCATTCACACTAGATTCATATTCAAACCTGTAGAAGGCGAGTCCTAAAGTGGCAGAGAAACAGAGAATAGCCGACCTTCGTTCACTGGGGAAAGACGAATTGGAGAGGCAACTCGAGGAATCGAGACAGGCGCTTTTCAATTTGAGGTTTCGCCTGGCAACCAAACAACTCGTAAACAACCGGGAACTTCCAAAGACAAAGAAGAAGATTGCCAGGATCATCACTCTTTTGCATGAAAGAGAATTAGGTATCAGGTCCAAGGTAGAGTAATAATGGAAATAGCGAGAAAAATTCGGGTGGGCAAGGTCATAAGCACCAAGATGCAGAAAACCGTTGTCGTCGGCGTGGAGTTGCAGACCAAGCATCCGCTGTACGGCAAGATGCTGCGCCGGACGGCGAAGTACAAAGCCCATAACGAAAAGCTGAAATGCAAGCCCGGCGATGTTGTTAAGATCATCGAAACTCGTCCAATCTCGAAGGAAAAGTGCTGGAAAGTGCTTGAAATCGTGAGGAAGGCCGAAGTGATCGGTGTTAAGCCGGGGGAAATACAAACAGAAGAAGCGTCAGGGCAGAAAAAGTGATTCAGGCATATACGAGACTAAAGGTAGCCGACAACTCCGGAGCCCGGAGCATCATGTGTATCAATATCCCTGGCGGTACCGGCAGGCGGTATGCCTACGTCGGAGACGTGGTCGTGGCCGCGGTCAAGCAGGCTATCCCGGGGGCCGGTGTAAAGAAGGGCGATGTCGTCAGGGCTGTGGTGGTCAGGGTGACCAAACCCTACCGCAGGCCCGACGGTTCCTATATTAAGTTCGACGATAACGCCGGCGTTATACTGAGCGAAAAGAATAACCCCAAAGGCACACGGGTCTTCGGTCCGGTGGGCCGGGAGTTGAGGGAAAAGAATTTCATGAAAATCATCTCCCTGGCTCCGGAGGTGCTCTAACATGAAGATACACAAGAACGATACGGTGCTGGTTATTTCTGGGAAAGACGTTGGCAAGAAGGGGAAAGTGCGGCAGGTGGTCGTCAAAGACAACCGCGTCATCGTTGAAGGCGTCAACATGATCAAGAAGCACGTGCGGCCGTCCGGCATGGTCAGGCAGGCGGGAATCGTGGAGCGGGAAGCTCCTCTTCGCGTCTCCAATGTCATGCTGCTTTGCCCCAAGTGCAATCACCCCGCGCGGATCGGTTCACGCGTTCTCGAGGATGGGAAGAAAATCAGGTTCTGTCATTCTTGCCAGGAAGTCATTGAGTAAAACTGGCCGCACAATTTTGATAAGGGAAAACAAGTGTCACTAAAAGAACACTACGAAAAGACTGTTCTGCCGGGGCTCCAGGAGCAATTCAAATATAAGAACGTGATGGAAGTGCCCAGGGTGAAAAAGGTTGTCCTGAATATCGGCATGGGCGAAGCGCTCAGCAACGCCAAGGCGCTAGAAGCTGCCGAAAAGGACCTGACCGCCATCGCCGGCCAGCATCCGATAACCACGAAGTCACGTAAGTCCATCGCCAACTTCAAGCTGAGAAAAGGGCAGTCGATCGGTTTGAAAGTCACCCTCCGCGGAAGACGCATGTACGAGTTCCTCGACAAGTTGTTCAACGCTGTGCTGCCGCGCATACGGGATTTCCAGGGAGTGGCGCCGAAAGCCTTCGACGGCCGCGGCAACTACAGCCTGGGCCTTAAGGAACAGATAGTCTTCCCCGAAATAGATTACGATAAGGTGGACAAGGTCCGAGGCATGGAAGTGTGTATCGTGACCTCCGCCCGCAATTCGGAAGAGGGGCAAAAGTTGCTGGAGTTATTAGGAATGCCGTTCAGCAGGAGTTAGGTTAGGCAATGGCTAAGTTATCTAAAATTCTCAAATCCCAGCGCCCGCCAAAACATAAGGTACAGGCACGCAGTCGCTGCAAAGTGTGCGGCCGGCCGCGCGGCTATATCAGAAAATTCGGGCTATGCCGTATCTGCTTCCGGCAGATGGCGAGTTTCGGGCGGTTGCCCGGAGTGACCAAATCCAGTTGGTAGGCCCTTTTTAGAGAACGTAATTCGGGATAAGAAATGAACTATAATGTGAGCGACCCCATAGCAGACATGTTGACCCGGATCCGCAACGCGATCATGGTGAGGCATCCTTCCGTAGTTGTTCCTTCGAGCCACTTGACCCTGGCCATTTCCAGAATCATGCGTGACGAGGGCTTCATCGGTGACTATGAAGTGCTGAAGGAAAAGCCGCAGAGGGCGATCAAGGTCAATCTGAAGTACGGCGAAAAGAAACAGCCGACTATTTATGGCCTGAAGAGGGTGAGCCGGCCTGGTTTGAGGGTCTATGTCAAGAAGGGAGATATCCCTAAGGTTTACGGTGGGCTGGGTATTGCCATCGTATCTACATCGAAAGGGTTGATGACGGGGAAGGAAGCCTGGAAGAGGAATCTGGGCGGCGAACTACTCTGTTATGTTTGGTAATATATTACCCCGAGGTTAAAATGTCCAGAATAGGTAAACAACCTATAAAAGTTCCTGAGAAAGTTCAGGTAACCATCAAAGGCAGCGATGTGACCGTGAAGGGGCCCAAGGGCGAAATGAAGCGGACGCTTCATCCTGACATGCTCATCACCATGGAGAAGTCGGTCATCACGGTGGCCAGGCCCTCCGAAGAGAGAATGCATCGTCAATTGCACGGTCTTACCCGTACCCTGGTTGCTAACATGGTGAAGGGCGTCACCGACGGCTTTGAAAAAAGCATGGAAATATCGGGTGTGGGCTACAAGGCCCAGAAGGTTAAAGACAATATCTCGTTGCAGGTGGGCTACACTCATCCGTTGGAAGTGGTTCCTCCTGCCGGGATAAGTTTTCAGTTGGAAAGTCCTACCCGCATAAAGATAATGGGTATCGACAAGGAAGTGGTAGGACAAACTGCCGCTGATCTACAGGCTTTGCGGAAGCCGGACGCTTATAAGGGGAAGGGCATAAGATACGTCGGGCAGAAGATGAGATTGAAGGCTGGCAAGGCTGGCAAGGCCGCTGGAAAGAAGAAATAAATGAAGATACAAAGAAAAGGTGGAGACCTTCGGGTCGCCAGAGCAATCAGACAAAAGCGCGTCCGGTCCAAAGTGTCCGGCACGGCCGCGAGACCTCGATTGAACGTGTTCCGAAGCCTGAACCACATTTACGGGCAGATAATAGACGATGGTGCGGGAAGGACACTCCTCACAGTGTCTACTCTCGACCCAGAGTTGAAGGAGCAAGCAGCTTCTTCGCCAAAAAAGGACCAGGCCAAGTTGGTCGGCAAGACGTTAGCCAAGCGGGCACTGGAAAAAGGGATCGATACCGTCGTATTTGATCGCGGCGGCTACCGGTACCACGGCAGGGTTCAGACCCTGGCTGAGGGCGCCCGGGAGGGCGGACTTAAGTTCTAGGTAGTAATGAAGGAAAAGTATGGTTTCTCGCACTGAAATTCTCGAAGAATCTCCAGAGGTCGCTCTCAAGGAAAAAATAGTATACATTAACCGCGTGGCCAAGGTGGTCAAAGGCGGAAAGAGGTTCGGCTTCAGCGCCGTTGTGGTGGTGGGCGACGGCAGGGGCAAGGTCGGCCTGGGCATAGGGAAAGCTCACGAGGTGCCGGAAGCCATCCGCAAGGCGGGGGTGTCCGCCAGGAAAAGCATGGTCGTCGTCCAGATGACTGCGGGCACCATCCCTCACGAAACAAGGGTTAAGTTCTGCGCGTCGCGGATCCTCTTGAAGCCTGCTTCGCCTGGGACCGGACTGGTTGCGGGTGGAGGGGTTCGCGCCGTGCTGGAAGCGGCCGGGGTAAGAGACGTTTTGACCAAGTCGCTGGGAAACCCCAATCCGGTGAACCTGGCCAAGGCGACCATTCTCGGCCTGACCGGATTAAGACAAATGAAGAAGTCAGCTACTGTCGAGACGCCTGCGCCGGTGGCAGTTGCTCAGGAGGCGGACAAAGTTGCCTAAGATTACTGTAACCTGGATAAAAAGCGGAATCGGCTATGCCAAGGACCAGAGGGGCACGATCAAGGCATTGGGCTTGCACCGCATGAACCAGAGCGTCACCCATGAAGATACGCCGGACGTTCGGGGCATGATCACCAAGGTCAGGCACCTCGTCAAAATAGAAGAAGGGGGGAAATAGACCCTTTGATCCGACAGAATGATCTGAAGCCCGCTCGGGGCTCAACACATAGCGAAAAGAGGGTGGGGCGGGGAGACGGCAGCGGGCACGGCACCTATTCGTGCAAAGGCCAAAAAGGGCAGAAGGCCCGTTCCGGCGGGGGAGTTCGCCCGGGGTTCGAGGGAGGGCAAACTCCTCTGATAAAGAAGCTGCCATCCAAGAGAGGATTTAAGAATATCTTCAAGAAGGACTTCTTTCTGGTGGATATCGGCTCTCTGAACGTATTCGCGGCGGGAACAGAAGTTACCCCCGAGAAATTGGTGGAAGCCGGACTCATCAAGTCATTGAGGAAGCCAGTAAAGATACTCGGGGATGGCAAGGTTGACCGTGCCCTGGTAGTTAAGGCCCACGGATTTTCCGCTTCGGCTAAGTCCCTGCTGGAAGCTGTCGGCGGGAAAGCGGAGGCTATTTCCGGATGAGGCAGCAAAAAGAGGGTGTGTCCAAACTTCTCCAGGCCATGGTGGATGCCTTCGGCCTGCCGGACCTGAGAAAGAAGATACTTTTTACCCTTTTCATACTGGTAGTATTCCGGTTCGTCGCCCATGTCCCTCTGCCGGGAATCGACGTCGTTGCCCTCCAGTCGCTTTTCGAACGCAACCAGTTGATCGGCATGCTCGACCTGTTCAGCGGCGGAGCGATGAGGAACTTCAGCGTGGCCGCCATGGGCGTGTATCCTTACATCACGTCCTCGATCGTAATGCAATTGTTGATACCTGTTATCCCCAGCCTGGCAACCCTGTCGAAAGAGGGAGAGGCGGGGCGCAACCGGCTCAATGTCATAACCCACTGGGTCGCCGTTCCTCTGGCGGCCCTCCAGGGATACGGCCAACTGGTCCTTCTTCAGAACGAAGGCGTGATTACCGGCGTCGGGTTGACCGGTGACAAGTTGCTTCCTACGGTGAGCATGGTCCTTTCCATGGTAGCCGGAACCATGTTCCTGGTGTGGCTCGGGGAATTGATTACCGAGCGTGGTATCGGCAACGGCATTTCGATACTGATTTTTGGCGGAATTGTAGCTGGACTACCTACCATGATCGGCCAGGGGTTCGTGGCCAGAGACATACCGAGTTTGATTGCATTTACTCTTCTGGGACTGGCTCTGGTGTTGGTGATCGTCATGTTCACAGAGGCGCATCGGCGGATTCCGGTGCAATATGCCAGGACGGTCTTCCAGCGTGGCCGGGTCATGCGGCAGGGCGGGTCGACTCATATTCCTTTGAGAGTCAACAGCGCCGGTATGATACCGCTGATCTTTGCCATGTCTATAATGATATTCCCCGGCACCGTGGCGGGGTATTTCAGGAATAGCTCCGGCTTCGTGGGAGACGCAGCCAATTTTGTGGCGAGGTGGTTTGACGGGAACAATTGGTTTTACTGGATAATGTATTTCCTGCTGGTGCTGGCCTTCGCCTTTTTCTACACTATGGTCATATTCCAGCAGCAGAACCTGGCTGAAACCCTACAGAAGCAAGGTGGATTCGTTCCCGGCATCCGACCCGGAAAGTTGACTGAAGAGTATCTGAACAGGGTCATCAATCGCATCACCTGGGGAGGCGCCATGTTCCTGGCGATCGTGGCCATATCGCCTTTCCTGGTTCAGCAGGCGACGGGTACCGCGGGACAGGTCTTGCAGCTATCGAGCACGGGACTGCTCATTGTGATCGGCGTGGTCCTGGATACCATGAAGCAGTTGGAAGCCCAACTGCTGGTTCGCCATTACGAAGGGTTTATTAGATAAAACATGTATCTTATTTTGTTAGGCGCCCCGGGCGCTGGTAAGGGAACTCAGGCCGTTTTCTTGTCCAAGGAAATGAAACTGGCTCACATCGCCTCGGGCGATCTGTTCAGGAAGAACGCGCAGCAGGGGACGAGGTTGGGGCTCCTGGCCAAGACCTACATGGACAAAGGGGCGCTGGTGCCGAACGACATTACCATTGGCATGATCCTGGAACGGATCAAGGAGCCGGACTGCAACAAAGGCTTTATCCTTGATGGCTTTCCCAGGAACAATGAGCAGGCCGAGGCCCTGGAAAAGGCGCTGAAGGAAGTCGGCAAAGATATCACCGGTGTCATATACCTGAAGGTTGCCGAAGACGAGTTGTTGAAAAGACTGAGCGGACGGTGGATATGCCAGAGCTGCCAGACTCCGTATCATGAAGTTAACGCCCGCCCCAAAGTGGCCGGCAAGTGCGACAAATGCGGCGGGAAGCTCTATCAAAGGGACGACGACAAGCCGGAAACGATAAAGAAACGGCTGGTTGAATACTTCAAGCAAACGCAGCCACTTATCAGCTTCTATACCGGCAGGGGCAAGTTGCTGGAAGTCGAAGGCAGCGGGGAAGCTGAGGCTGTGTGGGGTTCTTTGAAGGCTGCCTTGAAAGCGGTCAAGTCTCCTTCGGCCCGGTCCAGGGGAGACTGACGCGCATAGCTCGAATGGTGGAGGCGAGAACTCTTAACCTGGGCACAGCCTCTCCGTAAGGTTAACCTCCGCCCGATACTTTCGGATTGTCCGGGTCTACACCTTTAATATCGACTGCTTTTCCAGTAATGAATAATGGGGATAATAATAAAATCGGATTACGAGATCACAATCATGAGGGAAGCCGGCAGAATAGTAGCGCTGACTCTGCAGAGACTATCAGATTCAGTCAGGCCCGGCATGAAGACCAGGGAGCTGGACATTATCGCAGGTGACGAAATAAAGAAGCACGGCGGGACCCCGAGTTTCAAGGGTTACCGGGGGTTCCCGGCGAACATTTGTGTCTCCGTGAACGATGAGATTGTCCACGGGATACCGGGAGACCGCGTCTTGAAAGAGGGCGACCTGGTTTCGCTCGACGTCGGAGCCATATACAAGAAGTTCCAGGGGGACGCGGCTGTGACCGTGGGAATCGGAAAGCTGTCGCCCAGGCAAGCAGAACTTCTTGAGGCCACTAAGGGAGCCTTGAACGAAGGAATAAAGGCGGCCAGGGAAGGAGCCCACCTGGGGGACCTGGGGTTTGCCATTCAGCAATATGCCGAGAAGAAGGGTTTCTCGATAGTGAAAGAGTACTCGGGACATGGCATAGGAACGAGTCTGCACGAAGACCCCCAGATTCCTAACATCGGCACGCTGGGGCAGGGCCTTCTCTTGCGCCGGGGCATGACGTTGGCCATAGAGCCCATGGTGAACACCGGGACCTGGCAGACGAGGTTGTCGCCCAACATGTGGACGGTGCTGACAGCCGACGGCGGGCTTTCGGCTCATTTCGAACACACAATAGCTATAAAGCAAGACGGTGCGGAAATCCTCACCGCCGTTTAGCATATTGCAAGATAGGGTGAAATAGGCGTAGAATTATAGGATGCCAAAAAAAGAAACGATCGAGGTCGAAGGGACCGTAGTAGAGGGCTTGCCCAACGCGGTGTTTCGCGTGGAACTGCCTAATGGGCACAAGGTGTTGGCCCACATATCCGGAAAGATACGGCTCCACTTCATCAAGATACTGCCGGGCGACAAGGTGCTGGTGGAACTATCGCCATACGACCTGACCCGGGGACGCATAACCTACCGGTTCAAATAAAAGGAACTATCAATGAGAGTAAGAGCTTCAGTCAAAGCCCGTTGTGAGAAATGCAAGATAATCAAGCGTAAAGGCGTCGTGCGCGTTATATGTTCCAATCCGAGACATAAGCAGCGACAGGGCTAGTAGTAATCTTAGAACAGGTGAAATAACATGGCACGTATCGCAGGCGTAGATCTTCCGATGAACAAGAGGGTGGAGGTGTCACTGGGATACCTCTATGGGATCGGCCCCAAGAACAGCAAGGACATTTTGGCCAAGCTCGGGGTGAGTCCTGACATCAGGGTGAAGGACCTTAAGGAAGAAGACCTCAACCGGATCCGCGAGGTCATCGACAAAGAATACAAGGTGGAGGGCGACCTGCGAAAAGAGGTCAATCTCAATATTAAGAAGCTTATCGAAATCGGGGCCTACAAGGGTTTGAGGCACCGCAGGGGCCTTCCGGCTCGCGGTCAGCGAACGCGGACGAACGCCCGGACCAGAAGGGGCGCCCGCAAGACAGTGGCCGGTCGAGGTCGGAAGCCCGGCGCTAAGAAGTAGATAGTTTAACGTAAAGAAGGCAAATATGGCAGATAAACCAGTTAAGACGACTCGCGCCAAAAAGAAAGAAAAGAAGTCTATACCCCGGGGTAAGGCTTTTATTCAGTCAACTTTCAACAATACGATTATTACCCTGACGGACCCGGAAGGGAACGTCATCAGCGCTTCCACTTCGGGGAAGGTCGGCTTCAAGGGGTCGAGGAAGGGGACTCCCTTCGCGGCCCAGATGGCAGCGACCGAGACTGCCAAGAAGGCCATGGAAGTCGGCCTGCGCCGTATAGAGGTCTTTGTCAAAGGCCCGGGCAGCGGCCGGGAGGCGGCCATCCGGTCTCTCCAGGCAGCGGGTCTGACGATATCCGGAATCCGGGACGTTACGCCTGTTCCGCACAACGGATGCCGCGCCTCTAAGAGAAGGAGAGTATAGTTTAATATGGCTCGCTATATTGAAGCTGCGTGCCGGGTTTGCCGGCGTAACGGAGTAAAATTGTTCTTGAAGGGCGACCGCTGCTCGACTCCCAAGTGCGGTGTTGAACGGCGGAACAATCCGCCCGGACAGACTTCGACCAGGCGGCGCAAACAGTCGGACCGCGGCTTGCAGTTGAGGGAAAAGCAAAAGGGCAGATACTACTACGGGCTGATGGAGCGACCGTTCCGGAAGGCCTTTACCGAAGCCGGGCGAATGCCGGGCAAGACGGGCGAAACCCTCGTCCAGTTGCTCGAATGCCGCATGGACAATATCGTCATGCTCATGGGTTTTGCCGATTCTCATGCCCAGGCGAGGCAGCTCGTCAGACACGGGCACCTTGCCCTCAACGACAAGAAGGTGAATATCCCTTCCCTGCAATTGAAGGCCGGGGACAGTGTCTCCTGGCGCGAAGGCAAGAAGAAGTCGGAGTTGTTCAAGCTGGTGACCGAAAGAGTCAAGAGCAAGAGCGTTCCGTCTTGGATAAGTCTTGACCAGGATAAGATGACCGGGAAGATTCTATCGATGCCTGCCCGGACCGACGTGGAATCTAGATTCGATGAAAACGCCGTGGTGGCGTATTACTCGCGTTAATAGTCAGGCTTATAGTTTGATTAAGGAGAAAGACATTGCCCAACCAAACGCCTGAAGCGAAAGTTGAATGTGTTGAAAGCACCCAGAATTATGGGCGCTTTGTCGCCGAGCCACTGGAACGGGGTTTTGGTATCACCTTGGGTAATGCTCTGAGAAGAGTTCTGTGGAGTTCCTTGAATGGGGCGGCGGTAACCTGGATCAAGATCGAGGGAGTGGAGCACGAGTTCTCCACCATCCCGCATATGAAAGAAGACACCATCGAGTTCATCCAGAACATCAAGGCGGTGAGGTTCCGGGCGCTGAGCGACAGACCTGGCAAGCTTACCCTGGACCTTTCCGGCGCAGGTACTGTCACTGCTGCCGACATCAGGGCCACGGCCGACTACGAAATCATCAACCCTGAACTGCCGCTGGCTACCCTGGATTCCGCTGACGCCAGGCTCGTGGTTGACCTCAATGTTGAGCAGGGGAAAGGTTATGCCCCTTCGAAACGGATCGAAGGACTGCCCGTGGGCTCCATTCCCATCGACGCCATATTCTCACCGGTGACCAAGGTCAACTATAGAGTAGAGCCGACCCGTGTCGGGCAAGAGAGTAATTACGAAAAGTTGACCATTGAAGTGTGGACTGACTCAACGCTTACTGCTATTGAAGCTATGAGCCAGGCTTCGCGAACAATGATTGACCACCTTGCTCTTTTCGAGGACCTGGTTAAGGTTTCGATGAAGACGGCGGAAAAGCAGCTCTTGCGCCGATTCCTCAGCCCGGAGCAGTTCAACAAACCGGTCACCGAACTAGGATTCTCGACCAGGACGCTCAACTGCCTTAGAAGGGGCGGGATCAATACCCTGGGAGAGTTGCTGAGCAAGACTGAAGAAGACCTGAACAAGCTCAGACACTTCGGACAGAAATCGCGGGAAGAACTGTTGGCCCGGCTGAAAGAACTGGGCTATTCGCTCATGAGCAGCGAAGAAGGCGGCAAAGAAGAACCTGCCAAGGGCGGGCCAATTTTGGAACTGGAAAAACTTAAGGGAATAGGGCTGAAGGACGAAGAAGAAGACGAGGGGCACGACGAATCGGATGAAGACCTCACCAACGCTCAACCCTATTTTGCGCATACGGAATCTCCTGGAGAATTGATACAATGAGACACGGCGTAGCTGGCAGAAAATTTGATAGGCCCACCGATCACCGGGTGGCAATGTTCAAGAACCTGGTTAGGGATCTCCTGATCCATGAGGCGATTAAGACGACTTTGCCCAAGGCCAAAGAGATACAGGCAATCGCCGAGAAGACAATAACCCTCGGGAAGGACGCCGATGTGGCGGCCCGTCGCCAGGCGCTGGCTTTCATTACGGATAAGGCCGTGATTGATAAAGTATTCACTGTCTACGGTCCCAGGTATGCCACCAGAACCGGCGGTTATACCCGAATTATCAAGTTGCCCCCGCGCATCGGGGATGGGGCGCCCATGGCCAAGATAGAACTCTTAAAATAGGGACCGGTTTCAATAGCTCTTTGTCGGAGTGAGCCCATCGTCCAGCCAGATCTGGAAGGCGTAAAGAAGATTGCCCTGGTTATAGAGTACGATGGGAACGGGTACCAGGGATTTCAATTTCAACCCGGGGCGCCGACCATTCAGGGAGAGCTTGAGGAAGCCATATTCAAGACGACCCAGGAGAGGGTAAGGATTCTAGCGGCGAGCCGCACCGACACGGGCGTTCATGCCAGAGGGCAGGTCGCCAGTTTCAGGACCGGATCGAGGCTGCCGGCGGATACGATCCGCAAGGCGCTGAATTACTACCTGCCGAAGGACATCGTCGTTCACCGGGCTTTTTTGTTAAGACCCGACTGCAATGTGCAGCGGGATGCTACCAGTAGAGAGTATAGTTATTATATCTTAGACGGCGCCGAGGGCTCGGCAATCTGGCGCAAGTACTCTTGCCCCTCACCGGGGAAGCTGGACTTGAAGGCCATGAACGCTGCCTGCTCCTTGTTGTTGGGGGAACACGATTTCGTCAGTTTTACCAGCAAACTGGAGCCGGAGATGACAAACACCGTTCGGACCGTGTACGAAGCGAGAACAAGAAGGAAGAGACCAGTTATAGTATTTCAGGTAAGGGCCAGTTCTTTCTTGCCCCACCAGATCCGGCACACTGTAAGCGCTTTGATAAGGGTCGGGCTCGGCAAGATGGAAGTCGCTGGTTTCGGACGGCTGCTGGAAGGCAAGGTACCGGAGGCCGCCGTTGGGACCGCTCCCGCTCAAGGCCTTTATCTGATGAAAGTCAATTACCCGGACAGTTTTGGAGAAGTATCATGAAGACCTATACCGCGAAGACTAAAGAAATAGAAAGACAATGGCATCTCATCGATGCTTCGGGCAAGACCCTGGGCAGGCTGGCCACTGACGTCGTCCGGCTCCTCATGGGCAAGGGCAAGCCGATATTTACCAGGAATCTGGACACTGGAGATTTCGTCGTCGTCACCAATGTCTCGAAGATAGTGGTTACCGGTAAGAAGGATTCGGACAAGATGTACTACAGCCACTCGGGTTACCCGGGAGGCTTTAAGGCCGCCAGGTACCGGGAGGTTATCGCTGAGAACCCGACCAGGGCATTCGAGAAGGCGGTCAAGGGCATGCTGCCGCACACCCGGCTGGGCGCCATGATGTTCAAGAAACTCAAGGCCTACGCGGGGGCTGACCATCCTCACGCCGGGCAAATAGGGCAGCCCGCTCAGAGCCTGGCATCCATCGAGGCCAAGGTGGAGGTCAAACGGAAGCAAAAGGCCGCCGCTGCCGCCATTGCAGAGAAGCCTGTGACCGAGGCTAAAGTAGCCGCACCTAAAGTGAAGGCCGAGGACGGCGCTGTAGCCAAACCGGCCAGGAAGCCCAGGGCGGCCAAACCCGCGGCTAAAGCTGAGGCCGCACCCGAGACCAAGAAGGAGTCCGCGGACTAGAATTGCACTCCTCTCCTCGATGGAGAGGGTTATCATAGCCCGGGGGAAACCCTCGCGGGCCTAATACAAAACGGAGAAATCATTTGACAGAACAAGCTTTTCTTTATGCTGTAGGTAGACGAAAGACCGCCATCGCCAGGGTCAGACTGGTACCCGGCAGTGGGGGGACAGTGACCATCAACGAGAAGCCCGTTGAACGGTACTTCCCGAACTTGGACGACAGGAACGTGGTACTGTTCCCGCTGACCGTCACCAGCAACCAGGAAAAGTTCAACGCCACGATTACAGTGCTGGGTGGTGGCGTTTCCGGCCAGGCCGACGCCATATCCCACGGCATCAGCCGCGCTCTGGTGGCCGGCGATGAGAGCTTGAGAAAGCTTCTCCGGCAGCACGGGCTGCTGACCCGCGACCCCCGAGAAAAGGAACGCAAGAAGTACGGTTTGAAGAGGGCCCGCAAGGCGCCGCAGTATACCAAGCGGTAAAAGCCCCTCCTGCCGACTGGCAGGGCTAACTCAACAAAGGCTCTGAAAGCGCCATCTGCCGTTCGGCAGATGGCGCTTTTTGTTTGCCGGGAAACAAACTCACCGAATAAACTGCCAATAGGCGAGACCCAGATGAATCGCCGTACTGACCACCAGAACGAACAGAAAGAACCCTTTCTTGGTCTTATGCCGGAACATCGCCCGTCCGGCCCAGCCACCAGGAAATCCCCCTGCCAAAGCCAGCCAGTGGAAGACGACTTCTGGCACACGCCAGCCACCCCTCCTAGACTGGGCTTTGTCGAACCCGTACAAGACAAGAGTAATGCCGCTCGCTGCGGCGAGCCATATCACGTAGAGATGCCAATTCATATGTATTTCCCGATGGTCGCTTATCCAGGAGGTTCATCGAACAGCGTCCACATATCTACTACGGCTGTAGACTATCCGTCAGGCTCTCATCCCAAGCATGCCCCATCTTAGACCATCCTCCTGACAAACGAGGAGGGAAACCGTTGCGGCAGACTCCTCGATGAGACCGGAAATCGAAGACAGCCTGGAATTGGTTCCGGTAGAAAAGACCTGCCCTCATTGTTTGCGGATGCCATACGACGAAGATTTCATCTCCGGCCGGATCATTTCCGGATCCCCTCTATCATAAACGTGCAAAGCGTCAAATATCTTGGAATGTGAAGCATCGGTCGCGTAGAAATACCCTGTATCTCCATCATCTTCAAACACCACACCAAGATCCCTATTAAGCGTCTTGCTGTAAGGGCCTTTGCCCGAGAAAGGGATAGGAAAGGCGATTGCTCGATCATCTTCCGATTTGCGTTCACGGCGAAGAATTCGATCTAGTATTCCCACGCTAAACCTTACAACTGGCAATTTCGGGCAGGGTT
>ORJL010645906.1_pt1 | contig 17698 bp, 23 predicted proteins | sample 1779941 | NCBI WGS metagenome assembly ORJL01 (sample SAMEA104232317, study PRJEB22302) | groundwater metagenome | biome: forest; feature: aquifer; material: groundwater | place: USA | collected 2011-08-07 | depth 5.8 m | reverse complement strand
TCTCGCCCCAGATGCTCTTCGGAGGAGAGAGCCTCGTCGAGGTCTTCCGCAAGGTCACCGAGGGGACCCCGCTCGGGGCGATCGTCGATCGGGCGCTCCGCGGGGCCGCCAAGCAGCTCTCGACGAACGGGGAGCCGCCCGCGCACCCGTAGACGGATCGCTTCTCCGGCTCGCCCGCGCATGGTGCGCGAGGAGACCTCGCGACGCCCTGTTGAAACACGCGGGCGAGCCAGAGACATCACTTCGGAGACTACGTTGAGCCTCACGCCGTGTCCTCACTGCGAGCAACTGAAGAGCACACTCGACGAAGAGCGAGAACACGCGGACGCACTGGCCGCTGCGCTCTCGCTCTGCAGTGACAGTCTCGCGCGGGGGCGCGAGGTACTCGCCGCGCACGCCCGGCGCCGCAGTCGCGTTCGACTCGGGGACGAGGTGTGCACTCGGTGCGGCATCGCGGCGACGGAGACGAACGTCACGTGGAGCGCAGGTCGCAAGATCCACGCGGGGTGCCCCGGGACGTTCGCGTGCCCCGTCCTCTGCAACCTGTGCGGCAGGCCCACGGAGGGTCTGGCCGAGGGCGACCAGGAGCGCGGTTACATCTGCCACCGGTGTATCCCGGTCGCCCCCAGGGGCGGTTGCGACACCTAGCTCCAAAAAATCTTGCTCTTAGAAACGGAATCAGGTAGAGAGACCCCTCGAACCCGAGGGAGGTCTCGCTGTGACTCGTCCTGTCGACCCGCGCGTCGAGGCGCTCGGTCCCGCCGAGCCGATCATCCGCACGCTCACCACGTACACGGACCACGCGCTGTAGTTGACAAAAATTGTGGTCCATAGTACAATAAGTTTTATGGACTCAAAGAGGTGTTTAGATTGCAAAAGAGATTTCCTCCTGACCGAGTATGCCTGGAAACTAAAAGCCAAAGGACTCCGTAAAGGAAGGTGTAAGAAGTGCGACTCTAAGTGGAGACAACGGGATTATAGGAAGAAATCATCTTCGTACAGATCTCGGATCGACAAACTCCATTTGGAACTTCGGGCTATCGTACTAGCCGCAAAAGAAGGAAAATCTTGCATGGATTGCGGTGTCTACTACCCGCCATTCGTCATGGACTTCGATCATAGAGACCCTACCAAGAAAGTGTCGAAGATTTCCAATCTCATGCGACTAGGGTCCCGTCAGAAACTAGAAGCGGAGTTAGCCAAGTGCGATTTGGTCTGTTCTAACTGTCACAGAATACGAACCCACAAGAAGAAAGAAAACATCTGATGCTGCACCAAGAAAAATTCGGCCCTGCGGAGAGGTTGATTCAGGCTGTTCTGACCTATGCGGATCATATGGTACATAATCGACCTGGAATCTTGACCTCGGACGTCCGGACCCCGGTCGGCGTGAAGTGGTCCCCCGCCGTGGTGCACGCGATCGCCGGGCAGCGCCTCGTCTTCCGGCAGGACAAGGTCGGCGACAAGTCCGTCGAGACCCTGGTCGGCGTGCTCGCGGAGGACCAAAAGACGGTCCGGGACGCGACCGTCACCCAGAGCCCCCCGCGGGAGGAGATCTCGGTGAAGACCCTCGCGGTGCGCGAGGTCCTCATCGAGGGCCGCGCGGCGGGCTTCGGGCGCCGGAAGGACCGCCCCGAGGACGTCGTCGGCATGCTGTCGCCGGACAAGAAGACCCTCCGGGTCACGGACCTGCGCGTGGTCCCCGGAACGCGCGAGGTCGCCGAGTACCGCCCGGCCGGGCTCTTCCCCGAGGTCGTCGCCTGGATGTACCAGAACGTGGCGGACGTGTGGAAGCTCGACAACGAGTTCGCCGCGCGGTGGGGCTCGTACGCCTTCAAGCAGGAGCGCAGCGACCTCAAGGTGATCCTGGCGGCGTTCCTGCTCGCCCAAGATCGCAAGGGAGACCCCGTCCTCGACAAGGGCAAGCTCGCCTTCTACGACGAGGACTTCCGCGCGGTCGGGGAGGCCATGCTCCTCACCCTGACCAACGACGGCCGGGACTTCAGCCCGAAGCTCGCCCTGCGCGTCCGCGACGTCCTGGGCCTCCCCCAGGTGGTCGCGATCAACCGCGCGCTCGGCTTCGGCAGGAGCGCGCGCCAGCCGTTCTACGGGCGGTTCGACAAGGCCGCCAGAGCCTACCTCGCCTACCGCGAGGCGAACCTGCGGATGCTCGAAGGGCTCGCGCGCGCCGGGTATCGGACGACCGTGATGGAGCTGGCGTCGGCCTGCCGTTTCCAGCCGGAGACCGAGCGCTTCTTCGAGATCATCCGCTGGAAGCAGAAGCAGGCCCCGGCCGGCTACCGGACCCTGGCGATCGGCAAGGAGGTCCGCGCTGCCGAGACGTGGGAGGGCCTGTCCGAGCGCGCGATCTGCGAGCGCATCACCTCCGAGAAGCCGGGCTACAAGCGCATCGTGGGCCTGCTCCCGCGGGGCATGCAGGTGACCGCGGCGATGCTGGGGGCGGCGATCGAGGCCGGCGCGCTCTCCGACAAGGACATCGTCATCCTCTCCAAGACGCTCGAAGACCTCGGGCTCCTGACCGGCGTGACGTACCGGGCGCGCTGGGAGCAGGCCGTCATGTCCCGGCGCGCTGAGGACATGCGGGCCTCCCACATCGCCTCACGCGTGCGATCCAAGGAGAACGCCGACGTCCTCCAGGCGGGCGCCGAGCGCGCCGCGCAGAGGCTGGTCGAGGAGGCCGTGCGCGGGCTCATGATCTACGTCCTCGTCGACCGGTCCGGGTCGATGGAGGGGGCGATCGAGCGGGCCAAGGAGCACGTCGCCACGTTCCTGCCGGCGTTCCCGGAGGGCAAGGTCCGCGTCGCGGTCTTCGAGCAGGTCGCCCGCGAGGTCGAGATCAAGCACCGGTCCAAGCTCGGGGTCGACAACGCCTTCCGCGGGATCGTCGCCAGCGGCGGAACGTGTCACCGCGAGGGCGTCCGAGCCCTGGCCAAGTACAAGCCGGGCCCCGACGAGGACGCAGTCTTCTTCTTCGTCGGCGACGAAGGTGAGCGAGACCACTTCGCCACCGTCTTCGACGAGGTCGGGATCCGCCCGGCCGCCTTCCTCCTGCACCGCGTGCAGGGCACCGGGCGCTGGGCCGGAAACGGGCAGGGCTCGATCGTGCGCGACACGGCGGCGCGCCTCGGGATCCCCTGCGCCCTCGTGACCGAGGAGACGTTCGAGGACGTCTACGCGACGCCGCGCGTGCTCCGCGACCTCCTGAAGGCCACACCCGTCGTGCGGGCGGTGACGGCCGCCGCCCCGGCGCGAAAGACCCTCATCGAGGAGATCCTCGCGACCGAGCCGCTCCAGAAGCCGGCGTGGGCGATCCGATGAAGGACTCCGCGCGCCTCCTCGCGTACGTGGAGCGCTTCTTCGCGCGGGCGAAGCAGACGGCGTTTCCGACCGTGCGCCGCGCGGCGCGATCGCTCGGGTGGACGCAGAGACGTGTCGAGGAAGCGATCGACGGAGACCCGGAAGGGCAGCTGTTCACGACGAGCGCGATCCTCGCCGAAGCCCGCCGCCACCCGATCCTCGCCGGGGCGCCCGCCCTCGCGGCCTCCGACTCCACGCACCACGAGACGCGGGAGCAGGCGATCGACGAACCCGCCCTCAGTGGAGAGGAGTAGAGCGTGGACTGGAAATTCACCGAGGTCCTCGATCAGGTCGTCGCGGCCGGACAAGCCCTCCTATCGAGGAGACCCCCGCGCCCGAGTTCGCGGTCGTGCGCGTACTGGAAGAAGAGGGGACAGGCCGCGCTCGACACCTGGAGAACGCGAGACGGCGCGCACCTTGCCGCGACCTGTGCCCGGTGTCGGCGGAGTCCCTGGATCATCTCGGATATCCTGTCCATCGCGAAGACCGGGATGTGCGGGTTCTGCTCCCTCCCCGAGGTGACGTGATGAGCAACCCGATCGCGATCGACGTCGAGCAGGTCGAGGCGCTCCACGCTGCCCTCGCGACCGCCCGCGCGGAGGTCGAGCAGGCGAGGCGCGAGCGAGAGGAGTGGCGGCACGAGGCCGCCTCGAACGCGGCGAAGCTCGAAACGGAGGCGGCCCTCCGCTCGCAGATCACGGGACTGCGTCAGGTCGAGGGGCTCCGCAAGCAGGTCGTCACGGACGCTCTCGGACTGCCTGCACCGTCAGTCTCCTCAGAGCCAGAGCCCGTGACGCTCGCCGAAGCGATTCCTCCGTGCCCGTTCTGCGGCGGTGTCGGCGAGATGTCGCGCTCGCGGCGATTCCCGGGCTGTCCCGACGACTGGCCCGGCGCGTGGAGCTACGTCGTGTCCTGCACCTCCTGCGCGGCGACCGGCGGGTGGGCGAAGTCCGCCTCCGGCGCGAAGAAGTGGTGGTCTCGCCGGTTGGCCGCCGCGCACGAGCCCGCGCGAGAAGCCGGGAGGGCTTGGGCGGAGAACCTGCGCGACCGCCTCGTCACCACCGCGCACTCGGTCACCGGGATGTTCCCGCGCTCGCTCGACGACGCCAGGGTCACTGCGATCACCTACCATGCGGCCCCGCTCCCCGCTCGGGACCTCGCGGATCCGTCGTGGCTCGCCCTCGATACGGCGGCCCAGGAGATGCTCGACGCCGCGGTCGAGCGTTGGCGCGAGATGCAGGAGAGCGACGCGAGTGTCGTCCGCCCGACGGACGCGGAAAAATGACGACGATCCGCAGAGGCGACCGCGTCCGCGCCGCGTGGTGGACCTCGCGTCCTGTCGCACTGGCCGGGATGCAGATGAAGGTCGAGGCCCGGCCGGTCGACGTCGAGGGCCCCGTGCGCCACATCCGCAGCGACTCGCCGACCGGCGACGGGGAGGTGCGGCTGTTCGTCGAGCACCCCGACGGCACGATGTGCGAGAGGTGCGGCGTGCCTGAAGTCGAGGTGAGGCCGGAGTGGGTGACGGCGATCGTCCGATGAAACTGTGGCTCGACGACCGCCTCGCCGCACCGGAGGGGTGGACCCACGCCCGCACCGTCGAGGAGGCGAAGGCGCTGCTCCTCGGGGGTCCGGTCGAGGACGCCAGTCTCGACCACGATCTCGGGATCTGCGACCGCTGCACGCCGCAGGATGGATCGAGGCGATGACGGGACGACGCCGAGGCTCGCTCGACGCAGTCTGCGCGAGGGGTTGTCGCTGCGCGTGCCACGCGACCGGCTTACGATCTCGTGAAGTGGATGGCCGAGACCGAGACGTGGCCGGAGCACAAGCCGACCGTCCACTCCGCGAATCCCGTCGGCCGCGAGAACATGCTGGCGACGATCGAGCGGTACTGGACACCGCCCGGAGCGCTCGCACCAAGAGGTGAGGGCTCATCCGAGTCATAAAATAGTTGCCTTTTATCGGTTCATCCGGTAAGAGAACGAGTCATGGAGAGGCTCAGGACGGCGATCCTCGTGACGAGGGACGGCGCGAGACACGAGGTCGCCCTGACGAAGGAGGAGATCGCGAGCGAGGTCCTCGTGCGCGTGACGAACTTCGGCACGACGGTGCGCGTGTTCGCGTTCGTGTCGACGACGCCTCCCTCCCCGCCCGTGTTCGAGGAGCGGCAGGTCTCCTACCTCATGTTCTCGGCGCCGGGCGAGCCGACCCCTCATGCCCCCGGTGTCGGGTGAGAGGATCTCGATGGGACTAGATGTATCGAGTGGGCTCGTGATCGCGGCCGAAGTGCGTCGCGCGGACTTCTTCACGGTGACCGGGCAAAAGGCATGGGTCTGCACGAGGGACAACGCGCATCGGGTCGGGTCGGCGAAGTTCTGCCCCGAGTGCGGTAGCAAGGTCGAGGTCGTGGACGTCGAGGAGCCGACGAAGGCGTTCACGGCATACGCGAAGGCAGTCGGTCAGACTCCGGTCCAGGCGTGGGACCGCTGGCTCGACGGGGGAGACGAGGAAATCGGCCTCGTACGCATCGAGTCCGTCGTCGATCCGGAAGCACGGAGTCCCCGGTACGGGCTCGGGCTCCTGCTCGCGAATTCGAACTCCCATCGACACGGGGGCGACGCTCCCACGCCAGTTGACCTGAACCTGTCGAAGGAGGTCGAGAAGATCTGCACCCTGCTGCTGAAGGTCGGGATCAGGACGAGAGAGGTGAAGCTCTACCCGTACGCCTACCTCTCGTATTGAGGAGCCCTCGCATGCCGCGCCGCGATTATCTGTACACCCCAAAGGGGAAGCTGTACTGCGTTAACTGGCCGGAGTGGCACGTCGAGTGCGGCTCTCCCGATTGCGGCGAGAACACGATGCTCTGCGCTGCCGGCGAGGCAGGGACAGTACGAGAGGCGCAGCGTCTAGCACGGGCAGGTGACGGAGGAGTCGATCCGCAAGGGTGGAAACTCATCGACGGGCTGTGGTACTGCCCGAGGCACATCGAGGAGTCGCAGTGAGCCCCGCCTGGGAGAGCCTCCTCCAGGAGCGCGCCCCGCGAAACCTCGTCATCCTGCCCTGGGTCGGCGAGCGCGAGGTCGTCGTCGGCACCCGCCTCCACGTGATCGACGGGGCGCTCCCGGACGAGGTCGGCTGGCACCGCTTCGCGGTCCTCGGCCGCAGAGCCCACTGGCGGGGGGGCGCCGAGCCCGCCCCCGAGACCCTCCGCGGGATCGTCCGCGGCTACCTCGTCGGGGACCGCCTCGTCCCGGACGCGGCGCGCGCCTGCCCGGACCCGGCCCAGATCGCCTCGCAGGCGGAGGTCGTCCACCTCGTCGACCCGAGCCTTCCGCGCTTCGCGCGCGTCTCAGCCGGCACCGCCTCCGAGGGCAGCCCTCTCGTCTACCGCGGGCAGGAGTTTCCCCTGGGACCCGAGGACGAGGTACTGCGCGCCTTCCACGACCGCGAGGAGAGCCTCGACGGGGTCCCCGGCGTCACGCCGGCCCTGGACGCCGCGTTCCGCATGGAGACCCACCAGAGAGCGGAGGTCGAGCGGAGGCGCGCTGAGACCGAGCGCCTGCGCGCCGAGGAGGAGCGGAGGCGCGAGGCCGAGGCGCGGCGCACCGAGATCGCGGCGCGGCTGGGAGACGCAGCGGGTCGGCGCGCGATGGCGGCGGTCGACTTCGCCGAGGCGGCGCGCGGCGCGCTCGCGATCGGCGGAGCCGAGTACCTCGATCATCATCGCGGCGCGCGGGCAGAGGAGCGGGTCGTCACGTTCCGCCTCCTCCGGAGGCGCTTCCAGTGCACCTGCCACGCGCAGACGCTGCAGATCATCGACGCGGGGATCTGCCTGACCGCCAGCGGCTACGACGACCGGTACGAGGCCGGGACGCGCGGTGACACGTGGTTCACGCTGGAGTCCCTGCCGGGCGTCGTTCGCGAGGCGCACGAGACGGGACAGCTCGTCGTGACCCGGAACGTCGACTGAGAGGAGCCCCCGATGCCCCGACCGAGCACCGTTCTTCAAGACGCAGACCCAGATCTGCTCGTGCGCTACGTGCGGCTGCTCCGGTTCGCGTGGTTGAACCCGTCCTGCGCCGAGGCGCAGGCGGCGATGCACGCCTTCGAGAGGGTGAACGACAAGATGGTCAAGTCATTTCATGACGCGGCCACGGAACCTCTTCTCCACGCCGAAGAACTGGCGTGGGCGCTGCAGAACTTGAACTACTTCGCGACCGCGGCACCCGGTCGCTGGGCACGCACGACCAAGACGGACAAAGAAGTACGCGAACTCCTCGGCGGCGAGAGGTGTGACGATGAGTGACAAGCCGACCCTCGCCGAGATGTCCGTCGCCGTCCTGCGCGCGATCCACGACCACATCTACTCGCGCGGCGGAGAACGGGTCGTCGGAGACCCGCACATCACCGACGAGGACGACTTCGACGCGATGATGGACAAGATCGCGGCGGCGCCCTCCGTCCCGATGAAGGGCGTGGTCTGGCACGACGGCAAGGACCCGACGATCACGCTGTCGGGCGACCACGGCCCCGGCAGCGTGACCGTCCACGTCGGCACGGTGGACGAGCCGTTCCGGACGCACACGCACGCGGGAGCAGGTCTGGGTGGAGGCGCCGACGCGGAGGAGGACTTCGCCGCGTTCGTCCACGGGCTCTGGCTTCACTTCCAGGGCGAGGGGCTGTCGTGGGCGATCTCGATGTCCGAGATCGAGGTCAACAAGGAGTAGGGCGATGAGCGCGCTCCAGCAATTCCTCCGAGGTGGCGGCACGATCGAGGATCTCTTCGCGCGCTACGCGATCAAGGCGACGCGACACAGGGAGTTCTCGAACCTCATCCTCTTCAAGTACAGCCAGATCGACAGCCCGCTCGGCGACCCGATCGTCCAGTCCGCGCGCGGCCCGATCCTCGATGAGGCGGACGGCTGGTCCTTCGTCTCACGCCCATTCGACAAGTTCTTCAACCACGGCGAGGGCCACGCCGCGCAGGTCGACTGGACCACGGCGCGCGTGCAGGAGAAGGTCGACGGCTCGCTCTGCTCGCTCTACTGGCACGCGGGCCGCTGGCGCGTCTCCACGTCCGGGATGCCGGACGCGGGCGGGGAGGTGAACGGCACGGGGATCTCGTTCGAGACGTTGTTCTGGCAGGTGTGGAACGAGATGGGTCTCCCCGTGCCGGGGCCGGTCTGGCGCGGACACACGATCATGTTCGAGTTGACGACACCCTACAACCGGGTCGTGGTCCGGCACGCAGAGCGACGCGTCGTCCTCCTCGCCGTGCGCGACCGGGAGTCCGGCGAGGAGACCCCGATCGAGGAGTTCGAGGACGGCGTCTACCCGCTCGTCCGGTCCTTCCCGCTCCAGACGATGGCCGACGTCGAGGCGACGTTCCAGGAGATGGACCCGCTCGCGCAGGAGGGCTACGTCATCGTCGATGGTGCCTTCCACCGCGTGAAGGTGAAGCACCCGGGCTACGTCGCCATCCATCACATGCGCGACGGCTTCGGCCCGAAGCGCATCCTGGAAGTCATCCGGTTGGGCGAGACGACGGAGCTGCTCTCGCACTTCCCCGAGTGGAGACCGGACTTCGACGCGCTCCAGGTGAAGTTCGACGCGCTCGTGGGCGGGATCGAGGCCGACTACGAGCGCCTCAAGGACATCCCGGAGCAGAAGGCGTTCGCGCTGGAGGCGGTGAGGACGCCCTGCCCCGCCGCGCTCTTCCAGATGCGCAAAGGGCAGACTCCCTCGGCGCGGAGCTTCCTCGCCGGCATGCACATCGGCCGGCTCATGGACTTGCTCCACGTCCGCGACACGACCACGGAGGAGACGTGAAGTGTCCGCTCTGCGAGCGCGAGGGCGATCTCGCGATGGAGCGACACCACCTCCGGACGCGGCGGAAGGACGCCGACGCGGTCGAGAAGATCTGCCGGGAGTGCCACAAGACGATCCACGGCCTCTTCACGCAGCGGCAGCTCCGCGACGACCGTCTCGGGCTCGACACGGTAGACGGGCTGCTCGCGGACGAGCGGGTCAGGAAGGCAGTCGATCATATCCGGAGGCTGCCGCCGGGGACGCAGATGAGGATGCGCGAGGCGCGAACGAAGAGGAGGAGATCATGATCGTGGACCGGGGAGTGAAGATCACGTACGAGCGCGAGATCGAGGTGTGCGGGGTTCCGTTCACGACGCGCGATGTTCCGATCTTCATGGACTTCGCGGGGACGAGTGACGAGACGGTCGGCATCCTGCTCTTCGACGTCGACACGAGTGAGCGGTTCTTCCAAGCCGGGCTCGCCCGTATCGGGAGGCACCGCGGGCGCATCGTTGAGATGCTCCTCCGCACCCAGGCGATCCTCCTGAGTGCGACCTGCCCGGACATGCTCGAAGACCTGCTGAACAGGGAGCTGGACCTGCACCCACGCCGCAGAGTCGTCGGGTGGTCGGCGAACGCGAGCCTGACGATGGGCATCTTGATCCTCGAAGATGAAGATGAGGAGGAGGAAGGAAAATGATCGAGGCAGCCCTGGTCATCGGCTACGACGGGAACGTCCTCCACGAGCACCTCCCGCCGGGGCGGTCGCCCGTCGAGATCCCCGACTCGCCGGAGCTGTGGCACGATGTTCTCTGGCCGCGCCGGGGTGAGATCGCGGGGATCGCGCACAGTCACCCGGGGGACGGCGTCCCGAGCCCCTCTTCGGATGATACCTCGACCTTCTCCGCGATCGAGCGCGCGCTCGGAAGGGGACTCCTCTGGTGGATCGCGACGCGGGACTCCCTGGCGGCGTTCCTCTGGGTCGGTCCCGGGAAGTACGACTACGACAGGGCATCCGTGATCGACGAGCACCCGTCCTGGCTCCCGCGCCTGCGCGAGCTGTCCGCGATGCCCTGGGACCTCGTCTCCGAGGCGCGTGACTTCGCGCTCCGCGCGCACGGGAACCAGTTCTACGGCTCCGAGCCGTACTCGGTGCACCTCGACGCGGTCGCCGGTGTCCTCCGCGAGTTCGGCCACGATTCCGCGCAGGCTCTCGTGGGCGCCTACCTCCACGACGTCCTGGAGGACACTGACGCCTCGGTGAGAGACATCGAGGAGCAGTTCGGAGCCGACGCGCTGTCGATCGTCGCGTTCTGCACGGACGATCTCGGCGCGAACCGCCGCGAGCGGAAGGCGGCGACCTACTCCCGGATGAGGCGGGTCCTCGACGAAGACGTGCGCCTGCACGGCGTCTTGCCCGCGTGGCTCCGAGACGCCGTCCACGTCAAGGTCGCCGACCGGATCGCGAACCTCCGCGCGTGCTTGACCTCCGCGAACACATCGCTCCTCGTGATGTACCGCCGCGAGGCCCGCGACTTCAGGGAGGCGCTCTACGTCGCGGGCATCTGCGACAGCCTGTGGGTCGAGTACGACCGGCTCGTGTCCGCCTCGTGATTCTCCTAGAGACTACTTGACTTTTCGGAGCACTCGCGCTACCTGCGGGGAACACGTGGAGGATCCAGTCATGCCCGACAACGCCCTGACTCTCGTGCTCGCCGACCGCGAGGCGCGCGTCAACATCACGTGGGACAACCAGAACGCGGAGCTGCCGTCCCCGGTCCCGCGCGACGCGACGACCGAGCAGGTCCGCGCCTGGGTGACGGAGTCCGTGCAGGCCGGGTTCCCGGGAATGCGCGCGGACCCGCGGGCGGACTTCTCGGACTTCACCATCAAGCTCTACGAGCCGACCGAGGTGAGACCGTATCCGGTCTGGATGGTGTTCCCGCAGACCCCGTTCGGAGAGGCCGCATGACAAACGGCGTCGTGTCTTTCTTCCTCCTGTGCGTGCTGCTCGTCGCGTTCGTGGGCTACGGGGCCGGACTCGACATGCGAGCGATCGCCAAGCACGAAGTCTGGGCGATCGTGGGGGCGGCGGTGTCCTGGTACGCGGGGCGCGGCCTTGACGTGCCGCGGGCGCGATCGAAACAAGAGATCAAGGAGACGAGATGAGCGCTGGACAGCTTCCACCCTCCGGTACGGCATCCAAGGAGGACACTGCCGTACTGGATGAGAGTGACATCAATAGAGTGGAATTTAATCTTGAAGAAATTAAGCGTGCATTTATTTCCGTAAGTGAAATAGTTAGTGGTTTATGTCTGGATCGAAAGACGTTCCTACAATTAAGTCGTTACTTAGATGATTGTAGTTTTCATTATGATATGGCAAAGAGAATTTTGTCTGGCGATGGCGGCGGAAGAAGATAGCTTCGTGAGCCGGGCCGAGGCGCGCGCGGCGCCGCGTCGGTGCGGCCCTTGAGCCCGAAGAAGGCGAACCCGTCGCACGATCGGGCCGCGAGGCCCCGCCTGTGCGCCGTCATTCCGGAGCCGTGACCGTGAGCACCCCGAAGGACAGGCTCGTCGTCTTCGTCGGCGTCGGGGCGCTCGGCTCCCACGCGGTGCAGCTGTGCCGGACGCTCGGGTGTCTGGTGCGCGCGGTCGACTTCGACCGCGTCGAGCAGAAGAACGTCCTGGCACAGTTCTACGGCCTGCCCTCGGTCGGCAAGCTCAAGACGGAGGCCCTCCGGCAGCAGATGCTCTTCCTCTTCGGGACGAAGGTGGAGTCCGTCCCGCACCGGCTCACGCGGGACAACACCGTCCAGCTCCTCGGGGAGGCGGACCTCGTCGTCGACTGCCTGGACAACACCGATCACGCCGCCGGACGACACCTCGTCCAGGACTTCGTCCGGCGCGCCGGGGTCCCGTGCGTTCACGGTGCGCTCGCCGCGAACGGAGCCTACGGGCGCGTGGTCTGGGACGAGCACTTCACGATCGACGAGGGAGGTCAGCGCGTGACGGTCGCGGAGCTGACGGAGCGCGATGTGGGACAGCTCTTCGTCTTCGAGGCGAGGTCGTACGGTCGCGTCGAGCTGAAGTACCTCGGCGGGCGCAAGTTCGCATCGGACCTCGACGGACACAAGACCGAGGTCGAGCAGCAGTCGGCCGACGTGCTCGTGCGCGCGGGGGCGGGAGCGCCGACCTGCGAGGGTGGTGAGCACCTGCCCTTCGTCGCCGAGGTGGCGGCGCTCCTGGCGAGGTCGATCCAGGTGTTCCTCGCGAGCGGGCAGAGGCGAGGTTTCGAGGTGTCGCCGGCCGGGGTCGTCGCGACGTAAATGGAGGAGAACGATGAAGAGCACAGTCCGCATCATGATCTTGGCGTTCGGTCTCGGGACTCCGGACGATCACCTGGGTCTGCGCTCCATTCGTCTACCTGTGGGTCTGGGGAGTCGCTCTCCTTCGAGACCCGAAGAGAATCGACCGGAGAACCGAAAATAATTCTTGACTCTTCACGCAGCTGCTGTACTCTCCCCTCAACCAGTCAGCGCCCCAACTCGGTGTGATCGCACAAGCACAAGTTGGTTCGACTCCAACTTCTTCCGCCTTGGAAGAGACGCCGAACGGTCCGGCAATCGACTCTTAATCGATCAGCAGCAACGTCACGATGCACCACTCGGACGCGGACTGGCCAAATTTCACGGACGATCACTGAGGGTGGGTTCCCTCACCAGCATACGGAGCTGGAGCGAAAGCTCTCCAAGATCATCGACTCTCTCGGGTGCCCCAGGTAGACCGAGACACCATGATTGATCTCACAAGCCTCGGTTCGAGTCCGGGATCGTCCACCGTTTTTTGAAAACTGAATCGCGAGCGAGCACTCGGTTTTAGCACGGCGCCTAAAGACCGTGACGAGTCCAGTGCCGCTCACCGTCCGTTCATCGGACGCGCGACTCCATCACGCACGTGCTCACAAGCAAAGCTCATTTGGATGAGCATCGGTCTGAGACACCGACGTAACTGGTCGAATCCAGTCGCAACAACGACAAGCACTGCACCTCGAATCGCGCGTCTTTCTTTCCTCTACTCCACCGGGGCCGCGGCCAGCTCGCAGACATTCACCTGCCTCCCGTCGACGACCACGCCGAAGGCGTACTTCTCCTCGCCGGGTCGTAGCGCAGGTAGACGTCGGCACGACCCGACCTCCGGCGCGCCGTCCACCGGTCCTCGACCGCGCGCATCTCCCCGCAGGAACCCCCGGTGAAGAACTCGCGTCGGTAGCGACCCCCGGACATCTACGGCCTGCAGTACCGCGGGCAGTACATCCCAGAGGCGGAGACCTGGAGCTGCGCGCCGCACTTGGGGCAGTGCGTCGGGATCACGCGCCCTTTCGATCTCTTCGCCTGCGTCTGCGTCAGGAGGGCAGGGCGATTCGCCGAGAGCCACCAAGATGCGTCCGCGACGATGCACGTGTACCCGACGCCGTTCTGATCGACGTGGGCGAGCAGCGCGGAGAACGAGGAGCGCCGCTGCGAGAACCACTCGACGACGCGCTTCGCGGGCTCGCCCTCCCAGCCCGCCTCGACGAGGGCGCGGATCTCCTCGTCTGATGAACAGGATGTCGTGCACGTGGTCGTCGGAGTAGGCGCGAGCGTCGATCACGACGAGGTCTCGTCGACGAGGCCCCAGCCGCAGGCGCGGAAGGCGACTCGCATTCGCGCGAGCAGCATCTCATCGCAGTTCGGACTGCGCTCGACGAGGCGGAGGATCTGGTTCACTTTGTCGAGGCGGAACGTCCCGATCGCCGGTGCGACCCACGTCGCGCCGTTACGCGCGGCGGCGATGAGGTTCCTCGTCCAGCGAAGCTGTTCTGCGTCTGGTGTCCACGCGCCACCGCTGCTGCGAGATGACTCCCCTGCGACCGCGTGCAGGAGAGCGCGTGCGCCTTCTGCTTCAGCGGGGTCCAGCTCCGGGTCACCTGCATCCGCGAATCGGCGCCGGAGAGTCTCTGCTGACGGTCCAGCGCGATGGATCCGCCGACCCGTCTTGCCTTCGCGCTCGTAGACGCCGACGTAGAGCTGGAACGGCCCGACGTCGAGGATCGCGTAACCGTAGCGTCTGCCCCGCGCGAACGCGATCTCGATCCAGGCTTTGAACTCCTGCGTCGACATCGCGGGCTCCCCGGGCGATCCGTGACCCGAGTGGTCGACGAACAGGGACCGGACGAAGCGGTAGCCGGGCAGGTCGGTCCGGTACCGGTAGCCGGGAGTCCCCTCCGGGTCCTGATCTTCCGTCGCCGGCCCGCCAGGAGCGGAGGACAGGTCCGGCAAGGGCAGCGGCCTCTGATCGAAATCGTCCTCCGACTCGGGAAACCACGGGTCCATGCTCACGAGTCTACAGACCCGCCGCGTGCTTCGCGCGAAAAACTCAGGCCACCTGCATCTGCGTCATATTGGCGAAGTAGTGGAGTGACTGCCGGATCTGACGGAGGAGGTCGAGGTCGCCCAGGCGCCGGTGGTGCTCGACGAGCGACAGGTACCACGCGGACTGCGCGTCGAGGAGGGCGCGGGCGCTCCCGGCGCGCTCCCGCCCGCGCGGCGCGACGAAGCACCAGGGCCTCGGGAGCCACTCCCGCGCGTCGACCGCGCGCGAGAACCACAGGCTGAGGTCGATGTACGAGGTCGTGTCCTCGGGCGTGGTCGGCACGCCGCTCGTCCGGTCGTGGACGAGGAAGTGGAAGGACTGGAGCCCCCGGTCCGCCTGGAGCGTCCGGACGAGCGGGAGCACGCCCGTGCGCACCGCGCGGAGGACCGCGAGCGCCTCCAGCGCGATCCCGCGCGAGGCGAGCCACGCGGGGTCCGCCTCCGGCGGGGCGTCCTGCCGGAGGGCCCGGCCGATCGGCAGGTACGCCTTCCACGCCGTCGCGCTCACAGGCACGAAGGCAGCATCTCGCAGGCCCGACAGGACGTCAATCGCGGATCCAGATCCATCAAAGATCTTCAGTGACACGCGATCGAACAGGGCTCCGATTTCTTCGCTGCGCGCGTTTTCGTAACCAGTTCGAGCTTGCGAACCGGCTCTGAGTCATCAACGGCTGCTCGATCACAGATTTAATGAACTGGTTAAGAGCTTCACGCAATGCGTCATGGTTACGAAAACGCGGAGATCGCGTCGATCAGGATGAGGACCCTCCGGACCCGGTCGACCCCGACCGCCCGCACCTCGTCCGCGACCCGCGCGCACGCTGCGCAGACGAGCCCACGGGGTGCCCCAGACGCATCGCGGGCGACGGAGACGGAGTCTCCGAGTCCGATCGCGCACGCGGCGCAGGTCGCCCCCCGCGCCGCGACCTCGCTGGACACCCACGCGACGAACATCTCGGCGGACTCGCTCGGCAGGACCTGCCCGCGCCGTCTCGCGCGCTGCGCCGCACTGCGCCACAGCGCGAGCGCCGCGTGCCGGACACAGCGCGTGGCGATCGCGGGGGCGCTCGGGCACCCTGGAGAGCTGCACCTCGTCGCGGGTGAGACCCCGGCCCCTCTCCGCTGCGCTGCGTACCACGCCGTCGCGACCGCCCGGCGGCACACCTTGCAGTAGACGTCGAGCCCGTCCGGTCGAGACCGGTTCCGGCCGAACGGACCTGGACCGCCGCACCTCGTGCACGCCCGCATTCTCTGTGGTCTCTCAAAATCAACAGATCGAAAAATCTAGATCTCGATGTTTACAGACGCAGAAGGCCACGCGTAAAAATGTAAGTCAAGCGCTTTTCTGTTTAAGAGCTTCACTATTCGAGTGTGGTTATAGTGATACCGAAGCCGATCTGGCGTAATAACCAGATTGTTTTTTTGAAGCTCGATTTATCGAAACAAGCTAGCTGATCTGTTTTCAGCCTCCAAAACGCCGCTTCAAACAGAATTCGACGATCTGTTTCTCGTTGAACGTGATTTTTCCCCCAGGATCCCCCCATGAACACTTGTTCATGGTGGTGGAAAAAATGATCAGTGATCTCAGCTGTCTACAGAGACTAAAACCATTTACCACCATGATCAGTCTCCAAACACTGCAGTAGAGCGATAGTGAACCAATAAGAAATGGTTGATCGAGGTGAGACCTATACAGGTCTCCGCGATGCCCTCGGATCCTGGATGGTGGGGACGCGCTTTGTCTCCCGTCGGAGAGGGGTTCCTCGATCCCGCTGGAACGAAAGAAATCCAAGATGTTACGACACCTCCCCCGCGATGCCCCGGACCCCGGCGGCAGGAGTGCGTCGCGTCTCCCGTCGGAGAGGGTCCCCGTAGAGCTGAAAAAGAACAGTCAGTTCAGTCGATTACGACACACTCGCGGACACGCCCACCTGCGGCGACGCGGCCCGACCGAACTATTTTTCGGGACAGATCCGGCGCTTATGCGATCGCGCTTGATCCGCCTTTGCGCCTCGTGGCAACTCGCTGATCCGGGAGATGCGCGCTGCCCAGTGGCTGGGCGAGGCGCGCCTCAGCCGGATGGAGAGAGTGCGTCTTGTTCGAAGCTCCGAGCGAGGTCTTCCACAGAGCCCTGCGTGTCGTCTCCCGGGGCGCCCCGGAGCGGTGGGCGCGGGAGTCAGGTCGTTCCGCCGACGGGTGGAGGACGATGCAGCACCTGGGGGACCCGGTCCTCGGTGCCCTGGCACGTGGTGCTCTAGCACGTGCCCGGGGGCCCCTGGTCGCGCCGGACACGGCGCTCCACCTGACGCTCTGGGACGGCAAGTTCGACGTCGAGGGGGGAAAGCCCGTCGACTGCACGGTCGAGCAGTTCGCGCGCTGGCTCGCGCAGAGGGGGTGCGAGGTGCGCTCCAAGGGGGACGGCATCGTGGCCTGCCCCGTCACCAGCTGCGACGGGCGACGCACCAACGAGTCCGTCACCGCGATGCACGGCGTCAACCTCGACTGCGATGGCTGCGGCGCCTGGGACGTGCTCCTGGGCGTGCTCGGACAGCTCGGGCTCGCCCACATCGCCTACCAGAGCGGTGGCTACACGCCCGAGGTCCCCAAGTGGCACCTCGTCCTGCCCCTGGCGGCCCCCTTCGATGTGCAGGACGAGGCGGCCAGGGCGCGCTGGAAGCGCACCTACCACGCGCTGCGCGTGGTGTGCGGCGCGCTCGGGGGGCTCCTCGGGGAGGCGTTCGATCCCGCGTGCGAGACGCCCTGTCAGCCCGTCTTCGTGACCGAGCGGCGCGCCGAGGCCGACCCGCCCCGGCAGGTCCTCGTCCGCTACGGCAGCGCGCTCGACGCCAGAGCCCTCGCGGGTGCGCTCCCGCGCACCGAGGAGACCGAGGGGAGGCGCCCCCCCCCGCGCGCTCTGCCGGCAGCGAGCCCGCCTCGCGCGCTCGGCGACCGGCGCGACCTCGTCGTCTCGGCGCTCGTCCGGCCGATGGCCGGGATCCTCTGCGACCGGCGCGACCTGTACCTCGCCCTGGCGGGAGCGCTCCTCGACCGCGGGGTCTGCCCCGACGACGCGCGCGCGATCATCGAGGACGTCTC
>ORJL011273484.1_pt1 | contig 17704 bp, 17 predicted proteins | sample 1779941 | NCBI WGS metagenome assembly ORJL01 (sample SAMEA104232317, study PRJEB22302) | groundwater metagenome | biome: forest; feature: aquifer; material: groundwater | place: USA | collected 2011-08-07 | depth 5.8 m | reverse complement strand
GTCATTCCCGCGAAGGCGGGAATCCATCACGAAATAATATAAACTATGTTTGAATTTTTATTTTCTAAAAAAAATAGCGAACCAGCAGACGAAGCTTTTTCGGCGGCTTGGTTGAGGCCGATTATTGAGGAACTATCAGATGCGGCATTGGCATATGATGAGGATTTTAAAATTTTGATTTTCAATAAAAGGGCGGAGAGATTATTTAGTTTGTCGGCGAAGAGCGTGCTTGGAAGAATAGTTTCTTTGGATAAGGCCAGTGATCCGCAATTTAAGTTTTTGGTTCAAGTTTTATTTCCATCTCTTGCTCCGAGCGTTATTTTAAAAACCGATGCGGGTGTTTACCCACAATTAGCAGATTTAAATTTTGAGGAAACTCATTTACGGGTGACCACTAATAGAATTGTGGATGCTAGTGGCAAAGTGCGTGGTTTTACAAAAGTTATTCGCGATCGCACCCGGGAAGTAGAAATTCTAAAATCTAAAAGTGAGTTTTTAACTATTGCGGCGCATCAGTTGCGGACGCCGCTAACAGCTGTGAACTGGGCGTTTGAAGGTTTAATTAATGATGCAGAATTGAATGTCGATTCAAAAGAATTGGCGGAAACTGGTGGAGCGGCGGCTAAAAAATTATTGAAGATAGTAGATGATTTATTGGATGCAGCTAAATTAGAAGATGGAAAGTTCGGTTATACTTTTGCAGAGCATAATCTTGTGGAATTTATAGATAAATTATTAGTGGAAGTAGAGCCGATTGCGAAAGAATATAAAGTGAATTTATTTTTTTCAGCAAAGCAAGCGATCGTTTTAACATTTGACGAGGTTAAATTGGGAATTGCGTTGACTAATTTGATAGACAATGCCATTAAATACAACGTGCTTAATGGTACGGTGACAGTGGGTATTCAGTTAGCGAGTGATCCACGCTTTGTGCAAGTGAGTGTTGTGGATACTGGGGTGGGCATACCAGAGGGCGATATTAAAAAATTATTTACTAAATTTTTTCGTGCTGAAAACGTGATGCAATTTTCTACTGAAGGATCGGGTTTAGGTCTTTATGTGGTAAAGAATATTATTATGCGGCATGGAGGCAATATTTGGGTGGAATCGCAGTTGAACAGAGGAACAACTGTTCATTTTACTTTACCAATCGATCCTAGTCTTATTCCGCAAAAAGAATTGATTATTGAGGAGGAATTTTAGGTACTATGTGTCATACCAGCGAAAGTCGAAGATGCCCGTAAGGGTACTGGTATCCACTACAATAAAATATTTTTAATTTATATTTGTTATGGATTCCGGCTTTCTCCGGAATGACAATCTTTATTTTTGACACTGTTCGCAAAAATGGGCGGAGCGTTGGGCGATTTTTATGCGAATAATTTTTGAGTTGCATCTTTTGCATGGTTCGCCTTTGCGGTTATAGACATTGGCAACGGAAGAATAGCGTCCTTTTTCTCCATTGGTGTCGCGGTAGTCAACAAACGATGAGCCTCGTAGCAACAGCGCTTTTTTGAGAATGAGGCGCATTGCTTTAAATAAAGACTTTATTTCAGTGTCGGTCAAAGAATTCGTTTTTCGTAAAGGGTGAATTTTTGCGAGCCATAAAATTTCGTCGGCATAAATGTTTCCAATGCCAGATATTAACGTTTGATCTAGTAGAGTCGGTTTAATAGGGCGTTTTTTGGAGCGTAAGAGGGTGGCAACTTTGTTAACGGTGAGTTTTTTATCGAAAGGATCGATTCCTAATTTTTTTATTTCTGGTAAATTTTCTAACAAACTTTTTTTACCCAATCTAACAGTGCAAAATTTTCTGGCATCTGAGATTCCAAGCATTAAATCATTATCTAAATAAAATAATAGGTGAACATAGCCGTTGATTTTGTCTTGAATAGCGCCCGTGCTTGTTGGAATTGCTTTGCCGTTTTTTATTTCCCAATGCCCGAGTAGTGGATGGCCGGTCATTCTTGGGTGAATCATTAGAATGCGGTCATTGTTGAGATGTATCTCAATGTATTTTGCGCGACGAGCTACGTTTATAATTTTAGAATTTTTTATTTGATCGGCAAAATCGCTAAATTTTTTGGGAAATTTAATTATTTTTGGCCAATCGCTCCAAGCGGCTAAAATCGTGCGTCCGATTATGCGTTTTTTTAGATCGTCAACCATTATTTGTACTTCTGGTAGCTCTGGCATATCATTGATAATAGATCCTTTATGATTATTTTTCTATACGGAGCTGATTCTTATCGGCGACAACAAAAATTGAAAATGATGGTAGCCGAATATCAAAAAAAGCATTCACTTTTCGCTATGAGTGAATGTGATTTAAGTGAAGAGGGCGGAGTTCTAAAATTGAAAGATTTATTATCTGCCCAATCTTTGTTTGATAATTTACGGTTAGTGGTGGCAGCCAATCCATTTTTAGTTGAAAAAGAATTATTGAAGGATTTGAAAATATTATTAAAAAGTGCTTTAGAAAATAAATCCGTAGTGTTAATTTTAGAAAGCGATGCAAAACCTAAAAAAGACTTTTCTTTTTTATTAGAAAAACCAGTTCAGGCGCAAGAATTTGAGTTGTTAGTTGGAAAGCAGTTAGAAAATTTTGTGCGTAAAGAAATGTTGATTTTAGGCTTAGCAGTTCCAGAAAGATTGTTTAAAGAAATTTTGAATTTTTACGCAACTGATACATGGGCGTTAATAACAGAACTTCAAGCAGCTTCTTTGGCTGGGAAAACCTCCAGAGAATTAGAAAATAGATTAGACGATGGGGGCAATATTTTTAATAGAATAGCCGAGTTGCGGAGGGGGCAAGTGCGTTTAACTTTGCCAGCTTTAGAAAAACTGCTCTATAGCGAAGACGCTGCTAAGATTTTTAATTTGTTGGCGTATCAAATGTCGCCTAGTGAAAAAATAAAATTTGCAGACTACGATGTTGCGATTAAGTCTGGCAAAATGGACTACCAAGAGGCTTTGCTAGAATATGTTTTGAGCGCTAAATAAAAACCGCTTTTTAAGCGGTTTTTAAAGTAAGTTTTCTAGTTAAACGAGATTTTAGACGAGAGGCCGTATTTTTTTTAATAACATGAGTTTTAGTTGCTTTGTCTAGAGTTTGGTAGACAGCTGGCAGAGCTGCTTTGGCTTCTATAAGTTTTTTAGCCTCAACTAATTTTTTGAATTTTTTAATAGCATCTTTAAAAGCCTCGCTACGTTTGAGGTTTTCAATGTGATGTTTTTTGCTTTGTCTCAAAGCTTTTTTTGCGGAAGAAGTTATTGGCATAATTTAGAGTAATCGCGAATAATGCGAATTGAGGCCACAAATAATGCGAATATCTTAAAATAAATGATTGCTACTTAGTAATATAAACATTATAGCGTAAATTAAGTTAAAAGGTCAAGCGTTGACTAGATTTATAAAAAATGCCCCTCGAATTGCTTCTTGGGGCATTTGGATTTTATCCACCGCCGCCATTAAACCGGCGACTGGCGGGCCATTTTTGAGTTGCCTTGGCTAAAGCCACCCCAATTTCAAAAAATTTCATTTGTCGTTGGCTTGCACCAGTTTCTTTAAGGTTTTTTCTTTTAAGATAAGCATCCGTATTAAAATCAGATTCGGCGTAGTAAGATGGCCGCTTAATAAGATCTGATAAGTCATTTAGAAGTACATCGAAATTGACTCCTTTGGATTCTTCTGCAGTTTTCTTGCAACGCTTTACTGATGATTTACGCTTACATTTTTGTGTTTGTTTCGGCTTAGTCTTGAGCCCAGATTTCAGGGCGCTATTTATTTTTTCCTTGAGAGTTTCAATATCAATTTCTGGTAGGGATTTACCTTTTCTAAAAATGCCAGCACCATGATCAATCTCCCATTCACTCCAACATTTATTCAACTGATTTTCTCCAAAGATTCTAAAGACTTTTTTATTTTCTTCGTCAAAGCCAAGTTCTGTGCTTGGGGTGATGTTGTTTATTTCGCAGCGTTGTTTCAGTCCGGTCTTTTCTCTTAAAGCCCCATTGAATTTATAGGTACGGTCAGTAACTTTTATTTTCCCAATCAGCGTCATAGCTTTCTCCAATAAAATGAGGTTTTCAAAGATCTACACCAACAAGATCTAGTATAGATTTTTAATATATAAAAGTCAAATTATAAAAAATACTCTCCGAAGTTTTTCGGAGAGCGTGTTTTTACTTTGGTTTACTTTTTAGATAATTTTCATGCGCGGTTTGGCGGGTGGCGTGGAGTTGGGCTTGAGCGGTATTGATAGATGTTCGCCATTCTACACGAACTTGTTTCTTTGCATTGTTAAACATTCTTAGAGTTTCGCGAAAGTAGTAGTTTGTCGTCGGATAAATTAGATTTAGAGTTTCAACGGCTGCAAGAACTGTTTCGTGCCAAGCAGCCCAAGCTATTTGGCGCTTAGTTTGATCTTTAGTGTTAGATAAAGATTCAGATAATTTATGGTAAGCAGCATCTACATATTCTTCTATGGGTTTGGAAGTATTCCAGCCCAATGTGGAATCAGAGACTTCTTTTAGAGTTTCGTTTAATTTGGTGTTGGCTGCTAGAACCGTTTTTTGATATTCATTTTCAGCTGTGCGAATTGCTTTAAGATAATTACTTTCAGCATCTCCGGCAAATGTAATAGTTGATGATACGAAAATGAATATAATAACAGCGAGAACCTTTTTCATTAGAGACTCCTTCAATATAAAAGAACTAAAAATAACAATAAGGTACTATATAGAATTATGCATAGTCTAGTGTTATAGTCAAGTTATGATTCATTCAATTTTTGGGATGGTGGCGCAAAAGGCAGAGAATTTTTTGGTTGTGGAAACTAGTGGGGGGGTGGGGTATAAAATTTTTATGTCTAAGGCGGCTTTGCCAAATGTGTCTGGTGTTGGAATTAACGCTAAATTTTTTATTTACTTGCAACATCGCGACGATGCCATGACTTTATATGGTTTTTTGTCGGCGAGAGAGTTAGAACTTTTTGAAAGATTGATTTCTGTTTCTGGGGTTGGGCCAAAATCGGCTTTGGGTATTATGGGGGTAGCCAACGTTGATCAATTGGCTACGGCGATTAATGAAGGCAAAGCGGAATTGCTTACTCGTGTTTCAGGAGTTGGCAAAAAAACAGCCGAGCGCGTGGTGCTAGAGCTTAAAGGCAAATTAAGTTTAAGTGGTACCGCCACGGCGGTACAAACTTTGGGTTTAATGGAATCAGATGCAGACTTGGAAGATACTTTGGTGAGTTTGGGTTATACGCATGGCGAAGCTCGGGGCGCGATTGTTAAAATTGAACCAAGTGTGATAGGTTTTAAGGAGCGTCTGCGAGAAGCTTTAAAAAAGGCTAGGTAACTCTCATTGAGGGCTTTTCTCTGTGATTAAAAGGCGAAGTTCTGCTATGGTTTATGAACATGGTAGGCTAGTTTGGGCATTTAGGGTGTTGGCTAGTAAGCCGGGCGTAGTAGACGAAGTGCTTTTGGTGCGGATTTATAAAAGTCATCCTTTGGAAGCGAATCTTGGTGATGGTAAAGTTATAAAATATTTTATAGTTGCGCAGAGGAATAGACAAGATCATGGGCCAGTAGTGAATATGCAGTATTTTGAAAAATTAGTAGCTATTGACGGGTTGCCTCCAAGTAAGGGTAATTCAGTGGTCGGAATCCTTGAAAAAGTTTTTGCTTTGGGGTTTCAGCAGAGGTTAAAGGTTAAAGGTGAAAGTTTAAAGGTTGGGGATGAGACACTGAATGAATATATGCGCGCTCTAGCCGAGGTTGCCGAGGCTCATAAGTTAAATTTAGGGCCGACTAAACAAGTACTGCGAAATGTTTATCGGTGGGCAGTGTGGTGCGGAGAAAGATGGAAAAATATTAAACCGGCCTGATGTACTTCGGACCGGTTTTTTGATGGGGTTGACTTTTTGGTGGTATTTTGTTAAGCTAGTCATTATTAGGTGAAATGTGGATTTTGTTCGGTTCTTTAATAGGGGTGAGTTATGAATATGGTGAAGTTAGGCAAGGAAATTCCTTTGGTAATGTTGAATTTTACGCTTTCTGAAAAAGCAGTTGAGAAGGGATTGTTACCAAAATTGGTTCAAGAAAGAAAACCTGAGACAGCCTTAGATGCGGCGATGCGTACGGGGTGTGTGTCTACTGGTATAAGAATTATTGATCCGACCGAAAAAGTTTGCGTGAAACATTTTGTTGATAGCTTGGAGATCGCTGGATATGTTTTGGTAAAGGCTTGGTTCCAAGAAAGACAAAAAAGAATTAATGCCAGACTGGATAAGAGAATTTGGATTGTACGATATGAATTTGCGTTGCGTCAGCCGGGCGGTTTTGTATCGGCATGGGATTGCTCAGCTTGTTTAAATGAATTGGAAGGGAGTTTTTGCAAAGATGTTACTTGGCGAGTTGATGCATTTTTGAATCCTTATTTTGAAAATGGAAACGCAGTGGAAGATAAGGGAACCATTAGCATTGATCTTGATTCTAGGGAGGCGAATGGTAAGCCCAATGATTTTTTGTATGTGTACGAAGAGAGTGGAAGTCTTTATCCTTGTAAGGTGGATTAGTAGTTCTGCGGGTAGGTGACTTCGGTGTCGCCTACCTGCTTTTTATTGCGTAATAGTGGGGAATGTTTTAGATTTATAATATGATTATTGAGCTTAAAGAATATTTAAATAAAATTGTGGGGGTGGAAATGCAGTTGGAGGTGGCTAGTGACGACAAGTTTGGGGACTATGCTACTAATGTAGCTTTTGGGTTGGGGAAAGAGCAGAAAAGGTTGCCGATGGTTGTGGCGCAAGAATTGGTGGAAAAAATAAAAGCGGCTGATATAGAAAAAGTTTTTGAAAATGTTGAAGCGGCGGCGCCAGGTTTTTTAAATTTTAAAATTTCTAGAGAATATTTAGTTAAGAATTTGGCAGATGTTTCAATGGCATGCAACAGTCACAATACAGAGAAGTCCGATGTCCGGGATCAAAGCCTGCAATATTTGGGACATCGGACTTCGGGAAAGAAAATTAAAAAAATAAATTTGGAATTTGTTTCGGGGAATCCGACAGGGCCGCTTACGATGGCGAATGCTCGTGGGGGATTTTTAGGGGATGTATTGGCTAATGTTTTAGAAAGTGTTGGCCATGAAGTGACACGAGAATATTATATTAACGATGCTGGGGTGCAAGTGAAAAAGTTGGGTGAAAGCGTGTTAGCAGCGCTCGATTTAGCGCCGAAGTTGGAAGAACACTATCAGGGAAAATATGTTGAGGAATTGGCAGATAAGTACAAAGAAGAACTTAGTGGATTAACTAAAAACAGCGAAGAAGCTGGTCGATTGATTGCCAAAGACTTATTGGGACAGATTAAAAAATCGGTTGAGGGGGTGGGGATAAAATTTGATAATTGGTTTTCGGAAAATGAAAATTTACGCAAGAAAAAATTATTGGAAAAAGCCTTGAGTGTTTTGCGTGAGCGTAAAATGGTTTACGAAAAAGAAGGAGCGACGTGGTTAAAAGCGGATGGCGAAGATAAGGATTATGTGCTTGTAAAATCTGATGGCGAACCAACTTATTTTTTGGGAGATATTGCGTATCATTATAATAAATTTGTCACTCGGAATTTTGAAATAGGCATTGATATTTGGGGGGCTGATCACCATGGTTATGTGGCACGGCTTAAAGCTGGGTTGGCTGCAATGGGTATTGATCAAGAAAAACTAAAAATTATTTTAGTGCAGTTGGTGCGATTGGTGCGGGGCGATGAGGAAGTGCGAATGTCTAAACGCAAAGGCGAATTTATTACTTTAGATGAATTAGTGGCAGAAGCGGGCGAAGATGCAACGCGTTGGTTTTTTCTGATGTACTCACCAAATACGCACATGGATTTTGATTTAAGCTTAGCAAAAGAAAAATCGTCTAAAAATCCGGTTTATTATGTGCAATATGCATATACGCGGGCATATGCGATTTTAGAGAAAGCGACAAGGAATATAGCGACAAGCGACAAGATTAGCGACAAGCGACAACTGATAAATTATAAATTTGAAACAGAAGACGAGTTGAGGTTAATTAAGCAATTGGTGCAATTGCCGGATGTATTGGTTCAAACAGCAGAGGACTATCAAGTGAGTCGGCTCACGCGCTATGCAACAGAGCTCGCGAGCGCTTTTCATAATTTTTATGAAAAAGAGCGAGCTATCACTGACAATGTCGCAGAAACAGAAATGCGCCTAGCGCTTGTTGACGCAACCAAAACTATTTTAGAGAAGCTGTTCAAAATTTTGGGGATTTCGGCATTGGAAAAGATGTAGGGAGTAATCGCGAATAGTGCGAATTGAGGCCACAAATAATGCGAATAACGGACAAGGCTTGTAATTTTAGATTGAACATGCTATAAATAGTATGAGTCAATTTGAGGTTCTTTAAAAACTTTTTTAGGAGGTTGAGTATGATTTGGCTTGTATTTGTTTTTTTATTTTCCGTGAGTGCTCTAGGCGGTATCTCGCAAATGGTAAATATCAAAAAACTTAAGAGTAAGTTAGAGAAATTAAAGCAGTGGGATATACATAATTTCAAAAAAATTGAGCTTAGCTATGTTAAGGGCAATGATATTTCAGCTGTTCCTTCCGTTGTCGATAGCTATTTTGTGCCTAGTAAGAATGTTGAGGTGTGGATTGATGATTTGCACTTGAGGCGTTCTGGTGCAATGGTTAACTTTGGAGATAAAAGATTTTTTAAAGATGGACATAATGATTTATTTTTGGTTTCGATTAAAGTTTCGCGACCCCATATTGAACATTGGATTGATGATGTATCAGAAGTTCTGTGGTGGGCAGAAGAAGATGCTTTAGGATGGACTGCTTTGAAAGAATTTGTTCAGCAGTTGAGGAAAGATTTGGCTTATGAAGATTATGGACAAGGTGTATCTTCAGAAGCGAGAATAAGTGATTTGGGGTTATTAATGGGCTCTGATGCTGAATTGGAAATTCTCAGAATCTATAATGGATCAACTGATATCAAGAAAGAAGTTTTTGAAAAAATGCAGCGGATTCGGGCTGTCATCGATGTTCGAGAGAGAGCCGGTGATAAAGATCGGCATTTTGAATTTTTGATGAGTAAGAATGTCGGCTTTGATAAAGATCATCGGATTGTTGATCTGTTGGATAATGATCAGATGCTTGAAAAGATTTGCCGATGTTTTGAAGGCATAACTCCTAAGCAGAGTTAATTTTTACAAAAGTCTTAATCCCTCGAATTAGTTCGGGGGATTTTTTATTGTCCAATATCCCCTCCGATCCTCCTTCGCTAAAGCTACGGCGGACAAGTCGGAGATGAAAATGGATATTCGGGATAATGGGAAGTATAATTATTATTAATTATGAAAGGAGGTTTAACGTTATTTATGTTGGAAGCCATACAATTATCCGTCGCAACAGCAGGGGAAATTTCTGATACGATAACTTACTATGGAAAAAATTCTCACTATGAACGGTTGCGGCATATCTATAGAAAATTTCCAGAGCGTCAGTTTTTATTTAAAAAACAAATAGAATTATTACAAGATAGGCGTAGATTTAGTAAATTAGTTTCAAGGTTAAAATCTGAAGGACTTGTTGTAGACGATAAAACAAAAAAATGTTTAGTAGTTACCACTAAAGGAGAGTCTAAAATTGAAACTCTAAGAGATAATATTTTAATAAATCGCTACTCCGTAGAAGAAACCAAAGAGTTGAAAATTGTTTTGTTTGATATTCCAGAAAAAGAATCTGCGCATCGCGCATGGCTTAGAGAGGTTTTGAAAAATTTAAAATTTACGATGTTGCAAAAAAGTGTTTGGGTTGGTAATTCTAGTTTGCCGGAAAAATTTATGAATGATTTACGCGCAAGAGGCATAGATAAATTCGTAGAAATTTTAGTCGTCACCAAGAGAGGTACTTTACGACAACTATAAAACCATATTTGAATTGTCCATTATCACTTTCGATCGGAGGAGATATTGGACATTTGATATGCGGGTTGATTGCATAAATTATAATTATTTGTTATACATAATATGTAGTTTTGAATGGTCTTTGTTGGGAGAGTAGGTATGAAAAAAGATTGGAAAAAGTTGCGGGTGTATAAGAATGAGAAGAAAGGAAAAGTCAGGATGACTTTCGAAATTGATGTTACGCCAAGATTGAAATTGGTAGGGCTTGAACATAGGGGAGATTCTTTTGGTGGAATAAATTATTCTTTTGATGGAGTGAGATGCAAATATGTGCTTACTTATGATAAAGATAAGCAATGGATTATTTCTTTAATTACCGATGATGAAAATATACCAAAGGACGTGGCAGAGGAATTTGATTCTGTGGTAAGAGAAGAAAAGATAATGAGTGTTTTGAATGAGGTTATCTCTGAAGGTTTTCGGCGTTGTGGGGTAGTTCAGGGTTGGTAATAATGAAAGTGGCGTTAAGTTATTGAGAGATTCGAAATTGATTTAAAGATTGTTGCCCCTGAGTTATTAGGGGCTTTTTTGTTCGCGGATTTTATTACTCTCCAGTTGGACGGCCGTTCAACTGGAGAGTGGAATTTTTGTGTAGTTATCGTTTAAATATTCATAAATTTAAACGCATAGATAATGTTAAAATAAAAAGAAATATAAGGTCTTGCGATGTCCTTAGATTTTGTGGTGGTAAAAATCTTATAATTACGATAATATAATGGAGTAATCGCTAATAATGCGAATTAAATTAGCAAATAATGCGAATGTATAGAATATGTTGCGAGGACTAAAACAATTTAATTTGCCGGAGATAGAGGCGCAAGTTTTGAAATTTTGGGAGGATAATAAAGTTTTTGAGAAGAGTTTGGGGCTAAGGAAGCCCTCCTTCGTTAAAGCTATGGAGGGCGAAAAACGAAGCGTTTTTCGGTTTTTTGATGGGCCACCGACGGCGAATGGGCATCCGCATATTGGGCATGCGGAAACTAGGGCTTTTAAAGATATTATTTTACGCTATAAAACTATGCGTGGTTTTTATGTCCCACGCAAAGCAGGGTGGGATACGCACGGGTTGCCGGTGGAACTAGAAATTGAAAAACAGTTGGGATTAAAAAATAAACAAGATATTGAAAAATTTGGCATTGCAGAATTTAATGAAAAGGCCAAAGAATCAGTTTGGAAATACAAAAATGAATGGGAAGAATTTACTAAAGCCATCGGGTTTTGGATTGATGTAGAAAATCCATATATCACTTATTCCAATAATTTTGTTGAAACATTATGGTGGGTGATGAGCCAAGTGGCGAAAAGAAAATTGATAAAAAAAGCACATCGTATTGTGCCGTGGTGTCCAAGGTGTCAAACGCCGCTTTCTAGTCATGAGCTGGCGCAAGCTTATAAAATAGTTAAAGATCCAGCGGTTTGGGTGAAGTTTCGTTTGAAGAGTGGTAGTCCTTCGACAAGCTCAGGACAGACTTCGGAGTTCCTCCTCGTCTGGCCTACTACGCCGTGGACGTTGCCTTCTAATGTGGCGGTGGCGGTTAATCCAAAATTAATTTATACGAAATATAAGATTGGTGACGAATTTATTTGGTCGTATAGTGTGCCACCGACGGTTAATAATGTCAGCCCTGAAGTAGTCGAGCAAATTTTGGGCACAAAAATGGTGGGGTGGGGTTACGAAGCCCTCTATGATTTAAACATTTCAAAATTTTCCGCCGAAGGCGGATCCTCATTCGGAGGAAAAGATTTAAACGGATCAGGTATTGCAAATAAAAATTTAAAAAAATTTTATAGAGTTTTAGCAGGAGATTTTGTGGGGGGGGAAGATGGTACGGGCATGGTGCATATTGCGCCGGCTTTTGGGGAAGATGATGCACAGTTAATTAAAAAAGAATGGAATTTAAAACCAGAAGAAGTGCCGTTTACTATAGATGACGCAGGGAAAGTTTTGGCTGGTTTGCCAGGCGCCGGTAAGTTTATAAAAAGCGCCGATGAAGATATTATGGTTGACTTGGCGAACCGTGGGTTGCTTTATTTTAGAGATACAGCGGAACATTCATATCCATTTTGCTGGCGTTGTTCTACCCCACTTATTTATTTTGCTCGAGTTTCTTGGTTTATAGAAATGAGTAAATTACGAGATGATTTATTGGAGAGTAATAAAAAGATAAATTGGGTGCCAGCGCACTTGAAAGACGGGCGATTTGGTGAATGGTTGAAAGACATTAAAGATTGGTCTATTTCGCGAGAGCGTTATTGGGGTACGCCGTTGCCTTTTTGGGAGTGTGGCCAGTGTGATCACTTGAAAGTTGTTAGCGGCTTGCCAGATTTAGATAAGCTGGCTTATTCAAATAATAAATTTTTTATCGCTAGGCATGGTGAAGCTGATCATAATTTAAGCGGTATAATCGCGGCTGGTAAAGAAACTCTTAAAAATCGTTCTGAATTAACTGTAGAGGGAAAAGCGCAAGTTAAAGCGAGCGCTAAAAAAATTAAGAAAGAAAAAATAGCTTTAATAATAGCCTCACCTTATTATCGAACTAAGCAAACTGCAGAAATAATTGCTAAAGAATTGAAGATAAAAGAAATTATTTATGATGCACGGATTGGGGAAATAGATTGCGGAATATTTAATGGCAAACAAGTGCAAGAACATAAAGATTTTTACAATGGTAGTCCTTTGAGCGAATTTGCGAAAGCGCCACCAGAGGGCGAGAGTCTTTTCGATGTTCGTAAAAGAATGATGCAATTTATTTTAGAAATTAATAAAAAGCATAAAGATAAAAATATTTTAATTATTAGTCATGGCGATCCGTTGTGGATTTTGGAGGGGGCTTTAAAAAATATACCAATTCAGCAATTTATGGAGTTGGATTATATTCAGCCTGGACAAGCGCGCCAACTAGAGTTTCATAATTTTCCGTATAATCGAAGCGGTGAAGTGGATGTGCATAGGCCATATATTGATGAAGTAATTTTAAAATGTGAAAAATGTAAATCTGCGATGAAGCGAGTAAAAGAAGTGGCAGATGTGTGGTTTGACTCTGGGGCAATGCCTTGGGCACAGTGGCACTATCCATTTGAAAATAAAAAATTAGTGGATAGCGGGGCGGTTTATCCGGCAGATTATATTACGGAGGGCATTGACCAAACTCGAGGTTGGTTTTATACACTGCTTGCTGTGGCCACTTTGTTGAAGCGAGGAGTGCCGTATTTTAATGTCCTGTCTTTGGGGCATGTGTTGGATAAAGGGGGCACGAAAATGTCTAAATCCAAGGGCAATGTAGTGGAGCCGATGGCGATGATAAAAAAATATGGTGCCGATGTGTTGCGTTGGTATTTTTATACTGTGAATCCTGCTGGTGAACCGAAAAAATTTGATGAAAATGATTTACTAAAAACCTTCCGGAGATTTTTTGCGATTGTTTATAATTCTTTTGTGTTTTTGGAAACATATGGAAATTTCGCGAATATACGAATCAAGCACGAATATACGAAAAATATCCTTGACCGATGGATTTTGATTAGGCTCAATCAACTAACAGGAGAAGTGACGCGAGATTTAGATGCTTATGCGATGGATGAGGCGGCGCGGAAAATTGAAGTGTTTGTGGATGATTTGTCGCGCTGGTATATTCGACGCTCGCGGCGGCGTTTTCAGCGGCCTGAAAGTCAGGAAGACTTAGAGCAGGCTTCAATCACTCTGCGTGAGGTTTTATTAACTTTGTCTAAAATTATTGCGCCGTTTACGCCGTTTTTTGCGGAGGGACTTTATTTGTCTTTATGCTATAAGGGGAAATGGATTCCCGCTTCCGCGGGAATGACAAAAGAATGTGAGTCAGTACATCTATGCGATTGGCCGACTTTTGATAAAAAAATGAAAGACGAAGATTTATTGATGGGGATGGAGGAGGTGCGGCGTTTGGCGACTTTGGGTTTAGCGGAAAGAGCGGAAGCTGGAATAAAGGTGAGACAGCCTTTGGGAAGGTTAAAGGTTAAAGGTGAAAGGTTAAAGGTGGGGAATTTAGAAGGGTTAATAAATATCTTAAAAGATGAGGTGAATGTCAAAGAAATAGTTTGGGATAATAAAATTGCAAAAGAGGTTGAGTTGGATGTTGAGATTACTCAAGAGTTGCGTGAAGAGGGCCTGATTAGGGAATTGGTACGCATGATCCAAGATTTACGGCAGAGTGCTAGCTATAAACCCCAAGATATGGTTATATTGAATGTGGAGCTGTCAGATGAATTACGAATGTTGTTTGAAAAAAATATGAGCTTAATTAAAAAAGAGGCGCACTTAGAATTGATTGAGTTTAAGCGTAGCGATAAAGTAGACGTTGGAATTGACACCGAAATGGATGGGGTTAAGATTTGGTTGGGCGTTAGGAAATAGGTACTTCGCGAATATACGAATCAAGCACGAATATTCGAATAAGAGGAGGATAAAAATGAAGTGTGAGAATTGTGAGAGTGGGCACTTTTTGATAGACACAGTTAAGAATTTTATTGTAGAAGTGAAATGCGCTGAATGTGGATTTATTTTTCAAAGTGTCCGAGATTTATATGATAGCGGTCTAAAAGGTGCCGCTGATTATCCGCCGTTGAAACGTTTTGAATTGTGGGTTACTAGATCTGGCTTTAAATAGCTACCCCAATCCTTTTTTTAATAATTTTCATTTTGGCGGTCGCGAGAGCGGCTGCCTTTTTTTGGCCGGATTTTAGAATTTCTAGCAGTTTTTTTGGTTTTTTAATGCGCTCTAACTTGTGTTCCCTAAATTTATGAAAATAATCTATTACGGTGTCGGCAACGGCATGCTTGAATTCGCCGTAGTTTTGGCCGGCAAAGACACTTTCCAATTCGTTTATAGATTTTCCGGAAAGGTCGCTCATTAGGGTTAGTAAATTACTAATGCCGGGCTTATCTTTTTCGTTAAAGCGGATGGCACTACCAGAATCGGTGACAGCTTTTTTTATTTTAGCGTCTATAAGGGCTGGATGATCGTCAATAAAAATACAACCTTCTGGGCTTGATTTAGACATTTTTTTAGTTGGATTATCTAAACTCATGAGGCGCGGAGTTTTGGTGAGAATGGGTTGTGGTTCAAAAAAAGTTTTATCCCCTCCTACGCCAAGGCTTCGGCGGGCAGGAAAACGACTGTTGAATTTACGAGCCAGAGTTCGCGTGAGTTCGAGATGTTGCAACTGGTCGTCGCCTACTGGCACGAATTTAGCATCATATAATAGAATATCGGCTGCCATTAAAATTGGATAGGTGAAAAGTCCGACGTTGACGCCATCTTCTTCATTAGAAGATTTATCTTTAAATTGCGTCATTCGTCGTAGTTCGCCAAAAGGGGTGAGTGTACTCAAAATCCACGCGAGTTCGGTGGTTGCGGGCACATCTGACTGTAAAAAAATAGTAGATTTTTTTGGGTTAAGACCAGAGGCTAAATAAGTGGCGGTGAGATCTAAAATTTGTTTCTGCTTTTCTTCTGGAGTATAACTTTCTGTTAAAGAATGATAATCGGCAATAAAAAACAAGCATTGATATTTATTAGAGTTTTGGAGATCAACGAAATTTTTCAATGCTCCCAAATAATTTCCTAGATGGATTTTTCCTGTAGGTTGAATTCCCGAGATTAAAATTGGCTTAGCCATATTTTTATTATACTTCAATTACGACTGGGAGCACCATTGGGCGACGTTTGGTTTTAGTGTATAAATATTGGCCAACTTGGTCGCGGACTAAAGTTTTTAGATATTCTCCATCTATAGTTTGAACGCCTAAGCGCATTATAATATTGCGGATACGCTTACGCACTTCATCTAGAATTTCTTGATTTTCACGGAGATAAATAAACCCGCGGGAAATAATATCTGGATTTTTTAATAAACGAGGATGCATTTTATCTATGGTTAGAATAATTACTACCATGCCTTCTTGGGCTAGAATTTTGCGGTCGCGAAGTACAACTTCTTCAACATCACCCACGCCTAGGCCATCTACCATTACATAGTAAGCGTCCACGCGTTCGCCTGTAACTTTAAGGCCAGAAGCTCCTAGTTCGGCGACTTCACCGTTGTCTAAAACAACGGTATTTTCTTTGTGCATACCAACTTCTTGGCCAAGCGAGGCGCAGGTGGCGCGCATGAAATAGTAGCCATGAATAGGCATTAGGTAGCGAGGCTTAATTAGTTTGATAACTTGTTTTAGCTCTTCTTGGGGTGCGTGGCCACTTGAGTGGATGTCAATAAATTTACGAGTGAAAACTTTGGCGCCTTGGCGCAAGAGATTGTCTTTCATGTTTTGTACACTGCGTTCGTTGCCTGGAATAACCGAAGAAGAAAGAATTAGAGAGTCTCCTGGTTTAATGCGAAGGTGTTGATGTTCGCCTGTGACTATCTTCATTAAGCCAGCCTTGCTTTCTCCTTGGGCACCGGTTGTTATAATTAAAATTTTATTGTCACGATATTTACTGATTTCTTCTACAGGCACAATTAAATCTTTTTTAACTTTAATGTAGCCTAGATTTTGAGCTATTTGGACGTTAGATTTCATAGAATAACCATTGATGGCGACGCGTCGGCCAATTTTATCGGCAATTTTTAAAATTTCATCAATACGCGTTAACATTGAAGAAAAGGTGGAGAGAATAATTCTGCCCGGCGCTTCTAAAAAAAGTTTTTCCAAGTTTTTTTCTACTTCGCGCTCGGAAATAGAGCGGCCTTCTTCTTCGGCGTTCGTGCTATCTAAAAGTAAGGCGTCAATGCCAATTTTGCCGATACGCTCAAATTCTTCTAAGCTCAATGGTCCGCCTTGCGAATCATAGTCAATGCGAAAGTCAGCACAGTTAGCAATGTTGCCAGCTGGAGTTTTCAAAACTACACCGGTTGTGTCGGGGATAGTGTGAGATACGCCAAAAAATTCAGCAGAAAAATAACGAGAAATTGTCATTTGGTCGCCACCCTTAACAATAATAAAATTTAGTTTGGGCGCATTAGGAAATTCTTCTTGGCGTTTGTTGATTAGTTCTTTAGTCAGAAGAGTTGTATAAATTGGTGGATTACCTATTTTGCCCATTAAATAAGGAATAGCGCCAATGTGGTCTAGGTGTCCGTGGGTTACAATAACAGCTTTAATGTTCTCTTTTTTAGATTCTAGATAAGTAACATTGGGAATGATAAAGTCGATACCAGGAGTTTCTTCTATAGGGAATTCGATACCCATATCAATAATTACTATTTCGTTTTTGTATTCTATAAATAGCGAATTACGGCCGACTTCTTCTAGGCCGCCTAATGGCACAATGCGCATTGTTTCTTCCCCTGTCTCTCTGTTTGCAGCTGAACCGACTTTAGCAGTAATTGCTCGATGGCCATGAGAAGCACGCTTCATGAGCGAAAATTTTGGTAATGCTTTTTTTACGGGCATAATGGTTTAGTTTCCGCCGGAGGCGGATCCGCCTTTGGCGGAAAATCTAGCCAGCATCGGACCCACCAAAAGAACCGAGGATCTTATCTTTTTAACTAAAGCATGGTCAATGGATTCCGGAAAAAATTCAGAATTATCTATTTCAATCGAACATTCATCAAGCCATCGCTGTTTGGATCCGCAGCTTTTTAATATATCCAGCATTGTCAAAACATCGCCTATTTTAGGAATATTGCTTAAAACAGTTTTGCCTTTGTTTAGGATGGTGGCAGCTATAAT
>ORJL010924428.1_pt1 | contig 17723 bp, 15 predicted proteins | sample 1779941 | NCBI WGS metagenome assembly ORJL01 (sample SAMEA104232317, study PRJEB22302) | groundwater metagenome | biome: forest; feature: aquifer; material: groundwater | place: USA | collected 2011-08-07 | depth 5.8 m | reverse complement strand
GGTAGGAGCTGCGCACCAGAGGACCGGACTCGACGCGGACGAAGCCCAGGTCGAGGGCGACGTCTTTCAGATCCTGGAACTCGTCCGGATGGTAGTAGCGGACCATCGGCGCGTGCTCGCTTGAAGGCCGCAGGTACTGGCCGATCGTCAGAATCTCGCACCCGACGCTGCGCAGATCCTTCAGCGTGGCGATCATTTCGTCGCGCTCCTCGCCGAGGCCCACCATCAATCCGGTTTTCGTCGGGATGTCCGGCGCATGGCGTCGGGACCGATCGAGCAGCTCCAGCGTGCGCGCGTAGCGCCCGCCCGAGCGCGCCATCCGGTACAGTCGCGGTACGGTTTCGGTGTTGTGGTTCAGGACGTCGGGCCGCGCGTCGAGCACCGCGTGCAGCGCAGCTGCGTTCCCCTGGAAATCGGGAATCAGCACTTCAAGACGGCACTGCGGCAGCCGCGCGCGGGTCTCGCGGATCGTCTCCGCGAAGATCGACGCGCCGCCGTCCTTCAGATCGTCGCGATCGACCGAGGTGATGACGACATAGGTGAGGTCGAGCGTGCGGATGGCGTCGGCGACGCGGACCGGCTCGGCCGTGTCCCCCTCTGCCGGCCGCCCGTGCGACACCGCGCAGTACGCGCACGCGCGCGTGCAGACGTCGCCGAGGATCATGAAGGTCGCGGTGCCATGGTTCCAGCACTCGCCGATGTTCGGGCACTGCGCTTCCTCGCACACCGTGTGCAGGTTCAGCTCCCGTATCAGCCCCTTGAGGCGCGTATAGCTGGGCGATCCGGGCGCGCGCACCTTCAGCCACTCCGGCTTGGGCAGGCGGGGCTGGACGGGCGCGAGCGGAATGATGTGGGCCACTTCACTTATTATATCGGTGCGTGCCGCTCTTCCATCACATCGACCTCCGCGTCCTCTGGGCCGACACCGACCCCGCAGGCATCGTCTGGTTCGGCGTCTTCTTTCGCTACTTCGAACAGGCGGAAGAAGAGCTGTATCGGCGGCTGGGCGGCGATCGGACGGCGCTGCTGCGCGCGCTGAACGTGTTCATGCCACGGACGTCGCTGCAGGCGCAGTTCCGATCGCCCGCGAAGCTCGGTGACGAGATCGCGGTCGGCGTCGGCGTGGCCGAGTTGACCGACCGGCGGATCGGCTTCGCGTTCGACATCCACGAGCGCGGGACCGGCCGATTGATCTGCGAGGCCTCGTACCGCGTGGCGTGCGTGGACGCGAAGCTGTTCACGCCGCGGCCGCTTCCCGGCGAAATCGTGTCGCTGCTCGTGCCCGCGCACCGGGGATCCGAGGACCCGCGATGAGCGCGATCTCGGCGGAATCGCTCGGTCTTCCGAAGACCTTCAACGTCGCCACGCATTTCGTGGACCGCAACGTCGCCGGCGGACGCGGCGCGCACGTGGCGATCGAGTGCGGTGACGCGCGCATCACCTACGACGAGGTGCTGCGCGACGTGAACCGGACCGGGCAGGCGCTTCGCGCCCTGGGCGTGCGGCCGGAGGAACGGATCCTGCTGCTCCTGCTCGACGGTCCGGAGCTCGTCTACAGCTTCTTCGGCGCGATCAAGATTGGCGCGGTGCCGATTCCGCTGAACACGCTGTGGAAGCCCGTGGACTATCAGCACGTGATTCGCGACTCGCGCGCCGGCGTGCTGATCGTCCACGCGGACCTGCTGCCGCAGATCGAGAAGATTCCGGCCTTCGAACGGCCATCGATCCGGCACATCGTCGTGGTCGGCGCGACGACAGCGTCCGCAGAGCCGGCCTGCATCGGCTTTGACGCGCTGATCGCGGAGGCGTCGCCCAGCCTCGAGGCGGAGCCGACGAGCTGCGATGCGCCGGCCTTCTGGCTCTATTCCTCCGGCAGCACGGGCGCGCCGAAGGGCTGCGTGCACCTGCACCACGACATGGTCGTTTGCGCGGAGCTGTTCGGCAAAGGCGTGCTCGACATCCGTCCGACCGACCGGTGCTTCAGCGTCGCCAAACTGTTCTTCGCCTACGGCCTCGGGAACGCGCTGTACTTTCCGTTCGCCGTTGGCGCGACGACGATCCTCTGGCCTGGCGCGCCGACGCCGCAGAACGTCTACGGCGTCATCGAACGGCACAAGCCGACGTTGTTCTTCTCGGTGCCGACCGGCTACGGGATGTTATTGGCGCACCAGCCCGGCAGGCCTGAAGGCCTGCGCTACGACAATGGTCGCGCGGACAGGAGTCGTGCGGACGGTCGTCGTGCGGACCTTCAGGTCCGCGACTTCGATCTCTCCAGCGTGCGCCTCGCGGTGTCGGCGGGCGAGGCGCTCCCGGCGGCGCTGTACGATCGCTTCAAGCAGCGCTTTGGCGTCGACATCATCGACGGCATCGGGTCGACCGAAACGCTGCACATGTTCATCTCGAATCGTCCCGACGCGATTCGGCCCGGCTCGAGCGGGCTGCTCGTCCGCGGCTACGAGGCGCGGCTGCTCGACGACGGCGGCGTGCCGGTGCCGGCGAAGGCGATCGGCAACCTCTGGATCAAGGGCGACTCGGTCTGCGCCGGCTACTGGAACCAGCACGAGAAGACGAAGCACACGATCGAAGGTCACTGGATTCGCACGGGCGACAAGTACACGCAGGACGAAGACGGCTTCTACTGGTACGCCGGCCGGTCGGACGACATGCTGAAGGTCGGCGGTCTGTGGGTGAGCCCGATCGAGGTCGAAAACGCGCTCGTCGCGCACCCTTCAGTGCTCGAATGCGGCGTCGTCGGGCGCGAGGATCACGACGGGCTGGTGAAGCCCATGGCGTTCGTCATCCTCAGGGCCGGCGCCAGCGCGACACCGGAACTGGCCAGTGAGCTCCAGCAGTTCGTGCGCGAGCACCTGGCGGAGTACAAGCGGCCGCGCTGGGTCGAGTTCCTGCCAGAGTTGCCGAAGACCGCGACCGGCAAGACCCAGCGATTCAGGCTGCGCGAGCTGGCTCGCCCCTGATTCCGCCGATCATTCCGTCGGGTGCGCCGTCGCACTAGTCCTCGACGTGGCCGCTCCCGTGCGGAATCCGGCGATGAAGAAGTCGGCAAAGAGGTCGCCGATCGCCTGAGAGTTCGCCGGACCATCCGGGCTGAACCACCGCGGAATCCAGTTCACCGCGCCAAACATCGCGAACGCCAGCAGCTTGGGATCGCCCGGCGCGAACACGCCGCTCGACATCCCGTCTTCGAGCACGAGGCGGACGCCACGATCGAACGTGTCGCGCCGCGCGATCACGGTTTTCAGATGCGCGGTCGAGAGCGCCTCGAGCTCCAGGAACAGCGCCGTGCCGTGCAGCTCGTCGAGAATCGTGTGCACGAACGCGACAATCAGCCGCCGGAGCTTCTCGTCGGCCGGCACGCCGCTCCGCTCGACCTCGTCCAGCAGCTGCGTCAGCCGATCGAGCGAGTACTGGTGGCACGCGAAGAGGATCTCTTCCTTGTTCTTGAAGTAGTAGTAGAGATTTCCCTTCTTCATGTGCAGCGCCGCGGCGATCTGTTCGACCGTGGCGCCGTGATAGCCGAGCCGGCGGAAGGCCTTGGCGGCGCTCTTGAGGATGTCCACGCGCGTCGAGGCGTGCGGGTTCGCGTTTCGTGGTCGTTTCGCCCGGCGGCGCGAGCGCTTCACGCTCTGCGGGCGCGCCGTTGGTGTTGACTCGCTGGTTGCCACAGCTCTAAAGTAGTTTGAACGAGCGTTCAATTTCAATGATCACGTTCGACACACGCCCCGACGCCTACAAGCACTGGAAGCTCACCTTCGACGGACCCGTCGCCACGCTGGCGATGGACGTCCGCGAGGACGCGGGGCTGTCGCCGGACTACACCCTGAAGCTGAATTCGTACGATCTCGGCGTGGACATCGAGCTCGCCGACGCTGTCCAGCGCCTGCGCTTCGAGCATCCCGACGTCCGCACGGTGATCGTCGCGTCGCTCAAGGAGCGGATCTTCTGCGCCGGCGCCAACATCATGATGCTGCGCGGGTCCACGCACGGCGCGAAGGTGAACTTCTGCAAGTTCACCAACGAGACGCGCCTCGCGATTGAGGACGCCAGCCGGCACTCCGGGCTCAGGTTTCTGGCCGCGCTGAACGGCATCTGCGCGGGCGGCGGCTACGAGCTCGCGCTCGCCTGCGACGAGATTCTCCTCGTGGACGACGGGCATTCGGCGGTCAGCCTGCCCGAGGCGCCGCTGCTGGGCGTGCTCCCCGGCACCGGCGGCCTCACGCGCATCGTCGACAAACGCCACGTGCGTCGCGACCTGGCCGACTTCTTCAGCACGCTCGTGGAAGGCGTGAAGGGCAAACGCGCGGTCGAGTGGCGCCTGGTCGACGCGGTGCATCCGACCAGTCAGTTCAAGGATGCCGTGCAGAAGCGGGCGCGCGAGCTGGCGGCCACCTCGGATCGCCCGGGGAGCGGCCCGGGGATCACGCTGAACGCGCTGAACCCGACGGTCACCGAGTCGGGGCTCACGTATTCGGCGGTGACGCTCGCGGTCCATCGGGACAAGCGCACCGCCGATCTCACGGTGCACGCGCCGAGTGGCCCGCAGCCGTCGACGCCCGACGAGATCCTGAAGGCGGGCGACCAGTTCTGGCCGCTGCGCGCGTTCCGCGAGCTGGACGACGCGCTGTTGCGGCTGCGCGTGAACGAGCTCGAAATCGGCACCGTGGTGATCCGGACGGAAGGCGACGGCGAGGCCGTCCTCGCGATCGATCGGACGCTCGCCGCCCATCAGTCGCACTGGCTCGTGCGCGAGATCATCCATTTCATGAAGCGGACGCTGAAGCGGCTGGACCTCACCGCCCGCAGCTTCTTCGCGTTCATCGAACCCGGTTCGGCGTTTGCGGGTTCGCTCTTCGAGCTGGCGCTGGCTGCCGATCGTTCCTACATGTTCCACGACGGCACCGAGGCGAACCTCGTCGCGCTCTCGCCGATGAACGGCGGCTTCCTGATCATGAGCAACGGCCTGACGCGGCTGCAGACGCGCTTTCTTGGGGACGAGGCCAGAGTGGCGGCGCTCCTCGCGCACGACGGACCGTTCAACGCCGCGGAGGCCGACGAAGCCGGGATCGTCACGTTCGCGCCGGACGAAATCGACTGGGACGACGAGGTGCGGGTGGCCGTCGAGGCGCGCGCCGCATTCTCACCAGACGCGCTGACCGGTCTGGAAGCCAACCTGCGATTCGCCGGGCCGGAGACGATGGAGACGAAGATCTTCGGTCGGCTGACGGCGTGGCAGAACTGGATCTTCCAGCGGCCCAACGCGGTCGGCGAAAGAGGCGCGCTGAGAGCGTACGGACAGCAGGGACGGCCGGAGTTCGACTGGAAACGCACGTAGCTGCTTCGAACGATGATTCACCACAATGGACACCAAGGACACAGAGGTAAGACGGGCTTTCTCTTTGTGTCCTTTGTGTCCGCTGTGGTGAATCAGCGAGGGTATTGAGGATGATCTCCGCCGACAAGATCCCGAACAACGTCAACCTGTCGAGCAACAAGCGGCTGCAGCGCGCGCTCGAGCACTGGCAGCCGAAGTACATCCAGTGGTGGCGCGACATGGGGCCGCAGGGGTTCCAGGATTACCACCAGGTCTACGTCCGGACCGCCATCAGCGTCGACCCCGACGGGTGGGCGCATTTCGAGTACGTGAAGCTCCCCGACTACCGGTGGGGCATCTTCCTCGCCGACCCCGTGCACGAGCGCAAGATCGGGTTCGGGGATTTTTTCGGCCAGCCGGTCTGGCAGGAAGTGCCGGGTGAGTTTCGCAATCAGCTGCGGCGGCTGATCGTCACGCAGGGCGACACTGAGCCCGCGAGCGTCGAGCAGCAGCGCCTGCTCGGCCAGCGCTGCCCGAGCATGTACGATCTGCGGAACCTCTTTCAGGTGAACGTCGAAGAAGGCCGTCATCTGTGGGCGATGGTCTACCTGCTGCACTCCTACTTCGGCCGCGACGGCCGAGACGAAGCGGAAGAGCTGCTCGAACGGCAGAGCGGGAATCGCGACAAGCCGCGCATCCTCGAGGCGTTCAACGAGCCGATCGACAACTGGCTCGATTTCTTCATGTTCACGATGTTCACCGACCGCGACGGCAAGTCGCAGCTGATGTCGCTGTCGGAGAGCTCGCTCGATCCGCTGTCGCGCACGACGCGCTTCATGCTCACCGAGGAAGCGCACCACATGTTCGTCGGCGAGACCGGCATCGCGCGCATTCTCGAGCGCACGTGTCAGCTCATGCAGCGGGCCGGGTTCTCGGAGGACGTGCGGAAGGTCGGCGGCATCGACATCCCGACGATTCAGAAGCACCTGAATCAGTGGTTCAGCCTCAGCCTCGACCTGCACGGCAGCGAGGTGTCGAGCAACGCCGCGGCCTACTTCGCCAACGGTCTCAAAGGTCGCGCGAAGGAAGACACCTTCGACGAGCACGTCGTGAAGAACGCGTACTACAACATGGAGTTCTTCGAGGGCGGCAAGCCGGTGGCGAAGGAAGTGCTGATGCGCAACGCGATGAACGAGGTGCTGCGCGACTGGTACGTCGGCGACTGCGGCGCGGGCGTCGCGCGTTGGAACCGGATTCTGGAGCAGCACGGCATGTCGGATCGGCTGAGGCTGCCGGACCGCAAGTTCCACCGTGGCATCGGGATGTATGCGGGCTTCCATTTCGACCCGAACGGCGTGCCGCTGCCGGCGGAGCAGTGGGAGAAGCGGAAGTACGACTGGCTGCCGTCCTCCGCCGACACCGAGTACCTGCTGAGCATCATGGACAAGCCGGTCTACGAGCCCGGCAGGTTCGCGAATTACATCGCCCCTCCGCGCCGCGGCATCAACCAGCAACCGATCGATTTCGAGTACGTGCGCACGGAACAGTAGGTCGGGTAGGTCGGGTAGGTCGGGTAGGGCGAGCAGGGAAAGCAGGCGTCTTGACCCACCAGCCCCACCTGGCCCACGCCGAAAGGAGACGCATATGACCACGACAAGCGGCGCCCTTAGGATCACGTGGCTCGGTCATGCAGCGTTCCTGCTCCAGTCACCCGGGGGCAGGCGGATCCTCTTCGATCCCTGGGTGACCGGCAACCCGGCATCGCCGGAGTCGGCGAAGAAGCTCGGCGCGCTCGATCTGATCCTGGTCACGCACGGGCACAGCGATCACGTCGGCGACGCGGTGGCGATCGGCCGCTCCAGCGGCGCGCAGGTCGTTGCGCCGTATGAAGTGTCGGTGTGGCTGCAGCGGAAGGGGCTGCAGAACGTGACCGGCATGAATCCGGGCGGCACGTTGAAGGCGCTCGGGCTGTCGATCACGATGGTTCCGGCGGTGCACAGCAGCTCGGTCGAGGAAGACGGCACGATCGTCTACCTTGGCGTCGCCACCGGCTACGTTGTCGCGTTCGAGAACGGTGTGACGATCTATTTCGCCGGCGACACGTCGATCTTCGGCGACATGCGGCTCATCGGTGAAATGTCCCAGCCGCAGATTGCGTTCTTGCCAATCGGCGATCTCTACACGATGGGCCCCGAGCAGGCGGCAAAAGCCTGCGAGCTGCTCGGCGTGAAACAGGTGGTGCCGATGCATTACGGCACATTCCCCGCGCTCACCGGCACGCCCGCCCGGCTGCGGGAGCTCGTCGAGCCGCGCGGCGTGCAGGTGCTCGAATTGAAACCGGGCGAGACCGCGTCATAACGGAGACCACGAAGACACGAAAGCACGAAGACGACACGAAGAAGATCTATTCTTCTTCGTGTACGCTTCGTGTCTTCGTGTCTTCGTGGTTGCATTTGTTCTTTTGAGGTCCCGATGACGACGACAGCAGTGATGCGGCAGCAGCTCTACATCAACGGCGAGTGGCGCGACGCGTCGGGCGGCAAGACGCTCGAGGTCGTGAACCCGGCGACCGAGGACGTGATCGCGGAAGTCGTGTCCGCGGAGCAGGCGGACGTGGACGCGGCGGTGGCGGCGGCGCGCGCGGCGCTCGACGGACCGTGGGGCAGGATGTCCGCCCGCGATCGCGGAAGGCTCGTGTGCAAGATCGGCGAGCGGCTGCTCGAGCGAGCCGACGAGGTCGCGCGCCTCGAGACGCTGCACAACGGCAAGCCGATCTTCGAGTCGCGCCAGATCGAAGTGCCGGCGGCCGCGGAGTGCTTTCAGTACTACGCCGGCTGGGCCGACAAGATTCACGGCGAGACCGTGCCGGTCAAAGGCAACTTCCTCACCTACACGCTGCGCGAGCCGGTCGGCGTGGTGGCCGCGATCGTGCCCTGGAATTTCCCGCTGCTGCTCACGGCGTGGAAGGTGGCGCCCGCCCTCGCATGCGGCAACACCGTGATCATCAAGCCCGCGAGCCAGACGCCGCTGACCGCCCTCGCGCTCGCCGAGATCGCGCAGGACGTCGGCCTGCCACCGGGCGTGCTGAACGTCGTCACCGGGCCGGGATCGCAAGTCGGGCAGATGATCGTGGACCACGCGGGCATCGACAAGATCGCGTTCACCGGCGACACGTCGACCGGCAAGCAGATCATGCGGGGCTCGGCCGAGACGCTCAAGCGCATCACGCTCGAGCTCGGCGGCAAGTCGCCGAACATCGTGTTCCCCGACGCCGACCTCGATGCGGCGATCCGCGGCGCGACAACCGGCATCTTCTACGGCAAGGGCGAAGTGTGCGCCGCCGGATCGCGGCTGCTCGTCGACAAGTCGATCAAGAGCGAGTTCATCGACAAAGTCGCCGCGCGCGCGAAGAAGATGGCGCCGGGCGATCCGATGGACCCGAAAACGCGCCTTGGCGCGATTTCATCCAGGAAGCAGCTCGAAAACGACCTGCGCTACATCGAGATCGCGAAACAGGAAGGCGCGACGCTTCTTGCCGGCGGCGGGCGCGCCGACATCGGCACGGGGAAGGGCTACTTCCTTCAGCCGACGGTCTTCGACGGCGTCACGCCGGACATGACCATCGCGCGCGAGGAGATCTTCGGGCCCGTGCTCGCGACGATCGAGTTCGCCGACGTGGACGAAGCGATCGCGCGCGCCAACGACTCGCACTACGGCCTGGCCGCCGCCGTCTGGACGAAGGACATCAAGAAGGCGCACTACGTGGCTCGCAAGCTCCAGGCCGGCACGGTGTGGATCAACACCTACAACGTGTACGACACCGCGGCCCCGTTCGGCGGCTACAAACAGAGCGGCTTCGGCCGCGAGATGAGCATGCACGCGCTCGAACACTACACGCAGATCAAGAGTGTCTGGGTGGACCTGAACCAGTAGGGGCTGAGCGGTCGTGTCCGGCTTCAGTCAGCGCTGCGTAATCACCATCGCGAGCGTCAGCACGATCATCACCACCACCGTCGTCCAGGCGACGACGTTGAACGCGCGCGTGTTGATGTGAGGGCCCATCAGCTCGCGATCGTTCACCAGCATGAGCACGAAGATGAGCACGAACGGGAGCAGCACACCGTTCACTACTTGCGACAGCACCATGATGTGCGCCAGCGGGGCCCGCGGCAGGAGCAGCACGCCGGCGCCGACCACGATGATGAGCGTGTACAACCAGTAGAAGACCGGCGCCTCGTGAAACTTCTTGTCGAGGCCCGATTCGAAGCCCAACCCCTCGCAGACCACATAGGCGGTCGAGATCGGCAGAATCGATGCGGCAAACAGTGACGCGTTGAAGAGCCCCGCGGCAAACAGCAGGTACGCGTACTCGCCGGCCAGCGGGCGCAGCGCCTGCGCCGCGTCGGCGGCGCTGGCGATCTCCATGCGTCCGGCGGAATGCAGCGTGGCCGCGCACGCGACGATGATGAACCACGCGACGACCGCCGCGAAGATACAGCCGATGATGACGTCCCACCGTGACGCGCGGTACTGCCGCATCGTGACGCCCTTTTCGACGATGGACGCCTGCAGGTAGAACTGCATCCAGGGCGCGATCGTGGTGCCGACCAGGCCGATCACCATGTACAGGTAGCCGTAGTTGCGGATGCCCACGGTCGGCGGGTGCGTGACCGTCGCGAACGCGGCGGCGCGCCAGTCCGGATGCGCCATGACCCCCGCGATGATGTAGCAGACATAGAACGCCGACGCGACGAGGAAGATCTTCTCGACGCTGCGGTACGTTCCCCGGACGACCAGCAGCCAGACGATCGCCGCGGCGGCCGGCACGGTGATGTACTTCGAGATGCCGAACAGCTCGAGGCTGCTCGCGACGCCGGCGAATTCCGCCATCACGTTGCCGAAATTCGTGATGACGAGCGCGAGCATGAGGAAGAACGTGACGCGGAAGCCGAATTCTTCCCGGATGAGATCGCTCAACCCCTTGCCGGTGGCGGCGCCCATCCGCGACGCCATCTCCTGGACGACGACCAGCGCGATCGTGGTCGGGATCATGACCCACAGCAGCGAGTAGCCGAATTGCGCGCCCGCGACGGAGTACGTCCAGATGCCGCCCGCGTCGTTGTCCACGTTCGCCGTGATGAAGCCCGGACCGACCACCGCCAGAAACAGCACGACCCGTACCCGCCAGCTCTTGAGGAACGTCATGGACAGCGTCAGTCCCTGTGGCGCAGCATCGTGATCACGTCGTCGGCCGTGATGATGCCCGCGATCCGCCCGTGCTCGTCCACGACGGCGAGGGTGATGAGGTTGTATTTGTCGAAGAGCGCCGCGACTTCGTCCTGCGGCGTGTCAGGCGCGCAGGCGATGTAGGGCTCGCTGAGCTCCCAGAGCTGGACGGCTGGCGACGAGACGGCGATCTTCACGAGCGGCACCGCGCCGACCAGCTTCCGCGCCGCACCGATCAGGTAAATCGTCGCGAGCGCTTCGCGGCTGCCTTCGAACGACTTCAGCGCCTCGATCGCATCGTCCACCACCGCCGTCTCGGCGACGGCGATGAGCTCGGTCGTCATGCGGCCGGCCGCCGTGTGCTCGCCGAATTCGAGGAGCTGCGTGACCTCCTGCCGCTCCTCGGGCTCCATTTCCCGGAGAATCTCGCCCGAGCGCGCTTCCGTCAGGTCGCCGAGCAGGTCGGCCGCCGCGTCGGGATCCATCTCCTCGACGATGTCGGCCGCGCGATCCTTGTCGAGCGACTCGACGATCGACACCTGGATGTCCGGATCGAGCTCTTCGAGCGTCTCGGCGGCCACTTCCTCGTCGATCGTTTCGAACACCGCTTCGCGCTCGGCGGGCGCGAGGTCCTCGACGATGTCGGCGATGTCCGCCGGGTGCAGCTGTGCCAGTCCCGTGTAGGCGATCTTCAGCTTGACGCGTCGTGCCGGGTCGGTCTCCAGCAGATCGACGAACTGCCAGGGAATGACCCGTGGCGGAATGCGCTCGAGCAGCGCGCGCAACGTGAACGAGGGGACGAGGCCCTTCGACAGCCGCCGGATGGCGCCGCGGGCCCCCACGTCCACCGCGACGACGCTCAGGAGCAGGTGACTGTCGACCGGCGTCGATTCCAGCTCCACGTCGTTGACGCGGACGACCTTATGGCCGTGCACGTCGATGATTTGCTGATCGAGCAGATCGCGCTTCAGCAGCAGCAGGCCGTCGGAGGGCGAGAAGCGCTCCCACGCCGACAGGTCGGTGGCGGCGCGCACGGTGGCACCGGCGGACCTGATGGCGTCGGGGGCGAGCACGCGCTCGCCATCCGAGGTCTTGACGATTAGAAATGCGATGCGGGTGGGATGTTCCTGCGGCGCGATCGCGACCTCGCGCACCCGTCCGCGCACGGTGCCGTTGGCATCGCGCACGGTGGCGCCGAGCAGTTCGGACAACGCGACGAGCGACATGAACCTGAGTCTCCGACGGGGGCCATCTATATTCGATCAAGCATAACAGCATTTCTCGTGAACAGGGATGCACGCCCAGCCCTCGTCTCGTCCTCTATGGCTCCATCAATTCGCCGGTGACGCCGGCGACGACCGTCTGGGAACGGATCAGCCACGGCTTTCAGCTGAGCAGCATGCTGCAGTCGTACTCGGTGTTGCCACTCACGTCCGGCGTCACCACCGTGCAGGGCACCGCGGGCAGGCCGATCGTGAACCGCGCGTTCATCGAACGGAATGAGGGCGAGGGTCCCGACCGTTTCAGCGTGAGCCTGCGCGTCAGCCGGGCGTTCGCGGTCGGCAGGGGCGTGCGGGTGCGTACCCGACGAATCCCTCGGCCACATTCGGTCAGGTGACGGCGGTCGGCGAGCCGCGATCCGTTCAGTTCGGCTTGCGGTTCCGATTCTGAACGGCGGTGATAGACTGCCGCGATCGACAAGGCCGTGAAGCTCGCGACATCCGCGGAAGACATGGCGGCCAAGCTCGAGGAGCTCGGCACACCGACTCGATAGACCCGAGGTGTCAGACCGTGGCTGAATTACCACGGTGTCTGACACCCTCGCGATCTTGAGGGATGGATGCATCAGCATCACTGGCGCGTCTGGCTTCTGGCGCTGTCCTGCAGCGCCGTGTGTGCGCTCCTGCCGTCGCGCCTGCTGGCCCAAACCAATACCGGTGAGGTCGAAGGCCTTGTCATCGACGCGCAGGGCGGCGTGCTTCCAGGCGCCGTGGTGACCGCGGTCCAGACCGACAGCGGGTTTCGCATCGAGCGCACGGCCGACGGCGCGGGTCGATTCTTTCTGGCGCCCCTCCCCATCGGTCGCTTCGACCTCTCGGTTGTGCTGGCCGGTTTCAGGCCGACCCTGCAGCGTGATCTCATCGTCCGGGCCGGTGACCGGATCGTCCTCTCGTTGACGCTGCAGATCGGCCAGCTGGCCGACGTCGTCACGGTGTCGGGAGTGACGCCGTTTCTGCGAACCGCCAACGCGGAGGTCAGCGACACCATCGACAACCGCCAGGTGGCGCAGCTGCCGCTGAACGGCCGTCAGTTCCTGCAACTCGCCCAATTGGGCGACGGCGTCGTCGTGCCACCGGGCGGCACGCGTGGCGCCGCGCTGCAACAGGCGGGCAGCCTGCCCGCGGTCGATGGGCAACGCAGCGGGCACAACATCTACCTGCTCGACGGCGTCAAGGTGACCGACGAGTACTTCAACAATCTGGCGGTCAGCCCTTCGATCGACGCGATTCAGGAGTTCAAGATTCAGAAGACGATGTACCCACCGGAATTTGGCGGGAAGGCCTCCGCGCTCATCAACGTCGTCACCAAGTCTGGCACGAACGCGTACCGCGGCGGCGGGCTCGAATTCCTCCGCCACGACCGGTTCGATGCGCGCAACTACTTCGACGATCCGAACGCAACCATCCCGCCGCTGCGCCAACACCAGTTCGGCGCGAGCGCGGGCGGACCGGTCCGTTTCGGATCGCTCTACGACGGGAGAAACAGCACATTCTTTTTCGCGAACTACGAAGGGCAGCGGATCCGCCGGTCGCTGACCCAGACGTTTTCGGTGCCCTCAGACGCGCTTCGCCACGGGGACTTTTCCGGGATGCCGGCGATCTGCGACCCGGCAACGCGCACGTCGGCGGGGACGTGCACGCCGTTTTCCGGCAACCTGATTCCCGCCGCACGTCTGGACCCCATTGCCATCGCGCTGTTGGCAAAGGTGCCGGTGCCGACGTCGAGCGGCCAGGTCCAGAACCTGCGGGCGGTCGAGCCCGAGACGAACGACATGGATCAGTTCACCGTGCGGGTCGATCGTCGCGTGGGCGGCGCGGGCGCTCTCTTCGGCCGTTTCATCGCGTACGACGTCAGCGACGCGCAGCCGTTTGGCACGAGCCAGCTCAACGAAGCCCTGGTGCCCGGCTTCGGGCGTATCGTCACCACCAGGACCAGGAGTCTGGCGGTCGGCGCGACGCAGACCTTCGGGACGTCAGTACTGCACGAGGTGCGGTTCGGCTATCTCGACGTCAGCGGCGGACAGGCGAGCCGGAATCAGGGCGTCGACTTCGCGGCGGCCACCGGTTTGCGTGGCGTCACCACCGACCCGCGCGACGTGGGCTATCCGCAGGTCTCGTTCGGTGGTCAGTACAGCACGATCGGCGATCCGACGACGTTCGTCTCCCGCCGGAATCGCAGCGTCGAGGTGTACGACAACTTGCTCATCGATCGTGGCGCCCATCGCTTCAAAGTCGGCGGCTATCTGTTCCGGCTGGCGTTCAACCCGGAGAATCCGCAGGCGGCCCGCGGTTCGTTCACCTACTCCGGTCAGTGGAGCGGCAACGCGCTCGCCGATTTTCTGCTCGGTTACCCGAGCGCCGCGCAGGCGGGCATCGGTCGGGCCGACGAGCACGGGCGAACCACCTGGTGGCACCTCTACGGCCAGGACGACTGGCGAGTGAACGCCAACCTGACGATCAACTACGGACTGCGGTACGAGATCAACGGCCAGATGAACGATGTCGACAACCGCTTGTCGGCGATCGACGTCGGCGTGCCCGGCGGGCGGTTCGTGATCGCGAGCGACGAGCAGGGCCGGATCTCGCCGGCCGCCCAACCGCTGCTGGCGCAGATTCCGACGGCGTATGTGACGTCGCGCGACGCAGGGTGGACGCCCGCGCTGCTCGGTCCGAGCTATCGTCGAATCGCGCCGCGCGTGGGGATGGCCTGGTCGATCCCCAATCATCCCAAGACGGTGATCACCGCTGGTTTCGGCGTCTTTCTGAACCAGTGGGCCTACAGCGTGCAGCAGGCGCTCGCGCAGACGCTGCCGTTCTTCTTCTCGAAAACCGTGAACGCGCCGTCGGACGCCGTTCAACCGGTCTATCAGACCGGCACCATGCTGCTGGCGAACGCCAGCGGGGTGGTCGGCGGCAACACGATGAACCACGACTACCGGACCGAGTACGCCAGGAACTGGACGGTCGCTCTTCAGCGCCAGGCCGGTGCGAACACGCTGCTCGAGGTGTCGTATCTGCGATCTGACGTGGTGGGCGCCGACAGCTCGACGGTGCTCAACGTGCCGGAGCCCGGCCCGGGACCGATTGCGCCGCGCCGCCCGATTCCGGCGCTGAGCAACATCACGGCCATCCGCTGGGACGGCTATTCCATTTACGACGCGCTGACGTTCAAGGTCACCAGGCGCCTTTCGCACGGCCTCACGTTCTCGGCGAACTACACGCTGTCGCAGTCGGTCGACGATGCGTCGGATCCTGGCGCGACCACGAGCGAGACGAACCTGCCGCAGGATGTCAGGAACATGGACGCGGAACGGGCGCGGTCGAGCTTCGATCATCCTCATCGGTTCGCTGGCAGCTTCACGTATGCGTTGCCGGCCAACTGGCAGGTGAGCGGGGTCGTGACGCTGCAGTCCGGGGCGCCATTCACCGTGATCATCGGGACCGACCGCGCCAACGTTGGATCGGGCCCGGCGCAGCGGCCCAACGTGACGGGCGATCCGAACGCGGCCGCGGCTCGGACGGCCGACGCCTGGTTCGACACCAGCGTCTTCTCGTTGCAACCGGCGTACACATTCGGCAACTCGGGCCGGAACACGGTGCTCGCGCCGGGATACGCGGAGGTCGATGTGGGCCTCCAGAAGTACATCCCGCTGGCGAACAGCGCGGGCATCCAGTTTCGGTGGGAAGTGTTCAACCTCCTCAACCGGACCAATTTCGACGTGCCCAATCGCATCGCGTTCACGCCGAACTTCGGTCGCATCTTCAGCGCGCAACCGGCGCGGCAGATGCAGCTCGGCGTGAAAGTCATGTTCTGATGCGCGCGGGTGTCCTTCGGAGCTGATACGCGGCATCGGCGGTTCCGAACGCCAGCGACACGGCGACGGTGCGCTCGGTGTTCATCATCGGTCCCGACAACAAGCTGAAGCTGACGCGCACGCTCTCGAGCGCGGTGGCGATGCTGCCGTAGCCGGCCAGCACCACGACGTTCGTCGTGGCGTCGAGCCGCTTCAGCTCCCGCACCAGATCGAGTCCCGAGCCGCCTGGCAGCCGGAGATCCACCAGGACGAGCTCGGGACTTTCGGTTTCTGCGCTTGTGATCGCCGCCGCCGCCGAGCGCTCATCCGCGGCCGTTCAGCGACAGCTTCGACGACCGTCGGGTGCAGCGCTTGTTGGGCCGCCGTCGAGGATTCCCGCCGCCTACAGCTTTGCGGCCCCGTCCACCTTGCTGAGATCCCGGTCGAAGGTGCCAAGCGGCAGATGTCCCGCTTTTCGCGCAAGTTCGACGAGAAGGCAATCGGAAAACCCCCGTGTGGGTCGCCTCCGAAACGTCTCAAGTGCCGCGGCCACCGCCTCCGGTTCCTGGAGCGTGAGGTGTTGATGGTTCAGGAGCATCTCGACCGCCCGAGCGACCTGAGCCGCGTCGCGCTCGTACACGGCCGCCAGCACCCACATGGCTTCCGCGAGCGCCAGGACCGACACCCAGGCGCCATGTTGCACGAACGCATCGGCGACCGCCACCTGCTTCGGCTCGTCCCGCGTGAGCAACCTCACGAGGCCATTCGTATCAACCGCGCGCATGGCGTGCCCGGACGTGCCGCCGGATGCCCTCCTTCAGTTCGCTCAGCCCTCGTGGCGCGGGGCTCTCGTGCCCGAAGAGCGCGCGGTGAATCTCGACGGAACTGTACCGCCCAGACCGCCGGACCGTGACCGCGTTCCCCTCTTCGTTCCATTCCAACAGGGAACCCGGCCCGACGCCGAGTTTCCGGCGAACCTCGGCGGGCACCGATACCTGACCTTGAGCCGTCACCCGTGATCGTGCGATTGGCATGGCGAGTACATTACCACGGTAATGGCCCGGTGGCAAGCTACCCTTCCCGCCCGGTGTCGCTTGTCGGCCCAACGATCGCGTTTCAGCCGCGGCGGCTCATGATCGCATCAGCCGCCGACGGCTGCAAGCGCTTGTTGGGCGGCCAGTCCGAGCGTAAGATCGAGGCATGACCAAGGGCGTTGAAGCCGTTCTCGCCGATGCCTTGCGTCTCGATCTCGAAGCCCGTGCCCAAGTTGCAACCGAACTTCTGGCCAGCCTTGATGGCCCGGCGGACCCCAATGCTGAGGCTGCGTGGGCTTTTGAGATTGAACGGCGCGTTGCCGCCATCGAGGCCGGAACCGTGAAGCTGGAGCCTTGGGAGGACGTGAAGCGTCGGGTCGCAAGAGAGATTCTCGGCCGGTGACGGGGCGGATCCGCACCAGTGAGCCGGCCTCCGATGAATTCACCGAGGCGGTGCGATGGTACGAAGCCCGGCGCCCGGGTCTGGGCGCTGAGTTCTTCGACGCGGTTGCTGCGACGGTCTCGCTCATCGAAACCAACCCGGACATCGGAACGAGGATCTCCACCGACGGCCACACGCGCCGCGCGTTGGTGGCCAGATTTCCGTACCAAGTCGTATACAGGCTCAGGCCAACCGAGATCGTGATTGCGGCAATCGCTCATCTGAAACGGCGTCCGGGATACTGGAAGAGCCGCGCCTGATCATCGACTACCGCTACCTCCAAACGGCGATCATCGCCGTAGCGGCGCTGAGGACCGATGCAATGGCTGAAATCACCGCGAGAGCCCAGAGCCGCGACTCTCGAATTCCTCGCTCCGCCTCCAACACGCGGCGCTGAAGCTCGTAGTCTGACGCACGCGGAGCGCGACCGGACGAACTGTTCACACGCTGAGAGATCCCCTCATAAAATGCTGGTAATTCTGCGACATGGAGATCATCGTCGTCGGCATGAACCGAAACGTGATCACTGTCACACGCGCCGGCCGCCTGATCGACTGGATGGCCGGCGAGCGTCTGCAGGCCAAGCGGGTCCAGTCGGTGACGAACGCCGTGGTCGGC
>ORJL010816559.1_pt1 | contig 17727 bp, 12 predicted proteins | sample 1779941 | NCBI WGS metagenome assembly ORJL01 (sample SAMEA104232317, study PRJEB22302) | groundwater metagenome | biome: forest; feature: aquifer; material: groundwater | place: USA | collected 2011-08-07 | depth 5.8 m | reverse complement strand
TCCGCGGGGACATCCGCGGGGACATCCGCGGGGACATCCGCGGGGACATCCGCGGGATTGTTGGCCCCGAGCCCCGCGTCTGCTGGTCCGGCAACCGCGCGATCGATCAGCTTGGAGATCCGGATCGCGCCCTCGATCGACTCGTCGAATTGGAACGAGATCTCCGGCATCTGCCGCATGTTCAGGCGGCGTCCCACGTGGTACTGAATGAAGCCCTTGGCGCGGTCGAGAGCCGCGAGCGATTTTTTGGTCTGCTTCTTGGAGTTCAGGAAGGAGACGTACACGCACGCGCGCTGGAGGTCGCGGCTGAGCTTGACGCGGGTCACGGTCACCAAGCCGAGCCCGGGGTCCCGCATCTCGTCGCGGAGGACCTCACTGACCCCGCGCAGAAGCTCCTTGGTGATCTTTTCGAGGCGATGGCCGCTCATCGATCCTGCGTGCTCCCTACTCTCTGCGATGGCCGCCCATCGGACCTGAGTAATTCCTTCCATGCTTATCCGGTTGCTTGCCAAGGGGTCGCGACCCCTGCGCCAGTAGCGCATCGGGCGTCAACCGGATAAGCATGGATGGAACCAAGGCCCGGGTCGCGAGTCGCGCTCGTGCTCGAAAGCGCCCTCGGGATCGGGATCGGAATCGCGATCGTGGTCGTATCGCTTCGTGGGTGCTCCGTCGAGAACGAGAACGGTTACGAGTACGATAACGAGGCCGAGTACGAGTACGATCACGAGCACGAGCACGAGGACGCCCGCGGGTCGAACAGCACTGATCCGACAACCGGCCAACGCAGTTTGGCAAGCAACCGGATAAGCATGATTCCTTCCTTTGGAGCGTCCGGGCCTGACCGGATGCTCGACGTGCGATGGCCCCGCTCGCTCCCGACGGCCGGGCGTATGGGACGCGCAAGGCGTGGCCGGCGATCGCCGGTCCGGTGCTCGCGTCTCCTCAACAGTTGAAGATCTCGATGGTGTGATCGACCATCTCCATTCCGGGGCAGGCGCGCGCGTAGTCGGCCACCTGGGAAAGCACGCTGTTGACGAAGCGCGAGTCGTTCGCCACGGCAGCGATCCCGATCTCGCCGCTCTGCCAGACGTCCTGATCCTCGACCTCGGCGATCGACACATTGAACTTGTTGCGGACCCGGTCCTTGAATCCCTTGAGGACCTGCCGTTTGTCCTTGAGGGAGCGCGCATCGCGGAACACCGCGCGGATCTTCAGGGTGCCGACGATCATGGCTCGTGTGCGAGTCGATGCGGATCCGGGTTCATCCCGATCCCAGGCCCTTTCTGAATCCCCTCCCATCGCCGGACGGTGGGCGTTGCCGAATCTGCGCTCTCCGCGGCTATCGCCTGGTCGCCGCGTCCCGCGGACGGGGTCGCGTCTGCCTGGCTCGGTCCGGGATTCTCAGACCGAGCCTGGTGCCGGGTCCGGGCGTCCGGTCGAGGGCCGATCAAGCCGATCCGGGGGCACTCGGCCGGGCGGAGCGCGCTACGAGCTGGGAAGGACGTCCCCCGGATCTCCCCGTGGCTACTAAAGCTTGCGAGGGACGAGCTGGATGGTGAACGCCTCGAGCACGTCCCCGGGCTTGAGGTCGTCCCGGCCTTCGAGCTTGATTCCGCACTCGAAGCCCTCGGTTACCTCCTTGACATCGTCCTTGAAGCGCTTGAGGGACGAGAGTTTGCCAGTATGCACCACCTTCGCTTCGCGGATCTGGCGGATCTTGCTGGAGCGCTCGATCTTCCCGTCGGTGACCAGACAGCCGGCAATCACCCCGACTTTCGAGATATTGAACAACTCCTTGACGCCGACGTGACCGAGGACGACCTCGACCTCCTCGGGCTCGAGCAGGCCCTGGAGGGCGGCCTTCATCTCGTCGATCACGGCATAGATGACCTGGTAGTTGCGGACGTCGACCCCCTTCTCCTGAGCGATCGACTTGGCGCGCGACTCCACGGTGACATTGAAGCCGATGACGATGGCATCGGAGGCGTCGGCGAGGAGGACGTCCGACTCGTTGACATTGCCGACCGCGGAGTGGATCACGCGGCAGGTGACCTCTTTGGTGCCGACGTTGCGCAGGGATTCGACCAGCACCTCGGCCGAGCCCTTGACGTCGGCCTTGAGGATCACGCGGATCTCCTTGATCTGGCCCTCGGCGATGCGGTGGAAGAGGTTCTCGAGGGTGAGGTGCTTGCGTTCGAGGAGCGCGGTCACGCGCAGTTTGCGTTCGCGGTCCTCGGCGATCATGCGCGCGCGCTGCATGTCGGGGAGGACGTGAAGGGTCTCTCCGGCCTGGGGCACGGAGGAGAGGCCGATGATCTCGACGGGCGTCGCCGGACCGGCTTCGGCGAGTTGGCCGCCGTGCTCGTCGTAAATATTGCGGATGCGGCCGTAGGCGGTGCCGCAGATGACGATGTCCCCGCGGCGGATGGTGCCGCTCTGGATCAGAACGTTCGCGGTGACGCCCTTCCCCTCGGTGAGGTAGGCCTCGATGACGGCGCCGACCGCAGGACGATTGGGGTTGGCCTTGAGCTCGAGGATCTCGGCCTCGAGGAGGATGCGCTCGAGCAGTTTGTCGACGCCGATGCCGGTGATCGCGCTGACCGGGACGAAGCCGGAACTGCCGCCCCACTCTTCCGGGCTGAGCTGGAGCTGGGCGAGTTGGTGCATGACCCGCTGGGGGTTTGCCTCGGGCTTGTCGCATTTGTTGAGTGCGACGACGATCGGGACCTCGGCGGCGCGCGCGTGGTTGATCGCTTCCTCGGTCTGGGGCATCACGCCGTCGTCGGCGGCGACCACGAGGACGGCGATGTCGGTGATGTTGGCGCCGCGGGCGCGCATGGCCGTGAAGGCTTCGTGACCCGGGGTATCGAGGAAGACGACGCGCCGCCCGTTGGGGGTGTGGACCGTGTACGCACCGATGTGCTGGGTGATCCCGCCGAACTCGGAGGCGGCGACGTTGGCCTTGCGGATCCGGTCGAGGAGCGAGGTCTTGCCGTGGTCGACATGGCCCATGATCGTGACCACCGGGGCGCGCGGGACCAAGTCTTCGGCGCGGTCCTGGATCTCTTCCTTGATATCGTCTTCCAATCCCTTGGCCTGCTTGAAGACGATGTCCTTCTTGAATTCGCCCGCGAGAAGTGCGATCGCGTCCTGGGGCAGCGGGTCGTTGATCGTGACGAACATGCCGAGTTCGATCAGCTTGCGTTGGATGTCGGAGACCTTCACGCCGAGCTTCCCGGAGAGGTCCTTCACCATGATCGGCAGGGCGATCTCGATCGGGCCCGAGGGCGCTTCCGGAGCGACCGTCTTCGCGCTTGCCGCCTGCAGGCGCTCCATGGCAGCGGGATCGAAGCGGCGGCTCCGGGTGCGAGAATGGTCCTCGGTGCGTCCCCTCCCCCCCCGCACATTCCGATCCATTCCGGCCGGGCGCCTGCGCACGCGGGCAGCCTGCTGCTGCTGCTGCTCCTTCGCGAGGGTTTCCATCTCCTGGGGGCGGAGGGCGCGAACTTCCTTGGCCGGTTCCTGCGCCGCGGTCTTCTCCTGCCATACGCGCTTCGCGGCTTCCCGCTCTTCGCGGGGGACCTCGACCGGCTTCGGCTCGGGCTTCGGCGGCGGGGCGGGAACGGCCTTGGGGGCGTGGTGGGGCTTGATCGGCAATGCCGGGGTGACCGTGAGCCGCGAGGTCGCGGGGCGTCCGGGCGCTCCCATCCGGGGGATCTCGAGCGCCGAGGGCTCCTTCGCCTTGGCCGCGGATTCCACCGCGGCAACCGGGGAGGCCGTCGCGGTCGTCGCCGGAATCGGAGCAGCATCCGCGGGCGCCTGGGCGGCGGTGGACTCCGCTTCCTCCTTGGGCTTGCGCGCGGTGAGCCCGATCATCGAGGTGACTCGCGTGCCCGCCTTCTTCTTCGCCGGATCTTCGGCGCCCTCGGGGGAATGCCCCGCGAACAGCTTGCGCAGCGCGGCCACGGTGTCGTCCTCGAGCGTGGCGAGGTTGCTACGGATGGAGATTCCCCCCGCCTTGGCCTTGGTGATCAGGTCCTTCGGCTCGAGGTTCAGTTCCTTGGCCAGCTCATAGGTCCGTAGTTTCATGCTGCTCCGGTGGTTTCCAGGACATCAGTTTCCCGAATCGACGATTGGTTGCGCCGGCTCTGCCGCAGACGTGGTCGCGGCCGCGGGGGACGGTGCCGAGGCTGCCACATTGTCCGGGGAGGTCCCCGTTGCGCCATCGGCCGCGGAAGGTTCGGGGGCGGCAACCCCGAGAGTGACGGGAGCGGACGCGCTCGCGGTCGCGGCTTCGGTCGGCGAAGGCTCGGCCGCGGCGGTCTCGGAGGCGACCGGGGCGGCCGTCGATCCGGCCGATTCTTCCGCGCCCGTTGCGGTTGCCGCGGCGGCCGCGGCGGCCGCCGCCTTCTCGGCCTCGGCTTCCGGGCAGAAGATGTCGAGTTCCCAACCGGTCAGACGCGAGGCGAGACGGACGTTCTGCCCGCCCTTGCCGATCGCCAGGCTGAGCTGGTCCTTTCCGACCAGGACGCGGGCCCGCCGTTCCGTCGTGGCGAGCTGGATCTCCTGCACTTCCGCGGGCTTCAGTGCGTTGCGGATGAGCGAATCCGGCCGCTCGTCCCAGCGGATGATGTCGACCTTCTCGCCGTTGAGCTCTTCCACGATGGTGCGGATGCGCGAGCCGCGGATGCCGACGCAGGCGCCGACGCTGTCGACCTTGGGATTCGTCGAGTTGACGGCGATCTTGGTACGGAACCCGGCTTCTCTGGCAAGCCCCTTGATCTCGACGATTTTCTCGCTGATCTCCGGGACCTCGAGCTCGAACAGCTTGCGCACGAAATCCGCGTGGCTGCGCGATAACTCGACCACCACGCGCGGGCCGCGCCGCCGGACGTCAAGGACCAACACGCGCACGCGGTCGCCCAGCCGGTAGGTTTCCCCTTGCACCTGCTCCCGCTTGCCGAGCATGGCTTCCACCTTGCCCAGCAAGACAATGAGGTTGACCCCCTCCTGGCGCAGGATCGTTCCGGTCACGATGTCGTGCCTCTTCCCTTCGAAGTCGAAGATGATCGCGGTCTTCTCGGCTTCTCGGATCTTCTGAAAGATCACCTGTTTGGCCGTCTGCGCTGCGATCCGTCCCAACTCCGCGGGGTCGATGTCGTGGTGTGCGCCCTCGCTGACGATGCTACCGGTCTTCCGGTCGATGCGGATCGTGGTGTTATCGCGGGCGCCGAAGCGCTTCTTGGCAGCCGTAGTCAGGGCCGTCTCGATGCTCAGGAACAGAGTTTCCTTGTCGATGGCCTTGTCCCGGTGGATGGCCTCGACGATGCGAAGTAGTTCCCCGTTCATCGGAGTTCTCCCCCCTGTGACCTTCACAGGGTTCACGCGAATCCCATGCCAGCGGAGAGGATGGTCCTGCGCGGGCAAAAACAAAGTGGGATGTTTCCCACTTCCGCAACCTCTCCCGTCCCGCGGGCGGTCTTGAGCGAGCAGCATTATAGACTCGGCGGGAGTCGTGTCAAGTGGTTTCCCGATGACTCGGGGACGGGGCAAGTTGCACCGCCATCTTTCGCTTCCGAAGTCGAACCCCGAGGCGGGTGCCGCAAGAGTTCTTCGGTCTGCGGATTGCGCACTACCTCGTCCGAGCCGCGAGGGCGGATGCCGCTATTCGTACCGACATCCTGGACGAAATCCGCTCCCGCCGCCAATTGCAACGACGCAAGGGGCGATGTCCCCGAGTCGGGAGGGTCAAGCCAGAGGCCTTCGAACAGCGGGTCGGGACTAACTTCCTGGCATGGGGCGGAACGGGTGGTTAGACTGTGGATGGACTCAATGCCAGGAATGGCCTGGGGCATAGACTGGGATAGGCAGGCGGACCCGGCAGGAGAGAAGATGCCCTTGATCGGCGCGCTGCAGGAGTACCTGCGGGGTCGGGTCCGGCAAACCCTGGATCCCGGATCCAGGATGCGCGCGGCGGTCCTGGTCTGTCTCACGGGGAATCGCCCGGACCAGCTCAGTACCCTGCTGCTGAAGCGGTCGGAGACGGTCGGCCGGCATGCCGGCGAGATGGCGTTCCCGGGAGGGATGATCGAAGCCGGGGACGCCGGTCCGGAGGATGCGGCCCTGCGAGAAGCCGAGGAGGAGGTGGGGCTCGCACGGGATCGGGTGCGGGTCCTGGGGCGGCTGGAGGAACTGGTGACGGCGACTTCCGGCGTGCACGTGACCCCGGTGGTGGGACATGCGGAAGGGTTCGGGAAGCTGCGACCGGATCCGGTGGAGGTGGCGGGGATCGTCGAGGTCCCCCTGCGGCTCTTGCGCGATCCGGAGCGGAAGAGCTGGGAGACCTTCGTGCTGCCGGAAGGCCTGTTCCGCGTGCCCGTGTACCGGGTTCCGGAGCGGGTCTGGGGGGCGACCGCGCGGATCTTGCAGACGCTTCTCGAGGCGCTGGACGCTACGCCGGGACAGCGCTGATTCGTTCGCGTCTGACCTCGACCGGTTCGCGGGCGGACCCCATTTCGCGTCGGCGGTGCGGCGAGACATTTTCTCCGGGAGCCTCGCGCGGGTCCTCTGCGAGGCGAGGAATTCGCGGAGGCGTTCACGGTGCGGGCTCGTTCTCCGCAGCGGAGGCGGCGCGGTCGGCGACGGTGGTCGCGATCTCGCAACCGAGAGCGGCGAGATCGGGGTCCTTCGCCCGGACGAGGCCTTCCGCGAGTCGGGAGAGGCATCCGCCGAATCGTTTGCGTCGGGAGAGCCAGCTCGCGGGAGCGACGAGAGCGCAGGCGAGCATTTTCCCGGCATGGGCAAACGCGAACTCGCGCTCGGCGCGCATGGCCTCGGGGGTCAATTCGGCCGCGTGCAGGAGGACGAGCCAGCCCTCGAAGTGCTCTTTACGCGGCCGGCGGATCAGGTCCTGGAACGCCCGGTCGAAGGCAGAAAGCAGGGTCTGGTCGCGTCGTCCCGACCACCCGCGGATCCCCAGGCGTCCCGCCAGCATCGCGACCAGGGCATGGGCGCGCCGGGACAGGCCGGGTTCGCGCAGGGATTCCAGCTCCCGCGCGAAGGCGACGACGGCCGGAGCTGCGCAGGCGGCCGCCAGGCAGGAAGGGGGGGGGCGGGCGAGCTGGAGCTTGAGCAAGGCTGCCAGATCCCGGAGCGATTCGGCGGACTCCGGGCGGAAGAGTCGCCGCTTCCCTGCCAGGGAGCGGATTCTTGCCGTCCACGCGCGAAAGTCCTCCGCGGTGCCCGACTCGCAGGCGTGCTCGAAGGCGGCTTCCAGATTGTCGGCATGACGAGCGGCCGCGGCGGGCTTGCGGCCGCGGAGCGGTTCGGGCCGTTCCATCGTCACCGCGCGCGACAAGAAGTTCGGTCAACGCCACGCGTCGCATCGGGCTCGACGGTCGCGCACGGAGAGGGGGTCGGCTCGTGGTGGAGCGCCGGGGCGGAAGCGCGAGTTGCGGTGCGGCGGAGCGCTGCGTCATTCGCGTCGGGACGTGCCATGGTCGACGACGGGCGGGCTGCCGGGTGGCGGCGCGTGGTGCCCGGGAGGCACGGCGGTGGGGGGAGGAATTCGGAGGGCATGTTCAGCGGCGCGTGCCCCCGCCATCGGGGCCTTTCCCGTTGAGCTCCTCCTTGTGGCGGCGGTCCCACTCCATGTACTCCTCCATCTTCCCGGCGGTGTCTTCCATTTTGTCCTGGAAGGCGCGGGCATGGTCGACCTCCTGCTGGAGGACGAGGAGGAGTCTGGTGAGGAGCAGGCCGATGGCGACCGAGGCAAGCACGACGGCGGCGGTGAGGGCCCGGCGGTGCTCGGGGGTGCCGCGGGGGGCGCGGAGGTAGCGAAAGAGGGTAGCCCAGGCTCGGCGCCATGCCGGAGCCGCGGCGGCGGAGCGCTGCGCGGCGGCGGATTCGCGGCGGCGCGCGCATTCCTCGGCGCAGCCCTCGACCACGCGCCGGAGGGAATGAAGGTCGATCGGCTTGCGCAGGAGGGAGACGGCTCCGTCGGAATACCCCTGGCGGATCTGGTCCTGGGTGGCCTCACCGGTGATGAGGATGGGGACGGTTTCCGGGCTGGCGAACCGGAGTGCGTCGACCAGTTCGTGGCCGGGAAGGCCCGGCATCACGACGTCGAGGAGGGCCACGTCGAATCGCGGGTTTGCGCGTTCGGCGGCAGCCAATCCGAGGGTGCCGTCCGCGACGCAGATCACATTGTGGCCCGCATCCCGGAGGAACTCGCTCAGCAGCTCGCGAGTCGGCTCGTGGTCGTCCGCGACCAGGATGTGGAGCGGGGTCGAGGCGGCGGCCGGATTCTGGTCTGCGGGCGTGCGCAGGGCGCGCGCGCGGCGAAGCACTTCGGGCAGGTCGAGGGGCTTCGCGAGGAGGTCTGCGGGCGCGAGGCGGCGCACGCTGTCGCGGGAGGTCTCGGTTGCCGCCCCGGAGATCACGAGGGCCGGGGTCCGGATTTGGCGGCGCCGCAGGTCCGTAAGGACTTCGATTCCGTTGGCCCCGGGCATGTGGAGATCGAGGACAAGGAGGTCGAAGCGGCGTTCCGTCAGCTCGCGCAGCGCGGCGGCGCCGTCCTGGGCCGCATGGGTCTGGTATCCCTCGCCGGAGAACAGATCCTGGAGCAAGGCACGGACCTGGGGATCGTCGTCGGCGATCAGCACCTGGTCGGGCGCGGGCATGGCGCATCCCCAAACAACCACGAGACCGTGAGACAGGGAGATCGGCGGGCTCCCCGAGAGCACCGACTCCGGGATCCCTCCGCCGTGTGGGTCCCTGCGCTCCCAGTGGATTATATCGACTTTCTCCCCGGGAAATCAACCCCGCGTCGGGCCGCAGGGCCGCACCGTGCCGGAAGCAGCCTGCTGCGACCGTGTCCGAGTCCGCCCATCGAGCGGGTGCATGGATGGAGGCATCACAATTGATCGAGTACGGCGCGCACCTTCTGGGCGAGGATCACCGGGGAGAAGGGCTTCTGGAGGAAGTGGAGGTCTCCCGCTTCCACCCCGTGGCGGAGAATCGCGGACTCGGTGTGGCCCGACATGTAGAGGACCTTGGCTTTGGGCTGGAGGACCTCGAATCGGTGGGCGAGCTCGTATCCATTCATCCCCGGCATGACGACGTCTGTGAGCAGAAGATCGACTCTGCGTGGCGCACGCCGGATGATCTCGAGGGCCTCATCCCCGCTGCCGGCCTGGACGACCGTGTAACCGTTGGAGTCGAGCACGCTGCGAATCAGCTCGCGCACCATCTCCTCGTCCTCGGCGAGCAGGATGGTTTCCGTGCCCCCGGAGATGTCGGCGGACTGGGTTTCCAAGTTGCGCGCGACCGGGGGGGCGGCGGCGACGCGGGGGAGGCAGATCTCGAACCGGGAGCCCGAGCCGACCTCGCTGACGACTTCGATGTGGCCGCCCGAGTGTTCAATGATGCTGCCGACGGTGGCGAGGCCGAGGCCGGTACTCTTGCCGCCTTCCGTGGGGGTGAAGAACGGTTCGAAGATGCGGGCCCGGGCGGCGGCGTCCATGCCGATGCCGGTATCGGCGAAGGAAAGCTGGACATAGGGGCCGGGCTTGGCGTTGAGGCGCATACGGGCTTCGGTTTCATCGAGCACGAATTCGGCGGTCTCGATGGTGAGAGTGCCGCCGCGGGGCATGGCGTCGCGGGCATGGGCGGCGAGGTTCATGATCACCTGGTCGAATTGTCCGCGGTCGATTCTTACGGCTCCGATGGGGCTGGCGGAGTGGATTGCGAGGCGGATGTCCTCGCCGATGAGGCGGCGCAGGAGGAACTCGGCCTGCTGGAGGACGGCGTTGAGGTCGAGCACCTCCGGGGCGACGACCTGTTTGCGGCTGAAGGTGAGGAGCTGCCGGGTGAGCTGCGCGGCGTGATCGCAGGCCTTGAGGATTTGCTCGGCGTACTTCTTGAGCGGGTCGGCCGCGGACATCTTCATCAGGAGGAGCTGGCTGAAGCCGGTGGTCGCGGTGAGCATATTGTTGACGTCATGGGCCACGCCGGCGGCCAGGCGTCCGAGCGCCTCCATTTTCTGTTGCTGACTGGCGCGGCGGGCGGTTTGTCGACTGGCGGCGTCCTCGAGGGCGCGGCGAACGGATGGGCCGAGGCGGGAGAGCTTGGTCTTGGCGACCCAGTCGTGGGCGCCGCGGCGCAGGAATTCGGTGGCGGACTCCTCGTCGGTGCCGGGGGTGACGACGATCAGGGGCAGGTCGATGCCGCGCGCGCGGAGGAGGTCGAGGGCGGCGGCGGGGCCGAAATCGGGGAGGGAGAAATCGCAGAGGACGAGGTCCCAGGCGGCGGAGTCGACGGCCCGCTCAAACTCGGCGGCCCGCTCCACGCGCTGGGCGACCAGTTCGATCCCGGCCGCGCGCAGTTCCCGTTCGATGGCCTCGGCATCGACCGCGCAGTCTTCAACGATGAGGATGCGGAAGGGCGCGGGCATGGATTGCTGCCTTTCCCAAGGAGATCCGACATTTCGGAGGATTATCGCGGCGTGCGGGGAGGAAGTCCATGCAAATCAAGAGCCGTGGCCGCGCCGCAAAGCGCAGGCGATCGGCGGAAGGCATCGGAGAGGACAGACAATGACGGGGGGCGGGTTCCTCTCGCAGAGGCGGATCCGAAAACAGAACCGCCCTGGGACCAAGGGTTCCAGGGCGGGTTGATTTTATGCCCGGCAGTGACCTACTTTCCCCGTCAGACTGATAGCCGCGAGTATCATCGGCCCCAAGGGCTTAACTGCCGAATTCGGGATGGGATCGGGTGTTTCCCCTTGGGAATTGGACCACCGGACAAAATTAAGGGCGAATCGGATTGGATTCGGTGTGCAGAGCTGCAAGGGCATAGAGCGCCGTAGGTGAACCTCACGCAGGCGCGTCCCCACGACCAGTGGGAACAATATGTGGTCAAGCTTGCCGGGTGATTAGTACTGGTAAGCTGAAGCCATTACTGGCCTTACACGCCCAGCCTATCAACCGGGTAGTCTTCCCGGACCCTTCATGGAGATCTCGTTTTGAGGGGGGCTTCCCGCTTAGATGCTTTCAGCGGTTATCCCTTCCGCACGTAGCTACCCAGCGCGTACCGCTAGCGCGATAGCTGGCACACCAGAGGTGCGTCCACTCTGATCCTCTCGTACTAAGAGCAGCTCCTCTCAGATCTCCTGCACCCACAGCAGATAGAGACCGACCTGGCTCACGCCGGTCTAAACCCAGCTCACGTACCGCTATTGATCGGCGAACAGCCGAACCCTTGGGACCTTCTTCAGCCCCAGGATGCGATGAGCCGACATCGAGGTGCCAAACCTCCCCGTCGATGTGGACTCTTGGGGGAGATCAGCCTGTTATCCCCGGAGTACCTTTTGTCTCATGAGCGATGGCCCTTCCATCCGGCACCACCGGATCACTAGGTCCTGCTTTCACACCTGCTCGACTTAATCGGTCTCGCAGTTAAGCTCCCATATACCCTTGCGCTCATCGTGCGATTGCCAACCGCACTGAGGGAGCCTTGGAAGTCCTCCGTTACTCTTTGGGAGGAAACCGCCCCAGTTAAACTGCCCACCTAGCACTGTCTCCCGCACGGATTCACGAGCGGGGTTAGGATCCTAACATAACAAGAGTGGTATTTCACTAGTGACTCCGATCGGACCGAGATCCGACCTTCAACGTCTCCCACCTATCCTACGCAAATTAAGCCAAGACTCAATACTAGGCTACAGTAAAGGTTCACGGGGTCTTTTCGTCTTGCTGCGGGCAGGCGGTATCTTCACCGCCGCTGCTATTTCGCCGAGGACCTCGTTGAGACACCGGCCAAGTGATTACGCTATTCATGCACGTCGGAACTTACCCGACAAGGAACTTCGCTACCTTAGGACCGTCATAGTTACGGCCGCCTTTTACTGGGGCTTCAATTAGGAGCTTTACCTTGCGGCTGACCCCACCTCTTAACCTTCCAGCATTGGGCAAGCGTCAGTCTGTATACAGCGGCTTTTTGGCCTTAGCACAGACTTGTGTTTTTATTAAACAGTTCCCCGGCCCGATTAACTGCGACCTCACCACGCTTCGGATGCGAGACCCTACACGCGACGAGGCACTCCTTGTCCCGAAGTTACGGAGTCATTTTGCCTAGTTCCTTAACGAGGCCTCACTCGAGCGCCTTAGGATACTATCCCCGCCTACCTGTGTCGGTTTTAGTACGGACACCCAGATTTGTTCCCACCGAAGCTTTTCTCGTAGGCATGGCATCAGTCGCTTCAGTCGCAATTGACTTCCCCATCACCTCTCAGTGTCGCCTTGCGGCTGGGACCCCGGATTTGCCTAGGATCCCCACCTACGGGTTTGGCCGGACACTTCTAGTCGTCCGGACGACCTAGCCTCCCCCACCCCTCCTGTGGGTATAACCTCCTCTGGGTGGGACCGGAATATTGACCGGTTACCCATCAGCTACGCCTTTCGGCCTCACCTTAGGGGCCGCCTAACCCTGGGAGGAATTACCTTGCCCAGGAAACCTTAGGCTTTCGGCGGAGGAGCTTCTCACTCCTCTTCATGCGCTACTCAAGCCCGGATAATCACTACCATGCAGTCCAATGGTGCTCACGCTCCATCTTCGCTCCGGCATGGTACGCTCCCCTACCGCTTCGGTGGAGAACACAGAATCCAGAGCGCGAGTATCAACGGCAAAGTTCTCCTGCAGCGGAACGCGAGGTACTCTCTATCCCCGCCTGCGTCACAGGTCCGTCTCTCGTCGTCAATACTCGCCGCTCTAAACTCTGTGTTCTCCACCGAAACACGCAGCGTCGGCACCCGGCTTGAGGCCCGATCATTTGTGGCGCGAAGTTGCTCGACTAGTAAGCTATTACGCACTTTTTAAATGGTGGCTGCTTCTAAGCCAACATCCTAGCTGTCTTAGCAACTTCACTTCCTTTAGCACTTAGCCGGGATTTTGGGGCCTTATCTGGCGCTCTGGGCTGTTTCCCTCTTGAAAACGAAGCTTAGCCCCCGCTTTCTGACTGCCGTGATACGGTCACCGGTATTCGGAGTTTGGTTGGGACTGGTAGCCTGGTGGGCCCCAAATCCCATTCAGTCGCTCTACCCCCGATGACTATTACACGACGCTAGCCCTGAAGCTATTTCGGGGAGAACCAGCTATTGGCCAGTTTGATTAGTCTTTCGCTCCTACCCACAAGTCACAGGATAACTTTTCAACGTTATACCCTACCGGGCCTCCCCCCGGTGTTACCCAGGGTTCACCCTGCTCATGGGTAGATCACTGGCTTTCGGGTCTATGGCGTGTCACTGGTCGCGCTATTCACACTCGGTTTCCCTACGCCTACACCCCATAAGGGCTTAAGCTTGCGACACGCAATAAGTCCCGGGCTCATTAAGCAAAAGGCACGCGGTCAGGCCTTCCCTTGCGGGCATAGCCCTCCCACCGTTCGTAAGTGCATGGTTTCAGGTTCTTTTCACTCCCCTAACAGGGGTTCTTTTCGCCATTCGCTCGCGCTACTTAGTTCACTATCGGTCGCCAGGCAGTGTTCAGCCTTAGGCCATGGTCGGCCCAGATTCACACGGGTCTCCTCTTAGCCCGTGTTACTTGGGAACCAAACAACGGAGACCTCCCACCTTTCGCCTACGGGGCTATCACCCTCTACGGCTGGCCCTTCCAGACCACTTCGACTAGGTGTAGGCTTTGTGACTCCGGCCCCGGTCCGTACACCGGAACGCTTGGTCCCACGACACCGAGTGTGCAACGCGCACGGGCTTGGCACACACCCGGTTTAGGCTATTTCCGTTTCGCTCGCCGCTACTCGGGAAATCGATTTCTCTTTCTTTTCCTGCAGGTACTAAGATGTTTCAATTCCCTGCGTTCGCTTCCCGCGTTGCCACGGGATTCCATCGTATGAACGATGGAGGGTTCCCCCATTCGGACATCCCCGGATCAAAACCTGCTTGGCGGCTCCCCGGAGCTTTTCGCAGCCTGCCACGTCCTTCATCGCCTCCTGGCGCCTAGGCATTCCCCATGCACCCTTAGTAGCTTGACCACATATTCTTCCCACTGAGTCGAACCCGATCCGTTCAAACCGTCCCCGGTTCTCTCGAGCCTGGTTCCACTCGGGATAGAACATGGCATGTTGAGGTTCACGACGACTCGCCCACGCGCGGTCACGCGTGAGTTGGCCACACTTTCCCCGGACCCGCTACGCCCGCCCCATGCTCCCGCACGAAGCTGCCGCAGCCTGCCCGGTTCGGTATCCGCGCTCGCATTCGCGAACACGGGCCGCTCCTAACGGCGCTCTATGTTCTTGCAGCTTTTCTTGACTGCACACCGAATTGTCAAAGAACGACAACGGGCTTTTGCCCCGTTGCGGGACGCGCATTATACGAAAACGGTTTTCGAAGTCAATACCTGTTCTCGAAAAATGTTCACTTTCCCGATCGAGCCCGACCCACTCGTCCGCCCGAGACCCAACGCCAGGAAGTCAGCGGGTAGAACTGGGACAAGAGCCCCCATCGGTTCAGCCGCCGCTCATCTTCCTGGCATTGGGGCTAGCTTCCGCTCCCGGCAGGCACCACGATCGTGCTTGACGCCCCGGTGAAGGCCATGGCAGGCAGCTGGATTGACACCGTGTGCAAGATTCCGAACGCATCGATCGTCTGCACGATCGGCAGCGTTCGGATCGGCTGCTGCAACTCACCCTGGCCCACGTTCACCGTGAGCGTCACGTACTGGCTCTCGATCATCGCCTGCACGGCGTAATGACCGTCATAGTAGCCCCGGGCCGAGCCGGCGATGTCCTCGATGTTCATCACGCCGTACTGGCGGCCGAATTCCAGCATCTCCTCATAGACTTTCTGGCGCTCGGACTCGCTCGGGGTCGCCATTTTCAGCACCAACCGGTTCAGCCCGCGCTGCACCGTGATCTGGCGCTCCCGCTCGGCTTCACGTTTCGCGAGGTCCTCCGCCCGCTCCGGACGCACCCAGCGGTCCTGGTACTTCACGAACCCTTCTTCGAACTTGATCTCGTCCGGGGTCATCCAGCGACCCTTGAACTTCTCGAAGCCCAGGGCCTTGCGCGCAGGCAGGAAGTCCGAATCAATCTGCAGGGCCTTGTAGAGCGCCTGCACGTACTTGTCCTTCCAGCCCTTCTCCAGACACCAGTTGCCGAACGCGAGGTGGCTCTCCGGCTGGTTCGGGTCCATGTTCGCCTGCCGGCTCAGATACTCCTCGTAGGGAGACTTCACCGCCTCGACCTTCTCCACCTGGTCCTTCGCCACCTTTAGCTGCACGCTGAACTGGACGATTTGGTACGCGTCGCCCAGGTCGGTGACCTGCCCCTCGATCTTCGACCCGTTCTTCAGATGCACCACGTCGGCCTGTACGGTCGCCGCCGCCGTCCACACCACCACCATACCCATCCACGCGAATCGCACGAGAGATACCGTCCGCATGGTGTTCCTCCACCGGCTGTAGCCTGCGCACCGTGACTCGCCCATATCTTACCGGACCGCGGGGAGCGAATTCAAGTCCCATAAGCGATTTCGATGGAGACGACCGGGATCGAACCGGCAACCTCCGGCTTGCAAAGCCGGCGCTCTCCCAATTGAGCTACGTCCCCGATCAGCCTGCTACGCTGCGCCTCCCACGCCGGACGCAACGTTTTTCGCCTCGTCGGCGCGCCCACGGCGCATCGTCCCGCGTGGTCCGAGTCAGGGGGGATCTAAGGCTTCGCCGCGTAGTCGCGGATCAACTCGACCACGCGCACGTCCCCATCCTTACCCTTCTGCACCAACTCCGACCGCAGCTCCCCGCCGGGGATCGCGAGGCACTCCCAGATCGTCTTGGTGTAGTTCGGACCGTCGCCCGACCGCACCTCCTCGCGCACCTGGCAGGTCAGCTCCCGATCTCCCCACTTCACCTTTTCGTCGAAGCGAAGCACCCGCCGCACCTGGCGGATCTGCCTCGTCTCTCGCGTCGCCGTGGTCTCGCTCCGCAGGGCGATCCCGGGACGGTTCGAGCAGAGCCACACCCGGGTCTCCACCTGGCTCTGGTCGCGCGTGTGGCGGAACCCGCGCACCTCGCACTCGTGTTTCTCGCCGGCGATTTCGATGATCTCGGTCGTGCGCGAGAATTCCTCACCCTCGGGACGGAGAGAACGCGCGGCGGCGGAGATCTTCTTCAGCTCGATCGGGCGCCTCTCTTTCCCCGCCTCCATCTCGACTTTGAGCGTGATCTCCTGCGGATTCTTCTCGACCATTTCGAGGCGGAGCACGCCTTCGAACGCCTCTTTCCCCTGCTCCCGCCGGAGGGACTTCTCGACCCAGCTGCCCAATCCGAACCGCCCCCACTCGTGTTCGCCCAGGGCGGCGAATGGTTCCTCCTGCGCGGACGCAGCGGACGCCAGTGTCAGCAGGAATGCGCACACGCACCGCATCATGGCCTTTTCCCTCCAGTCTGCCGCGGCACTCGTATTCCTTGGTACCGCCGGGCCATCGTATCGTTCATCGGAGAGGAGCGGCAAGGAAAACGGGCCGATCGGCCACGAGCCGTGGCTTTGACAGGTCGGTGCGCACACGCCCGGGCCACTGCGTGAGCAATGACACCAGCCGCCGGCCGTCGTCCATCCGCTGTACCGCACTCCCTGTGCCTCGCGGATCTTCGTTTCCACCACCGCGAGAAGGCCGGGATGCGCGCGTGCGTGATGCGTCCGGGTGGCAGTCTCCGGCGTCATGCCGCTCCGCCCCGACCCCGTTGCGGCGCACCCAAACGCCGCGACGGGGGTAGCTCCGAACGCCGCGCACAACGGCCTCATGGCCTGCCGGAACGAGTCCAGTTCGGACGTGGGCCGTCCGTTTGGGTGCCGGTAGTAGCTTTCCGCATGGCGCCAGAATCGTGCGCAGAGTTCGGCCATCGTCAGCGGTGCGGGAAGTGTGCCGGAAGGAAGGGGCGCGACGTCCCCGGCGAGCCACCGGCGCATGACTTCCCCGTAACGCTCGCGCGATTGGTGGGAGTCGAACGCCCCAGGCAGACGCGCCGCCCGCCGACCTTGACGACGGCTTGCCCGGACCTTGGGCCCCTTGATGCAGGCAATACGCGGCCGGGCGGTTGCGAAGGCGGCCGCGCCTTCCGCCTCGGAAGGGTACGCTGCTAGTTCAGCGTTCGGCTTGCTTTATGGCGATGGGCCCAGCTGGACTTGAACCAGCGACCTCACGCTTATCAAGCACCTTGTTTTTCACGCCGAAAGCCATGGAAGCTTTGTGTTCCCTTGCTTGTAGCCGATCCACTCCCCCATTGCAAACGAATTCGATGCCTTGCGGCGGATTGCGGACTTGCGCGAAGGGTGGCGGGCCAACCGGACAGAAACGGACAGGCGCAGTGCGTCATGTACCGGCAGCGAAATTTGTGCAGGGACGCTTCCACCCTACCACTCGCGCGCGCTTGAACGGGCATCCCCAGGCGTACCCCCACCCCCCCCCTCGCGCGCTATCCCTTCGCCCGCATGCCGCAGAGCTTGGCGAGCGCAGCGAAGCGCGCCGTCTCGTCCCGTTCCTTGAGCGCAGCGTCGAAGGCTTCAAGCCCACGCCGCAGACACTCGCGCGCCAGGGCGTTCCGGCTCATCGCCGGCATGATCTTCACCAAGCCGTCCAACCGCTGCACGTCCGTATCGCTCAAGCGCAGCGGCAGCGTGGTTCCGAGGATGTCCGCGTCCTTGTCCTTCGCCATGTC
>ORJL010352466.1_pt1 | contig 17736 bp, 17 predicted proteins | sample 1779941 | NCBI WGS metagenome assembly ORJL01 (sample SAMEA104232317, study PRJEB22302) | groundwater metagenome | biome: forest; feature: aquifer; material: groundwater | place: USA | collected 2011-08-07 | depth 5.8 m | reverse complement strand
CGGCGACCGACCCAATTTCCTGCCGCTTGTTGAGATGAAGACACGGTGGGAACTTCCGAAAAACCACCGTTACTATAAAGGGATTGATGAGTCGATGAGCATTGATGCTTCTACTCATAGTATCTTTGGTGTATCAAAGGTGGCGGCGGATGTAATGGTGCAGGAGTACGGAAAATATTTTGGAATGAAAACCGTTGCGTTTCGCGGCGGGTGCCTGACCGGCCCGGCGCATTCGGCTGCGAGACTGCATGGATTCCTCGCCTATCTCGTAAAATGTATTCGGGATGGAATTTCTTATACGATTAATGGGTATAAAGGCAAGCAGGTACGCGATAACATCCACGCTCATGATTTGATTGCCGCCTTCTATGAATTTTATAAAAAGCCCCGCACGGGAGAAGTCTATAACATCGGCGGATCCCGACACTCCAACGCATCGATCCTTGAGGCAATAGGAAAGATTGAAGCAATAACCGGTAAAAAAGCGAAGATAACGTATGTCGATCACCCGCGCGTTGGAGATCATATCTGGTATATCTCCGATGTTGGGAAGTTTCGGAACCATTACCCTTCGTGGCAGTATGCCTACGATGGCGATACTATCCTTCTCGATTTATGCAAAGCTCCATAACCACGTCCTCTCGGGTCATTATCGCCACGCACGAGCTTTATTACGGGGCACCACAGGCTCTGCGTGATTATCTTGTTGGGCAGCAGGTGAAGGAATTGATTTATTTATCTCATCCGATTCGTCCGGAGAATCCGGAGTCCAAAAAAGAGATATATATAGACGGGAAATTGCTCCATTCGCATTCATTTGTCCGGCCATCGGGAAACGCCTGGTGGTTTGTGGTTGATTTTTTCATGACCATTATGTGGGTGATAAGACTTCGTGGAACGTATGATGTGTATATCGGCGTTGACCCGCTGAATTGCGTGTCTGGTCTGGTGCTCCGGTCTTTGGGACTCGTCAAGTGTGTTATTTTTTACTCCATAGACTTCACACCGATTCGGTTTCCGCAAAAAGTATTGGACGGCTTATATCATGCAATTGAATCCCTCTGCGTCCGGTTTTCCGATATGCGTTGGGATATATCGCCGAGGATTGCCGAAGGGAGAGAAAAATTTTTAGGAATAAACGTAAGCGATTTCCCGGTTACCGTAGTTCCCGTCGGTATGTGGGAAAAAGATATTGCCGGTTCCAACACAAATTTTGATGCTCATCGCATTGTATTCGTTGGGCATTTATTGAGAAAACAAGGAGTCCAAAAAGCACTGGAAGCACTCTCAATGGTCAAAAAGAAGGTGAAAGATATTTCATTTCTTATCATTGGGGGCGGTGAGGAAGAAAAGTCACTAAAACGATTAGTGAGCAAACTTCACCTTGGAAAAAATGTAGAATTCACCGGATGGATGTGGGATCAGGAGGGAATACGGAAGCTTCTTTTGGATTGTGCTTTTGCTGTGGCAACGTATGACCCGCGGGGCGCCCAAGAGGACAATTTTACCTACTATGCAGATCCTACAAAAATAAAAACCTATCTTTCCTGCGGACTGCCGGTCATAATGACGAATGTGCCATATAATGCCGGTGATTTGGTTCGGCGTGGTTGCGCAATCGTAGTTGACTATGATGAAAAAGCCATTGCCAAGGTTTTGATTGATTTATTGACCGATAAGAAAAAGTTGGAAACGATGAGAAAAAGCGCAATCAAGATCGCCCGCGAGTTTACCTGGGAGAAGATATTTGAACATGTCATTATTTAACTATCTTTGCTGTCCTGCCTGCAGAAAAAGCCTTGCGAAAAAAGGCGATGGATTGTCATGCCGATCGTGTAAACGCTCATACGAAATTCGATCCGGTATCCCGATACTCATAGATTTTGCCAGTATTCCGGAGCATCTCCATAAACAAATACGGTATTTTGAACATGAGGACGAAGCACGAGGAGATCGGACACTTGAGCCCTGGCAGGCGCGGTATGTCAGAAAATTTCTGGACATCGGTGAACCAAAGCGCGGCGGACTGATCATCGACAACGCTACCGGGAGCGGGTATATGGCGATTGAACTTGCCAAGCGCGGATTTCATGTCATAGCCACCGATCTCACAATGCGTGAACTGGTCAGGCTGCAAGCACTTGCCCTGAAACTCGGTATCGCAAAAAAAATGTTGTTTGTTTGTTGCACATCTGAATCGTTACCCATTGCCAGTAACGTCGCGGACGGGTTGGTAGCCAATGCGATCTTAGAGCATCTTCCGAAAGAGCCCGAAGCCATTGCAGAGATCGCGCGGGTAACGAAACGAGGCGCTTGTGCCATGATTGCTCTACCGATAGCTTTCCGTTACCTGCTGCCTTTGTTTTGGCCTATCAATTGGCTGCATGACCGGAGCATTGGCCATCTACGACGGTATACGAGAGAACGAATTCTCAAGAAACTTATTGGATTTAGAGAGATTTCTACATACTATACGGGCGGAATGGTAAAAGTGATCTGCGCAGCATTATATTTATTGACAAAATATACACCGCTTCTCGAGTTTGGTGAGTGGGCTGATAGGTTTACGGAGTCTCTGCCATACGGATCGAGTAACGTAGTATCAATACTTAAAAAAGCATGAAACAAGCATTTCGATATAAAAATATTTTTATGTACGCCAGTCTTCAGTTCTGCGGGCATATAGAGGAATATTTCGCGGCTCATACGGAAAAACTCGTCGTATACATCGTTATGCCACGATTAAAGAATCGTGGTAATTTAGTCCGGGTATATAAGTCCGGCAAACTCGTTGAAGAAAAAAAAGTTTGGTCTTCGGATAATATTTTTCTCTACTACCTATTCTGGCTTTGGCAGTACTGGAAATTTATCCTGGTTTATTTCGGGAGAAAAGAGCAGTTTGTCGTCCTATCCGGCCACCCGATTTCTTTTTTTGGCATGAGCCTTCAGAAGTTCTTGCGGCCGAACATCCGGTTTGCCTATTGGATTGGGGACTACTTTCCTCCGGTGAATCTCTCTTTACGGTTGTTTGAAAAACTTAAAAAATATTATCATGACAGAGTTTCTTATACCTATTATTTAAGCGATACTATTAACAACATATTTAATGAAGGAAACGTTGTGGACAACGAACGGAAAAAAACGGTCATGTGGGGCGTCAAGCCAATAATTACAAGAAAACGTGATGTCAAAGGACGATTGAACATCCTTTTTGTAGGACTTGTGAAAGAAGGGCAGGGGATAGAAGTGTTATTAGCGTTTTTGGCAAAACACCCGGACTATACGCTCAACATCATCGGAATCTGCCGCGATGAGCTCTTTGGGAACTATCAGGCATTGATCGGGCAGTACGGAATCGGCGACCACGTCTTTTTTCCAAACAAATTTTATTCCGATACGGAGCTTGCGCGCGTCGCCAAAGACTGTCATGTGGGTATTGCGTTGTATGACATAGGCAAGTTAAATGCTACGTACTATACCGATCCGGGCAAGGTAAAAACATACGCGGAGCTGGGGTTGCCGATTGTTATGTCAAACACTTCGGCCCTTGTGCCATACGTAAAAAGATTTCGGTGTGGTGAAGTGGTTGAGTTTAATAAAGAAAATCTTGAGCGGTCGTTGTTGAGGATAAAAAAGAATTATACTCAGTATCAAGAGGGTTTGAGTCGATTCAATAAATATTTTGACTACAATACCTACTACCGGCAAAGATTTACCACATTGGAGAATTTATGAAAATGCTGCAAAAAAAGGATCAAAAAATACCTATAACCGTCGTAGTGTCAATGCGTAACTCCGCCACTACCATTCTGGAAACATTAAAAAGCCTCGTAAAGCAGGAGTATCCCATACAGAAAATTATTGTCATTGATAATGTTTCTATTGACGGGTCGGTCAGGGTAGTAGAAGGATTTGCCAAAAAGACAAAACGAATACCTATTAAAATTATTCGGCATAGAATAAATATCGGAGTCGGTGGTAGCTTTAATGAGGGTGCGAAGTTGGCAAGCTCCTCTTTCGTAGTCTTTATGCATTCCGATAGTATGTTGCCCACTACAAAAGAACTTACCTTGTTGGTAAAGCCATTAATAAACGACACGGATACGGTCGCTTCCTATTCTCATATTCTGTTGCCGGAGAAGATTTGGTTACAATTTAATTTTTGGGAGAAATGTTTATTTGCCAGGGCCGTGGATAAAGACGTTCCGGGATTAAACGGTAAATTTGATTGCGTCAAAAAAGACGTTTTTCTCTCTCTCGGTGGTTTTGATGAAAGGCACTACGGACATGATATGTTTATAGGCGGAGAAGACGGCGATTTGCACATACGGTTAGCAAAGGGGGGTAAAGTCGTGTGTTCAACTTCTAGGGTGATTCATCTCCACTACCTCTCCAATGATTATCGGTTTACCGACTGGATTATGAACAGGAAGCTTTTGGCTCGTTCGTACGGTCGTTTAATACGTATGCAGGGGTTGCAGTTGCCGCATGCTGCACTCATTTTCGGGGTAAAACCGATTTTAGCTCTTTTGCCGTTTATTCCGGCTATGGCTCTCTGGGGCATAGGACTGCTTTTCTTTTATTCTTTCGTTTATATGAATAAGATATATCGTAATAGAATGACACTCACGGATCCACGCATCCTGCTTTTGCCATTCATTACGGTATCTTTGGTGTATTATGAAACATTTTGGATGGTAGAAAGTTTTTTGTTTCTGACCAAAAAGTCAGTATAATGCAATAAGTATGAAAACAGTTATTCTTTGTGGTGGGATAGGTTATCGACTGAAAGAAGAAACCGAGTTTAAACCAAAGCCAATGGTGCACATTGGAGATATGCCCGTATTGTGGCACATCATGAAAATCTATGCCCATTATGGGTTTAATGAATTTATCATCGCGCTTGGCTACAAAGGGGATTACATTAAAGATTATTTTCTTAATCAGAAATATTTTACCCATGATTTTAGCGTTTCAACAAAGACAGGGCATACCAGGCTTCATCGCGAGAGAACAAACGGACGCTTCATTGACGATTTTAAGATTACTTTTGTTGATACGGGACAGGAGACTCTTCCTGGAGAACGAATTTTGCTTGTTAAGGATTATATACCGGTTGGTGAGGATTTCATGGTGACGTACGGAGATGGGGTAGGAAATGTGTCTATTAAGGATCTGGTGACGTTCCATCAGAAGCAAGATACTATTGGTACCATTACCGGCGTGCATCCCCGGAGTAAATATGGTTTAGTGAAAATTAACAAGCAAAACATTATTGAAAGATTTGTGGAAAAACCGGTGCTCAATGAATGGGTAAACGGTGGGTTTATGGTGTTCAAGAGAAAATTTTTTGAATATCTGCGACCGGGAGAGTTTGAACACACGGCCCTTCATCGGTTAGTTGAGGAAAAACAACTCTCTCTTTATGCGCATCACGATTTTTGGCATTGTATGGATACATATGCCGATGTAGAAAATTTGAACAAATATTGGCGTGAAGACCCCAAGTGGAAAATATGGAAAGATTAAAAGGATCAAAAGTACTTGTAACGGGCGGGGCGGGCTTTATAGGAAGTTATATTGTCAAGGAGCTTCTTCATAAAGGATGTCGTGTATCGGTTATAGATATTATCACACACAAAGCTTCTGTATTTGTTCTTGATCACCTCCAGGATTTAGTCGATTATATCAATCTTGATATACGTGATAAAGAAAATACGATCAGATATATAAAGGATGGGAACTTCAATTGGATTTTTCATTTAGCTGCAGAGCCAATTGTAGAAAAGAGCTATGAAGATCCAATGTCAACGTTGGAAACGAATATTATGGGAGCTGTTCACGTTTTAGAAGCAGCCAGAGCACTAAAAAGCCTTCATGGTATAATCGTTGCTTCATCAGATAAAGCATATGGAAAATCAAAACATACTTCGTATACAGAAGAAACGGCACTGCAAGGCGATCATCCATATGACGTTTCCAAATCCTGCGAAGATCTTATTGCTCAAGCATATAGCAAGACGTATCATTTGCCTGTTGTAATAACCCGATTCGGAAATGTATACGGCGGCGGTGATGTGCATAAAGATCGAATAATTCCAGGCATATGTCTTGCGTGTATTCAAAAGAAAAAGCTAGAAATTCGTAGCGATGGGACGTATGTCCGCGATTATATATACGTTGAAGATGTCGCAAACGCGTATATGTTTCTACTCGAAAATATGACAAAAGTAGTCGGGCAAGCATTTAATATTTCTTCAGTAGACAATTTTTCTGTAGTTGATCTTGTTTATCGTGCAGGTGAAATATTAGGAAGAAATATAGAATATGAAATATTAAATACTGCGAAAAATGAAATTCCATATCAGCATCTTGCCTGTACGAAAATCCGAAAGATGGGCTGGAAACCGAGGCATTCATTAAAAACAAGTCTTGAAAATACTCTTTCATGGTATGAAAAAAATTGGAGGCTTTTATGAAAAGAAGAAATGCTTTTCGGCCAAAAAAAATAATTCTTACCGCAGGCCCATCAATTTCTGATAAAGAGGTGCGGTATGTTACTGATGCAGTAAGAAATGGGTGGAACTATCACTACAGAGATTACATTGAAAAATTTGAAAAAGCGTTTGCAAAATATCTTGGAGTTAAATACGCATTAACTCTATCGAGTGGTACGGCAGCATTACACCTGGCTTGTATAGGTTGTGAATTGAACCCTGGAGACGAAGTTCTGGTACCAGAGATTACTTTTGTCGCTTCTGCAAATGTTGTGAAATATGTAGGTGCTACGCCAGTCTTTGTTGATATAGAACCGGATACATGGTGCATGGATCCTTCATCTGTTCGGAAGGCGATAACCAAAAAAACTAAAGCAATTATGCCGGTCCATATCTATGGACATCCGGCAAACATGACTGAACTCAATAAAATAGCCAAAGAATATGGACTTAAGGTGATCGAAGATGCATGTCCAGCCATAGGTGCGGAGGTTAACGGAAAGAGGGTGGGAGGCTTGAGCGATGTCGCTGCATATAGTTTTCAGGGGGCAAAAACACTAGTAACTGGTGAAGGTGGAATGCTTGTGACAAATAATGAGAAGATTTATGAAAAGGCGCAGTATTATGGTAATCACGCGAAGGATCATAATAAACTATTTTGGCATTCAGACATCGGCTATATGTATAGAATGACAAATTTACAAGCAGCATTGGGATTAGCGCAGCTTGAGCGGGTAGACGAGTTTATTGAGAAGAAAAGAAATATTTTTTGTTGGTACAGAGAAAATCTTGTAGGCGTGAGAGGTATTTATATGAACACAGAGCGACCGAATACAAAAAATATATACTGGATGACGTCTATAGTTCTTGACAAAACATTGAAAATAAAGAGAGACAGGTTGATGGATGAGCTTAAGAAGCGAAAGATCGATACAAGACCATTTTTTTATCCGATAAGTATGTTTCCGATGTATAAGGAGAGATCGTATAATAATCCTGTTGCGTATTGGGTAGGTACTCATGGCATTAATCTTCCAAGCGGTTTGATGCTCACAAGAGAAACTGTTGATTATATTTGTAACCAAGTCAAAGATATATTCCATAGGTATAGCTAACCGTAATGAACAGCAAAATAAAAAATTTTTATCAGATCAGAATTGAACGGGTATTATACGCATTAAAACATGATGCCCAGTGCGATGTTCCGCGAGAAATAATGGTTCCATTACAGAGTGGGAGGAAATTACGGTTATTTGTTATTTCAAAAAGTCTCATAGAGAGAGATGATATTATAAGTACGTTAGCAGAATGGCGGGACAAAGCAAACATATGGTTTCCTAGTCAGTTTCCCGTAACGATTGAAGGAACCAAAAAATGGGCTAGTGAGCAATTGCTTGATAAACCAGACAGGGTTCTTTTTTTTGTGGAAATGGATGGAGCAAATGGTGGCCCTTTTGCTCATGTGGGGCTTTATCGTTTTGACTATGAGAAACAAACGTGTGAAGTGGATAACATTATCCGCGGAAAAAACATACAAGCCTCAAAAGGAGGAGTAACAATTGCATTGCAGGCTATGATTGATTGGACATTTTCGAATTTAGGTCTCACAGCGTTATATCTTCAAGTGTTTTCCGATAATAAGCGAGCTATGGGTCTCTATAAACGGCTTGGATTTTTGGAAGTTAGTCGAGTTCCTCTTATTAAAAAGGTTGATGGTCAGATAATAAGTTGGGTTGAATTAGAGTCTAAGAAAAAAGTAGATCCGATTATGCGATATTTTGTACGAATGAAGCTGAAATCCCCGTCGAGTTAGGAATCAGGTCCAAGTGTAGCTCAGTGATATCTATGATTCGAAATCTGGTGAAAATCGCCAAAGAAGTTCGCAAAGATATTCTTCGAATGAGCCATCGCGCGCAAAGCGCGCATACGGGGGGTGCGCTTTCGTGCGTAGAAATTCTGGTTACACTCTATTTTCAGATAATGAAAGTGTTTCCTCAAGAATCGGAAAATCCGCACAGAGACAGGGTAATTTTCAGCAAAGCGCACGATGCGAAGGCGCTCTATTCAGTACTTGCTCATCGCGGGTATTTTGATCAAAAGCTTCTTGATCGGTATGAGCTAGATGGAGGATTATTGCCCGGGCATTCGACGCGCCACTGCGTACCGGGGGTTGAAGTTTCAGCCGGAGCGTTGGGACACGGGTTGTCCATGGCAGTGGGTGTGGCCTATGCCGGAAAGCTCGATAATAAGAACTGGAGAGTGTTTGCAGTGTTGTCCGATGGAGAGTGTGATGAAGGATCCACATGGGAAGCGGCACTGTTTGCCGGGCATCATAAATTGGATAACCTTATAGCAATTGTGGACTACAATAAACTCCAGGGTTACGGGTTTACGAAAGACGTTCTTAACTTAGAGCCATTTGCCGCTAAATGGCGTTCGTTCGGATGGGAAGTTCAGGAGATAAATGGACATGAGTTTCCCGAGATAATAAAAACATTGGGGCGGATTCCTTTTGAGAAAGGAAAACCTTCGGTAGTGATTGCGCATACTATAAAAGGGTTAGGCGGTGTTCCCATGCATGTTGCCCAAGTATCTTCACAGTATAAAGCGCCAAGCGATAAGGAAGCGGCAGCGGCTATTGCAAGACTGGAGGATGAATGAGAATTGCTTTTGTAAATACCTTGATTGAAATGGCCAAGAAGGATAACCGGATTATGCTCCTGACCGGGGATTTAGGGTTTTCGGTGTTTGAACACTATATCGAAAAACTGCCAAAACAATTTCTTAACATGGGGGTGGCGGAGCAAAATATGGCTGGTGTTGCGGCGGGACTTGCGATGGAGGGGAGAATTCCCCTCATTTACTCGATTGTACCTTTTGTTACGATGCGGAATTTTGAGCAGATTAGGAATGATATTTGCTATCAGAATTTAAATGTAAAAATTGTTGGCGTTGGAGCAGGATTTTCCTATGGCCCGTATGGTCATACACATCATGGACTTGAGGATATCGGAATCTTGCGTACTTTACCTAATATGATCATTCTTGCTCCGGGGGATCCGATTGAGGTGCGACTCGCTACCCAGGCGATGCTGAAACACCCAGGGCCGGCCTATCTGCGTTTAGGCAAGGCCGGGGAGCCAAATGTTCATAAAACTACTCCCCGTTTTACTATTGGAAAGGGAATAGTTGTGAGAGAAGGGGGAGATCTTTCTCTCCTCGCAACGTCTACGTTATTATTTCGCGCAATGGAAGTTGTAGAGGAGCTTGGAAAAAGAGGAATAACAACGCGCTTGGTGAGTATGCCCACCATTAAACCGATTGATGTTGATCTGATAATAGATTGTGTTCAAAAAACCAAAGCGATTTTTACTCTTGAGGAGCACAGCATCATCGGGGGTTTGGGAAGTGCGGTTGCGGAAGTGTTAGCAGAATATGGGAAACCTATGGTCTTTAAAAGATTAGGTGTACGGGATCGTTTTACAAAAGTCATGGGTAGTCAGGAATATATGCGGCGAGCAAATCATTTAGCTGTAGATCAGATCATAGATACAATCCAAAAAACACTCAAGAAATAAACTATGGTACCCAAGAAATTTTTTAGCGAAATCAAGGAGTATTATCGTGCTTCTGTCAAAACCAGTACATTTGTTCCTGGCGTTACCCTAGTACCGGTTTCCGGCAAAGTGTTTGATGAAGAAGAATTGATTCATGGCGTGGAAGCGGTGTTGGACGGGTGGTGGACGGAAGGAAGGTTTGCCCTGGAGTTTGAAAAACAGTTTCGGGAGTATTTGGGCGTCCGGTACATCTCATTGGTTAACTCCGGTTCATCGGCAAATCTCATTGCTCTTTCTTCTCTGACGAGTAGCGTATTTGGAAAACGCGCGTTAAAGCCAGGCGATGAAGTGATTACCACGGCGACTGCGTTTCCCACGACGGTCAATCCGATCATCCAAAACAGACTTATACCGGTTTTTATCGATAACGACCTAGGTACCAAAAATGCCACGGTTGACGGGATCCGCAGGGCAATCACGAAGAAGACTCGCGCGATTATGATTGCCCATACGTTGGGCAATCCATTGCCGCTGGATGGAATCATGGAGCTCGTGAAGAAGCATGATCTGTGGTTTATCGAAGATTGCTGCGATGCGCTCGGTTCAATGTATAATGGGAAACTTGTATCAAATTTCGGCCACGTAGCGACGTTTTCTTTTTATCCTGCGCACCAGATCACGATGGGCGAGGGGGGAGCAGTAGTGACGAGTAACCCACTTATTCACAAGGCGATCCGGCAGTTTCGGGACTGGGGCAGAGACTGTTGGTGTGATACCGGGCAAGATAATACGTGCCGACGACGATTCGAGTGGAGGCTTGGAGATTTGCCGTATGGTTACGACCACAAATATATCTACTCCCAGATCGGCTATAATGTGAAACTTACCGATATGCAGGCGGCCATTGGGCTGGCACAACTTAAAAAACTGCCGCGATTTATAGAAAAGAGGAAAGAAAATTATCAACAGTTACTGCAAGGCCTGAAGAAATACGGGAAGTATTTTCTTTTTAGCGAAATAAAAAAAGAAGCGGATCCATGCTGGTTCGGTTTTATGATTGTGGTTCGGGACGGGGCTCCGTTTACAAAGTTAGACCTTGTGAAGTACCTGGAAGACAAAAAAATTGCGACGAGGAGCCTATTTGCCGGTAATCTTCTCAAACATCCGGCATATTTGGACAGAAAAGATATCCGCGTCGTCGGAAATCTGACTAGTTCTGATAAAATCATGAATGACGGATTTTGGATCGGCGTGTATCCGGGGATAACCAAAGAGATGCTTGGGTATGTTCTTAAAACGTTTGACGCATTTATGGTAGGCCACATATGATAAACGATATCCTTACTTTTTACGATAATGCTCTTCTCTATAATCCAAATACCACCTTTCTGTTATTTTTTGTCCTTTTCGCCGCTTTATTGTTTCTGTTTTTCAGGGGTCTGTTGTTTCTTGCACGGTCGCTGCGGTTGGCGAAAGCTGTAGTAAAACAGATGTATACGGTACGTCCTCATGAAAAACTTCCTCATATAAAACTTTCTTATAAAAAGATCCTGTCAAAACAATCCGTACAATTTATGCTTCTCGTTAGAGTATTTTTTCGTGTGATAGATAGCATGGAACAAAAGGTTGTGAAGAAAGTTCATAAAATCGTCGATGCAATAGCGCGTGAGGTATTGATTCCGGTGATAATGATTTTTATCATAAGTGCTTTTTTGAGAATATTTTTGACACCTGCGGTATTTGCTCAAAAGCCGCCTACTACAGCGTATCAATTTCCTTGGCCCGGTATTCTCCCAGACCATCCATTATATAAACTCAAAGTTTTACGGAACAAAATTATTGCCAAAATTATCTATAGTCCTGTCAAGCTGATTGAATTTGACCTCCTTATGGCAGACAAGACGCTTTATGCCGGTAAATTATTATTGGAGAAAGGTAAAGGGGATTTAGCAAAAGAAACGGCGCTGAAAGGAGAAAATTACTTCAGCATATTGGTGTCAGACTATGCGCGAGCAAAACAAAAAAGTGAGGTAATTCCAGGGCAGTTACGTTCCCGTATCGCCTGGGCATATGAGGCACATCAACAGCTGATAAGTTATTTAGGACAAAAAGCTCCGGAAGCAGACAAGAAAACCTATCAGGATATAGATTTTTTTTCTGATGAAAACTATCGTGTCTTACAAAATCTTCAGAATTCACAACCGAAGCGATAGATGTATGAGCTGGTCGCAACCTATTACACAGGCGGTTATTTTAGCAGGCGGATTAGGTACGCGCTTTCGGCCGCTGACTTTCACTACTCCTAAACCCATGATCTCTATTGGCGGGAAGCCGTTTTTGGAGTATCTCGTGGAGCTTCTCAAAGCCAATGGCATTAGTGAAGTAATCATTTTGGTTGGATATCTGCATCAGCAGATAGAAGAGTATTTTGGGGATGGTAAAAAGTTTGATATAAAAATAACCTATTCCCGCGATCCAGTAGAAGCCGATACCGGTACGAGGATCAAACACGCGATTCTGTTTTTAAAGAAGCGTTTTTTGTTATTGTATGGAGATAATTATTGGCCGCTTCAGTTAGCTGCTCTTACGCAATTTTATAGAAATATGAATACCAAGGCAGCAGTTACAATTTATCATAATGCCGATCATGCGACCGGAAATAATATGTTTGTCGAAGATGGGCTTGTCAAAATCTATGATAGAAGTCGGAAATATCAGAACCTCAATGGGGTGGACATCGGATTTTTTATTTTGGACAGAAGTATTTTTAAGGGTTTTCCGAAGATAAATTTTTCTTTTGAAGAGGTTGTATTGCCCAAACTTATTGCAAAAAAGCAGTTAGCGGGTTTTCTGACGGATCATAAGTATTATGGACTAAGCACTCCAGAGCGAATCCCTGCGGTCCAAGAGTATCTTAGGGCGAAAAAAACTATTTTTTTGGATAGAGACGGGGTAATTAATGAACGTCCACCCAAAGCCGAGTATATTTCTCATTGGAACAAGTTTGTTTTTTTGCCAAAGGTTCGTGAAGCGCTGGTTCTGCTTGCGAAAAAAGGGTATGACATATACATAATAACGAACCAGGCAGGCATAGCGCGTGGAAAAGTAACGAGAAAACAAGTTGATGGTATTCATAATCGTTTAACAAAAGAGTTAAAAAAGGTTGGTGTGACGATTACCGATATTGCCGTCTGCCCGCATGGTTGGGATGAAGGGTGTTTTTGTCGAAAACCTAATCCAGGACTTTTTTTTCAGTTATCCTACAAGCACCACATAAATTTATTTGAAAGTGTTTGTGTGGGCGATGATACACGTGATATTCAGGCAGGAAAGCTTGCCGGGTGTAAAACGATTTACGTAGGTGATAAGATTTGTCCTGATCTTTATACTATAGCTCAATCATTATGATAATCTCCAGAACCCCGCTGAGAATTAGTTTTGTGGGTGGCGGCAGCGATATCGCGAGCTACTACCGGCACAGCCCCGGCGCGGTTGTATCCACCGCTATCAATAAATATATATACATTATGGTGGAGAAACAGTTTGACGGCAGAATTATTGTTCAATATTCTAAGACTGAGATCGTTAAGCGAGTCGCTGATATTGAAAATAATTTAGTTAGAGAAGCCATGAAGATGACCGGTATTGACGGAGGTATTCATGTGACGTCGATAAGTGACGTACCGGCGGAAGGGACGGGTATGGGGTCTTCCAGCGCCTATGTGGTAGGTTTACTCAATGCGTTTTATGCCTATCAAGGCAAATACGTTTCCGCTCAACAACTTGCTGAAGAAGCGTGCAAAATAGAAATAGAAATTCTCAAAAAACCAATAGGAAAACAGGACCAATATATCGCTGCATACGGCGGATTTCAATATATCCAGTTCCATTCTGATCATACGGTCTCGGTTGATCCTATCATTTATAGTCTCCTAACTAAAAAAAAGCTGGAAGAGCGGCTTTTGTTGTTGTATACCGGATTGACTCGTTCAACGGATTCTATCCTTTTCAAACAGAATCAGAGCATGGAACGTGAAGCAGGTATAAGGAACAAGATGGATAGGATGGTAGAGTTGGCCCAACTGATGCGGGAGAGCTTAAATGCAAACACATTATTGACCTTTGGCAGTTTACTCGACAAAAATTGGAGCTTAAAAAAAACTTTGGCTGATACGATTACAACACAGCAGATAGATACGTGGTATAGCCGAGCTAAAAAACATGACGCCCTAGGAGGCAAAGTGTTGGGCGCAGGCGGTGGTGGATTTATCTTACTTTTTGCAGAGCCCCAGTATCATACAAAGGTTAAAAAAGCATTGAAGGAGCTTTTATTTCTGGATTTTAAGTTTGAACCGCAAGGCAGCAAGATTATTTTTGTCGGTTAGTATGCATTTCCCTATTTATGAAAGATAGAATATTTCATTTTTTTGGTAATATTTTTGAACAATCTCCAATACCGACGTGGGTAAAAGTTTTTATCGCGTATCGATTAGATTTTCTCTTGTTTTATCTAAATTTTTGTAGGCATGGAGTAGTAAGAATTTCAGCTGAGGAAAGAATTTCGGAAGATTTCATGAAATATTATTACAAACATAACATCGATAAAAGTAAGCAGAAAATAGAAGCATTAACCCACGGATTGGATCGTTCAAGTAAGGAGGTTGTGCAACGAATTATTCATCGTCAACAGTATATGTTTACTCATAATGTCTATGATATCGGGTTACTCACGAAGGAAGAGTTACGCGATCAGCGCATCAATATTTATCCCATTAAGAAAAAATATCCAAGGTTTAGCAATTATTACGGAATAGAAAATTTTTATTTTCATTGCGGCCTTCGTTTTGTACCGAAGAACATAATGCAAAAATATGAAAAAAGAGACCTTATCGACGCCGGTGCTTCAAATGGAGATACCGCGGCAATTTTTAGCCGTGAGTATGCATTTAGAACCATTCATGCTTTTGAGCCGGAAAATAATAATTATACGCAGCTTGTCAGGAATATTACCAAGTTTAAGCTATCGAACGTCATTCCGGTGCATATGGGACTGGGAGATAAAAAAAGGAAGGTAAGAATTACCAGTGAGGAAGGGCAGTCTCACATAAGTTCCGATGGAAAACAAACTGTCGATATGATAACGATAGATGAGTATGTGAGAAACAATAACATATCCGTTGGGTTGATAAAAATGGATATTGAGGGATATGAGTGGCATGCACTTCAAGGAGCTATGAAAACTATAAAGGAGCAACGTCCGATACTGCTCATATCAATTTACCACACAGGGCGGGATTTTTTTGAAATCAAGCCGATGATCGAAACGTTAGGGGGATACAGGTTTATGGTCAAAAAGTTGAATCCGTATCATTATTTTTTTGATACCATGCTTATTTGTCTGCCCACATGATGGCCTATCGAGCTCGTCGTATGGTTTTTTCCAATCCATCGTCTAAACTAATTTGAGGTTTCCATCCGAGGACCCTGAAAGCTTTACGAATCGATGCTTCGGTATATTTGTTCACTTCCCTTTCCAGAAAATTTGTGCGGAAGGGATAGCTACCCTCAAAAAGTGACGGGTATTTACTCCAGATTGATTTGGCAGATTGAATGAGAGGATGAACTCCCTCGCGTTTTAATGCTTTAGCAATTTTTTGGTATATTTCATTTATGCTATATACAATACCGGAACCAACATTAAATATTTGATTTTTGGCTTTTTTACCCGTAAGCATTAATTCACACAGCCTGACTACATCATCAATATATATCATATCTCTTTTTTGGTTCCCGTCGGAGTGTAAGATGGGTTGCTGATTTTTTTGAAGGCACTTGATAATGTAGCTGATAACCGGAGGATTCGCGCGTTTGGAGTCCATATGAGGGCCGTAGACGTTGAAAAATCTCAAGATAACTATATCCATGCCATAGAGGAGTCGGTAAGATAGACACAGTTCTTCAGCGTGTTTTTTGGATAGTGAATAGGTGAGTAAGGGATTGATATGGATGTTTTCCGGAGTAGGGTAAGCTTGTTCATTCTCATATACCCCTGCCGTTGAGGAAAAAATTATCCGTTTGATGCCATGCCGACGTGCTGCCTCAAGAACATTTGCTGTACCGGCAACATTTACTTCATATGCTTCTTTTGGATTATTTTGACACTCCGGAAGTGAAGAAATTGCCGCGAAATGAAATATGATATCCATTCCCTTAAGCACATGTTTTATTTGATGATCACGTACATCCATTTTTATAAATCGGGATGCCGGTAGTGGAGTTCCGTCGGAGAGAACTAAATTTTCTTTATAGCCAAATGTGAGATTATCCAAAAAAAGAACATCATATCCCTTTTGCAAAAGATATGCTCCTAGGTTGGATCCTATAAATCCCGCGCCCCCAGTGATTAGTATATTCATAGATCGATTATACTAAACTGCATGCTGCATACACAATGATTTATATTTTTAGTGTACAATGGTAAATTGTCTATGAAACAACGGCCATTTTTTTCTATAGTTATTCCAACATATAATAGGGCATCTGATTTAGAATTTGCCCTATTTTGCATATTGAGTCAAACGTTTAAGAACTTTGAAATTGTAATTTCTGATAACTGTTCTACAGACGATACAGCAAAAATTGTGGAAACATTCAGAGATAAACGAATACGATATACAAAAACTGACAAAACACTTTGGAATTCCCATAATATTGCAGGTGCCATAAATAAAGCGAAGGGCCAATATATTTTTATTCATAGCGATGATGATTTTCTTCTCTATAACACGTCGCTTGAGACGATATATCAAGAAATCATCAATTATAGCTGTGGATACCTACGGCTCAATTATCTAAGCATGTCGTTTAACAAAAAGAATATTTTTGCTTATCGGGTTAATAAGCCGTTTGTAATAAATACCTATGTACCGAAATTTTTAGACAATAATGCCATACTCGGGTTTATTCGAGATTCTGATCCTTATTTTATGTCAGGAATTATTTTAAAAAATTTGTTTCCAAAGCACATTACTATTGTTGATACCGACCCAGCTCCCTGGATTGATATGTTATTTTATAATACTTATAAATTCGGAGCTTGTTTTATTGTAAAACCTCAAATTATTGCACAATGGTCAAGAAGAAAGATTCCCAAAAATCAGGTCCATCATATATTTTCATTAATAAATGGTAAACTTCGTTCAGAAGGATACTTAAATGCTATTAAATCAAAAGTAGGCAAACTAGAGTATAGAAAATTTCTCTGTAAAGAATTGTATTTATTATATGTAGAAAGTTTTCCGATGGTGAAGGCTAAAGTAGGAAACTATGGTTTGCTAAAACTTTCAGAAAGAATAACTACTATAGCACCAGAGTTAAAAAAAAAGATTTCGTACAGATTTTTGCTACTTTTAGCTCTCTATTTTCCCGAAACTTTTTGGATCATTGCGCGCACTGTATATCTTTGGATTTACGCTCGAGTATCTCGGCCATATAATTATTCAGAACTTGTTATAATGCTCAAGCAGCTTGAGAGAGAATTTATCTCTTCCAGAAATCAGGCCAAGCGTCAGGTATCTAGGGTATTTAATTTTTGATAGTATTTTTTTGGGCCACCAGAATGATATTTGAGGCAATTGTTGGAAATTCAGAAAACCATGTGTCTAATAGTAAAAGAGGTTGTG
>ORJL010551035.1_pt1 | contig 17738 bp, 18 predicted proteins | sample 1779941 | NCBI WGS metagenome assembly ORJL01 (sample SAMEA104232317, study PRJEB22302) | groundwater metagenome | biome: forest; feature: aquifer; material: groundwater | place: USA | collected 2011-08-07 | depth 5.8 m | reverse complement strand
TCGAGGCCGCGCACGAGGCGGTTGTTTGTCTGGAACGGAATGCCCAACATCTTAAGGTAGCGCTTCAGGCTGTCCCAGTGCGCCCGGCAATCGCTACATAGGTAGTCGGTGCTGGCCGGGGCCTTGTCAGCGATGGGCTGGCAGGACTCGCGCTTGCAGTCCAGAAGGCGGAGGGTGTTTCGCTCGAAGCGCTTCTGGCAGTCGGGGCAAAGGTTGGAGACATGCGGGGCATAGTAGGCCCGAAGGGCTTCGAGGTAGCTCGGGCGGCAAGCCGGATCGCCTATGCTGTTCAGCGACAAGGTCAACCCCTTGAGCCCCAGCCGTTCGAGAAAACGCCACGCGACCTCGATGATCTCGGCGTCGACCGGAGGGTCAGCGTCGCCGATGGCCTCTACGTTGAACTGGTGGAACTGGCGGTAGCGTCCGGCCTGAGGACGGTCATAGCGGAACATGGGCACCCGCGCCGAGTAGAGGCGGACCGGCTGCGGAAGATTGGGCATGCCATGCTCGAGATATGCGCGGCACACGGAGGCAGTACCCTCGGGCCTGAGCGTCAGGCGATCGGAGCCCCGGTCCTCGAAGCTGTACATCTCCTTGTCGACAATGTCGCTGCCCTCGCCAACCGAACGGACGAAGAGTCCGGCATCCTCGAAGATGGGGGTGTCCATTCGCTCGTAGCCGAAAAGCTTGCAGACAGCGGCGGCGGTCTCCTCGACGTAGCGCCAATAGGGCTGCTGCTCGGGAAGTATGTCATCGGTGCCGCGCGGGGCCTTGTACAAGAGACGACCTCCTGAAGCATGCGGTTTGGCTCATTATTGTAGCGTATTTTTGCTCTGAGTGGCCCGTAACACTGCTTGCCCTGGTTCGAAACCTGGGATAACAGTTGACGGGCGAAGTTCATGTATAATGGGTCGTTAGGGTACAGTTATGGTGTCTCCTCAACTTCAAATAGTTCTCCGAATTCTGGGTTTCCTAAAGAGATACAAGCTCTACCTCCTGGCCGCGTACTTGAGCCTGCTCATCTCGACGGTGCTCTCGCTGGCTGTGCCCCGTCTCCTGGGCGACTCCATCGACCGCGTGCTGGCGAACGGGCAGTACAGCTACCTGGTCTACGCGGCCGTGGCCGTGGTGGTGCTAAGCCTGCTGAAGGGACTCTTCGCCTACGGCGAGAACTACCTCAGGGAATCCCTGTCCCAGCACGTCGCCTACGACCTCAGGAATGCCCTCTACGGGCACCTCCAACGACTCAGCTTCGGGTACCACGACAAGCAGCAGACCGGGCAACTCATGTCCAGGGCGACCGCCGACGTCGAGAACGTGCGGTGGTTCATCAACCTGGGTGTCCTGAGGATGTCCTACCTGGCGGTCCTGCTGCTCTCGGTCTCCGTGGTCTTGATAACGATCGACTGGCGTCTCGCCGTGGTGAGCCTCGCGGTCATGCCGTTCGTCGCGTTGAGGGCCACCATCATAGGCAAGAGGTTGCGGTCGGTCTGGCTGAGGATTCAAGAGCAAACGGGCGAGCTTGGGGCTATCCTCCAGGAGAACCTCGCCGGTGTCAGGGTAGTGAAGGCGTTCTCGCGCCAGAAGCACGAGAGCCAGAAGTTCGCGGCGAAGTCCTCCGAACTCAGCGAGGAGAACCTCACCGCGAACCGGGTGCAGGCGTCGAACGCTCCCCTGATGGTCTTCGTGTTCACCGCGATAACCGGCCTTATCCTCTGGTTCGGAGGGCGCGAGGTCATACTCGGGAGGCTGACCGCCGGTGGGTTGACCCAGTTCATCCTGTACCTCGCTATGCTGCAGATGCCAGTTAGGATGGTCGGGTTCCTGGTCAACCTGTACTCGAGGGCGGCATCGTCCGGCCAGCGCATCTTCGATGTCCTGGACGCCCAGTCGCCAGTGAGGGAGAGACCGCACGCGAGGGACCTCAAGGATGTGAAGGGACGCGTGACTTTCGAAGGGGTGTCCTTCAACTACAACTCGGTGAGTCCGGTGTTGAAGGACGTCAGCTTCGAGGCAAAGCCGGGCCAGGTCATCGTCTTGGTGGGGGCCACCGGCTCGGGCAAGACCACGATCGTGAGCCTGATACCGCGTTTCTACGACGTGGCGACTGGCAAGGTGGCCATCGACGGCGTGGACGTCCGCGATGTATCGCTGCCTTCACTACGCAGAAACGTCGGCATCGTGCAACAGGATGTGTTCCTGTTCTCGGCTACCGTTCACGACAACATCGCGTACGGGCGGCCTGGCGCATCGAAGGAGAAGGTCGTGTGGGCGGCGAAGGTGGCGAGGCTGCATGACTTCATCGCGGCCCTGCCCCAGGGCTACGAGACGTGGGTCGGCGAGAGAGGCATTACGCTGTCGGGCGGCCAGAAACAGCGGGTCGCCATAGCCAGGACTCTGCTGCTCGACCCGCGCATCCTGATCATGGACGACTCCACTTCCAGCGTCGACACGGAGACCGAGTACCTTATCCAGCAGGCGATGGCCGAGCTTATCAAGGGCCGGACGACCTTCATCGTGGCCCAGCGCCTGACGACGGTGAAGAAGGCGGACATGATCCTTGTCCTGAAGGATGGGGAGATAGTCGAACGGGGGCGGCACGAGGAGCTTGTGGCGGCTGACGGCCCGTACAGGCAAATTTACGAGATGCAGTTGCGTCCGCAAGAAGAAGCCGGGGCGCAGGCTGTAAGAGGGTAAGCGATTGCACGGACACGGCGGAGGGTTCGCACACGGTGGGGCGCACGGCGGCCACGTGGCAGGCCGCCTCGGCGAGTACCTCGACGAGGACGCGCTAGGTAAGCCCTTTGACCTGAAGGTCGTCAGGCGTCTTTTCGGCTACATGGCCCCCTACAAGACGTCGACGTTTGTAGGGATGGCCTCTGTCATCGTGGCTACGCTGACATCCATCGCTGTGCCGTGGCTTGTCAAGCTGGGGGTCGACGACATCACTCAGCGGGACTTGCACGGCCTCGACATGGTGGTCCTGGCGTTCACCGCCATAGCCGTCGTGGGGTGGATAGCCCAGTACGTGCAACTCATCGTGATGGCGAAGGTCAGCCAGGGCGTCCTCTACACGCTGCGGACACAGTTGTTCGACCACCTGCAGCGACTTTCCCTCAGCTTCTACGACCGCAACGAGGCGGGCCGCGTTATGTCGAGGGTGCAGAACGACGTGCAGACCCTGCAGGACTTCCTGAACAGCAGCGTCTTGAGCATAGCCGATCTGTTCTCTCTCGTGGGCGTGGTGATCGCGCTATTCGCCCTTGACTGGAAGCTGGCCTCCATATGCATGGCAGTGCTTCCGGTGCTGATAATCATCATGGCGCTGTGGCAACGGCGCGCGAGGACGGCTTTCGTCCGGGTGCGACAGGCCATCGCGGTGGTGAACGCCGGGCTGCAGGAGAACATCTCGGGCATCAGGGTGATCCAGAGCATGAACCGCGAGGACGAGAACATGCGCCGGTTCAGCAATGTGAACGAGGCCCACATGAACGCCAACCTCCAGGCGGGCAGGCTCTCGGCGTTTCTTATGCCCGTGGTCGAGATGCTTATGGCAGTGGCCATCGCCCTCGTGATAGTGGTCGGCGGATCGAGGGTGCTCGGTGGCGAGATGCAGGTCGGCGTGCTGGTCGCCTTCGCTTTGTACATCCAGCGCTTCTTCGACCCCATCAGAAACCTGACGATGACCTACACCGAACTTCAGCGGGCCATGGCTTCCGGCATTCGCATATTCGAGCTGCTGGACACCAAGGCTGAAGTGGTCGATGCCCCTGGAGCAAGGGAGCTTCCTCCAGTGCACGGCGAGGTCAGGTTCGAGCACGTGAGCTTCAGCTACGTGCCGGGCATCGAGGTGTTGCACGATATGGACCTGGCGGTAGCCGCTGGAGAGAGCATTGCGCTGGTCGGGCCGACGGGCGCAGGAAAGAGCACGGTGGTTGCTTTACTGGCCCGTTTCTACGACGTGAAGCAAGGCCGGATAACCATCGATGAGCGCGACATCCGGGACGTGACGAGAGAATCGCTTTCGCGGCAGGTTGGTATGGTCTTGCAGGACCCGTTCCTGTTCTCGGGGACTGTTGGAGAAAACATCCGCTACGGTCGCCTCGAGGCGAGCGACGAAGAAGTCATGGAGGCTGCAAAGACCGTCGGCGCCCACGACTTCATTATGCGTTTGGAGAAAGGTTACAGCACGCCCTTGCAGGAGCGGGGTGGAAACCTTAGCGTCGGCCAGCGGCAACTTGTCAGTTTCGCGAGGGCGGTCCTGGCCAACCCTCGGATACTCATACTGGACGAGGCAACCGCCAACATCGACACGCACACCGAGCTTCTCATCCAGCAGGCGCTCGAGAAGCTTCTGAAGGGCAGGACTTCATTCGTGATCGCCCACCGGCTCTCGACGGTGCGCGATGCCAGCCGGGTCGTGGTAATCGATGGAGGCCGCATCGTAGAGGAAGGCGCCCCCCAGGAACTCCTCGCCCAAGGCGGGCTCTACACGCGCCTGTATACCATGAACTACCGCCTCGATACCGAAAGGACCGGCGCCGGGGCCTGAGTCGGCTTCCCTAACGAAACGCCAGCGGGACTCGCCAGGCTGCGGTGAGCGAGTCCTATGAGACCACCGCTAAGCCCTTAGACCTTGGAGGCCAGGGTCCCACCCTGTGCCCAGTTCTCTTTGTTGATGTCCTCGAAGATCACAATGGTCGCTTCCGGGGACGTCTTCGCGATGCTGACCACTGCATCGGTGATGGCCTTGGCCAACTGGGCCTTCTGGTCCGAAGTCCGGCCCGTCCACAGCTCGACTCGCACTATTGGCATGGATACCTCCTGATTCCTTTCTCCGCAGGCGGGGTTGCTAATAACCCCTGCTCTTGTCCACGATGTTCAACGGCGGCTGGCCCGCCAGGTACCTCTTCAGGCTTTCATTGAAGATGCGCAGGACGCGCTCGACGTAGTCGTCAGTCTGGCCCGAGTTGTGAGGGGTCATGATGACATTCGGGAGCGTCCACAGCTCGCTTTCGGGTGGCAGCGGCTCCTTCTCGAAAACGTCGAGTCCTGCCCCCGCAATCCAGTGCTCTTTCAACGCCTTGACCAGCACCGCCTCGTCGATAAGCGCCCCCCGCCCGACGTTTAGGAGGTAGGCCGTGGGCTTCATGGCCCGCAATTCCTTCTCGGCGACGATGTGGGTTGTCTCGGGGGTGAGGGGCAAGGTCGCCACGACGAAGTCGCTCCTCTGGAATATGTCGAGCATTTGGGAAGGAGGAAGAAGCTCGTCGACAGGGCCGGCAGAGGTCTCTCGCTTGGTCGAAGACCTTCTGGTCGCCAGCACGTTCGTGCCCATGAGCTTTGAGAGCCTGGCGACCTCGTTGCCGATGGCCCCGAGCCCCAGAATGCCCACGGTCTTGCCGGCAATGTTGGACGTGGGCAGCTCGTTGAACGCGAAATGGCGTTTTGCCCGCGCCTCGTAGCACTCGGGCATCCTTTTGGCAAACATTATCATGACGCCCAGCACCCATTCGGCAATGGGCGTCGCGGCGGCGCCACGGGCGTTGGTGACAATGATATTCTCTTTGCCACGGGCGTCCACGATGAGCCGGTCGAGGCCTGCCCCGGCCACCTGTATCCACTTGAGATTTGGCGCCCGGTCCGGCACCCTGTCCGGAAGCCGGAAGGCCGAGAGGAGCACCTCCGTGTCCTTGAAGATGCGGTCAAGTTCGGCTGTAACCTGCTTGCGTTCACTGCCCTGGGGGTCCGAGCGTATGAGCTGGATCTCACGGCGGACCCTGTCAGCGATGTTCTCGACGTGGAGCCGGGGCGACACTGAAGCTACCCTCTGGACTAGGGTCTCGCTCATGGGCCAGGCAATCGCGACATTCAACGGTCCCACGGTGCCCTCCAGCATTCGTCAGTGTGAATCGTGAATCTGTCAAGGATTATAGCACAGGGCTCTTATCCTGATGCCAGGGGTTTCGACGGCGTATAATATTACAAAATCAGTTCCGGACACGGCCGCCGTCCAGGCATACCAGCACATCTTCCCGCTGGAGGCGCCACACAATGCAGGGATTCGTCGATAAGCTGCAGGCTGCATCCCGCACCAACAGGAGCTTGCTCTGTATTGGGTTGGACCCTGACCTCAAGCTCATGCCCCATGTGGGCATCGCTCACTTCAACAGGGCCATCATCGAGTCGACGGCCGACCTGGTGTGTGCATACAAGCCGAACCTCGCTTTCTATGAGGCGCTCGGGCTTGAGGGGATGCGAGCGCTAGATGAGACAATTAGGGCGATACCCCCGGATATCCTTGTGATCGGAGATGCGAAACGTGGGGATATCGGCAACACGAGCAATGCCTACGCGCAGGCGCTCTTCGACGTCTGGGGATTCGACGCCGTGACGGTCAGCCCCTACATGGGGTTGGACTCGCTGGAACCGTTCCTCAAACGGGAGGACCGTGGGGTCTTCATCCTCTGCCGAACATCGAACCCCGGGAGCGCCGATTTCCAGGCGCTCATGTGCTCGACCCGGGTGGGCGAGTCCCGGCCCCTTTACGAGCACGTTGCCCTCAAAGCGAAGGAATGGAACAGGGCGGGCAATGTCGGGCTGGTGGTCGGGGCCACGAACCTGGGTGACCTGCGCCGGGTCCGCGAGCTTTGCCCGGACATGGTCATCCTCGTGCCGGGTGTAGGCGCCCAGGGGGGTGATCTCGAGACTGCGGTACGGTACGGCGTCGACTCTGCTGGGGAGCGGGCGGTGGTGGTTTCGGCGAGGCAAGTCTTGTATGCATCGAACGGCAAGGACTTCGCCATCGCGGCCCGAAGAGTGGCTGAAACACTTCGAATCCGAATGAACGATGCTGTCACAAGTCTGAAGCTTGACCGTTATACATAGCGGAATAGACGAGGGCCCGGCACTTTGGAGATCAAGATCGGTGACGTTGTCCGCTTGAAGAAGCTTCACCCCTGCGGCGGTGCTGAATGGGAGATTGTGAGGCTGGGGGCGGACATAGGCATCAAATGCCTGAAATGCAACAGGCGAGTGCTGCTCGAACGCGGGGTCTTGGAGCGCCGCCTCAAGGGCGTTCACCCCTCCCGGACCCGGGCGGAATAAGAAGAAAACGCGCGCTTTTTATTTGACACTCATATGATTTACAGAATAGAATACAGCATGGCCGGGGTGAAGGAGCGATCTCAACATGATCGAGATGTCGATCGATAGCATTCGAGTTAGCCTGATGAACTATCAACGGGTAGTCATCCTTAAAGAAAAGGCCGCGGACAGGTACCTGCCTATCTGGATTGGACCTGCCGAAGCCGACGCCATCGCGGTAAGGCTCCAGGACGTGACAACCCCCCGCCCGTTGACCCACGACCTCCTCACAAGCATTATTCAAGAGCTAGGAGCACGAGTAAACTCCATTGTGGTCAACGACCTCATGAACGACACGTTCTACGCCCGGATCGTCATCGACGTCGATGGGAAACGCCTCGAAATCGATTCGAGGCCGAGCGACGCCCTCGCCCTGGCAGTCAGGGTCAAGGTGCCGATTTTCGCCGACGAGTCTGTGCTCGACAAGGCGGGAATCTTCCTCGACAAGGAGACAGGCAAGCCCGTAACCCCCAGCCCTTCGACGGAGCCCGGCGCCGCAAAACCCAGCGAGGAAGAGATCCGCAGGATGTCCGCCTTCAAGGAGTTCATCGATAGCCTCGATTTGGGTGACCTGGGAAAAGAAGGAAACAAGCAATAGCCGTTCGAGGTGCTCCTCGGAGGGCCGTCTCGATGAAAGTTAACAAAGAGCCCCAGTGCCAACTGGGGCTCTTTTATGGCCGCTGGATTTGATAATAGAGGAGGTGCTTTTTTGTTGACCCTCCAAAGACCCTGTGATATAATTCACCGCCGGACTTCCAGAGGATGAAGCCGCCGAAGCTAATTCGCCCGACTGATGTCCTGTTTTTGCTCGGCTTCGGGTGGTACTTCGCAGCCTGCCTGGTCCTGGGAACTTTCGGGGGGTACTGGTTGGACCGGACCCTCGACACAAAGCCCTGGTTCACGGTAGGCGGGTTGCTCCTGGGAACGGTGCTGGGGTTCTACGGTATGTACCGTATGATCCGGCCACTACTCAGGTCAAAGGTCAAACCTAAAAAGTAGAGGGTCAAAAAAGCAGTGAAGGGCCTCTGGCGAAAAAGGAAGCTCTTAGCAATAGTCCTTCTAGCAATCATCGCCGTCATTATTGGGCGTCTTTTCCTCAACGCACCTATACCCCACATTCAAATCGCCGCTGAAACGGTTGTCCATAAGGTCTTTGGCTTCTGGAACATCACCAACACCGAAATCGCTGCCTGGATCGCCATGGTCATTCTGGTGTTGGGGGCATGGCTCGCGACCCACCGGTATAAAGAGGTCCCAGGGAGGTGGCAAGGCCTCGTCGAGGCTGGCCTCGAGTGGTTCCTTAGCCTCGTCGAGAGCGTCGCAGGCAAAGCCAACGGGAGGAGGTTCTTCCCCCTGGTGGCAACGCTCTTTCTTTTTATCCTAATCGCCAATTGGATTAGTCTTGTGCCCATCTTCGGGAGCATCGGCAAGATAGAGCCCGCCTATGACATCATCGCCGAGAACGAGGTCGTGCAGAAGTCAGCCCCTGGCGTCGAGCACGCTGTCGAGGAGTTCAAGGCCGGGCACATCACTGAGCAGCAGCTTGACCAGCGAATGGTCGCAGACCTGCAAGATGCGGGCCGCAAGGACCCCGCTGTTGACGCCGCACTTAACAGCACGAGGTTCAAGGTGTTCGACAAGGCTGGGGGAGCCCGTCTCCTGCCAATCGGCTACAACATCAAGAAAGAGATGACCGCCAAGGAGTACATCGACCAGTTGGCGGCGGGACAGTTCCCTGCAGGCAAACAGGCCGGCGAGCTTGTGCCCTACCTCCGGGGCATGAACACTGACCTCAATAGCACTCTCGGGATGGCAATACTCGCCATGATCATGGTCCAGTATTGGGGCATCAGGGCCAACGGGGCGAGCAGCTACATGGGCCGTTTCTTCAACCCGAAGTGGCTCCTGAAGGGGCCAATGGGTCTCGTCCAGGTGTTTGTTGGAGCGCTGGAGGGCATTAGCCAACTACTCCAGATCATCAGCTTGAGCTTCCGACTCTTCGGAAACATGCTGGCCGGTGAAATACTCATCGTGTCGTTTGTTTTCCTGATTCCGCTGTTGTTCTCTTTGCTTGGTTTCAGCCTCGAGCTCATTGTAGGGTTCATGCAGGCCATCGTGTTCGCAGCCCTGGCGTTGCTCTGGTCGACTCTGGCTGTTACGAGCCATGAGGAGGAAGAGCATGGAGGCAAACAGGCTGAACACGCAAAGGAGTAGGAAAGCCCTGGTCAGGCTCCCCAGAGCTGATTGGCCCGGGCTTAGGTATTAAAACAGGAGGGACATAGAAACAGATGGACTTCTCAAGCCTCGCTGGACTCATGACTGTTGCAATCGGTGTGCTTGCCCAGGCTGCCTCGGACTTCAGGCCTGTGGGTGCTGGTCTGGCTATCGGTCTGGGCGCCATAGGCCCCGGTATCGGTATCGGTCTTCTCGTCGCCAAAGCAATGGAAGCCCTGGGGCGCAATCCTGAGGCCGAAGCCTCAATACGCGTCAACATGTCGTTGGGCATCGTGTTCGCCGAAGCCATCTCGATCTATGCCTTGATCGTCGGCGTGCTCATCGTATTCGTCTTGAAGTAACTGCAGCAACTAGTGTTCAAGTGCAAAGTACGCAGTTGCAATCTCGCTTCGAAGGTGGTGGCCAGTGTCAGCCTTAGGAGTTAACCTGCCTGGGCTAATAGCCCAGATCATAAACTTCTCGATATTGCTTTTCGTCCTGTACGTGCTGCTCTACAAGCCCGTGCTAAAGGCATTGGACAACCGGTCCAAGAAGATTAAAGAGAGCATGGATCTGGCTGAGAAACTGAAGCAGGACTCGGCCAGGATGGAAGAAGAGGTCAAGAAGAGGCTCGACGAGGCCAGGAAAGAGGGCCAGACACTTATAGCCCAGGCCTCCCATATAGGCGAGAGGCTCAAAGAGGAAGCTCGAACGCAGGCCAAGGCCGAGGCCGACGCCATAGTCGCCAGGGCCAAGGCCGAGATACAGCGAGAGCGCGACGAGGCGCTCGAGGAGCTCAGGCGGCAGTTCGCAGACCTGGCAGTGCTCGCGGCCCAGCGCGTAATCAACGCTTCCCTGGACAAGCAGGCTCACAAGAAGTTGATCGACGAGGTCCTGCAAAGCAGCACGGCCTTACGGAAGAACTAGAGGTTAGTATTGGCACGCAAGGCGACTTCAGCAAAACGGTACGCCCAGGCCATCTTCGAGATAGCCCAGACGAAGGGCGCCCTCGATAAATGGCTGGACGACCTTCAGATCGTGGCCGGGGCCCTGGCTGACCCCGACCTCGGCGCCCTCCTCGACAACCGCAAGATGCCCCTCGAGGACAAGCGGTTCCTATTGACTCAGGCACTGGAGGGCGTCAGCCCGGAGGCTCTGAACCTTGCCGTTCTCCTGCTTGCGAAAGGGCGGCTCAAGGTGCTGCCCGGGGCGATTGCCGCGGAGTACCGGAACAAGCTTGACGCGCACCGTGGCATCGAGCGGGTAGAGGTAGTGACTGCGGTCCCCTTGGACCCACAGTACTTGCAAAGGATAAGCTCAGAGCTTGCCACGGTGGTCAAGAAGCAAATCCGCCTGGCGCACCGGGTGGACCCGGCGCTTGTCGGCGGGATGGTCATAAAGATCGGGGACCGACTCGTAGACGGGAGCGTGAAAACGCGCCTGGAGAGCCTCCACCGGAGTCTGGTCGAGGCGGCTGCCCCGGCATAACGGGACGGTTCGCGAGAGATTCGCCGGAGACGTACGTCTCCAGACATGGTCAAGTACCCTTCGGAGGTAACATAGATGGCGGTCAGAGGCGAGGATATAGCTTCCATCATCAAGCGCCAGATCGAGCAGTTCGGCAGCGCTCTGACGATGGTGGACGTTGGGACGGTTGTCGAGGTCGGAGACGGCATCGCCCGGGTGCACGGGCTCGCCGGGGTGAAAGCCGGGGAGTTGCTCGTTTTCAAGAACGGCCTGATGGGAATGGCCCTCAACCTTGAGGAAGAGATCGTCGGCGCTGTCATCTTCGGAGACGACGCGCAGATTAAGGAAGGCGATGAGGTCCGCACTTCCGGCCGTATCGCCGAAGTGCCGGTCGGCGATGGCCTGATCGGCAGGGTGGTCGACCCGCTGGGCAAGCCGCTCGATGGCAAGGGGCCGATAAGGCACACCAAGACCCGGCCAGTTGAAAGAATCGCCCCGAACGTCGTCTCTAGAAAATCCGTCGACACCCCGGTACAGACAGGCATAAAGGCCGTCGACTCCATTATCCCGATCGGGCGAGGCCAGCGCGAGCTTATCATTGGAGACCGCTCGACTGGAAAGACCGCCATTGCCCTCGATACCATCATCAACCAGAAGGGCGGCAACCTCACCTGCATCTATGTCGCTATCGGCCAGAAGGCCTCAAAGGTCGCCCAGGTCGTAGGCGTGCTCGAGAAGTATGGCGCTATGGCGCACACCATTATTGTGGCAGCCAACGCCGCCGATCCCGCGGCCATGCAGTACATCGCCCCATATGCCGGCTGCGCGATGGGCGAGGAGATCATGGAGCAGGGCAGGGACGCCCTGATCATCTACGACGACCTTAGCAAGCACGCGTGGGCTTACCGGCAGATATCGCTGTTGCTGCGCCGCCCGCCCGGACGCGAGGCTTATCCTGGCGACGTCTTCTACCTCCACAGCAGGCTGCTCGAAAGGGCCGCCAAGCTTTCGGCTGAGCTTGGTGGGGGCTCCCTCACAGCCCTCCCAATCATTGAGACCCAGGCCGGCGACGTCTCGGCGTACATTCCTACCAACGTCATCTCGATAACAGACGGCCAGATATATCTCGAAAGCGACCTGTTCAACGCTGGCATCCGGCCTGCATTGAACGTGGGTATTTCTGTGTCCCGCGTGGGCGGCGCCGCCCAGACCAAGGCCATGAAGAAGGTTGCGGGCCGGTTGAAACTCGACCTGGCGCAGTTCCGCGAATTGGCTGCGTTCGCTCAATTCGGCACCGCCGACCTCGACGCGACGACCAAGAAGCAGCTCGAGCGAGGGCAGCGCATCACGGAGATACTCAAGCAGGGCCAGTACCAGCCGTACGCCCTGGCCGACCAGGTCCAGGTCCTGTACGCAGCCGTCAACGGCTACCTCGATGACGTGCCCATCAACAAGTGCGGCTCGTTCGAGCAGGGGTTCACGAAGTTCATGGCGACCAACCACCCTGAGGTTGGGAAGTCCATAGTGGAATCCAAAGACCTGAAGCCGGATGCTGAACAGGTCCTGAAGAAGGCCATTGGGGAGTTCAAACAGACCGTCCCGTTCTAGGTTCGACTTAGGAAGGCTGTAAGCTCATGGCGACCATACGGCAGATCCGCCGCAGAATAAAGAGTGTACAGAACACGGCCAAGATCACCAAGGCCATGGAGATGATTGCTGCCTCGAAGATGAGAAGGGCTCAGCAAAGGGTGATGGCCGCGAGGCCGTACTCCGAGAAGATGTTGGAAGTTCTCGCTAACCTGGCGGCCCAACCCAGGGAGGACGGAATACACCCGCTGCTAGAGAAGCGCGAGCCCAAGCGCCTCGAAATTGTGCACATCACACCCGATAGGGGCCTTTGCGGTGGCCTGGTCGCCAATCTCAACCGGCGTGCAGGTACTTTCATACTTGAATCCAAGGTGCCTGTGAGCGTAGTCGCCGTTGGCAAGAAAGGCCGCGACTTTGTGGTCCGGCATGTCCCGGACGTCCGTGCGATCTTCACCGACTTCGGGGACAAGGCTGGCATCGCCGAGGTGCTGCCAGTCGCCCGGGTCGCGGTAGACGACTACACGTCTGGCTATTGCGATAGGGTTTACCTTTCCTACACCCAGTTCGTAAACACAATGGTGCAGAAACCAGTCTTGAGGCAACTTCTCCCTGTCGAACCGAGACCTGAAGAGACCGGGCGTCCGGTTGGCTATATCTACGAGCCAGATAGCCTGACCGTGCTCAGCCAGCTACTGCCGAGGTTCATCGAGATGCAGATATACCATGCAGTGCTCGAGAGCATCGCGAGCGAGCAATCGGCCCGTATGGTGGCTATGAGAAGCGCCACCGACAACGCTGAGGAAATGATAACAACCCTGACGCTGGAGTTGAACAAGGCCCGTCAGGACATGATAACCAAGGAGTTGCTGGATATCGTTGGGGGCGTGGCTGCCCTAGGGGAATAGGGGTACCAAGCTGTGCCTCATCTACCCGTCTTGAGGAGTGTAGAGCATGCCAGGTAAGGGTAAAGTAGTACAGGTCATCAGCACGGTCGTGGACGTGGAGTTCCCCCCGAACGAGCTTCCCGCTCTGTACAACGCTGTTGAAGTCGAAACTGACGGCAAAAAGCTCGTCATGGAAGTCGAGCAGCACATCGGCAACAACTGGGTGCGATGCCTCGCGATGGGTCCAACAGACGGACTGCCAAGAGGCATTGAGGCCGTGGACACGGGCCGGGCGATTGCCGTCCCTGTAGGCAGAGGCTGCCTAGGGCGGCTGTTCGACGCGCTAGGGGTCCCTCTCGACAGCCTCGGCCCAGTGGAATCGAAGGAGACGTGGCCTATCCACCGCGAGCCCCCACCCTTCAATGAACAGGAAACCACGGTCCAGGTACTGGAAACAGGTCTCAAGGTCGTCGACCTTATCACCCCCTTCACCAAGGGCGGCAAGATCGGTGCATATGGCGGCGCCGGTGTCGGCAAGACAGTCGTCATCCAGGAACTGATTCGCAACATCGCGACTGAGCACGGAGGCTTCTCGGTGTTCGCCGGCGTGGGCGAGCGCTCCAGGGAAGGCAACGACCTCTGGAAGGAAATGAGGGAATCGGGAGTAATCAAGAAGACAGCCCTGGTTTTCGGGCAGATGAACGAGCCGCCCGGTGTTCGAGCCAGGGTCGCGCTCACGGGCCTGACCATGGCCGAGTACTTCCGGGATGTCGAAGGGCAGGACGTCCTGCTGTTCATCGACAACATATACCGTTACATCCTCGCAGGCATGGAGGTTTCGGCCTTGCTGGGCCGCATGCCATCAGCTGTAGGCTACCAGCCGACCCTCGGTGTCGAGATGGGCGCTCTTGAGGAGCGCATCACGACCACCAAGAAAGGCTCCATCACCTCGTTCCAGGCCATTTACGTGCCTGCCGACGACTACACCGACCCGGGCATCGTGGCGACCTTCGGCCACCTCGACGCTGTAGTAGCCCTCGAGCGGTCCATCGCCGAGCAGGGCCTCTTCCCGGCCGTGGACCCTCTGACATCGACGTCCAGGATCCTCGACCCCAACATCGTCGGGGCGGACCACTACGATGCAGCGAGAGGCGTGCAGCGGGTGCTGCAGAGATATAAGGACCTCCAGGATATCATCGCGATCCTGGGCACTGAGGAACTGTCGGAAGAGGACAAGCTGGTCGTCGCTAGGGCCAGAAAGATACAGCGGTTCCTTTCCCAGCCGATGTTCGTCGCCGAGGCGTTCACCGGCATTCCCGGGAAGTACGTGCCGGTCAAGGAAACAGTCCGCGGGTTCAAGGAAATCCTGGAAGGCAAGCACGATGCGCTGCCGGAGCAGGCCTTCTTCATGGTCGGGACAATCGATGAGGCGGTAGAAAAGGCGAAGCAGTTAAAGGCAGGGTAGTTAGCGCATGGCGAAGACGATAACCGTAGAGATCATCACTGCCGAGCGTGTTGTGTACCGCGAGGACGTGAACATGGTCGTCGCTCCGGGCATCGAAGGTCAGCTTGGCATTCTGCCGAGGCACGCGGCTTTGCTCACCGCTTTGCAACCCGGCGAGCTCCGAGTCAAGAAAGACGGCCAGGAAGTCTCCATGTCGGTGACCGGCGGCTTCATCGAGGTCAGGCCCGATAAAGTCACGGTCCTTGCTGACGCAGCGGAGCGGAGCGAGGAGATCGATGTGGCGAGGGCCGAGGCGGCCATGAAGAGGGCGCAGGAGCGGTTGAAGACTAAGGATGCTGAGCAGGACCTTGAGGTGGCAATCGCCGCGCTGAGAAGGGCCTCGGTGCGCCTTAAGATTGCCAGGAAGAGGTCGGGTGCTCCTCCTCGGGCTACCCCTTAGCGGGAACGCACTAGTCCACGCGCTCGGACGATTGGTCGCCCTTTCGCATCGCCAGGCTCTTGAGGTGGTACGTCAAGGTCTGCAGCGCGAGCACCGGGTCTATGTTCCTCACCTTCACATCTGAAGGTACGTGTGTCTGGGTTGGGGCGTAGTTGAGGATTGCCTTGATCCCATATGCCACGAGCCTGTCCACGACCTGCTGACTTCGGACGGATGGCACAGCCACTATGGCGATCTCGATGTCGAGCGCCTTAAGGCTTTCCTCCAGTTCCTTCGTGTCCCTCACCGTGAGATCGGCGACGGTTGTGCCCACTTGCCTGGGATCGCTGTCGAACGCAGCAACCACGTTGAAGCCCTGTGGTCGGAAGCCCGGGTAGCTGATAATAGCGCGTCCGAGACGTCCTATGCCGATTACCGCTGTGTTCCACGTCCTGTCCAGCCCCAGCACGCTCATCAGCTCTTTGTGCAGGTACGCGACATTGTAACCTCTCCCCTGTTTGCCGAAACGCCCGAAATAGCTCAGGTCCTTCCTTATCTGGGCAGGGGTGACCTTCAGGCGCTGGCCCAGGTCCTTCGAGCTGACTACCTCCACGTGCTCCTCCTGCAATTGGGCAAGCACCCTCATGTACAGCGGGAGCCGGAGGATTACGACTTCCGGTATTTCGTTTCCGTTCTTGCTTTCAAAGCGTATCAAAGTGATATCTCCTAAACATGCCGAACGGCGCCGCTATTTAACGCAAACATGAATGGAGACCGTGCCCATGTTGAGTGGTCGGATGGTGACCTGGGAAAACCCGGCCGCTTTCATTCGATCCCGTAGTCCTGCCGGAGTCGGGAATGCCCGTATCGATTGAGTCAGGTAGACCCAGTCCTTGCGACTTCCGGTCGCGAAAGCGCCCAACCAGCGAAGCGGAAACCGTAGATAGAGCTTGTACAGGGACCCGACAATGCCACGGGGTGGGGCATTGAACTCGAGGCAAACGAAACGCCCCCCGGGCTTGGCGACCCTGTACACTTCCGAGACCGCCTTGTCCAGATCAGCGACGTTCCTGAGGGCGAACGCCATAGTTATGCAGTCGAACTTCTCGTTCGAGAACGGCAGACTCGTGGCATCGGCCTGCATGAGGACAACCTTGCCGTCCGTCCCGGCGGCCTCCGCTTTATGTCTGCCCTCCACCAGCATTTGTTTGCTCAGGTCCACTCCAACCACCGCCCGTGCCTGTTTCGCGAGGATGAGCGCCATGTCGGCTGTGCCGGTTCCGACGTCTAGCGCCACGCTCTCCCGGGTGGTGCCAGCCATGCTTACAGCCTTGGCCCGCCACACCTTGTCGCGACCCAAACTCGTGACCATATTGCCGCGGTCGTAATGCGGGGCCAGCCGGCTGAACATCTGCCCGATGGCCTTGGGTTCCTTATTGAGGGACGGGCCACCGGGATTGGAACTATCTGGCATAAGAAAGGAAATTTAACCCCACGACAGTTTGTAACACTCGTCACAATTGTAGTGTCCATCTCTAGCCCAGTCAACTATGAGCATTGACCGGGACCGCTCGCCCGTGTGAAATCTGATTGGACAATGCTATGGCCCTCATGTATAATTCGTGGTCGACACAAGAGGGGGGACTGGAGTAGATGGATAGCGGCGAAACGCAAGCTGCCTCGAGCACAACACAGGTAAGAATCCCGGTACCTGAAGTCCAACCTAAGACGGTGCCAACCAGGATGCCTCAAACGGCCCATATCTCGGTTGAAGAGCTGAAAGCGAGGGCGAAGGTCCTCCGCCGCGATGTGGTCACCATGGTAGCCAACGCGAACAGTGGCCACCCCGGGGGCTCACTCTCGTCCGCCGACATTGTAACGGCCCTCTACTTCCGGGTCCTGCGCCACGACCCATCAAACCCTTCATGGCCTGACAGAGACCGGTTCATTCTTAGCAAAGGCCATTGCTGCCCGATCCTCTATTCGGCCCTCGCCGAGTCAGGCTATTTCCCCGTGGATGAGTTGAAGACCTTCCGCAGAATCAATAGCAGGCTCCAGGGCCATACCCACATCAAGACGCCGGGCGTCGAGATGTCGGCGGGCTCGTTGGGGCAGGGGCTCTCTTTCGGGATTGGCGCCGCCCTGGCCGGCCGCCTCGACAAGCGCGACTACAAGGTGTTCGTGCTGCTTGGCGACGTCGAATGCGACGAAGGCCAGGTCTGGGAGGCGGCTATGGCTGCCCCCCACTTCAAGCTGAAAAACCTCGTAGCCATCATCGACCGCAACCGGATCCAGAACGACCGGTTCACCGCTGAAGCCATGGACACGGAGCCCCTTGCTGACAAGTGGCAGGCCTTCCGATGGAACGTGGTGGAGATCGACGGTCACGACATGGCCCAGGTCGTATCCGCCCTAGAAGACGCTCGAACGAAGGACGGGCCTACAGTCATAATTGCCCGCACGGTCAAGGGCAAGGGCGTCAAGATAATGGAGAACAACCCTGATTTTCATGGTCGCGCTCCTAACGCCAAGGAGTTGGAGAGCGCCTTGAAGGATT
>ORJL010092164.1_pt1 | contig 17740 bp, 17 predicted proteins | sample 1779941 | NCBI WGS metagenome assembly ORJL01 (sample SAMEA104232317, study PRJEB22302) | groundwater metagenome | biome: forest; feature: aquifer; material: groundwater | place: USA | collected 2011-08-07 | depth 5.8 m | reverse complement strand
GCGCTTCGGCTGGCACGCGCTCGACGTCGAGGACGTCCTCTCCAAGCGCCAGCGGCCGAAGGTGGACGAGTACCCGGACGAGCGCTACTTCTTCGCGGTCCTCCACTTCCCGGTCTACGACAAGGCCGTCCAGCGCCTGAACGCGGCCGAGCTGGATTTCTTCCTCGGCGCGGACTACCTCGTCACGCTGCCTAACGTCGAGCTGCTGCCCGTCACCCGGCTCTTCCGCCGCTGCGAGGAGGACGAGACGCTGCGGGCCCAGCTCTTCGCGAAGGGCTCGGGGCGCCTGCTCTACGAGGTGCTCGACGACCTCTTCGACTACTGCTTCCCGATCCTCGACAAGATCGGGCACAAGCTCGACTCGATCGAGGACGACATGTTCGAGGGCCGCTCGCGCGAAGTCGTGCGCGACCTCTCGAACGTCAAGCAGGAGATCATCTCCTACCGCAAGATCATCAAGCCGGAGCGCGCGACGCTGCGCGTGCTCGAGCGCCGCGTCGAGCAGTTCCTGCCGGAAGAGCTCGACCTCTACTTCGACGACATCGTGGACGCCGCCGAGCGGATCTGGGACCTGCTCGACAACTACAAGGAGGTCGTCGAGGCGCTCGAGGACACGAACGAGTCGGTGATCTCGCACCAGCAGAACGACGTCCTGCGGCTGCTGACGCTGATCAGCGTGACGATGCTGCCGCTGACGGTCATCACGGGGCTGTTCGGGATGAACGTCATCTTCCCGGGCGAGGGCTCGCACGTGGCGTTCTGGGCGATCCTCGCCGCGCTCGTCGCAGCGCTTGCCGGCATGGTCGGGTTCTTCAGCTACAAGCGCTGGCTCTAACTGCCGCCCACGTATGGACACGGTGTGCCCGCCGCCGCCGCGTCCGGCCCGCCGCTCTGGTAGAAGCAAGGCGTGACCAGGCCGCTCTGGGCGCCGTGGCGCCTCGACTACGTGATGCAGGCCGACGAGGAGCGCGGCTGCGTCTTCTGCGCCGAGGCCGCGGGCGAGATCGAGCCCAGCCTCGTCGTGCACCGCAGCGGGCTGGGGCTCGCGCTCGTGAACAAGTTCCCGTACGCGTCGGGCCACCTGCTGATCGCCCCGGCGCGCCACGAGGGCGAGTTCGGCGCCCTCTCCGACGCCGAGGCGCTCGACCTGCACGCCCTCGCCGTCCAGGGGATGGCGGCGCTCCGCCGCGCGTTCGCCCCGCAGGGCTTCAACCTCGGCTGGAACCTCGGCCGCGCCGCCGGAGCGGGCATCGTCGACCACGTCCACGGGCACGTCGTGCCGCGCTGGAGTGGCGACACGAACTTCATGCCCGTGCTCGCCGACGTCAAGGTGCTGCCGGAGCACCTGCTCGAGACGCGGGACCGGCTTGCGGCACTCTGGAACGGCTGAGCCGAAAACCCCGTTTTCCGGCGCTTTCGTCTCTTGAGTCCTTGGGATCTCATCCCCGGTGAGGTGCAGATCAAGATCCGCCGCGGCGTGCCGGCCCAGTCCCGGCCCGGCGAGATCTGGCTCGACGGGCGGCTCCTCTCGAGCGGCCCGTTCGCGTGGGGCGTCGTCCAGGACGAGTACGCCCACCAGATCGACTATTTCCTGCTCGGCGGCGAGGCACGCGCGATCCTCAACGAGGCGCTCGGCGGCCGTGTGTGGTGCCGCACCGATGTCGCGAACCTCCCCCATTCCGCCTACGGCTGCGAGCGGTTCGCCTCTACCGTCGTGTGGGCGTACTGGCCGGACGAGCAGAATGCCTACCGGCCTCGGGGTCCCGCTGACGAGTCCGCGGCGATGGCGCCCGGCCTGTTCCGCGCGTTGCTCGAGCGGCTGCTAGGGGTCGCCCCGGTGACGCGGGCGCTGCTGCCCCCCCCCGACGGCGACCGCCGTTAGGTCGCGATCAACGTCAGTTCCCGTTCGAGCGTCACTCCGCCGCCGCTGAAGACGTTCGCCACGATCCGGACGACGTAGGTGTGCCCCTTGACCGGGACGAGCCCGAGGATAGCGATGCGCGCCGCGCCGTCGGCCCCGTAGGGCGCGCTCGGTTGAGCGGAGCTCAGCAGCTTGCCGTTCTCGAACACCTCGACGTTGAAGCCAACCGCCTCGCCCGGCGCCGTACCGGCTCCGTACTGGCGCAGCGGGACCGTGACCAGCGGGTTCGCGACGCCGCCGCGAACCTTCACGATCGCGTTGCGCGCGTCCACGGTCGCCGCCGCCGCACGGAAGACCGCGAGCGCCGGCTTGGCCGCGCCCGACTTCGTCAGGAGGCCGCTCTGCCACTCGCTCGTCGGATGGTCGCGGAACACGAACCAGATGAACATGCTCACGCGGGCGTCCTTGCGGGCGAGGGCGAGCGCCTGCCCGGCATACGACGCCTGCTGCGCGCGGGAGATGCCCTTCGGCTCGCCGTCCGGCTTCGTCTCATGGCCGTATTCGGTGATCCACACCTGTACGTTGCGCCGCTTGAACCACGAGTCGAGCGACTGCTCGAACCGGGGTAGCGACGAGAGGCTCACGTTCGGCCAGCGCACCTTCTGCGTCGGCTTCATGTTCACCGGGTACGGATACGGATGGTGGGCCCACGCGTCGAATTTCAGGCGCGGATTCGCCGCCGCGACGAGCTGCGCAAAGCGGCCCGGCGAGTGCGTGTCGGAGTTCCCGCTCAGCTTCCGGTCGCGACCGTGCGACGACGTCTCACCGATCGCCACCTGCGCGCGCGCGTTTCCGGCCTTGATGCCGGCGTAGGCGGCGGCGTAGAGCTTCGCGTAGAGCTTCGGTCCGACCGACCTTCCGCGCGCGTCGAACTGGGGCGCCAGGAAGAGCTGGAGGTTCGACTCGTTCCACACCGAGAAGAAGCGGACGAACGGGTAGCCCGCGTACCGTCCTGAATAGCGAGCTGCCAGTGCGCGTGCGAAGGCCGTCATGTCGCTCGACCGGGTGGGCAGGTAGTTCGGGGTCTTGCCGCCGTTCGCCCACTTCGGCGTTCCCCAGATCGTCAGCAGGACCTCCATGTCGCGCGCCTGCGTGTTGCGCACGAGCTCGTCGAGGTCATCGAACCTGTAGGCGGGATCGAAGGGGTCCGAGGCGCTCGCCGGCCGCGTCGGCGCGACGTTCGCCCAGGTCACGAGCGTGCGGACGACGGTTGCGTCCGCAGCGCGCGCCTCGTCGAGCAGTGCGGCGCGGTTCTCCTCGTAACGGAAGTTGGGGTCGTCGTGAAAGCCGACCCACATGCGCGGGGCGGCGGCTGCGAGCTGCGGCAGCGCGGCGGCGAGCAGGCAGGCGAGCACGAGAAAGCCTCGGAATCGTTTCATACGGTTCTCCTTTTCAAAGAGGGACGGCTAAACCGTAGCGTCCGCCTGTGACGTCGATGTTAGGAGGGCTCCGGCTGCAGCGATCCAGAACGACTCGACGGGGCTTTCTTAGAAGCGGGCGATGGGGCTCGAACCCACGACCCTCAGCTTGGGAAGCTGATGCTCTACCAACTGAGCTACGCCCGCAGTGGGCCTGATTGTAGTCCCTACGTCGCCCGGGCTAGCTCCTCCAGCCCGGGCGAGTAGCGCCCGGCCACGGCGGCGCTGTTGCAGCGCGCCCGGTGGGCGAGCACCGCCTGCGCGAGCTCGACGTTCTCCTCCTTGCCCGCCCACGCCTTCAGCGCGGGGGCCTGGAGCGCCCGGCCGTACGAGAACGAGAGCACCCACGGCTGCGCGCCGTGGGAGTTGATCGCGTTCAGGTTCTCCGTCGCCTGCTCGTCCGACTGGCCGCCGGAGAGGAAGACGATCCCCGGCATCGCGGCCGGGACGGTCTCCCGGAAGCACTTCAGCGTCAGCTCGGCAATCCGCGCGGCGTCCGCCTGCACGGGGCACTGCTTGCCGGAGATGACCATGTTCGGCTTGAGCAGCATGCCCTCGAGGGCGACCCGCTGCTCCGCGAGCTCGGAGAAGACGCGCTCGAGCGTCCGCAGCGTCACGTCATAGCAGGTCTCGATCGTGTTGCCGGCGTCCATCAGGACCTCCGGCTCGACGATCGGCACGAGCCCGGCCTCCTGCGAGAGCGCCGCATAGCGGGCGAGCGCGTGGGCGTTCGCCCGGATGCAGTAGTCGGTCGGGATCCCCTCGCCGATCGTGATCACGGCGCGCCACTTCGCGAAGCGCGCACCGAGCTGGCCGTACTCGGCGAGCCGGTCGCGCAGGCCGTCAAGGCCCTCGGTCACCTTCTCCTCCGGCGAGCCGGCGAGGGGGTGCGCGCCCGTGTCCACCTTGATCCCGGGGATCATGCCGGCAGCGGCCAGCGCCGTTGGGAAGGGCACGCCGCCGCGGGTGGACTGACGGATCGTCTCGTCGTAGAGGATCACGCCGGAAATCCACTCTCCCAGCCCCGGCGTCGTGAACAGCAGCTCGCGATACGCGCGGCGACTCTCCTCCGTGGACTCGAGCCCGATCGAGTCGAACCGCTTCTTGATCGTTCCCGAGCTCTCGTCCGCGGCGAGGATTCCCCGGTCGTTCGCGACGATCTCCCGTGCGGTCCGCTCCAGCTCAGCTGACAGCATCGCGCTCTCCTTTCATCAATCCCGTGACTTTCGCGAGGGGGTGCAGGGCCGAGATCAGGCGCACGGTGCCCGAGCGCGAGCGCATGACGAGCGACTCGGTCTCGACGCCGGCCGCGGAGACGCGCACGCCCCGCAGCAGCGCGCCGCTCGTGACCCCCGTGGCCGCGACGAAGACGTTGTCGCTCGTCACGAGGTCGTGCGTCGTCAGCACCCGCTCCGGATCGAGGCCTGCGGCGAGCAGCTTCTGCCGCTCGTCGGCGTCGCGCGGCCAGAGCTTGGCCTGCATCGCGCCGCCGAGGCACTTGATCGCGGCCGCCGAAATGACCCCTTCCGGCGTGCCGCCGATCCCCATCAGCAGGTCCCCCCCGGTCCCCGGCCGCGCCGCCGCGATCGAGGGCGCGACGTCGCCGTCGCGGATGAGGTTGACGCGGGCGCCGGACTCGCGCAGCTCGGCGATCAGCGCCTCGTGGCGGTCGCGCTCGAGCACGACCACCGTGATCTCGGTCGGGTCGACTCTCTTCGCCTCTGCGACACGGCGCACGTTCTCGGTGGGAGAGGCGTTGATGTCGATCGCGTCCGCGGCCTCGATCCCGACGGCGATCTTGTCCATGTAGAAGGCGGCGCCCGGGAAGAACATCGTCCCGCGCTCTGCGACCGCGATCACGGCGATCGCACCCGGCTGGCCGAGCGCGGTCAGCCGGGTGCCCTCGAGCGGATCCACGGCCACGTCCACGTCGGGGCCGCTACCGCTGCCGACCTCCTCGCCGTTGTAGAGCATGGGCGCCTCGTCCTTCTCGCCCTCGCCGATCACGACGACGCCGCGCATGGCGACGGTGTCGAGCAGCAGCCGCATCGCGTCCACGGCGGCGCCGTCGGCCCGCTCCTTCTGCCCCCGGCCGATCCACCTGGACGCCGCAAGCGCTCCGGCTTCGGTGACCCTCACGAGCTCCAGGGCGAGGTTGCGGTCAGGCGCGCTCATTGCTCCGCCGATCCTAGCGCCGCCGCCTCCACGGGTGACGCATCCTCCGGCTCGTACAGGACGACCACGAAACCGGCGGCCAGCACGAGGGCCCCGCCCACGCTCACCCCCCAGCCGAGCCGCTGGCCGAGGATCGCCCAGGCGAGCAGCGCGCCGCTGACGGGCTCGAGGAAGGCGAGGATCCCGATCGCCTGGGCCGTGACGCGGCGCAGCAGCGAGATGTAGACGAAGTACGAGAGGCCCGTGAAGACAACGCCAAGGCAGACGACGTAGAGCGCGTCCACTCCGCTCTCCGGCAGGACCCGCGGAGCCGTGAGTAGGAAGGGCGCGAGTAGCGCCGCCGCGACGAGGAAGCTCCAGAAGGCGATCGTCGCGGACGGCAGCCGCCTGGTCAGTCGCTTCGTCGCGATCACGAGGGCGGCGTACGTGATCGCCGCCCCCAGCCCGGCGGCCACAGCGAGCGGCCGCGCGTGCCTCCCGCCCTCGCCGGCGAGCGCGATGAGCGCGATCCCGGCGCCCGCGGGGACGAGCGCCGCGAGGGCGACGCGACTGCGGCTCTCCGGCAGGAAGACCGGCGCGAGCAGGGACAGGAAGACCGGCGCCGTGTAGACCGTGAGCAGCGCCACGGCGACGGACGAGAGCTTGATCGTCTCGAAGAAGAGGTACCAGTGGCCCGCGAGCACGGCGCCGACGACGAGCAGGCGCAGCGGCCGCTCCGGCAGCCGGATCACGTCCAGGCGCCCGAGTGCCGCCGCGACGGTCCCGATCGCGAGCGCGGCGAGCGAGAGCCGGAAGAAGACGAGCACCGAGGCGTCGAGGTCGACGCCGGCGACGATCACCGAGATGAAGCCCCACGAGGCCGCGAGCCCCGCGACGGAGAGGTTCCAGCGCACTACATCCGGTCCGGCGCCTCGCCCCCGATCAGGTCGAGGCAGCGCGCGATCACCGAGCGGGTCGCGCCGCAGAGCCCGAGCCGGAACGACTCCGCCTCGCTGCCGAGCACCTTGTGCTCGTGGTAGAAGCGGTGGAAGTCGTCGGCGACGCGGATCGCGTAGGTGGGGATCGCGTGCGGCGCCCGCCGCTCCGTCGCCTCGGCCGCGACGCCCGGGAACTCGGCGAGCCGCTTGATCAGCTCCCGCTCCTCCACGGCGGGCCCGGCCGGCGGCTCCGCCGACCCGACCGCGCCGCCGGCGTTGCGGAGGATGCCGGCGATCCGCGCGTGGGCGTACTGGACGTAGTAGACCGGGTTCTTCTGGCTCTTCTCGGCCGCAAGGTCGACGTCGATCTCGATCGTCTGGTCGTGGCCGCGGCTGACGAGGTACCAGCGGGCCGCGTCCACGCCGATCTCGTCCATGAACTCGCCCAGGAACACGACGTCGCCGCGGCGCTTCGACATCTTCGTCTGCTCGCCGCCCCTCGTCAGGTGGACGAGCTGGTAGAGCAGCACCTCGACGGATTCGGGAGCGCGGCCGAACATGGCAGCGAGCGCCTTCAGACGGCCGACGTAGCCGTGGTGGTCGGCGCCGAGGACGTAGATCAGGCGGTCGAAGCCGCGCGCGAGCTTGCGTGCCATGTACGCGCAGTCGCCCGCGAAGTAGCCGGGCGTGCCGTCGGACTTGATCACGACCCAGTCCTTCTCCTCGCCGTAGGCGCTCGTCCGCGCCCAGACGGCGCCCTCGGCCTCGTAGGTGTCGAGCCGCTCGAGGGCGGTGGGGATCTCTGCCTCGATCTCGCTCTGCCGCTCCCACGTGTCGAAGTGGATGCGGAAGCGCTCGAGCGTGCTCTCCATCAGCTTCAGCATCGGCGGCACCGGGTCGCCGCGCAGGGCCGCCAGCTCCTCGATGTACGCCCCGCGGTAGCCGTCGTCGGGCGGCTCCTCGCCGCGCCGGACGGCCTCGACGGAGGCGCGGAAGCGCTCCATCTGGAGGCCGGCGTCGTTGTAGTAGTACTCGCGCTCGACCGCGTGGCCCGCAAAGGCGAGCAGGCGGGCGACCGAGTCGCCGTAGGCGCCGTTCCGGGCCGACGCGACCGTGATCGGACCCGTCGGGTTCGCCGAGACCATCTCCACCTGGATGCGCTCCGGCCGCGCCGCGCTGCCGCCGCCGTACTCCGCTCCGGCGGCGAGCATCTCCGCCAGCGCCTCGCCGTACCAGGCCGGCTCGAGCCAGAGATTCAGAAAGCCCGGCCCTGCCACCTCGACGCGCTCGACGCCCGTGATGCCCGCCGCGGCGGCCGCAAGCTCCTCTGCGAGCTCGCGCGGCGCCCGCTTGCGCGCGGGCGCGAGCCGCAACGCGGCGTTCGTCGCGTAGTCCCCGTGCGCCGGGTCGCTCGGCCGGTCGAGCTCGACCGGGCAACCGGCGAGCTGCTGAAGGGCAGAGGCGAGCCGCTCGACGGCGCTAGCCGGCAACGGCTTCACTCGGAGCGAACATCTCCTCGAGCGCCCGCAGGTCGGATTCCGCGCCGACCGCGATCAGCACATCGCCTTGTTCGAGCACCGTGTCCGGTGACGGTGTCGTGTCGTAGCTGCCGTCTCTTCGACGCAAGCCTACGATCAGCGCGCCCGTGTCGCGCCGGATGCGCAGGGCCCGGATCGTCTGACCGACGTGCCCGCACGCATCGCTGACCTCGATCTCCTCGAACGACAGCTCCGGCCCACCGTGGCTCAGCAGCATCTCGAGGAACGCCGCGACCTGTGGCTTGAGGACGAGCTTCGCCATCTCCTGACCCGCCGTCGAGTAGGGCTGGACGACGCGGTCGGCGCCGGCGAGGCGCAGCTTCTTCGCCGCGCCGTCGTCGGATGCACGCGCGACGATGAAGAGGTCGGGGCGCGCCGCCCGCGCCGAGAGCGTGATGTAGAGGTTGTCCGTGTCCGAGTCGGACGAGGCCATCAGCCCTCGCGCCCGATCGAGGCCGGACCGGGCGAGGTCCTCGTCGTTGGTGCCGCTGCCCTCCACGTAGAGATCACCCCGCTCCTTCGCCACCTCCAGCGCGGGCGCACTGAAGTCGAGTACGACGTACGGCGTCCCGGTCGCGCGGAACTCGAGCGCCGCCCGGCGGCCGACGCGGCCGTAGCCGCAGATGATGATGTGGTCGGTGAGCTCGTTCATACGTCGTGACATTCGCCGCTGCTCCCAGGCCCCGCCGACCGTGCCGCTGACGGTGAGCTCGATCACGAGGCCGAAGACGTAGAGGAAGACTGCCACACCCCAGACGACGAGGACGATCGTGAGCGCTCTCTCGGCGGTGGAGTCCGGCACGGAGACGAGTCCGGCCGTGTAGACCGTGATCACGGTGCGGTAGAGCGCGTCGAAGACGCTCTCGTCCGCAACGACGACAAAGCCGACCGTGCCCACGATCACGAGCGCCCCGAAAGCGGCGAGCGCGAGCCCGACCTGGCGTGGGCTGACCGTTGGGCGGCTCACGCCGTCATCGTACGGCTGCCCCGTGGTGCGAGTGCGGGTCGGGGACTCTCATCGGCGCTATCGTAGGCCCATGGACGAAAGCGACGAGCGCAGGCTCAACATTCACATCGACCCGGAGCACATCGCCGGCGTCTACGCGAACTTCGCCAACGTCAGCTTCTCGGACTACGAATTCACGCTCACCTTCGCGCGGATCGACCACGAGGTCGAGGAGGGCGACGTGCCCGGCGTCGTCGTCTCCCGCGTGAACATGTCGACGCGCTTCATGAAGGAGCTGATCGACGCGATGCAGGACGGCTGGTCGAAGTACTCGACCGTCAAGGGGATCCAGGATCTCCCCGAGACGCCGTACCCGAGTTCGTAAACCGGTTCTCCTGCTTCCGATGCGCATCGCCGTCATCAGCGACGTCCATAGCAACCTGCACGCGCTGCAAGCAGTGCTGGCGGCGATCGATGCCGACGCCGTCGACGAGATCTGGTGTCTCGGCGACGTCGTGGGGTACGGGCCGCGGCCGAACGAGTGCTGTGCGCTCGTCCGCGAGCGGGCCTCGCTCTGCCTCGCGGGCAACCACGACCTCGGCGTCATCGGCACGATCGACCTCGCGCTCTTCGCGGGTGAGGCCGGCGCCGCGGTGCGCTGGACCCGGGCCGCGCTCTCAGACGACGCGCGCGGCTTCCTCTCGGACCTTCGACCGGCGAGTCGGGTTGACGGCGTCGAGCTGTACCACGCGAGCGCGCGCGACCCGGTCTGGGAGTACGTGCTCGGCCCGGAACAGGCTCTCGCCTCGTTCGCGGTCACCTCGGCCCCGCTCGTCCTGATCGGCCACAGCCACTTCCCGCTCGCGCTCTCCCTCGAGGGAATGCGCGTGCTGGGCGGGAGCGCCGCGGCGGGGCACGAGGCCGATCTCGCCGAGGGGCGCTGGCTGCTCAACCCAGGCTCGGTCGGGCAGCCGCGCGACGGCGACCCGCGGGCCGCGTGGCTCCTGCTCGACACCGGATCTCAGCGCGCGTCGTTCCGCCGGGTCGAGTACCCGGTCGCGCTGACGCAGGCCGACATGCGCGCCGGCGGCTTGCCCGAGGGTCTGGCCGCGCGGCTTACGCACGGCGTCTGAAGCCGCGGCTAGAGCGGCGGCGCGGTCTCGGCGGTCGTCTCGACCCGCTCGCCCGAGCCGAAGGTGATGCCCTCGCGGGCGAGCGCGAGCTGGACATCTTCCCGCGCCTTGTAGATCCGCCACTTGACCGTCGCGAGCGTGATCTCGAGCGAGTCGGCGATCTCGGTGTACGACAGGCCGACGACGTCGCGCAGGAGCAGCGCCATCTTCAGGTCGACGGTAAGGTGCTCGACCGCCCGCCAGATGGCGCCCATCGTCTCCACGCGCTCGAACGGCGCGTCCACGACCTCGAGCGGCGGCGCGTCCTCCAGCGACATGACGGCGCGCGGCCGGCGCTCGAGCGCGCGCAGCTCGTCGAGCACCCTGTTCTTCGTCACCTGGAAGAGCCACGTCGTGAAGCGGCAGCGCAGCGAGAAGCCGGGCAGCCCCTGGTAGACCCGGAGAAACACCTCCTGCGTCAGGTCCTCGGCGAGCGAGCGGTCGCCGACGAACCGCAAGACGTAGTTGAACACCGGCAGCTCGTAGGCTCGGACGATCAGCGCGAAGGCGCGTTCGTCGCCCCTCTGTGCCTTGCGCAGAACGCCGAGGTCAGGCTGCGGAAGCGACAAGCGGGCCGAGTATAGCTAGGTGGTGGACGGGATTGCCAACGCCGCCCCGGTCATCTCGGACGGTATGTCCAAGCCGAGCAGCGCCAGGATGGTCGGGGCGAGGTCCGACAGCTCGCCACCCTCCTCCAGGACGAAGCGGCGCGCAGTCAGGATCAGCGGCACGGAGTTCGTCGTGTGGGCGGTGTGGGGGCTCATGCCGTCATCCTCCAGCATCTTTTCGGCATTTCCGTGGTCGGCCGTGAGCAGGCACGCCCCGCCCAGGCGCGTCACGGCGTCCACGACGGCACCGAGGCACTCGTCCACGACCTCGATCGCCTCTGTCACGGCGGGGAGGGAGCCGGTGTGCCCCACCATGTCGGGATTGGCGAAGTTGACGACCGCGAAGCGGTAGCCGTCGCCGATCTCGGCGCAGAAGCGACGGGAGAGCTCGCGCGCCGACATCTCCGGCTTCAAGTCGTAGCTCGGCACGTCGCGCGGCGAGGGGACGAGGATGCGCTCCTCGCCGGGCCAGGCCTCCTCGACGCCGCCGTCGAAGAAGTACGTGACGTGCGCGTACTTCTCGGTCTCGGCGGCGTGGAGCTGGCGCGCACCTGCGGCGGAGAGCGTCTCGGCGAGCGTCTGCCGCACCTTCTGCTCCGCGAAGACCACCGGGCAGTCGAAATCGTCGCCGTAGCGGGTCATCGTCGTAAGGTCGTGGCCGGCCTCGAGTAGGCGCTCGGAGAGCTGCCGGGCCCGGTCGGGCCGGAAGTTGAAGAAGAGCGCGGCGGCCCGCCGCGCGAGGCGCGGCCGGCCGCTAAGGACCACGGGCTCGATGAACTCATCCGTGATGCCGAGGGCGTAACTGGCCCGCACGGCGCCGACGGGGTCGCCGGCACTGCTTCCCTCGCCTAAACAGATCGCGCCGAAGGCGCGATCTGTCCGCTCCCACCGCTGGTCGCGGTCCATTGCGTAGTAGCGCCCGCAGACCGTTGCGATTCGCTCCGCGGGGAGCTCGGCCAGGTCTCTCACCGCCGCGTGCGGCGAGACGTCGCGGCCGTCGGTGAACGCGTGCAGCCACGTCCGGTGCGCCATCCCCTCGCGCTCGGCGAGCTCGAGCAGCGCGCGCACGTGCTCGATGTGCGAGTGGACGCCGCCATAGGAGACGAGCCCGAGCAGGTGGACGTCGCCGCCGCGCTCTCGCGCTCGCTGGAACACGCCCAGGAGCGCCGGGCTCTCGAAGAAGGAGCCGTCGCGGATCGCGAGATTGACGCGCTGCAGGTCCTGGAAGAGCACGCGGCCGGAGCCGATCGTCAGGTGGCCGACCTCGGAGTTCCCCATCTGGCCCTCGGGCAGGCCGACGGCCTCGCCGGAGGCCTTCAGCGTCGCGTGCGGGAACTCGGCCCAGAGCCGGTCGAAAACGGGCGTCCGCGCGAGCGCGACGGCGTTCCCGGGCCCGGGCGGCGCGCAGCCCCAGCCGTCGAGGACGACGAGCGCTACGAGAGGGAGGCCGCTGCCCGGCAAATCGCCGCCAAGGAGTCGGGGTCGAGCGAGGCACCGCCGGCGAGCGCGCCGTCCACGTCGGGCTGGGCGAGCAGCTCGGCCGCGTTCTCGGGCTTCACCGAGCCCCCGTAGAGGACGCGCGTCTCGTGTAGCGACTTGATCAGCGCGTGGGCCTCCTGCGCCATGTCCGGCGTCGCCGTCTTGCCGGTGCCGATCGCCCACACCGGCTCGTAGGCGATCACGAGCCGCTCGTGGCGCGGCAGCACGGCGACCTGGCGGGCCAGCACCGTCTCGGTCTCCCCCGCCTCGCGCTCGGCCTCGAGCTCGCCGACGCAGGCGATCACGCCGAGCCCGGCCTCGAGCGCCGCCTCGCAGCGCAGGCGCACGGTCTCGTCCGTTTCGCCGAAGTACTGCCGGCGCTCGGAGTGGCCGACGATCGCTCCCGTGACACCCAGCTCGAGCAGCATCCCGGCCGAGATCTCGCCGGTGAAGGCGCCTTCGGCTGCCCAGTGGACGTTCTGCGCGTAGCCCGTGCGCCCGCTCTCGACCGCGGCCGCGAGCGAGACGTACGGCGGGCAGAGCACGACGTCCACGCCGGCCGGCGGGTCGAACGCGGCGAGGAAGGCCCGCGTCTCGGCGGGGCCCTTGAACAGCTTCCAGTTGCCGGCGATGAGCATCGCTCAGGCCTCCGGGATCGCCGCCACGCCGGGCAGCTCCTTGCCCTCGAGCAGCTCGAGCGAGGCGCCGCCGCCGGTCGAGACCCACGAGACCCGGTCGGCAAGCCCGAGCTCCTGCAGCGCGCGCACCGAGTCGCCACCGCCGACGACCGTGTAGCCGTCCACGTCCGCCACGGCCTGCGCCACCGCCTTCGTCCCCTCCGCGAAGGCGGGCCACTCGAAGACCCCCATCGGGCCGTTCCAGAAGATCGTCTTCGCGGCGCGGATCACGGCGCCGAAGCGCTCCCGGGCCTGCGGGCCGATGTCGAGCGCGAACCAGCCCTCAGGGACCGCCGCAGCTGGAACGACGGCGGACTCGGCATCGCGCTCGAACGCCGCAGCGGCCACAACATCGAGCGGGAGCTCGAGATTCACCCCCTCTAGCGGAGCTTGCGCAGCAAGCTCCGCCGCCATCTTCCCGCCGACGAGCACCGAGTCGGCCCGCCCGCCGAGGTGCCGGAGGACGGCGAGCTTGTCCTCCACCTTTGCCCCGCCGGCGACAAGCACGAACGGCCGCTCGACCTCGCCGAGCAGGCGGCCCAGCATCTTGAGCTCCTGCTCCAGGAGCAGGCCCGCGTACGCGGGCAGCAGCTCGGCGACGCCGACGGTCGAGGAGTGCGCGCGGTGAGCCGAGCCGAAGGCGTCGTCCACGTAGAGGTCCATCCCGGCCGCCAGCTCGCGCGCGAACCCGGGGTCGTTCTTCGTCTCGCCCGGGTTGAAGCGCGTGTTCTCGAGCACGCGCACGCGCATGTCGGGGAGCAGCTCGCGCAAACGCACCGCGACGGGCGCGATCGCGAACGCCGGGTCCGGCCCCTTCGGTCGGCCGAGGTGCGAGCACACCGCGATCTCGGCGGCGCCGCGCTCGAGCAGCAGCTCGAGGGTCGGCAGGGTCGCCCGGATGCGCGTGTCGTCGGCGACCCGGCCGTCCTGGAGCGGGACGTTCAGGTCGGCACGCACGAGCACGCGCTTCCCGGCGACCTCGGCGTCCCGGACGGAGCGCGGCCTGTGCACTAGAGCAGCCGTGCGATCAGGTCGACGAGCCGGCACGAGTAACCCCACTCGTTGTCGTACCAGCCGAACACCTTCGCCGTTCGCCCGTGCGCCATCGTCAACTGGGAGTCGAAGATGCACGAGTAGGCCGAGCCGTTGATGTCGGTCGAGACGATCGGGTCCTCGGTGTACTGGAGGATCCCGGCGAGCGGGCCCGCGGCCGCGGCCCGGTAGGCGGCGTTGATCTCCTCGACGCTCACCTCGCGGGCGAGCGCGACGACGAAGTCGGTGATCGAGCCGGTCGGAACCGGCGCGCGCACGGCGACGCCGTCCACCTTGCCCTTCAGGTCGGGCAGGACGAGGCCGATCGCCTTGGCCGCGCCGGTCGAGGTCGGGATCAGGTTGATCGCCGCGGCCCGCGCCCGCCGCAGGTCCGTGTGCGGCAGGTCGAGGATGCTCTGATCGTTCGTGTACGCGTGGATCGTCGTCATGAAGCCCGACTCGATCGTCGCCAGCTCGTGCAGCACCTTGGCGAGCGGAGCGATGCAGTTCGTCGTGCAGGACGCGTTCGAGACGATGTGGTGCGATGCCTTGTCGTAGGCGCCGTCGTTGACGCCGAGCACGATCGTGATGTCCGGCTCGCTCGCGGGCGCCGAGATGACGACCTTCTTCGCGCCCGCAGCGAGGTGCTTCTGCGCCCCCTCGCGCTTCGTGAAGAAGCCGGTCGACTCGAGCACGACGTCCACGCCGAGCTCGCCCCACGGCAGCGCAGCCGGGTCCCGCTCGGCCAGCACCTTCAGCTCCTCGCCACCGGCGCGGATGACGCCGTCGCCCAGCTCGACCCCGCCCGGGAACGGACCGAGAAGGGAGTCGTACTTGAGCAGATGGGCCATCGTCGCGGCGTCGCCAAGGTCGTTGATGGCCACGATCTGGATGTCCGCCTTGCGCTCCATCTGGGCGCGGAAGAAGTTCCGCCCGATGCGCCCGAAACCGTTGATGCCGACTCGAATCGCCATGCCGCTCCTGTCCTCGCCTCTGTTCCGTCCGCGAGTCTAGCCCGGGGAGATCGGGCAGGGACTCCGTACAGGGCCCCGAGCTTCGTGCGGAGATACCGCAGGCACCGCTCGGGGTCGAGCGGAGCTCACGCGCCGCACCCTCCCCGCTCGGCGGGGAATGGCGGGGCGGAGGGAGAGCTCCGAGGACGATCTCTCCCTCCGTGCCACCGAACTCGAAGCTCCGGCGACGGACGGGGTCTAGATCCCTCGCCGGACGAGCACGGACCCGCCGTGAGCGGGAGTATGCAACAAGACCAACCGGAATTCATCGGGTTTACAAGTGACACTGCGCCGGCACGATCAGCGCTCGGCAAGCCGTTTCAGCTTCTCGAGCCGCCGGTGCAGCGCCGCCTTCGACGCGGGCGGCGTGCAGCGCTCCCCCAGCTCCCGCAGCGAGCGCGCCGGGTAGCGCAGGCGGAGCTCCGCGGCCTCGCGCAGACGGTCCGGCAGGTCGGCGAGCAGGCCGTCGTCCCGCAGCCGGCGCACCGCCTCGAGCTGGGCCTGGGCCGCCCGGCCCGTGCGCACGAGATTTGCATGGTCGGCGTTTGCGAGCCGGTTCGCCTCGGCGCGCGTCGCCGTGACGACCGACCGCTCCTCGAGCGCGAGCACCAGGTCGACCGCGCCGGCCGCGGCGAGCAGCCCCTCGATCGCCTCGGCCCCCTTTGCGTACGCGATCGCGTGGCGGCCGCGATCGCGGACCGCGGGCCGCACGCCTTCCGCCACCGCGACCGACGCTGTGAACTCGGCGCCGGCGACGGAAGCGCTCCGCAGCTCGAGGTGCGGCGAGCGCGGTGCGGAGACCGAGCCGCCGCCGAGGAGCGCCCCGCGGAGGTACGCGCCGCGGCAGCAGGATCGTGCGACGACGCGCTTCGGCGGCCGCTCGAGCGGCGCCAGCCGGGCGTCGAGCACGCCCGCTTCGTGCAGCACCTGCAGGGCGCGCGCGTCGCCCGCGACGTGGAGCTGGTACCTGGTCAGCTGCGCGAACGCCCGCTGCCGGTAGGTGCGGATCTCGGAGTGGATGCCGAGCTCCCGCAGGAGCGAGAACGCCCGGCGCGCGACCGCGGAGCTGCCGATGTCGAGGTGGACCGCAAGCTCGCCGCGCCCGCGCAGGTGGAGGCTGCCGGCGGTGGGGAAGAGAGCCGACAGCTCGGCGAGCCGGTCGCAGTCTCGTGTCGGCGCGATCGCGGCGAGCTCGTTGCGGAGATCCTCAGAGAGCGACATGCTCGAGCCGCAGCAGGCGGCGCTTGAGCTGGACGCCGCTCGAGCCGTAGCCGCCGATCCCGCCCGCGGCGACGACACGGTGGCACGGCAGGAAGAGCGCGAAGCGGTTTGCCGCGCAGAAGGCGCCGGCCGCGCGCTGGGCGCCCGGCCGGCCGGCGAGGGCCGCCAGCTCGCCGTACGTGACGACCTCGCCCCACGGCACCGCGCGCAGCGCCTCGGCGAGCGAGCGCTGGAAGGGCGTGCACCAGTCGAGGTCGAGCGGGACGTCGGCGAACGTCACGCGGTCGCCCGAGAGGTAGGCGGCCACGCGCTCGACGATCCAGCGTGACGCTTCCGGCACGGTCCCCGTGAGGGCGTCTTGGGGGACGCGAGACGGCGACGGCAGGTCGTGCTCGACGACACGGCCTCCGGCCAGCCACAACTCGCCGCGGCCCCAGCCGGCGACCTCGTAGGCATGCCGCGTCGCGCGCATCGTTTCGAATCTACAATCCTCTCCCGTATGAGCGCGCACGGCCACTTCCGCCTTCCGCCGGCCGCCAACGAGCCCGTCAAGGCGTACGCGCCCGGCTCGCCCGAGCGCGCCGAGCTCCGGGCGCGCCTCGAGCAGATGGACGGCGAGCGCATCCGGGTGCCGCTCGTGATCGGCGGCAAGGACGTCTACACCGACGAGACGTTCGAGGCGGTCGTCCCGCACCGCCGCGGCCACGTCCTCGCAGACGTTTCGAAAGGCGGCGTCGAGCACGTCCAGCAGGCTATCGCCGCCGCCCGCGAGGCGCCCCGCGAGTGGGCGCAGCTCCCCTGGGAGGAGCGGGCCGCCGTCTTCCTGCGCGCCGCCGAGCTGCTCGCAGGCCCGTGGCGCGCGACGATCAACGCCTCGACGATGCTCAACCAGTCGAAGACCGTGCACCAGGCCGAGATCGACGCCGCCTGCGAGCTGATCGACTTCTGGCGCTTCAACCCGGGCTTCATGACCCGGATCTACGAGGAGCAGCCCATCTCCTCGCCCGGCGTGTGGAACCGGCTGGAGTACCGGCCGCTCGAAGGTTTCGTCTTCGCTGTCAGCCCGTTCAACTTCACCTCGATCGGCGGCAACCTCTCCTCCTCCCCCGCGCTGATGGGCAACACCGTCGTCTGGAAGCCGGCCTCGACATCCGCGCTCTCCGCGCACTACGTCATGAAGCTCATGCAGGCCGCCGGCCTCCCCGACGGTGTCATCAACGTCGTCTACGGCTCCGGCGCCTCGATCGGCAACCCCGCCCTGGCGAGCGCCGAGCTGGCGGGCATCCACTTCACGGGCTCGACCTCGGTGTTCCACGGCATGTGGAAGACGGTCGGCGCGAACATCGAGCGCTACCGCAACTACCCGCGCATCGTCGGCGAGACCGGTGGCAAGGACTTCATCGTCGCTCACCCGTCCGCCGACGCCGCGGCGGTGGCGACGGCGATCGTCCGCGGCGCGTTCGAGTACCAGGGCCAGAAGTGCTCGGCCTGCTCGCGCGTCTACGCGCCCTCGAACCTCTGGCCCGAGGTGCGCGAGCTGCTCGCCGCCCAGGTGAGCGAGATCCGGATGGGCGACGTCGCCGACTTCACGAACTTCATGGGCGCCGTGATCGACTCCTCGTC
>ORJL010683497.1_pt1 | contig 17747 bp, 10 predicted proteins | sample 1779941 | NCBI WGS metagenome assembly ORJL01 (sample SAMEA104232317, study PRJEB22302) | groundwater metagenome | biome: forest; feature: aquifer; material: groundwater | place: USA | collected 2011-08-07 | depth 5.8 m | reverse complement strand
TGAGGGGGAGCCGGTAACGCAAACTGATGCAAACGGGACGTTCAGCTTCGCTAATACCGATCTCAACTCCGGTTTTTCCCCCCAGACTTACCAACCGCTTGGACTCCTGGCGCGCTACGACACGAATGGCAACGGAATTCTGGATCCCGAAGAAGGCAGTTTGCGGGTGCTGGGCGGCACGATCTTTGACGAGGTCACCGGAAAAACCAGCGACGGCAGCCAAGGACTGGATAACCGACTGCTCGCCGGATATTCCCCCGCTCAGAATGCGGAGCGAATCTTTTTTGATGCAAACCGCAACGGTGTGTTCGACCCCGGTGAGGCATCGGTCGTGCCCGACGCCAATGGCTTTTACAGTTTTGTCGATTTGCAGGCCATCGCATTGAGCAACCTCGGCCGTCTCCAGCCGTTCGACAGGAATGGCAATGGCGCTCTGGACGACGACGAAGGTCAATTTGTGGTTTTCGGCGGAATCGACCGGAACACTGGCCTGCCAAACACGCGAACTCTGGTTTTTCCGGCAACCAGCTATGGGACAGGCGTTGAGTCAGTGGCGAACCCGCTGAGCTCCGTCCATGCAGAGTTAATGCGCGCAGGCGTCGCATACGATCGGGCTCACCAAATGACGCAAGCGGCGTTCGGACTCCCGATCAATATCCTGGTGGATCACTTCGATCCGCGCGCTCTGAGTCCGGAGGAGGCGCAGATTGCCCCGCTGGTGCTTGGGCCTTCGGAACAAGTCAATCTGCTGATGATCGTCGGCGCGGCTGCCTTGGGCTCGGATACTGCAGCGGCCCAGAACGCGCTGCTGGCCGAGCTCGCGAACACGATCCTGAAATTGCCCGTGCCGGAGCTGGTGCAGCGGCCTGATGGCACCGTGGTCTATCCCGCACAACTCGATCTCTCGAACCCGGACACAGTCGTGGCCATTGTGCGCGGGGCCGCGAGTCGGCTCGGACAAACTCTTCCGGACAACCAGGCCCAGGCCGTCGCTCTAATCATCGCCGGCTTGAATGGTCACATCGCGGACATGGTGCGCAATGGAATTTCGGGAGATCTGATCACAGCCTTTGGTGAAGTCAAAGGGCTGGCTCAGACGCGCGGGGTCGATACGGTAAAAGCGCTTCGCGCCGGCACGATTACGCCCCAGGAAGCCATCGCGCGCTTCACTCCGGAGGGAATCCAAGCCGCACTCGGTCAGTTCGAAATGCCGCCGTACATCCAGCGGATCGACGACGTGAGCGGCGATGATCAACCTCGGCGGATCCCATTGCACCTCGAGAATCCCAACGGTTCAGCCGATGCCATCGACGTCTCTGTGGCAGTGGATAACGCGCGGATGTTCCCAGCGGGCAGTTACGAAGTGACCGGCGCCGGTTCTGATCGCGTGCTCGTGTTGAAACCAACGACGGGTTTCAGCGGTGATGCCATGGTGACCGTGACCGCGAGCGTCATGAGCGCCGCCGGTCAAAGGCTCACCTCGAACGAGACATTTTCGGTAAACGTTGCGGTGGCGAACCGCAGCCCTGCAATCGAGCCGATTGCTGATCAGACCGTCGCGGCAAACACCGTCGTTGGGCCCCTGCCGCTCCACCTGTCTGATCCGGATGGATCGGCCGGCGACTTGAAAGTGACCGTGACAGCAGATGATTCAACGTTGTTCCCTGCCGCCGGAATCCGCGTCCAGGGAACGGGCGCCGAACGAACCCTGACCCTCCAGCCGGCGGCAAACCTGGGCGGATCCACCGCCGTGACGGTGGAAGTCAGCGATGGCGTGAGCACAAGCGTAGCGAGATTCATCGTCCAAGTGCTCGAGTATGACCAGGCGCCTTCGATCGTCCTGACGCCGGATCCGGCTGTGTTGGATCTGGCCAGCGGCACGCCGCCTGTTCTGCGGATCGCACCAGGTTCGTACCAGCATGTGTTCGACCTGGTCCTGAGCGACCGGGAATTGCCCCCTGAGTCACTCGTGCTGAGCTTTAAATCGGATAACCCAGGATTGATTGATCAGGCAAGTTTCATCGTGACGGGCGTGGGCTCTCAGCGCTCGGTGAGCCTGCAACCGGTGGCGAACCAGACCGGCGCCGCGAACGTGACGGTGACGGTCGCTGATGCGTCGCATACAGTGACCAGCCAATTGCAGGTGGTCGTGGCAGCGACGGGGCTTCGCATCGTGGAATGGACCTCGGCGGCGGACCACGGCGCGGCGGGCGAACAGACGCTGGCCATGCCGGCGACAGGCGAGCTTAGTGAATCGCGGATCACCGGAGTGCAGAGGATGCTTTTAACGTTCAGTGAACCCATCGATCCGGCGAGTTTCCGCCCCGATGCAGTTGTCGTGTTTGGAGTCAAGGATGCGAGCGGCACACCGGTTGACCTGTCGAACGTGAGCTGGACCACATCCTTGCGGAAAGGGAACACGGTAGGGGTGATTGAGTTCAGCCAGAAGCTGCCTGATCAGGCGTTGTATTACGTGACGGTGGACCATGTTCGAACACCCGATGGGACGGCCTTGGCCGGCGATCGCGATCGAGTGATCCTGGCGTTGCTCGGAGATGTCAATGGCGATCACCGATTGACGACCGCCGATGCTGACGCTGTGCGGTCCGTGCGCAGCGTTCGGCCGGTGGGCGCCGAAGCGGCTATCCGCGCCGATCTTAATGTGGATGGCCGCGTGACCAATCTGGATTTGGGCGGGTTAACTCGATTGCCCGAAGTCGATCTGTCGTTGCTTCCGAATCCGTTTTCGCTGCCTCTGATTGTTGCGCCGGCGCGGCCGCTCGCAGCCTCAGCCAGCCATTTCGGCGGCGCAATTTACGACATGCCCTACACAATCTGGGGGCCTATCCACAATCCAGAACACCAGGATGACGCTTCGCTCGAAGCCGCCCGCCGGGTGTGGGACGCGGTTCCCATCTCTGATCTGCAACTCTGAAATGTCCGTGATTGCCCTCATTCATTCGGGTTTGAGATTCCGCCGGCTGGCACTGGCGACGCTTCTTGGCGTTTGGCTGTCGGCGTTGGCGCATGCCGGGTACACGGTGGCATTGCTGAGTGACGGATTGGCTGCCCGCACCGCGCGCGTGGGCGAGGAGTTCAACCTGGATGTGCAGTTGACATCCGATGCGCTCGATCAACATTGGGCGACGGATCTTCGCGTCGAGTTCTCCTCCTCAGGGCTGCAGTTGATTGGCTACGAGTGGTCCTCGCCATTCATCACCGGCGGCTTGGACGACGCGTCGGTTCCCGCGGTGGCGGCGGTCCCATCGATCATCCGCGCCGGCTTGGTCCCGGATGGGCCTGGCGTCAGCAATCGAGTGGACTTGTTTCTTTCGAATTTCACGACGAATACGGTCGGTTACCGGGATGGCCGGGTCGTGCGGCTGCGCCTCGCTGTTCCGGCCGATTATGTCGGCGTGGACAAGATTCGCGCCCAAATTGTGGCCGCCATGTTCGGGGATGGTTTTTCAGTGATTCCGACGAGAGTGGCGGAACCATTCTCGCTCCAAATCGAGCCGGCCACCGGCCAAACGCAGCCATCTCTTTCGGTGAGCGCCGCGGGCGGGCTGGCATCGCTCTCCTGGCCGGCAATCATTCAGGGAGCGACCCTACAAACGACCGCGGACCTGGCCGGGGAATGGGTCGATGTTCTCGAAACGCCGCAGGTTATCGAGGGGCGGAATCGCGTGAACCTCTCCCTCGGGGTTGGGGCTGCGCCAAGGTTCTTCCGGCTCAGGTTTCCGTAACGGCCCGTCTTGGAGAGCCGTGCCTGTCGCGGCCCACGAAGCGATGGAGGAAAGGGGTTTGCACATTGCTTGGCGATGCCGCGCATCCCACAATTCCGAATAGTGCATAGCATTGGGGTCAGCGCAACATGCAACGTTCCGCACACGCGTCGCGCTCCATGGTTTGAGCTTGCGAGCAGGAGCAAGAGCAAGATCATGATCAAGAGCAAGAGAGCTGTTCCTCTCACCGGTTCACGCAAAGGTTACTAACATGCAAGTCAGCGAGCCTATCCAATGCCCGTTCTGCGGGCAGGCTTTCGAGTTGCTGATCGATACGAGCGTGCGGTCGCAGCGGTTTGTGACCGATTGCGAGATTTGTTGCCGGCCATTCGAGATCAGGGTCGAGTGCGAGCCTGGCGAGATTTTGTCACTCGAACTGCTGAGCGGCGGGATGTGAACCAGCTCTGTACTCTTTCGTGTCGAACTTAAATCCGCCCTTCCTCAGGCACCTTTTGAGACAATGGATGCGATCCGGATCCTGGGAATCTGATGGGGCGAGGTGTGATTTTGCGCTTACCTGACTTCCAGAAAATGCTTTGCGATTACATTAAGGAGGGACGACCATGGACAGCAAAATGAAATCTTTGTCGAGGCTTCTGATTGTGGCATCGTGCCTCTGGCTACATACTCCGACTTGCAATCGGGGGACCCCTCCCGAGCCTATGTCAATTGTTGAAGCCTCCGCACTAGCCGATGTGATAGTCGAAGGGCGCATTGTAAAGTATGAAAAGACGTATATAAGGAAATCGGCATTCTTCATAACGGTCTTTATTGAACCCTTGATGACATATAAAGGACATCCGGAGGCAAGTGACATCTCCATTCCGGGCGCTGAACCGGACAAGGAGCATCGTGTGTCCACCATCCAAGTATCGTTCTATGCTGGCGTAAATTTCGGTGAATTCTGGGACAACTATGCAACAGATGATGATGAAGTCGAGTTATCGGAACACAGGATATATTTTCTGAAACGGTTCCCCCACAAACAACCACCGAGTTTGGCGCCCTTGATGAAAATCCTCCCAGAAAAGGCGCCTGAGTTAAAAAAGATTTTACACCGTGGATCACGGTAAATGTTGTGTGCGAATGGAGAGACTCACAACCTACGGAGAAATGACGCCTCGAATTTCCGGACGCCAAAAGTTGTCCGTCGATCCTATTGTTGCATAAAAGTTGCATGACCCCTCACCTTTCATTCCTCTCCCCGTGCTGTGAATCGCAGAATTTGCACCAGCACGGGGAGAGGATACAAGAGAGGGGCAATGCTCGTTCAAAAGGAAGCATGCACCGGTACGGGAAAGCTGCCTTTTCTGTAATCAGCATGCGCCTCTCCCATGCCTCCGAGCTGATTTTTATGCAACATTGGGGTCGATGTTCGAGCCAACGTGAATTGTCACAAATCACGTCTCGTTGGTCATCTATCGCGTGTTCGAGGGGCGACACTCGTTGAGCGGTAACCGACTCAAACCGAAATCGCACATGGCAAGGTTGGGAGTAATATGAATACCCTGAAAAGCGCGGCGGTCATATGTGCCGTTTGCTTGTTGGAAGCTAATTGCCGTTTACCAGCCTTGAATTCCACAGCGCCTGAGAAGAGAAAGCAGGTGGCATATGCACACCTAAAACACTCTGCATTCGACTTCCTGGGAATGCCGTGGAAGGAATTGACCCTGTCAGAGGCACATGAATTCTACTTCGTCGACGCGAATGTGCTAACTAACGGGCAGTGTCTTTCTGGCGCCAGATTGTTTTCCTGGCAGTACTTTGTTTTGCGAAAAGGAAGCGCAGTCGCAGAAATACATTTGAATGCCGATGAGAGAACTGGCCCCTTGCTAAATGTTTTGGGTATGTCGGCAGGACCCCTTGTGGTTGCCATGTATGAGGCCTCGAAAGTCGTCGAAGCTCATCCGCCGGTCAAGAAGATGAACTATGAACTACGACTTTTAAATGCACCGAGTCTACATTTTGCCGCTGTGTGGGTGCATTGGAACTCAGACGACATTCTCATTCCTGTGGATGCTGTGGGTCTCCTGCCTAAAGGTTTGCCGCCCAACCGAACTTATTCCGAAGCCGACGTAATTAAAGTCCTAAAGCCGATCGCGGAGCAAACTATCAAGGCCTTCCGGGAAGCGCCGCCGAACGCGGTCCAGTGACTATGCGGATAGAATTGCGAGTTGCCGGCATGAAAGCGGCCTTTGATAATGTGTCATGGATGAATGAAGGCGTGAGGATCTTTGATCTCGGGAAGATCAGCCAGCGGCGCAGCCAGTCTGGAACATGCCCTCTTAATTTTGCGGAGGCAACGAGTTCAGCAATTCCGCGGCGGGCGAAAAATTCCGATCCAATTCGAGCGCGCGAGCAGCGGCGCGTTTTGCTTCTTCCAATCGACCCAAGCGCAGCAAAATGGTGGCGCGCGCGTAAGGAATCCGCGCGGATCCCAGGTCGATTTGCTCGGCGCGCGCGAGGGCTTGCAAGGCATCTTGATCTTGTCCGGCGGCAGATTTCGCGAGGCCAAGATTGTACCACGCGCGACTATGTTGCGGGTCGAGGGCGACTGCTTTTTCGAGAGCTTCGATCGTTTCGAGCGGCTTGCCGATTTCGTTCCAAGCGAGCGCAAGTTTGAAGCGGAGCTCAGCGTCCTTCGGAGCGAGCCGGCAAACTTTCTCCATTTCAGTTAATGCTTCGTTCGATTTGCCCTGGGCACTGAACACCGTCGCCAGGCTTTCATGGAACGGCGGCGAGTTCGCGTCCCAGGAAATCGCACGTTCGAAATGAACTTGCGCTTGGGCAAGATCGCCTCGGTCAAAATAATAAATTCCAATCTGCCATTGGCCGATCGGTTGATCCGAGTTGAAGTCCAAGAAGTCCCGCAGCTCAATCGCCGCGGGGGAACCGGGCGCAAGCCTGGCCCGAAGCGACCATGCCGCCGCTATGCGGACGGCGCGCCGCGAATCGCGCGAGAGCTGTTCCAAAGCCGCGTCCACTTTTTCGCCGGATTTGTCTTCTCTCCAGGCTTCCAGAACCGTTGCGGTGGCCGCGCGCACAACCGGATCGAGATCGTTCACTCGGTCCAGAATCACATCGAGCGCGTCGGACTGGCCGGCAAAGTTCCGCAACAGACGAATTGCCGCCGCACGCCAGAGCCCGATCTTTTCTTCACGCGCGATTTTCAAAAGCGCCTCCTTAGCTTCCGGCCGTCCCGCGCGACCGGCGGCGAGCGCATGAGCGCGCAACCGGGTTGGGCGGGCCATCCGCGGTCCGTGCCAGCGTTCGACAGCAGTGAGCGCCCAAGCGACGGTTTGATCGCGATGGCAGCGGTTGCAGGCATTTGGAATCGCATCCTGCTGGGTCAGCCAAGGGTCCGGAATGGTGAACCCGTGATCGTGCCGAGCGTGGCGCTGCATGTAAGATGTTTGCGGCATGTGACAGTTCACGCAGAGTCCGCCGGGTTGATCGAGCGCATGGTGGCTGTGCGCAGCGGGATCAATCCGAGGCGCGGCCGGTAGCTGGCCGCCATGGCAGCGCAAACAAAGAGCATTTCCGGGCGCGCGGGTCTTGCCGGAATGCGGTTCATGGCAATCTATGCAGCGAACGCCCGCGGCGTGCATGCGGCTGCCGAGAAAGGCGGTGAATTCGTAATCTTCATCCCGCACCTGGCCGTCGGGATAAAACAAATCGGTTTCGTCAGGAATGCTCAACGTGTAATGGTCGGAAAACGACTCGCCCGGGCGGAACTTGCCGGTGATCTCGGAGCGCCGGGCGTGGCACGACCCGCAGGTCCAGAGAATCTGATCCTTGTCGAAACGCGGCGCCGAAGCCGAGTGGTTCGACGATTTGTCTCGCGGACCGTGAGCCGCCCGCGTCGACTCGGACTTCACGTGCTGTGCCATGGGGCCATGGCACGCTTCACAGCCCACGCCATGTTCGATTTGAGTCGTGGAGTAAGCGTCGGTGGCTGCGGAATAGCTTTTTCGGAGGGCAGTGTTGTGGCAAGCGGCGCACATGCTGTTCCAGTTCATCCCGCGGCCGGACCAATGGCCCCATTCGCCCGGCTGACGGTTTTCGTCGCCGAAAACATCGAACCAATCATTGTGCTTTGGATCGACCGCTAATTCCGTGGCTTGCCAGCGGCCATTGGTGCTTTGAACGAGAAACTGGCGGAGCGGGTCGACGCCGATCACGCGGGCCAATGAAAAGTTTTGGCGCGGCCGACCGGGAATGGTTTCGATCAGCTCAAGGCCGCTTTGTCCAAGATGCGGTTGGATAAAATGATTTGTTCCGGGAATGGAAGGGCTGTCGAAAAACTTTCGATCCTCCGTGAGGCTGACGTCGCGTTCGGCGAGCGCGTGATGCGAGGAGGTCCAAGCTTGAAAGGCAGCTGCGTGGCATCCGCGACAGCTCGCTGAGCCGGCGTAGAGATCAGAATCCTTTCGAGCGGCGGGGTTGGAATGAGTGCGTTCGCGCGAAAACCAAAAAGCGATTAGGCCAAAAGCCGCAAGGGCCGTGATGAACAGCAGCGATCGAATCAAGCGGAGTTTTGGGGGAGTCATTGTTCTTGGGTGAACGACGCGGACAAGGCTGTCCGCGCTCCCGTCGATGGTTGGGTGGGATGTGGGTTGGTGAATGAGGCGGACAAGGCTGTCCGCGCTCCGATTCGGGATCCTGTGTGTTTCTTACCGTGGGGCATTGCGCTCGTTGTGGGGCATCGGTTGGATTGCGGGCAAGAGGTGGCCATTAGCTTTTACCCGATAGCGTTGCCCGCGCCAGGTTACGGTTCGGCCGGCAAAGGCGAGGGCCCAGAGAATCGCCTGCAGAATGTCTTTTAACCAGACGAAGGGAGTGTCGCTCCAGGCGAGGCTGCGTTGGCAGAGGCGGCATTGTTGATCGAGGGCGGTCAGTGCCCGCACGACCAAGAGCGCAGAGCTGCCCGCGAGGACGGATTGGGTTGGATGCGTGACGAACCAAAGCAGCGGCCAGAGCGTGGCATTGCTCAAGATGCTGAAGAAATATGGAATCGGCTGGCAAACGCGAATTGTTCGGGCCCATCGGAGTTGATGCGCCCAAACGCCGCTCCAGCCTAACGGAGCCGTGCGGCATTGGACAACGATCGACCCCAGGGCGATTGCTTTTCCCTGAGCAAAGATTTTTTTTCCGAGTTGAAAGTCGTCCGCCAAAAAATCCGCCAGGGCGGCAAACCCGCCGATCTGTTCGAGGTCAGTTCGGCGAAACGACATGACGGCGCCCAGCGCGAAATCAATCGGCCGAATCGAGCGCGATTGAAGGACCTGACTCCAGAAGTCGGCGTTGACCGCAATGGCTTCCCAACGCGCAGCCAGGGATCCGCGCGCGGTCAATTGGTAAAAGGAATTCACCAATCCGATCGTCTGGTCGCGGAGCAGGTCGATCGTTTGGGCGAGATAATCGGACGGCGCCCAAACATCTGCGTCACTCACCACAACGATGTCGCCCGTTATGTGCGGTTGTAACTGGGCCAGCGTGGAAATTTTTCCGTTAGCGCCGATCCGATTCGGGCAGACGCGCAGTTCAGCTGGGATATTGGGATGTTGAGAGATGAGCCGGCGGACGAGCGGGCAGACGGGATCGTTCGGGTCGGCGACGCCGAACAAGAGTTGGATTGGGCCGGTCTGTTCCTGGCGAAACCAGCTGGTCAAGCACGATTCGGTTTCAGCATCGAAGCCTTTGAGGGGCTTGAGGAGGGTGATGGGGGACGGGGAGTTCGGAACGGGCGCGCGCTGGTGAAGCGGAAAGGACCGGGAAGCGATCCACTGCCAGAGCACGAGAAGCGCACTCAAGGCGGTCAGCCAGCTTAAGATCGATGTCAGCAGCACGCAGCTTTGTTTATCAGCCGGGTGGCAGGTCTCCCAAGAGAAAGTTGCCGAAAATTTTGGCAAAATCGCGGACTTAAATTAGATTTTTCAGGCCAAGTGGAACCGATGCGGGATTCCTGATTTCCAAGGACAGGTGATGGGTTTTGGTTCATGGAGAGCCTCCTTTTCTTTGTGAAACGTATTGGGACCATGAACCGGGACGGAGCGCGGCTGTGCGCGACAGGCTTTACAGCGATCCACAAACACCGCCTGGAGCACCAGCCGCAGCTTGTCGATTCCAGGACTCAGGTCACTATTCTGTGGGCCGCTTCGATTCGGGCCTTTGAAAACCATTGAGCTGCGAACGTCACACTGTGCTGCGCCTGGTCCGATGAACACAGGCGCGCTCCGGTTACCCTGAAAATGAATAGATCAATATGAGTCCAACAACGCAGCTGAACAAGATCCCGGAAGGGAGGCGGCGAGTCGCGATCGAGCGAGTTTCCCCGGAGGTCAACGGCGGGCTCTATCCAATCAAGCGGACCGTCGAGGAGGAGGTGACGGTTGAGGCGGACATTTTTGCGGATGGCCACGATCAAGTGTCGGCCTTGCTGAAGTTTCGCACAGGCGACGCGACGTGCTGGCGGGAAATTCCGATGCGCCTGATCGAAAACGATCGGTGGCGCGGGTCGTTTGTCGTCACGGAACTGGGCAAATATGCATTCACGGTGGAAGCATGGATCGACCATTTCAAATCGTGGCGGCGCGATTTGGAAAAGAAACTCAAAGCGGGGCAGGAGGTGGAGGTCGAACTGTTAACCGGCGCGAAGCTGTTCGCCGAAGCGGCTGGGCGCGCGGAAGGAGCGGCGGCGATTCATTTGGAAGAGGCCTCGCGGCGTTTGGCAGAAAGCGTCGCGGCGAAACGGGCCGAGAGGATTGAGGTTGGCTTGGACGAAGACCTGGCGCTGCTGATGAACCGCTATCCTGATCGCCGGTTTTCCACGGTTTACCCGAAAGAATTACAAGTGTGGGTTGACCCAACGCTGGCGCGGTTCGGCGCCTGGTACGAATTATTTCCGAGATCATGCGCGGCTGAACCGGGCCGCCATGGAACCTTGGCCGACTGTGCCAGGCAGCTCCCGCGGATCGCGCAGATGGGTTTTGATGTGGTTTATTTCGCGCCAATCCACCCCATCGGACGAACCTTTCGCAAGGGGAAAAACAACCTGGCAGAGGCGGGCCCGGACGATCCTGGAAGCCCATGGGGAATTGGGGGAGAAGAGGGCGGCCACAAAGCGATTCATCCGCAGCTCGGGACGTTGGATGATTTTCGACAATTGGTCCGGCGTGCGGCTGAGCTGAAGCTTCAGATCGCGCTCGATATCGCGTTCCAATGCTCGCCGGATCATCCGTATGTCCGGGAGCATCCGGAATGGTTTGTGCGGAGGCCAGACGGTTCGATTCAATACGCGGAGAATCCGCCCAAGAAATACCAGGACATTTATCCGCTGAACTTCGAGAGCGAAGGATGGCGGGAGCTGTGGATCGAATTGAGGAGCATCTTCGTGTTTTGGATCGAGCAAGGCGTGAAGATTTTCCGGGTCGATAATCCGCACACGAAAGCGCTGCCATTTTGGGAATGGGTGATTGGCGAACTCAAAGCGGCGTATCCGGAGCTGATTTTTCTTTCGGAAGCGTTCACCCGCCCGAAGCTGATGTACGCTTTGGCCAAGCTCGGCTTCACCCAGTCGTATAATTATTTTCCGTGGCGGAACACAAAGCCGGAGCTCACCCAATTCATGACTGAGTTGACCCGCACGGAAGTTCGCGAATTCTACCGGCCGAATCTCTGGCCGAACACGCCCGACATTCTGACGCAATATCTGCAGATGGGAGGCAAGCCCGCCTTCATGGTCCGGCTGATTTTGGCCGCCACGCTCGGGGCGAGCTATGGCATTTACGGTCCGCCTTTCGAGCTTTGCCTGAAGGAACCGCGCGAGTGGGGCAGTGAAGAGTATCTCGATTCGGAGAAGTACGAAATCAAGCATTGGGACCTGGACGCGCCGGGGAACTTGAGCGAGTTGATAAAGAAGGTGAATCGGATTCGGCGCGAAAATCCGGCGTTGCAGCGGAACGACACGCTTCGATTTCACCCTATGGACAATGACCAGATCATCGCTTACAGCAAAACGCTGCCGGGGGCGGAGGAGGCGATCTTGGTGATGGTGAATCTCGATCCTCATCACGCGCAAAGCGGCTGGACGCACCTGATCATGGAGGAGTTGGGCCTCACGGCCCATGACAGCTTTCAAATGCACGAATTGCTGACCGGGGCGCGCTATCTGTGGGCCGGGCCGCGCAATTTTATCGAGCTGAACCCGGAGTTTGTTCCCGCGCACATTTTTCGGGTGCGCCGCCGCGTCCGGTCAGAGCGCGATTTTGATTATTACCTGTGACACGCCAAATTGGCGGTGAACGAAGTTGAACGGAGGTTATATGGGGCGAAGGAACCGGATGCCGAGCGCGATCGAGTACGATCCTGGATGGTACAAACGCGCGGTTATTTATCAATTGCACGTGCGGTCATTCGTGGACAGTGACGCCAATGGCATCGGCGATTTCACCGGGCTGACGCAAAAGCTCGACTATTTGCAGGACCTCGGTGTGACCGCGGTTTGGCTCCTGCCGTTTTATCCATCTCCGCTGCGGGACGACGGGTATGACATCGCTGATTATTACTCGATCAATCCCACCTACGGGTCGTTGGCGGATTTCAAAAACTTTTTGGCGGAAGCGCACCGGCGCGGCTTGCGCGTGATCACCGAACTGGTGATCAATCACACTTCCGATCAACATCCGTGGTTCCAGCGGTCGCGCCGCGCGAAAGCAGGATCGGCCTGGAGGAATTTTTATGTCTGGAGCGATACGCCGGAAAAATACAAGGACGCCCGGATCATCTTCAAAGATTTTGAAACGTCGAATTGGTCGTGGGACCCGGTGGCGCGCGCCTATTTCTGGCACCGGTTTTATTCGCACCAGCCCGATCTGAACTTTGAAAACCCGCAGGTTCACGAGGAGATTTTCAAGATGCTGGATTTCTGGCTCGGCCTGGGCGTGGACGGATTGCGCTTGGACGCGATTCCGTATCTCTACGAGCAGGAGGGGACATCATGTGAAAACCTTCCGCAGACACACGAGTTCCTGAAGAAACTGCGGAAGCGCGTGGACGACCACTACGGCGATCGGATGCTCCTGGCCGAGGCGAATCAATGGCCCGAGGACGCGGTGGCTTACTTTGGCACAGGCAAAGGCGACGAGTGCCACATGTCATTTCATTTTCCGCTCATGCCGCGGTTGTTTATGGCGGTTCGGCTGGAAGATCGCGTTCCGATTGTCGACATCCTCGAACAAACGCCGCCTGTTCCTGAAACGAGCCAATGGGCCGTGTTTCTGCGCAACCACGACGAATTGACGCTCGAAATGGTCACGGACGAAGAGCGCGATTACATGTATCGGGTTTACGCGCACGATCTCTCCGCCAGAATCAATTTGGGCATCCGGCGGCGATTAGGCCCGTTGCTCGGGCACGACCGAAAAAAGATCGAACTGTTGCACGGGCTTCTCTTTTCGTTGCCGGGCACGCCGGTGATTTATTACGGCGACGAAATCGGAATGGGGGACAACATTTTTTTGGGCGATCGCAATGGCGTCCGCACGCCGATGCAATGGAGTTCAGACCGGAACGCCGGTTTTTCCCGGGCCAATCCGCAGCGGCTGTACCTGCCGATCATTGTCGACCCGGAATATCATTACGAGGCGGTCAACGTCGAGGCGCAGCAGCAGAACCCGCATTCGCTTCTCTGGTGGATGAAAAGGATGTTGGCGTTGCGCAAACAGTCGCAGGCTTTCGGGATGGGCACGATGGAATTTCTCCAGCCGGAAAACCGAAAAATCCTGGCGTACCTCCGCCGATATCAGGATGAGTTGGTGCTGATTGTCGCGAACCTCTCGCGCTTCGTGCAACCAGTCGAGCTGGATCTTTCCGCGTTTCAGGGACGTGTTCCGGTTGAAATTCTCGGGCGCACCGAATTTCCGCCGATTGGCAGCGGCGCCTACTTCATGACGCTGAGCCCGCATGCCTTTTTTTGGTTTGCGCTCGAGAACCGCGCCGCCGCCACGCAGCAAATCGCGACGCCTGAACTTCGCCTGAGCGTTGCGGAGGAGTGGACGGAAATTTTAGAAGGCAAACCTCGCCGCGAGTTGGAACGCGCCCTGCCGGATTATCTGCGGCCGCGGCGCTGGTTTGGGTCGAAGGCAAAAACGATCAAAACGGCGTTGATTGCCGACGTCTTGCCAATTTCGACGGAATTGACGGATGGAGTTTTGGGCATGGTCGAAGTGGATTACGTCCAGGACGAACCCGAGCAGTATTTGCTGCCGCTGGCCTTTGCCACGGGCGCGGAAGCGGACCGGTTGCGCGCTGAATCTCCCCAACTGATTATTGGCGCGGTGGAGTTGAAGAACCGGAATGTGACGGGCGTTCTGTTCGATGCGGCGGGCTCGAAAGCTTTCGGACGCGTGTTATTGGAGGGAATCGCGCGGCGGCGCACTTTCCGCGGGCAGCACGGGCAGCTGGTCTTCCAGCACACCGCGGCTTTTCGGGATATTCGGGGCGAGACGTCCACCAGTTCGATCGAGCCAGCGCCATTACGCGTCGAGCAAAGCAACAGCGCGATTTCGTTTGGAGATAAATTCATTCTCAAGCTGTTTCGGAAGCTCGAGGCCGGAACCAACCCAGACTTGGAAATTGGAAGGCGCCTGACCGCGCGGGAATTTCCCCACGTGCCGTTATTGGGCGGGGCGATCGAGTACCGGCGTGGGGATGGCGAGACGATCAGCCTGGCGGTGTTGCACCAGCTGATTCCAAATGTCAAAGACGCGTGGACATTCACGATCGAAGCGTTGATGCGCTTTTACGAGCGGGTCCACACGTTGCCAGCCGAGCAGCACAAGCTGCCGCGCACGCCTGGGCGCCTCGCCGAACTCGTGGACTTGCCGATCTCGCTCGAAATCTCAACGCTGATCGGGAGCTATTTGGATTCCTCCCTGCGGCTCGGCGAACGGACCGCTGGATTGCACCTGGCTTTGGCCGCGGAGGTGGACGACAAGAGCTTCGCTCCGGAGCCGTTTAATCCGCACTTTCAACGCTCGCTTTATCAGTCGATGCGGAATCTGGCGGTGCAGAATTTTGGGTTGTTGCGGAAGCGCCTGAAAACAATTCCGGAAGAAGTGCGGCCGATTGCCGAGCGCGTGGCGCAGCTCGAGCCGGAGGTGCTCCGCCGGTTTCGATCGGTTTACGAGCATCGGATTCATTCGATGCGGATCCGGACGCACGGCGATTTTCATCTGGGGCAAGTTCTGTCGACCGGCAAAGATTTTTTCATCATCGATTTCGAAGGCGAACCGGCGCGAGCGCTCAGCCAGCGGCGGATCAAGCGGTCGCCGCTCAGCGATGTGGCCGGGATGCTGCGGTCGTTTCATTACGCCTCCTACGCGGCTTTGCACAAACAGCGTGAGATCGGCAACCTCACCCCCGAAAAAGTCTCCGCCATGCAGCCGTGGGCGGAGTTTTGGTATTTCTGGGTTGGCGTGAGTTTTCTGAAATCGTATCTGCCGCCGCTGGTCCAAAATGGCTTGCTGCCCGAAAACCGCGAGGAAGTCGTGATTTTGCTCGAGGCGTATCTGCTCGAAAAAGCGATTTACGAGCTCGGGTATGAATTAAACAACCGGCCGGATTGGGTCCGCATTCCCCTGCACGGCATCATCCGCTTGATGGGGGGTGTGCCTTGAGAAACAGCGAAGCGCTCTTCTTGCGCCAGCTCGCTTGCGAGTGCGGCGTCGAGGCCTCTTACGCCGATGTCAGCGGCAAACGCCGAGTGGCGACGCCCGAGACGCTGAAGAAAGTGCTGTCGGCCTTGGGCGCGGCGGTGAAGAACGCCGAGCAAACACGCGATTCCTTGCGGCGTGAACGCGAGCGGACTTTCCGCGAGAGAGTTGAACCGGTGATCGTCGCGTGGCAAAGCGAGCGAAACGGAGTCCTAGTCAGCTGGCCGGAAAGCGAGTCGGGCAGCGCGGTCGAGTGCCGGCTCCGCGCGGAAAACGGCGGCGGCAAACGTTGGGCGGCCCGGCCTCGTGATTGGACGTTCGTCCGGAAACAGAAAATCGAGGGGGTGAACTACGTCACGAGTCGAATGCCCCTGAGCGACCGGATGCCAGCGGGATATTACGATTTGGAAATTGAAACTGGCAGCGCGCGGTTCCGATCGCTTGTGCTGGCCGCGCCGCGCCGCGCGTTTCGGGAGGAGCCAGGGCGAAAGCGGTGGGGTTTATTCATTCCGACGTATGCGCTCCATTCCGAGCGCGGTTGGGGGGCTGGCGACCTGAGCGACTTGGAAAGAGTTTCGGCGTGGGGAGGCAAACACGGCGCCACCGTCGTGGCCACTCTCCCGTTGTTGGCCGCGTTTCTCGATTGGCCGTTCGAGCCAAGCCCGTACGCTCCGGCCAGCCGGCTTTTCTGGAATGAATTTTACCTGGACATTGAATGGGCTTGTCGAAGCTGCGGCCAGCAGCGGCTCTATAAAAAATTACGCGCAGCTGCCCAAGCCAAGACACAGCAACTCGAACGCGCTTCGCTGGTGAGATATCGCGAAGTCATGAATTTGAAACGCGCGGCGCTGGATCAGCTGGCCAGCGCCTTTTTTTCGTCCGGTTCATCCGCCACGAAGCCGTTTTGCGCGTTTGTGCAAAAGAGCCCAAGGGTCGAGGATTATGCCCGCTTTCGGGCTGCCATGGAGCGCCGCAAAAAGAGCTGGCGGGAATGGCCGGCGCGGATGCGCGAGGGCTCACTGCAACCTGGCGATTACGATGAACGGGCGCGCCGGCGCCACTTGCTCGCGCAATGGTTGATGGAAGAACAGCTCACGAGGATATCCTCTGATGCGCGAAAAGCCGGCCGGCTGTTTTATTTGGACCTGCCCCTGGGCGTGCATCCGGAGGGGTACGACGCCTGGCGCGGCCAAGAAGTTTTCGCCCATGGAGCCAACACCGGCGCGCCGCCTGACGCTGTCTTCACCAAAGGCCAGGATTGGGGATTCGCTCCGTTGCATCCGCGCGGCATTCGCGAGCAGGGATACCGATATGTTCGGGAATATTTGGAGACACACATGCGCCACGCCGGGCTGCTGCGCCTCGATCATGTGATGGGTTTGCACCGGCTCTATTGGGTCCCGCATGGCGCTTCTGCCAGCGAGGGCGCATACGTTCGTTACCGCCCGGACGAATGGCACGCGATCCTCAACATCGAATCGCATCGGCGCCGAACAGCGTTGGCCGGTGAAAACCTGGGAACGGTTCCACCCGAGGTCAACGCTGGATTGTCTGCGCATGGAATTCGCGAACTTTATGTTGTCGCGTACGAAGCCCAGCCGGAAGCCTCGCCGCCGTTGCGAAAGATTCCTTCGCTTTCGGTCGCCAGTTTGAACACGCATGACATGCCGGCGTTCCGCGCGTTTTGGGAAGGCCGAGACCTGGATGATCGGTTTGACCTCGGCCTGCTCAAGCCAAAGGAACTCAAGGCCGAAACGGCTCGGCGCGAGAAGCTGCGCAACGCTTTGCTAAGATTTTTGCGCCGGAGACGTTTGCTCGAGATGGAATCCGGAGAGGAAGTGGAAAGTGTTTTCAGGGCTTTGTTAATGCACATGAGCGCCAGCGCGGCCGAATGGGTGTTGATCAATCTCGAGGATCTTTGGCTCGAGACGCAGCCGCAGAATGTCCCGGGCACTTCGGTGGAGCGCCCAAACTGGCGCCGCAAAGCGAAGTTGAGTTTGGAGGAGATTCAGCGCTGCCCGAAACTGGCGGAGATTTTGGCGGAAGTGAATCGGCTGCGGGAGAAAGATTCACCCGCGGCGGCGACTCGCCCCCGATGAAAATCGAAAAGAGGCGCCAGGCCCGGCGCTGCAGCCCGGGCAGGTCATCGAGCAGTCTCTATTGAACTTGAACCGCTGAACCTGAAAACGCTCAACGTGCAACGCTCAACGTGCAACGCTCAACGCTCAACGCTCAACGCTCAACGCTC
>ORJL010978683.1_pt1 | contig 17755 bp, 15 predicted proteins | sample 1779941 | NCBI WGS metagenome assembly ORJL01 (sample SAMEA104232317, study PRJEB22302) | groundwater metagenome | biome: forest; feature: aquifer; material: groundwater | place: USA | collected 2011-08-07 | depth 5.8 m | reverse complement strand
TCTGTTGGGAGCCCTCTTCCAGGGCGGCGACCTTATGGCCGTTGGACTTAGGGCAACGGTGCCCCTCGGGGTCTATGGGGCCATGGCAGAGTGGGCACAAAGGCCTGCCGGCGGCGCAGACCGCCAGTGCCGCCTCGCAGAACTCCTGGGCGGCCTGGCGCGGCAGCCAGCACGAGATGTTGACACTGTCCTTCTCGGTGGCCTCTTCATCCTGCAGCAGAGCCAGGATGGACTGGCGCTTCACGTCGAAGTCGAGGCCGATGCGGCCGATCTTGAATTCCACCTGGACATGGCTGGCAGCTACGTCTGGCAGCGGCGCCGTCGCCCGGGCGGGGGCGTGCAGCTCCAGGAGGTGTTGGACGGCGAGGGCCAGCTCGGAGAGCTGCTGCTTCTCCAGGACAAGAGCAGCGTTGCCCGCCGAGGACTCCAGCAGCAGCTGGAAGGTGCGGTGGCCGGGCTGGCCGTGGGCCTCGGGCCGCACCTGAGCGACGCCAAAATCGTGGTGCCTTGCTGCCATGCACCCATGATACTACTTACGCTGAAGGGGCTATAGGGCGTGATGAGAGCGTCTCAACAAGAGGCGCTGGCTGGGACTCAGCGGAACAGGACGCGCAGCAGCTCGGCGAGGAGGAGGATGGTGGCGCCCAGGATGACGGTGGCGGCCGCCACCGACGGGCGCCAGGGCCCTGAGCGCCCGGGGCCGGCTCTGGCCGTGCTCCTGACGCCGAGCAGGCGTTCAACCTCGCCCAGGCGTCCTAACCAGTAGGCCAGGCCGAACATCGCCACGGACAGGGCGATCTTCAGGGCCAGGACCAGTCCGTAGGCGACGGTAGCCTGGGGCGCCGTCAGCCGCTGGAAGGTCAAGACTACCCCCGTGACCAGAAGGACAAGGATGGAGAGCTCCACAGCCGCCCGAAACCGCTCCGCCAGGGCTCTGGTGAAGGCCCCTCCCGGCGCGCCCATCTCCTGGGAGCGTAGGGCGGGCCGCAGCGCCAGCAGATAGAAGAGCCCCCCGCCCAGCCAGACCACGGCGGCAAGCAGGTGTGCCCAGGAGACCAGCGCGAGGACAACATCGCCAGGGGCCATGGCCACAGGCTAGCACGCAGCGGGGCGACTGCAAATCGGGCTATCTGTGTAGTGGCGACTAGCGGTTAGTCAACATGATGCTGGTGAGGAGGGAGGAAGGGATAAGGTTCTCTCCCCCTTGAGTGGGTGTGCAGCCTCCTGGATGCTGAATCTACCGTGACTAACTACTAGATGCGCCTACTGCACCTGCAGCTTGCCTTCCATGCCCTGCTGCCGGTGGCCGGGCAGCGGACACCAGAACGCATACTCGCCCGCCGCTAGCTCCAGCGTCAGCTCGCCGGTCCCTCCAGGGGCGACGTTGGAGCCCAGCTGCCGCGTCTGTCCCCCCACGCTGACAGCGAGGCTGTGGGGGAAGCTGCCCTGGTTCTTGATCGCCAGCTTGACCTGGCCCGCATGGGCTATGCCGCTGATGCTCGCGCTCCACTCCTGGAGGGTGATCTGCGCATCGTGGGCTCCAGTCGGCGCCGCGGTGGCGCTAGGCGTCGAGGCGTCCCCGTACCCGTAGTCGTAGTCGCTAGCGCCAGCGGGGGCTGTGGTCGCACTGGCAGAAGGAACGCGCGTGGCCGTGGCGGCCAGCGTTATGGTTGTTGGGGCCGGGACAGCGGTGGCAGTGGGCGCCGCCACCGGGCTCGACGTTGGGGCGGCCGCGGGAGCGCTGGTGGCGGTGGGCGCTGCAACTAGAGTTGCCGTCGGTGAAGAGGCTCGCGTAGCCGTCGGCGCTCCCAGGGCTGGGGCGGTGGTCGCCGCGGGCGCGCTGGTCCCGGTCGGCGCGCCGCCATAGCCGCCTCCGCAGGCAGCGGCGAGGATGGAGAGGATTGCGACTCCAGACACCATGAAGTACAGACGCAAGGGCTCCTCCTTATACGACACAGCGTGTAGACATGCCCACTGCTCAGTATACGGTGGGAGGCCGGGCCCGGATTCGCGGCCGGGTATTAGCGGGCCGGGGCACCCACGGGTGCGCCCACGGCGTTGCCAGAAGCGAGGCGGCGGAAGCTGAGGTCGACGCCCTGGGCGTCCACCAGCACCGTATCGCCCTCTTTGAACTCGCCTTGGAGCACCTTCAGCGCCAAGGGGTCCAGCACCCGGCGTTGGAGCGTGCGCTTCAGGGGCCGCGCTCCGTAGACCGGGTCATAGCCCTCCTGCACCAGGAGCTCCTTGGCGGCCGGAGCGAGCTGGATGGCGATCTTGCGCTCCTGGAGCCGCCGCTGGAGCTGCCCCAGCAGGAGCTCCACGATGCTGAGGAGCTGTTCTTTGCTGAGCTGGTGAAAGAGGATGACCTCGTCTATGCGGTTGAGGAACTCGGGGCGGAACTGGCTGCGCAGGGCCTCCATGACCCGGGTCCGCACCAGCTCCTCCTGCCCCGGCGCCATCTCGGCGATGTACTGGCTGCCGACGTTGCTGGTCAGGATGATGACGGTATTCTTGAAGTCCACCGTGCGCCCGTGGCCATCGGTCAGGCGCCCGTCGTCCAGGACCTGCAGGAGCAGGTTGAAGACATCGCTGTGGGCCTTCTCGATCTCGTCGAAGAGGACCACGCTGTAGGGCTTGCGGCGCACCGCCTCGGTAAGCTGGCCGCCCTCCTCGAAGCCCACGTAGCCGGGGGGCGCGCCCACCAGGCGGGAGACGGTGGGGCGCTCCTGGTACTCGGACATGTCCAGCCGCACCATGCTCTGCTCGTTGTCGAAGAGGAACTCGGCCAGGGCGCGGGCCAGCTCCGTCTTGCCCACGCCCGTGGGCCCCAGGAAGATGAAGGAGCCCAGGGGCCGCCGCGGGTCTTGCAGCCCCGCGCGGGCGCGGCGGATGGCGCTGGCCACCGCGCTCACCGCCTCGTCCTGGCCCACCAGCCGCTGATGGATGCGTTCCTCCATGTGCACCAGCTTCTCGATCTCGCCCTCCAGCAGATTGGAGACGGGGATGCCGGTCCAGCGAGCGACCACGGCGGCCACATCGTCGCTGCCCACCTCTTCTTTAAGGAGCCGGCTGCCCTTCTGGCCGGCCAGGAGCGCCTCGGCCTCCTTGGCCTGGCGCTCCAGGGCAGCCAGGCGGCCGTATTTGAGCTCGGCGGCCTTGCCGTAGTCGGCGGCCCGCTCGGCGCGCTCGATCTCCAAGCGGACCTGCTCCGTCTCCTCCTTGGGGCGCCGCAAGGCCTGGATCGCTTCCTTCTCCCGCTCCCAGCGCACGCGCAGGGCGCCGGCCTGCTCCTTGAGGTCGGCCAGCTCCTTCTCCAGGGTGGCTAGGCGCTCCTTGGAGGCGGCGTCCCGCTCCTTGCGCAGGGCCTCCCGCTCGATCTCCAGCTGCATCACCCGGCGCTCCACCTGGTCGAGGGGGACCGGCCGGGTGTCGATCTCCATACGCAGCTTGCTGGCGGCCTCGTCGATGAGGTCGATGGCCTTGTCGGGGAGAAAGCGGTCGGAGATGTAGCGCTGGGACAGGGTGGCCGCGGCGACGATGGCCGCGTCCTGGATGCGGACGCCGTGGTGCACCTCGTAGCGCTCCCGCAGACCCCGCAGGATGGAGATGGTGTCCTCCACCGTCGGCTCGTCCACCAGGACGGGCTGGAAGCGGCGCTCCAGGGCGGCGTCCTTCTCGATGTGCTTGCGGTATTCGTCCAGGGTGGTGGCGCCGATGGCGTGGAGCTCCCCCCGGGCCAGCATGGGCTTGAGCATGTTGGCGGCGTCGATGGCGCCCTCGGCGGCGCCCGCGCCCACCAGGGTGTGGAGCTCGTCCAGGAATAGCACCACCTGGCCCTGGGAGTCCTGGACTTCCTTGAGCACGGCCTTCAGCCGCTCCTCGAACTCGCCTCGGAACTTGGACCCGGCCACCAGGGCGCCCAGGTCCAGGGCCACGACGCGCTTGCTTTTGAGGCCCTCGGGGACATCGCCCTTGACGATACGCTGGGCGAGCCCCTCCACGATGGCGGTCTTGCCCACACCGGGCTCCCCGATCAGGACAGGGTTGTTTTTGGTGCGCCGGGAGAGGACCTGGACCACCCGGCGGACCTCCTCGTCTCTGCCTATGACGGGGTCCAGCTTCCCCTGGCGGGCCATGTTGGTGAGGTCGCGCCCGTAGCGCTCCAGGGCCTGATATGTGCCCTCCGGATTCTGGGAGCTGACCCGCTGGCCACCCCGGATGGAGGCGAGCACTTGATAGATGCGGTCTACGGTGATGCCGAGGGAGGCCAGCACACGCCCCGCCTCTGTCCGTCCCCCAGCTGCAGCGATACCGATGAGCAAGTGCTCCGTGGAGACGTACTCGTCCTTCAGGCGCTCGGCCTCGGCCTGAGCGGCGTCCAGGACCCTCTTCAGCTCCGGCGACACGTACAGCTGGGCCACCTCGCCGAGCTTCGGCAGCCGCTCCAGGGCGGCAGTAAGCTCCTGCCGGGCCCGCTGGGGGTCGGCGCCCAGCTTCTGGAACACCTGAGGGACCACGCCGTCGCGCTGCCCCAGGAGCGCTTCCAGGAGGTGGACCGGCTCTAGCTGGGCGTGCCGGCGCTCCTCGGCGGTGCGCTGGGCGGCGGAGACCGCCTCCTGGGCCTTCTCCGTGAACCGGTTGATGTTCATCTGCTGCCTGCCCTTACTATGATATACCGTGTATCAAGTTTGCGGATACATTATAGCACGGGTTCGGCACCAGACGGGCTAGGCGCTGGCGCCTGTAGAAGGTCGTGGTGGCTTTCGGGATGGCAGGCGGTTTCCAGGCCAGCCGGGCCTGTTCATAAACAAAGCGGACCCGCCTCAGGCGGGTCCCGCATTTTGGGTCATGGTCTAAAGCTAGGGTTTGGGCCAGCTCTCCTGAGGTTCTGAGTTCCCGACGTCGTCCCAGAGGCCCAGCTCCGCCTTCACCTCGTCGCTGGCCATGGTCTTGGGATCCCAGGGCGGGGCCCAGACCAGGTCCACCTGGACGTCCTTGACCCCCGGCACGTTCATCACCGCCGCGTGGGCCTGGGTCATGATGTAAGAGCCCATGGGGCAGCCCGGGCTGGTGAGGGTCATCTCCACCCGCACCTTATCGTCGCTGCTGACCTCGGTCTTATAGATGAGGCCGAGGCCGACGATGCTCTGGCCGATCTCAGGGTCTTCGACATCTGTCAGGGCTTGCATAACCTGCTGGGGTGTTACCGTCGCCATGGGCGCCTCCTAGGGGCGGGCCTCGATGCCCGGCTGTTGTGGGGCCTTGGTGTTGGGCTGGAACCCGCAGCGCTTGTGGCTGCTGTCGCAGAAGGGCTTGTTCTGAGACTGGCCACAGCGGCAGAGCGCAAACTGCTCGCCGGGGAGCGTGAACTCCTTGCCGTCGTCGTCCACCAGCTTCACTGGCCCCTCGATGCGCAGGGAGCCGTTGGCCCGTACTTTGATGATGACCTCGGCCATTTGTTGTTCCTCTCGATCTTTAGCCCGGTCCACTGGTAGCTACCAGATGTCGACTAAAGTGTAGCGCAGCCGTCAACAATTGTCCATCAGCGCTCGGGCTGGGCTGGTGTGCGCCTACTTGCGGCCCTCGAAGTAGCGCCTGGGGTTCTCCACCATGATGGTCTGCACTGCCGCTGGGCTCACCCCGCAGGCCAGGAGCTTGGGAATGAACTCCTTGAGGAGATAGGTGAAACGGCGCTGGGCCATATATTTCTCGACCTCCGGCGGGCGTGGCGGCGTCCGGCCCAACCAGCAGTTCACGTGGTCCTGGGACATGAAAAGCTGCCGGGTGCGGCCGCCGGCGATCAGCCCGGCCAGGCAGGCCAGCCGCAGGGCGTCGGGCATCAAGAGCTCCAGGCCAATGCGGTCGAAGGAAACGTAGGCGCCACGCTCCATCAGGCTAAGATGGTACTTGAGGTCGGCCGTGCCGTCGGAGTGGCCGATGGCTATCCGCGCCGGCTCCGCGCCCTCCGCCAAGAAAAGGTCAAGCTGCTTGTCGCCCAGGGAGCCGTTGTCGGTGTGGGTGATGATGGGGACGCTCGTGGCCCGGCTGGCCCGTCCGGCGGCCCGCAGCGCCTTCTCCTCGCTGGGGGTGATGGCGCCCACCCCAGTGGCGCACTTGATGATGCCCGCCTTGATGCCTGTGCCGCCGATGCCCTCCGTCAGCTCCTTGGTGTACAGCTCGGCGATCTCCTCCGTGCTGCGCTGGCGGAAATAGCTGGGGAGGCCCAGGTCCTCCTTGTAGAGGCCGGTGGAGCAGATGATGTTCACCCCGGAGCGGCTGGAGACCTCGGCCATGAACTCCGGGTCGCGTCCCAGCTCCATGGGGCAGGGGTCCACGAAGCTCTTCACGCCCAGCGCGGCCAGCTCGGCCAGCCGTTCGGTGCAGCTCTCCAGCCGCTCATCGCGGTCCTGCCCCTTCCAGGTGCTGTCCAGGTTGAAGCCCACCCAGCCGACCTGCAAGTGCTCGTGCATCAGGGTGTAGCCGAGCCGCTCCGTGGGCAGAGGGCCCAGGACTGAGTTCACTACGCTCGCCATCTTGCTCCTCCTAACCGTCGTGCTAGGGCTGTCGTGATCGCGGGTGGCTGCTCGCTGCTCAGGTCTCCCTCGCCACGGTGGCGGCCTTCAGGGGCGGGTAGAGTGAGTGCCGGCGCGGGCTCTGATGCTGGCAGTCGGCGCGGCGGGGCACGGCGGCGGGGAACTCGTACCAGGGCTCGTCGGCGATGATATCCGCCCGTTTCAGCTCCAAGATCTCCCGCTCCTGGAGCCCCAGGACCTCCCCGAACACATAGCCGTTGTGCTCGGCGAAAAGGGGTGCATGGCGGTAGACCTGCGCCGGGGTGTCCGCCAGCTTCCAGGGGTGTCCCTCGTAGGGGAAGACGCCCATCCCAGGCTGGCGCACCTGGACGTAAAAGCCCCGGGCGTGGGCGTGCTCGTTGTACAAACACTCCCAGTTGGCCAGCACGGGCGCGGCAGGGACGCCTGCGCGCTGGAGGACCTCCGCCGCCTCGTAGTGGTCGTACTCGCGGCTCCAGGAGGAGATGAGCCTGTCCAGCTCGTCGTGGTGAGCTCGGCGCCCCTCGACGCCGGCCCAGCGGGGGTCCGCCGCCCACTCTGGATGGCCGGTAGCGTGACAGAAGCGCGCCCACTCTTCGTCGGAGCGGATGCAGAGCACCATCCACATATCCTCGCCGATGCACTGGTAGCAGCCCTGGGGGGCGTGGTGACGGCTGCGGTTGCCCACGGGCTCGCGCAGGACGCCGTTCATTGTATAGTCCAGGACCGCTTCGGGGAAACAGCTGGCCGCCGCCTCGTTGAGGGCGATATCGATATGCTGGCCCTCGCCGGTTTTATCGCGGTGGTGGAGGGCGGCCAGGATAGCCGTGGCGGCCAGGTTCCCCGCCACGGGGTCGGCGTAGAAGCTGCCCGTGCGGAAGTACTCCCCGGGCCCGTAGCCCATCTGCGAGGCTAGTCCGCAGGTAGCCTCGATGTTAGAGCCGTAGGTGGCGTAATCGCGCTCGGGCCCGGTGACGCCGAAGCCATTGATCGTGCACAGGATGAGGTCAGGGTTGCGCTCCCGCAGCACGGGGTACTCCAGCCTCAGGTTCCGCAGCACCCGGGCGCTGTTGTTCTCGATGACCACGTCGGCCTTCCGCACCAGATTCAGGAACAGCTCACGCCCTCTGGGGGCGGCCAGATTCAGGGAGATCGCGAGCTTGTTGCGGTTCATGTGGCTGAAGTAGCCGGCGCGGTTCCAGTGGTACTTCAGGGGCTGGCCGCCGGCGGGGAAACCCCCGCGAGTGGCGGGCTTGGTCCGCAGCTCCACTTTGATCACCTCGGCGCCCAGGTCGGCCAGATGGCGGCCTGCCACGGGGCCGACCCAGTTCGACGTCAGCTCCAGGATTCGGAGGCCGCTCAGACAGGGAGCAAGGTCGCGGCGTCCAGGTGCGCTGGCGCGCGGAGGCGACGGTGCTGGCGGGGCCGGGGGACCGTGTTCGCCCAGGCGTGGGGCGGGGCGCCGGATGGAGGGCGGGGTGGCGCTAAACCGGTAGGGCAGGCCAGGGCACGCAAGGGAGCCGGCCTCGGGATGCTCTAGCTGGAGCCACCAGGCGCGTTCCTGCATTTGCGGCGAAGCGGCCAGGTCGGCCACGGTGTTGACTGGGCTGGCGGCGATGCGCATCTCCTGGGCCTGGGGGTAGATCTCCGCCTTGCTGCGCTCGCGCGTCCACTCCTCCACCAGGGGCCAAATGAGGGCACTGTTTTCGTGCCAGCCCTGGGGGGTAGCGAAGCGGGGGTCCGTGGCCAACTCGGGACGGCCTATCAGGAGGAAAACGTCGGTGTTATGGGTCAGGCGCATGAAGTAGACTAACCCGTCCCGGCAACGCAGCAGGTCGGAGCCGGTGCGCTGCAGGATGTACCCTTCGTGCGACCAGGAGGAGGTGAGCCAATGATGGGCCCCCAGCATCGCCTCCATGGCTGAGACGTCGATGCGCTGGCCCCGGCCTGTGCGGCGGGCGCGGCGCAGGGCTGCCAGGGAGGCCAGAGCGCCGTGCATGCCGGCTTGCTGCTCCGCCTGGCGGCCGGGCACCATCAGGGGCGGCCGCGCCGGGTCGCCGCCGAAGTACATCCAGCCTCCCACCGCCCAGTCCACAATCTCCTCCCCTTGCCACGAGGCCCAGGGGCCGGTCTGGCCGAAGTGGGTGATGGAGGTGTAGACCAGGGCCGGGTTCAGACGCCGGAGAGCGGCGTAGCCGAGGCCGCGCTCCGCCAGGTAGCCGGGCGGGTAGTTCTCGATCAGGATGTGGGCCCCGCGCGCTAGGCGGCGGACCGCCCGCTGCCCTGCCTGGCTGTCCAGGTCCAGGGCTGCGCTCTCCTTGTTGGTGTTGAAATGAAGGAAGAGGCCGCTCCGCTCCGGGTGGGGCACTCCGCCGGGGAAGGGGCCAGCTAAGCGGGCGCGGTCGCCGTCAGGTGGCTCTACCTTGATGACGCGGGCGCCCAGGTCGGCCAGGAGCTTGGCCGCGTAGGGCCCCGACACCTCCTGGCCTAGCTCCATGACCACCACGTCGTCCAGTGCCCCTGCGCTCATGGGCTGCCTCCCTTGGGCTGCCTCTCCTTGGGGCTGTACGGGCGCCGTCCTAGGGCTAGAGCCGATGCCGCTGCCAGCCGCCAGGCAAAGGAACGGCGCGTCTAGCGGGGGCGCCGGGCGTCCACGTCGTAGTTGCAGACCTTCTCGTAGACGTGCGCCATCTCGCGGTCGGCAAGGTCACGGCGGAAGTAGGGTTTGATGGTGTGGCCGCCGAAGACATCCACCACTTCCTTGTAGTCGTCGATCACAAAGTGGGGCTCTACCTCAATGCCCAGGAGGGCGAGCCGCCGCCGGTGGTCCCAGAGGGGCTTGACATAGCAGCCCTTGATATAAGAGCGCAACCCATGCTTGTCGATCTCGTACCAGCGCAGCCCCACGCCCGACCATATGTAGATGTTGTGGCCATCTGCAATGAGCTGCTCAAAGACCTCCTTCACCAGGGGACGCAGGCTGCCATCCCAGGAGGAAACCAGTGTGTCGTCCACGTCGAAGAATACGTTCAAATCGTCTCCTGAAACGGTTGGAGGTACGCTTTCAGGGGCGAGGCGACGCCCGCCCGGCTCAGCGTTCAACTGCCAGCGCCATGACTCATGGCACCGACGCATTCTACGCGCCCCGCCTGACCGCGCACAATACCACGTTGGTACCAGCAGGCGGCGAAGGCGAGGACGAAGGCATCTGGGCAACCAGGAGTTTGACGGCGAGGGGATTCAGGCATATCATCCCCGCCGGGGTACCGTTGGGAGGGCGTAGAGCCGGAGTCTGCTCCTGAAGGAGGTTCTGCGGTGGCTTACGAGACGATCCTCTACGACGTCAAGGACAGGGTCGCAACCATTGTCCTGAACCGTCCCGAGAAGATGAACGCCCTCAGCCGCAAGCTGCAAGACGAGGTGGTGGCCGCTCTCAAGGAGGGGGAAGCTGACCCCCAGGTGCACTGCTTCATCGTCAAGGGGGCTGGGCGCTGCTTCTCGGCCGGCTACGACCTGACCCCGGCGCCCCAGGCGCAGCAGCCGGTGCACGGGGCGCGCCGGCGCAGCATCACCGACGACATCGCTGGGCTGCGCAGCACGGTGGAGCGCTGGTTGACCATTTGGAACCTGCGCAAGCCCGTCGTCGCCCAGATCCACGGCTACTGTCTGGCGGGCGGCAACGATCTGGCGGGGGTCTGCGATATCACCATCGCCGCCGAGGACGCAGTCTTCGGCCATCCCCAGGTGCGCGCCACGGGCCTCAACATGGTGCACACCGAGCCCTTCCTGATGGGCCCCACCAGGGCCAAGTACATGCTCCTGACGGGGTTGAACATCTCCGGGCGGGAGGCGGAGCGCATGGGACTTGTCACCAAGGCCGTGCCCAAGGAGGAGCTGGAGGCTGAGGTGCAGCGCATCGCCGAGGCCATGGCCAAGATCCCCATCCCGCTGCTAGAGGTAAACAAGCACGCCGTCAACCGGGCCTTCGAAATCATGGGGATACGCCAGGCCACCCAGGCGGCCATCGAGTTCGACGCCATCGCTCACTTCGAGGATTCCGTGCGCGATTTCCTGGACATGATCCAGAAAGAGGGGGTGACCAAGTACCTGACCAAGCGAGATGCCCCTTTCCGAGACTACCGGACCGCGGAAAAGAAGCCCCGTTGACGGGGGCTAGCGTTCCTATCTTGTGCTAGAATAGCGCGGCTCTTTAAGAGAACACAGTAAGGGGCGTGAAAAGATGTCTACTGAGCGGGTGGCCTTGCATCGTGGCCTTGAGGGGATCGAGGCGGCGGAGTCCAAGGTCTGTTTGATAGACGGCATCAAGGGCCAGCTTTCCTACCGCGGCTACGATATCTTCCCTTTGGCGGAGCACTCCACTTTCGAGGAGACCACGTACCTCCTTTGGCACGGTGATCTCCCCACCCGGGCCCAGCTGGAGCCTTTCCGTGCTGACCTGTCGGCGGCCCGGCGTCTGTCACCCGAGGTCTCCGCTCTGGTAAGCAAGTTCCCCAAGACGGCAGACCCCATGGACGTGCTACGCTCGGCCGTCTCCTGTTTGGGGATGTATGATCCGGACGTCAAGAGCAACGACCGGCAGGCAACCGTTCGCAAGGCCATCCGGCTCACGGCCCAGATCCCCACCGCGGTGGCGGCCTTTCACCGCACGCGCAGGGGGCTAGCCCCCCTGGAGCCCAAGGCCACTCTCTCCCACGCCGCGAACTTCCTGTACCTGCTGAGCGGCGTGGAGCCCGATGAGCTCTCTGCCCACACCTTCGATGTGGCGCTCATCCTGCACGCTGACCACGGGTTCAACGCCTCCACCTTCGCCGCTCGGGTCACTGCCTCCACCCTGACTGATCTGCATTCGTGCATCACCTCGGCCATAGGCACTTTGAAGGGGCCTTTGCATGGGGGCGCCAACGAGGAGGTGATGCGGGTCCTTCAGGAAGTGGGGTCGGCGGACCACGCCGCCAGCCACATCCAAAAGATGCTGGCGGAGGGCAAGCGCATCCCTGGCTTCGGCCATAGGGTTTACAAGACCATGGACCCGCGGGCAACGGTGCTGAAGGGCCTCTCCGAGAGCCTGGGGCAGCGCGGGGGGAATAGCGAGCTCTTCCGGCTCTCTACCCTTATCCAGGACATCGTCATGCGCGACAAGAAGCTGAACCCCAACGTGGACTTCTACTCCGCCTCCGCCTACAGATACATGGGCATCGAGCTGGACTTGTTTACCCCCGTCTTCGCCATCAGCCGCATCGCTGGCTGGTGCGCCCACGTCCTGGAACAGTATGCCGACAACCGGCTCATCCGGCCGGCCGAGGCCTACACGGGGGCCCGGGACCGCAAGTACGTCGCGATCTCCCAGCGGGGTTGAGGGGGCGGCTCCCGTGGGTCTGGGTCCTCCCCCGTCCACCCGCTACAGGTCCCCAGGGCGGAGTAGCTCCTTTGCCTTTACCGCGGCGGGCAACGGTGCTGAACAGCGCTCTCCGAGCGCCTGGGGCAGCGCCTCGGGCACGGTGGTGTCTTAGCGGGGCTCAAAAGCCCCCGAGGAGGCGCGACGATGAAGGCCGTTGTCATCCAAGAGCAGGGTGGCCTGGAGGTCATGGCCTACGGCGATTTCCCGGAGCCCACCATCGGCCCCGGGGAAGTGTTGTTACGCGTCGGGGCGACCGCGCTCAATCGTCGCGATGTCTTCACCCGCGAAGGCTCCCACGGTGTCAAGCCTCCCTTGCCCCAACTTCTGGGTATGGAGGCGGCGGGCGAGGTGGCCAAGGTAGGCCCAGGCGTGAGTCGCGTGAAAGTCGGGGATAGGGTGCTCGGACAATGCAGCGGGGGCTCCTATGCGGAGTATGCCCGCGCTCAAGAGATCGACCTGCACCCCATGCCGGCGCGGATGTCCTTCGAGGAGGGGGCCGGCATCACCGTCGCCTTCTCCACCGCCTGGCACATGCTCGTCTGCCGCGCCCATCTGCAGCCAGGTGAAGACTTGCTGGTGATGGCGGGAGGCAGCGGCATCGGCAGCGCCGCCATCCAAGTAGGCAGGCTGCTGGGGGCTCGGGTCCTGACCACGGCCAGCACCAACGACAAGCTGGACAAGGCCAAGGCGCTGGGCGCCGACGAGGTGATCAACTACCGGGAGATACCCCAATGGAGCCAACGAGTCAAGGAGCTGACCGACGGTAAAGGAGTGGACCTGGTCTTCGAGCATATCGGGGAGCCGGTATGGGAGCAGTGCTACGCCAGCATGAAACGGGGCGGCCGGTTCATCACCTCGGGAGTCACCGCCGGCCACTGGGTCCGGCTTCACTTGGGCCAACTGTGGACTCGGGACCTGACCCTGATGGGCACCAGCATGCAGCCGCGAGACGACATGGCGACCATAATGAAGTTCTTCCGGGCGGGCAGGCTGCACGGCGTCGTGGGGCCCGTTTTCCGACTTAAAGACGCTGCCAAGGCCCACGAAACCATGGAAAAGAGCGACTTCTTCGGCAAGATAGTCCTAGTCCCCTAGAACCAGGCAGCAAGCTGAAGCGACAGGGGCGGATGAGGACAGCGGGCCCCGAGCGCCCGCCCCCTGCGCCCGTTAGGAGGGGCCATGGCGATCACCGTGCTCATCGACCGACACCTTAAGCCTCGCCACGACGCTGAGGTCCTGGAGCTCTTGCGCGAGCTCCGCGTCGGCGCCTTGCGCCAGCGCGGTTACGGTAGAGGCGAGACCCTGGTGGACGAGGCCGACGCGACCCACTGGCTGGTCGTCGCCTCCTGGGCGAACGCCGAGGCCTGGAAGGCGTGGCAGGGTGCCACCGAACGCCAGGGGCTGGAGGCGAAGCTGGCCACCCACCTCCAGGGCCCAGCCAAGTACACCGTCTTCCACGAGGTCTGGGACTGAGGCCCTCACCCTGGCCCTCTCCCAGCGGGAGAGGGCATATTGCCCCAGCGGGAGTCCAGAGGGCGGAGTCCCGACACGTCGGGATCTGGGGGATACCCCCCAGGCATTCCCCACTCCTCTCTCCCAGGAGGAGAGGGGGCTAGGCTTCCGCTCACCCGCTGCCTAGCGGGGCAGGCCGAGGCCGCGGGTGGCGATGATGTTGCGCTGGATCTCCGAGGTCCCCCCGGCGATGGTGGACGGAACGCTCGTCATGTAGGACTGCTCGTAGCGGCCCTTGAGCGGCGCCCAACGAGAGCCGGGCGCCACGATCCCGAACAGCCCCATGATCTCGCCGCCCTGCCGGGCGATGCGCTGGCTCAGCTCCGAGCTGAAGAGCTTGGCTATGGAGGCCTCGGTGTTGGGGAGCTTGCCGCTGCTTTGCATCCAGGCGATGCGGTAGGAGAGGTTGCGGCCAACGGCCACATCGATCGCCATCTGGGCCAGCTTATTGCGGACCAGGGCATGGCTGCTCAATCGCCGGCCCGCCACCGTCGTCGCGCGCGCCCAGTCGGCCAGCTCCTCGACGCTGCGCTGGGCGCCGCTGAAGCCGCTGATGCCGGAGCGCTCGAAGTCGAGCAGGCCGGCCATGACATACCAGCCTCGGTTGATCTCGCCGATGACGTTGGCCTTGGGCACGCGGGCATTGTCGAAGAAGGTCTCGTTGAGGCCCTTGTGGCCCGCCATGTTGATGATCGGGCGGACGCTGATGCCGGGGGTCTTGACGGGCATGATCACCAGGCTTATGCCCTTGTGCTTGGGCGCCTGGGTGTCGGTGCGGACGCCCACGAAGATCCAATCGGCGACATGGGCTCCGGAGGTCCAGATCTTCTGGCCGTTGAGCACCAGGTCGTCACCGTCCGCCACCGCCCTGGTCTTGAGGCCCGCCAGGTCGGAGCCTGCTTCGGGCTCGCTGTAGCCCTGGCACCACATGACCTCGCCCCGCGCCATGGGAGGGAGGAACGTTTTCTTCTGCTCCTCGGTGCCGAAGACCAGCATGGTGTTGCCGATCATCTCGGGGCCTTGCACGTTGAAGCCGGGGGCGCGGCGGTAGGCGATCTCCTCCTTGAAGATCACCTGGTCCATCAGGGGACGCGCGGCGCCGCCGTATTCCTTGGGCCAGCCGATGGCGAGCCAGCCCCGCTCGCCCAGCCGCCGGGCCATCGTCCGCTCGCGGCGCTGGCCCTCCTCGTCGCCCTCCTCGCCTCGCTCCTCCCAGTCTTTGGGGAGGTTCTGGTCGAGCCACTGGCGGACCTCGGCCCGGAACCGCTCCTGTTCCTCTGTGAACTTGAACTGCATGGCAACCCCCTAACTTGACCTCCCGCTAGCCAGGCCAAACCATCCTTATGATACACCCCCACCCTCGCCCTCCCCCAGATGGGGGAGGGCGATCTCCGCCCTCTCCTATTGGGGATTCGCCCTCTCCCTGATCCCTGATGGGGAGGGGATCTCCGCCCGCTCCCCTTGGGAGAGGGTTGGGGTGAGGGCCGCCTGTTGCCCCGTGAAGGCGGGAGGCCGGCCTACGCCGGAGCGGGCGGCTTGGCGCGTTTCTCCAGGGCCCGCAAGAGGCGATCGAGGGCCTGGCCAAAGTCGTTGTTGCCTCCAAAGTTGGCATAGTTCCGCTCTAGTAGGAACGGCTTCAGGTCTCGCTCCCCGCGCTTGACGATGAACCCAGGCTGAGTCCACAAGTTGTCGAGGGAAATCGGGATGATCTTCTCGGGGTCCTCGTCCATCTGCTCCTCTATCTCTTTTTTCACGCCATCCCGAACGAGCGCTGCCGCCGAGCAGAGGACGATCATCCTCTCTGCCGTGCGGCGTTTCTCTGCGATCTCTTGCCAGGTTCGCCTCCCTGGAGTCTGATCCATGGCGTACATCCAGCAACTTATTGCACGCCCCGAGAGTTCTTTGTACAGCCGCTCGGCGAAGTCCTTGTCTGGTTCACCATACGCGATGAAAGAGGAGTAGTACCTCACCTCAGCCAGTATTTGGGGCAGCACCTTGATAAGGTTTTCCGCCACGCCGCAGCCGCGCAGGAACACCGCCGGGATGCGGCCCTTCGACCTGAAGATGGTATCTATCCCGACCGTTGAAGGGCCGCGATGTACGACAGTTTCCAGCCCCTTGGTCTCACTCAGGTCTACATCCGCAAACACGGTGTACTTGCATTGGGCATTTGCCAGGTTGGCCCCGGCCAGGTTGGCTTGGCGCAGGTTGGCTCCGCCGAGGTTGGCGGCGCTCAGGTTGGCGGCGCTCAGGTTGGCGGCGCTCAGGTTGGCCATGATCAGGTTGGCCCCGGCCAGGTTGGCCCCGCTAAGGTCGGCCAGGATCAGGTTGGCCGCGCCCAGGTTGACCCCGGCCAGGTCGGCTATGCTAAAGTCGGCCCAGGTAAGGTCGGCCGCGCTCAGGTTGGCCCCGCTCAGGTCGGCCTCGTGCAGGTTGGCCGCGCCCAGGTCGGCCCCGCTCAGGTCGGCCTCGTGCAGGTTGGCCGCGCTCAGGTTGGCCCCGCGCAGGTTGGCCCCGCTCAGGTCGGCCGCGTGCAGGTCGGCCGCGCTCAGGCTGGCCCCGCGCAGGTTGGCCCCGCGCAGGTCGGCCCCGGTCAGGTCAAGGCGCTCCCGCGGGTTGCGCTTGCGCCACTCGGCGATCGCTTCAGCGCCCTGCTTCACAATCCGAACATGCTCAGGATTTGCCATGGCCCCCTCACCCTAGCCTTCTCCCAGAGGGAGAGAGGATATCTGGGAGAGGGGATAGCTGCCCTCTCCCCCCTTGGTCAGGCTATGTCAATAGAGGCCCCTCGGCTCGCCCGTAGGCCTGGCTCCCGGGGACGATCTCAACGCGATTCCTGGGGGCGCCATCGCAGACCTGTATGGCCTCGCTGCCCAGGCCTAGGTTGCCCGCCATTTTCACCGCCAGAACATTGCCCTCCGCCGCTCCAGCCGGGCCGCCAGCCGCTGCCTGAAGCACCACGGCCGGCGCACCGCAGTCGTCGAACCTATTGCCAAGGAGGGCGACCTCCAAGCGGTTGTCACTCGGTGTGCCCGTCGGGGTCGCCCTTCCCGCGACCGCGTGGAGGGCGCCGGTGGGGCAGCGGGCGAAGCGATTCCCGTTTACCAGCACCCGGCCCGTGTTCCCCCGCGCTTCGCTGGAGCCACCTTGAAGCCGGAGCCCCAGGGGGCTGTCCGTGATCTCATTGTCCAGGAGCGAGAGCGCCAGCGAGTTCCCGCCGGGGACAGGGCCGGCCAGAGGGTTGGCGACGGTGACGCTAGCCCCCACCTGCCGGTTGCCCCGCAGGACGTTGTGGGCCGCCTCCAGCACAAAACTGTTGCGGGAGGGACCGAAGGAGGCCGAGAAGAGGAATCCGCCGCGCTCACTCTCCTCGATGACGTTCCGCAGGATGGTGGCGTGCGCAGTCACCCCGTCGCCCTGGTCGAAGAAGCAGACCAGTCCAATGCCGTCCGCCCAGCAGTCCCGCATCGAGTTGTCGGTGATGATGAGCCTGTTGCGTGCGCCCGTCATGGCGACAGCGAAGATGTGGTGGCCCTGGTGGCCCTTGCCGCCCCGTGGGAGCTCCGGCTCAGAGCGCCGTCGGCCGTTCTGGCGAAACTCGTTCCCTGACCCCACCGCCTCTGCCACGCCTGCCAGGAAGACGCCGTGCTGGCCGTGACGGCTGATCTCACAGCCGTGGATGGAGGCGCGGGTGCCGGGGCCGACGGAGACCCCGTGACCGCCCCCGTTCGTGACGGTGAGGCCGCTCAAGAGTGTCCTGTCCCCCAGCACCAGCACCGAGAGGTCAGTCCGGATGGGGTTGAAGGAGGGCTCGAAAAGGCCCTCGCCGTCGAGCACCGTGGCGCCACGCCCGGCGCCCACGACCGTCACTCCAGCCGGGACCTCGATGGGCAGGGTCTCGCCCGTGCGGGAGGGGGAGTAGACGCCGGTCATTAGCGACACTACGTCCCCGTCGGTGGCGGCGGCCAGGGCCCGGACGAGCGAGTGCGCGTCGGCGGCGGAGTCTGTGGGGTGCACAGAGAGCGTGCGCATGGTGGACTCCTGGGTCGCCCAACGATCCTACTCGCCCGTGAACACCGGAGGCCGCCCCTCGCGCCAGGCCGCCACGCCCTCGCGAGCGTCGCGGCTCGCCCCGACGCGGCGGCTCAGCCTCCGCTCCAGCTCTAGGGCCTGGGGCAGCGGCAGGTCCATCCCCATCCTCACCGAACGCTTGATGGCTTCCAATGCCTTGGGGGCCAGGGTCAGAACCCGCTGCGCCAGCGCCTCGGCGCGC
>ORJL010684522.1_pt1 | contig 17759 bp, 19 predicted proteins | sample 1779941 | NCBI WGS metagenome assembly ORJL01 (sample SAMEA104232317, study PRJEB22302) | groundwater metagenome | biome: forest; feature: aquifer; material: groundwater | place: USA | collected 2011-08-07 | depth 5.8 m | reverse complement strand
GGGAGGGCGGATCGCGGCCCCGCGGCGCTCGGGGCGCCCGAGCGGGCGCTCGCCGCCGAGCCGACGCCGGAGCTCGTCGACGTCGTCACCGCGACGCCGTCCGAGCCGGACGCACAGGCGCGACGCGAGAAGCGGCGCCAGCGCCGCCGCACGAGGCCGCATGGCCGCGCGCGGTAGCGAGCGGATCGTCGACGCGATCGAGGAGCTCATCCTCGAGCTGCCCGCGCGCATGCGTGGCAGCCGGACGAAGCTCTCCGAGCAGGCGCTCGGCGCCGTGCGCGCCCTCGTCGACGACCTCCACCTCGCCTCGCGCGACGACCTCGACGAGCTCGAGCTGCGCGTCGCCCAGCTCGAGCATCGCCTGCGCCTGCTCGAGCAGCAGAGCGACCTGCCGCCGGTCGCCTAGCTCTCGGGTCGAGGGCTCGGGAGGCGCTGCTGACCGCTTCCTGAACGGCGTACCCGGCCCGCGGGCGGCAGAGCTACCCTGGCCCCGTGAGGCTGCGTCGCCCCAGGCCCGAATCGCTACTCGCCTGGGCCGCTGCCGCGGTCGGCGTGATCGGCATCGCCTCGGCGCTGACGCCCGAGATGCGAGACCGTTTCGAGATCGTCGGCGGCGTCCTCCCGCCGGGTGGGATCGCCGCCGCGCGCGTCGGCGCGCTCGCGTTCGGGATCGCGCTCGTCTGGCTCTCTCGCTCGCTGGCCCACCGCCGCCGCCGGGCGTGGCAGCTCGCCGTCGCGGCCGTGATCGCATCCGCCGTCGCGCACATGGCGAAAGGCCTCGACTTCGAGGAGTCGGTCGCCTCGCTCGCGCTCCTGGCAGCGCTCGTGCGCTACCGGCGGTGCTTCGACGTGCCGGGCGACCCCGGCGCGACGCGACCGCTGCTCGCCGTCGCCGCGGCGTTCGCCGCCTCGGCCGCAGTGTTCCTCGGCGTCGAGCTGCACGGGGGCGAGCTCCCGGACCGGCTCTCGGACGTCTTCACGGCACTTGGCGTCGTGCTCGGGTTCGCCGCGCTCTTCCTCTGGCTGCGTCCCTTCTCACAGGCCGTCGCGCAGACGGTCGGGGAGCGGCGGGTTGCGCGTGCGCTCGTCGACGCGTACGGGCACGACAGCCTGTCGTTCTTCGCGCTGCGCCGGGACAAGAGCTATTTCTTCTCGCCGACTCGTCTCTCGTTCCTCGCGTACCGCGTCGTCGCCGGGACAGCGCTGATCAGCGGCGATCCGGTGGGCGCAGAGGACGAGTTCGACGCGCTGCTCGCCGAGTTCCGCCGCGTCGCGCGCACGCACGGCTGGCGCCTCGCGGTGATCAGCGCGTCCGAGACGCACCTCGACCGGTATCGCCGGCTCGGCATGCGCGCGATCGCGATCGGCGAGGAGGCGGTGCTGCACCCCGCGACGTTCTCGCTCGAGGGGCGCCCGATCCGCAAGGTACGACAGTCGGTGTCGCGCCTGACGAAAGCGGGGTTCAGCCTGCGCGTCTTCGCGGCCGAGGACGCCGACGAGGCGCTGCGCGCGTCGCTCGACGAGGTGTCGGAGCAGTGGCGCGGCAACCAGCCCGAGCGCGGCTTCTCGATGGCGATCGACGACCTGTACGTGCCCGGCACCGTGTTCGCGGTGGCCGAAGACGAGGAGGGACGGGTCGGCGGGTTCCTCCATCTCGCGCCCACGCCCGCCGGGGGTAGCTGGTCGCTGAGCACGATGCGGCGCAGTCCGCACGCGCCGAACGGCCTCACCGAGTTTCTCATCGTCGAGACGCTCGGCTGGGCGAAGGAGCAGGGCGCCTCCGAGCTCTCGCTCAACTTCTGCGCGCTCACGGACCTCATCTGCCCCGACCGGGCCAACACGGTTCCCCGGCGTCTGCTGCGGCGCGGGCTGCTCGCCGCCGACAACGTCTTCCAGCTCGAGCGGCTGTACGCGTTCAACCGCAAGTTCTTTCCGGAGTGGCGCCCGCGCTATCTGTGCGTCGAGCGGCTCAGCGACCTCCCGCTCGTCGGGCTCGCCTACCTCCACGTCGAGCAGCTGCTCGTCCCGCCCGGCCCGTGGGTGAAGCGGGACCGCAAACTCGTGTCACACTGAAGCCTATGACCCAGCCGGCGACGCGGAGCCTCGGACGCCTGTCGGAGATCGCACAGGTCATGGTGCGCCACGGCTTCGGCTACTTCCTCGAGGCGCACAAGCTCACCGACCTGCTGCCCGGCCGCTCGGCGGAGGCGAGGCTCAGCGAGGCGGAGACGAGCGTCGGCTCGGCACGCGGACAGCATCTGCGTGAGCTGCTCGACGAGCTCGGTCCGACGTTCGTGAAGTTCGGGCAACTGCTGTCGACGCGGCCCGACGTCGTGCCGCCGGACATCATCGCCGAGCTGCGTGGCTTGCAGGACGACGTGCGCCCGTTCCCGTTCGAGCAGGCGGAGCGCGTGATCGAGGAGGACCTCGGCAACTCGCTCGAGCGGCTCTTTCTCGAGTTCGAGCGGCAGCCCGTCGCCGCCGCGTCGATCGGACAGGTGCATCGCGCGGTGCTGCCGAACGGCCGGCAGGTCGCCGTGAAGGTGCAGCGGCCGGGCGCGCCGCGCCAGATCGAGGCCGACCTGACGTTGCTCTACCAGGCCGCGCGGCTCGTGAAGGAACGCGTTCACGCGCTCGACTTCATCGACGCGCGGGCGCTCATCGACGAGTTCGCGCGGCAGATCCGGCAGGAGCTCGACTACCGGCTGGAGGCGCGCAACGCGCAGACGTTCCACCGCAACTTCGCGTCGAACCCCCACGTGCGTGTTCCGAAGGTCTACTGGCAGTACACCCGCGCGCGCGTGCTCACCCTGGAGTGGCTCGACGGCACGCACGTGCGCGACGTCGACCTGGAGCCGCTCACGCTCGACGAGCGCCGCGATCTCGCGTACCTGATCGCGGAGACGTGGATGACGATGATCTTCCGGCAGGGGTTCTTCCACGGCGACCCGCACCCGGCGAACATCCTCGTGCTCGAGGAAGCGGGGTCGATCGGCCTCGTCGACTTCGGTGCGGTCGGCAAGCTCACCGACGACGACATGTCGAAGCTGACGCGGCTGTTCATCGACGCGGCGGCGGAGAACGTCGACGTGCTCCCCAAACGGCTCGCCGACCTCGGCGTGCGCTACCCGAAGGAACGCGAGGAGGAGTTCCTCGCCGAGATCCGCGAGCTGTACTACCGCTACTACGGCGCGAGTCTCGCGGAGATCGACCCGATTCAGGTGATCCGCGAGGCGTTCCAGCTGATCTACGCGATGAACCTGCAGCTGCCGACGCGCTACCTGCTGCTCGACCGCGCGATCGCGACGGTCGGCGCGGTCGGCGTCGATCTGTATCCCGACTTCAACGTGTTCGAGGTGGCGCGGCCGTACGCGCGCGGCTTGATGCTCGAGCGCTTCACGCCACAGCGCGTCGCGCGCCGGGCGCGACGCGACGCGATCCGCTACACGCAGATCTTCGCGGAGGCGCCGTACCAGTGGCACGACCTGATGGAGCAGGTGCGCGACGGCAAGGTTGAGGTCGGCTTCGTGCACAAGGGGCTCGACGACTTCCTCGAGAGCATCCAGCGCGTCTTCAACCGGCTCGTTGTCGCACTGATCGTGACCGGGGGCCTGATCGGCTCGAGCATGATCGGCATCTTCGCGACGAAGGGGCCGCAGCTGCTCGGGATCAACGCGATCTCGGTGGTCGGATTCGCGCTCTCCTCGGTGCTCGGTCTCTGGCTGCTCTGGGGCGTCGTGCGCTCCGGGCGGTTGTAACGCAGACGTCACACTTTCGCGCAAAAGGACATCTGGCGCCCCGGCACGGGCGTCGGTAGGTTCGCCGTCATGACCGCGCTGCTGCTCGCCGAGCCCGAAGCTTCGATGCGCGGCTTCCTCGAGCGGCAGCTCTCGAGCGACGGCTTCGACGTGCTGGCGTTCAGCAGCCCAGACGAGCTGCCGCGCGCGGCAGCGCCGGACGTGCTCGTCCTGGGCGACCCCGACGCGCTCGACCGCTGCCTCGTGACCGGCTGCCCGGTGATCGTGCTCGGCAGCGCCGACGCCGAGACGCGGCTGCGTGCGCTCGAGCGATGCGACGACTATCTCTCTCGGCCGTTCGTCTACGAGGAGCTCGTGGGTGCGGTTTCAGGTTCAAGCGTTTTTCTATTTTCAGCTTAAAGCCGCATGGTTGAGCGAAATATCGGCGCTCAACTCCGAGCCTCGGCCCCGTCAAATCGCCTAAATGACCGCTTGCGATCCGCAAAAGGGCGTGAAAGAAGCGAAAGTTGCCCGCCCGTTAGAAAGACACGGCTGCGCGCCTCGTTACGGCCTCACGAACCCGCCGAAGAGGCCGCGAAACGTGATCGCGGGCAGGCGCTAACGCCCGCCCGCAACCTCCCCAAAAGTGGCCGCCCTCTACGCCGCGAGCGGTGGCGCGACGCCCGAGGCGCGCGCCCGGCGGCGCTGTTCGAGCGAGACGGCGTGGATGACGCAGGCCGTCATCGAGACCGCGGTCGCTGCCTGTTCGGGTCGGCGGAACCAGCGTTTCCCTTCGATCAGCTTGAACCGCGTCGACAGGGCGCCGTGCAGACCTTCGTTGCGTCCGAAGCGGCGGTTGCCGTACTGCTCGGAGACGGGGTCGTGGAAGGTCAACGGATTGCCCATCGAGTAGTCGACTCGCTGGCGGTCGTCTTTCGGATTCGCTCGCCGCCACTTGGTCGGGTTCTGTGCGACGTACCAGTCGCCTGAGGTGATGGTGATCGAGCCGCATTTCGGGCACTGCCCTTCGCTACGGGCAATCGCTGTCGCCTTCGGGCCGAGCTTGACCCGCTTGAGGGTGCGTCCTTGACCGCAGCGGCAGCGCAGTTCGCGATGGCCGTTGGTGAACCAGTCCTTGTAACCCTCGATCGGGATTCGGCGCTTGTCTTCTTCGTCGGCCTTCGAGCGGCTGCCGGCGTCGTGAGAAACCTTGTGGACGTTCTCGAGGATGCCGAGCTCGCGGGCGCGCTTGCGAATCGGCTGCGCGTTGAAGCCGCCGTCGGCGGTCAAGACGCGGAGCTTGGGCGCACCGAGATGCGGCAGCACGTCTGCGAGTGCGTCGACGACGCGGACGCCGACGACCTTCTCGGAGATGTTCGCCGGCACGACTTCCCAACTTAGGATGACGCCGGTCTGCGTCGTCGCCATCACGAGGTTCCAGCCGTGGCCGAGTTTGGGGTTGAAGCCCGCGTCGGGCGCGGTGATCTTCGGATAGCCGCGGGCGTTCAGCCCGGAGTTGACGACGACGTCGGTCTTCGGGTCGATCACCGGGGCCGTGAAGTGGGTGACGATCGCCGTGCCGTCCATATTGATCAGGTCGGCCTCGGCGCGCAGTTCGTCAGTCGCGGCGTGCTCGAGCAACAGCCGTCGCTCGAGTGCCTTGTAGGCGTCGAGGCGGCGCTGCTCGCCGAAGTGCTGACGGTGACGACAAAGGGTCGCGTCCGAGGGAATGCCGCTGCGCAGCTTGATCACCCGCTGGCCGGGAAGCGGGCGCGGGCGCGCGAAGCCAAGAAGCTCGCGCGCCTCCGCGTTGCGGTCGTTGGTCAGGTTGTCGCGCGTTTCCTTGACGGTCTCGGCGCCGGAGACGATTTGGAGGAGATGCACCGACTCGAGTTCCGCTGACGTATAGAGGGGCGCGACCTTGCCGGGCCGGCGGCGGCGGTCGTCGAGCTCGGCGAGCGCCGGGCCCATCACTTCGCGCCAGGCGGCGGAGTCAAGGATGTCGCGGACGATCTGAGCGTCGCTGTAGGCCTTCAGCTCTACGCGCGACTTCGCGTAGGGGACGTAGCCCTCCAAGGGCGCCGGCAGGTCGCCGGAGAAGCGGATGCGCGCCTCAGGGCGCTTGTCCTTGGCCCGCGAGCGGCTAGCTTTCGCGCCGCCTTGGCGCCCGCCAGTCGTCGCAACCGGCTCAGAGTCAGGGGTTTCGTTCACCGGCTGACCGTGGGGCGCGCCCGTTACGGCATGGGGCTCAAGACCCGCCTTCGGCGTGCTTTTCCGCCCGTTTTCGGTCTTCTGACCCATACGGAGAAGGGATCGCCCGAACGAAACTGGTGCTCAGATCTGCATGGCAGTCCGCCGATAGGGCTGCTAATGGCCCAGCGCAAGGATCAACAGACCGCGATCTGCTCGCGACTCGCCCAGCTGCGCGTCGAGCGCGGGCTCTACCAGCACGAGCTGGCGCAGGCGATCGGGATCTCCGTCGACAGCCTGCGCCGGCTCGAAAGCGGCAACGGAGTCACCGCACCTCTGTGGTGGTACACGAACGCGGCGATCGCACTCGGCCTCGACCTCAGCGAGCTTCTGACCGCCGAGCAACGCTCCTGGCATCCGCGGCCGCAGACGCCGGCGCCGCCTGAGGAGAGCTGGTTGGCCGAACGGGTCGAACGTGCCGCCGCCTGGCTCGCCGAGACCGAGTCGTGGCCGACGGGCCGCTACTCAGACGACGGAGCGATCTACTAACGCGGTTGTCGCACCAGCACCACTCACGGGAAGAGTGTGCGAGCTGGGAGCTTCTGCGCCACGGCCGTAATGATCCGCGCCCGCCGGGCGGACGAGACGCCGTTCGTTGCGTACTCGGCGAACAGGCCGTCGATGTCGACGAGCTGCGGGCGAGCGACCGATGGCGCCAACTCCTCGATCTCGGAGGCCTCCTCGTCGGTGACGACTCCGGCGTGGCGCCGAGCGCCGAAGACGCCGTAGATGACCAGCCAGCCCAGCGTGCCCGCGCTCGTCAGGATCGACTTGGCGGTCTGCGAGCGCCCGAGCGTGTTCGTGCGCAACCACGGCCGGGCTTCGGGGTGTGTCTCGAGTAGCGCCCGTTCGATGCGGACGTCCTCCAGCAGCTGATACGCGAGGAGTTCCTCCGTCAGATCGGGCTCGCGTGTCGGCTTCGTGAGTGCGTGGGCGATCTCGTGCCAGAACTGGCCTTCGAGAAAACCGCGCCAGCGCCCGCTCGCGATGTCGGCCGCGGTGACGCTTTCGCGGGGGTCGAGCTCGATTCGATGCTCGACCGGTATGTATCCGGCGCCGCCGCCAAGCTCAGTGGCGGGCGCAGCGGCGATCACAACCTCCGGCGCCTTCGTCGGCGCGATCTGCCGCGCTTTCGCGCTGTAGTGGGCCGCGATGGCGTCGTCATCGTCGACGCTGAGCGGTCTCAAGGGCGCGAGATCGGGATGACTGGCCTCTGGCAGGTCGTCCCACATCGGGTGCCACGTTAGCGAGTCCATTCATCCGCGCCACCAAAAGCATCAGTGACGCCACCGACATCTGCTTGGCGCGGAGGAAGTCGCCTGGCTGCGGTTCCGGCTGCATCAAGTGAACGTAGAGCGCGCACGCTATTCGCACCGCGCAGGGTTCTCGAAGCTCTGGCCTAGCGCCGCCGCTCTGCGGCATGGACTCCGCTGGGCGTGGATTTGTCTCATCCCACGCTTCGGCATCGCGTTGTCGTAGCGGGCAAGCGTCCGACTTAGCGTCGCGGAGATGGCTGCAAGGCCGGCAGAAAGCCGCGGCGGCGGCGGCCGACCATCGCTGCTTGGCCATTGACGAGGCGGACGATCGGCGCATCGTCGAGCCAGTCGATGATGCTGATTGCCCCGTAGCTCTGCTCGAGGCGGAAGATCGCTTCTTGGGGCATCTCAAGCGCGTCGGCGAGGACGGTGCGAATGACCCCACCGTGACTGACAATGGCGACGATCTCGTTGGTGTGCCGCCGCCGTATCGTCGCGACGGCGGCGAGGACACGCGCTTGGAGGTCGGTGAAGCTCTCGCCGCCCGGAAAGCGGACGCTGGTCGGTTGGCTCATCCAAGCGGCGTAGAGGTCGGGATACTCGGTGGCAATGTCCTCGTAGCGGCGGCCCTCGAAGGCGCCGAAGTCAATCTCCCGCAGCGCGTTGACGGTCGTCGGCGTCAGCTCGTTGACGGCGCTGAGCTGAGCGGCGGTCAACATTGCGCGCGAGCGCGGGCTCGTATACACCGCCGCCAGATGGATGCCGTCGAGCACGCGGGCGATATGACGCGCCAAGCGTGCACCGCGCTCCGAAAGGCCGACGTCAAGGCTGCCGTAACAGCGACCCTGCGCGGCGGCGTCGGGCTGGGCGTGACGGATAAGGAGCAAGCGGACTGACTCAGACAAGCGCAACCGCCACTACGAGAACGGCCGTCTCGACAAGCTCGGTCGTCGCCCCGAGGGTGTCGCCGGTAACACCGCCGAGCCAGTGCCACCAGCTGAGTCCGGCGAGGACAGTCACGAGCCCGGCGACACCGAGCACGAGGAGGACGACCGCGACCCCGACGTGGGCCAGCATCGCCACTGCGAGGGCGATCGCGAACGCCGCCGCTGCCGCGGCACGACGGCCTGTCCCATGCTCGCTGATTGCCGCGGCGGTGCCTTGAGCGCGGGCATAGGGGAGGGCGTGGGCGAGTAGCACTGGCGCGGCGCGAGCGGCCGCCCCCGCGGCCGCGGTGACGGCGACGACGTGACCACTGCGCACCAGCGCTGCGACGGCGGCTCCCTTGATGAACAAGTCGAGGAGGAGGGCGGTCGCCCCATAGGCGCCAATCGTGTGATCACGCATGATCTCGAGTGCGCGCTCGCGTGAGCTGGCGCCGAGAGCATCGGCGCAGTCGGCGATGGCGTCGAGATGAAGGGCACCGGTGAGGACGGCGCCGACTACGAGCGCGAGTCCGGCCGCCAAGGCCGGGGTTAGCGGTCGTTGCAACTCGTGCGCCGTCAAGCCGACGAGGGCGCCGACGGCGGCGCCGACGAATGGATAGAACGGCGTGCCGCGAGCAACGTCTCGCCCGTCGAAGGCGACCAGGCGGCCAACCGGGATCCGCGTCAAGAAGGCAACAGCGGCGGTCGCCTCGCGGGCCCACGAGAGCCTGTCAGCGACCGGCATCGGTCACCCCGGCGGAGTCGAAGGTCGCCATTTCATCAAGGAGTGCCGCCGCACTGCGGATCAGGGGGAGCGCCAGCGCAGCGCCGCTGGCTTCGCCGAGGCGGAGCCCGAGGTCGAGTAACGGGTCGAGGTCGAGCGCGGCGAGGATACGGCGATGACCGGGCTCGGGTGACAGATGCGCAGCGACCATTGCGTCGCGGCTCGCCGCAGCGAGTCTCACGGCGACGAGTGCGGCAGCGGTGGTGATGAAGCCGTCGAGGACGACGACAACACCTGAGGCAGCGGCAGCAAGCATCACGCCGACGAGGAGCGCGATCTCAAAGCCGCCGAGGGCGGCTAACACGGCTAATGGGTCAGCTGGGTCGGGTTGGTTGACTTCGAGCGCCCGCTTGATCGCGGCCAGCTTGCGTTCGAGGCCGGCGTCGTCGACGCCGGTGCCGCGGCCGCAGACGAGTTCGGGCTCGACGCCGAGCAGGCAGGCGGCGAGCACGCTGGCGACGGTCGTGTTGCCGATCCCCATCTCGCCGACGGCGACCATACCGACGCCTTCTTCGGCGAGTTCGCCGACGAGTCCGATGCCGGCGTCGATTGCTTGGCGCACTTGCGTTGCTGTCATCGCCGGGCCGCGAGTGATGTCGCCGGTGCCGGCGCCGATACGGAACGCGCGTACGGACTCGTCGTCGACCGCCGTCGCTACGCCGGCATCGACGACGATCAGCCGTGCCTGGGCTTGGCGGGCGAGGACGTTGATCGCGGCGCCACCGGCAGCGAAGTTGGCGACCATTTGTGCCGTCACGGCTGCCGGGTAGGCACTGACTCCGGCGGCAGCGACACCGTGGTCGGCGGCAGCGACGATGATCGCGGCCTCGCCTAGCGGACGTCCGCGGCGGATGGCGCGAAGTCGGCAGGCAAGCTCTTCGAGACGGCCAAGGCTTCCGCGCGGCTTCGTCTTGGCGTCGAAGTCCCGCTGCGCTGCCGCTATCGCCGCGCGGTCGACCGGCGTGATGCGCGCCATCGTTACTTCAAGCAGTTCAGTCATCGAGGAAGTGGGAGGCGGACTGGAGTGGGAGGGCGCGGCCGGCGACGATCAGGAACGACTGCGCGGCGCTCGCCGCCCAGATCATGTTGGTGCGACCAAGGAGGTCGCGGTAGCGCCGGCCTAAGGCGTTCATCGGCACCAGCCCGAGCCCGACTTCGTTGCTGACGGCGATCGTGCGACCCCGGCGCGCGGCGGCCAACCTGGCAACCTGCCGCGCTTTCGGTTCGACTTCCACCTCTGCCTCGAGCAGGTTGGCGACCCAGAGGGACAAGCAGTCGACGACGACCGTCGCCGCGGGGTCGATTGCTTGCAGAGCGTCGCCGAGTTCAAGTGGAACCTCGACGGTCTGCCAATCAGCCGGGCGTTCTTGTCGATGCGCGGCGATCCGTGCGCGCATCTCGTCGTCGCGCGCTTCGGCGGTGGCGACGAACACGACTGGCACCTCGCCCTGAGAGGCAAGCTCGACAGCGAGCGCCGACTTACCGCTGCGGGCGCCGCCCAAGAGGAAGACGAGACTCACCGCAATGCCTTTGTGAGGGCGGCAAGCAGTCGTTGGTTGTCGTCGTGCTCGCGCACGGCGACGCGGAGGTAGTCGGCATCGAGGCCGGGGAACGATGCCGCCGGACGAACAGCGATCCCGGCGTCGAGCAGGCGCAGCCGTAGCGCCTCGGCGTTGGATGTCTTGAGGAGAAGGAAGTTGGCCGCAGACGGCCAGACTTGAAGACCGAGCGTGATCAGTCCGCGGCTGAGAAAGGCGCGCTCGACTGCGACCTCAGCGGCGACCCGTGCGGGCGTCTCGGTGTCCGCGGCGCAGGTCGCCAAGGCGGCACAGGCGAGTGTGTTGACGCTCCACGGCTGGCGGTTAGCGGTGAGCGACGCTACGACGTCAGCGCTCGCGAGCAGGAAGCCGGCGCGTATACCGGCGAGCGACCACAACTTGGTCAAGCTGCGGATGACGATGAGCCCAGGGAGCGGCGTCGCGGCCAAGCTGGCGGCACCGTCGGTGAAGTCCATGAACGACTCGTCGACGACGACGAGGCGCTCGGGTCTCACAAGCGCTTTGATCTCGTCGGGGTCGTCGAGCGTGCCGGTCGGATTGTTCGGGTTGCCGAGGACGACGAAGCGCGCCGTCTCTGGCACCGCGTCGACGTCGAGACTCCAGTCGCTCGTCCGGCGAGGGACGTGGGCGACGTCGGCGTTGACGGCACGTAGTGCGGCTTCAGCCTCGGTGAAGCTCGGATGCAGGCAGGCGGCGCGCCTGGGGCGGAGCACGTGCGCGAGCAGCCAGAACGCTTCACAGGCGCCGTTCAGCAACAAGACTTCGTCAACATTCCGTCCGTGCCGGGCAGCGACCGCCGCTCGTGCTTCGCTCTCGTCGGGGTAGCGCGAACTACCAAGAGCTCGCGCGAGCGCTTGTTCGAGTGCTTGTTCGAGTGCGACGGCACGCTGGCCGGGCCAAACGTTGACGGCGAAGTCGACGGCGTCCTGCGGGGCAAGCGTGTCACCGTGAAGGCGGAGACTCATCGCCGCCGCGCAATCGTTGCCGTCACCAAGACGGCGGCGACTGTGACGACTTTCGACAATTGGACGGCGCGCGTAACGTCGGTTGCGGTCGGCCCTTGGCCGTCGCCAAGCGTCGGGCGCTGTTCGAGCCGGCCGTGGTAGCGGTTCTCGCCGCCCAGGCGCACGTCGAGCGCGCCAGCGAAGGAGGCCTCGACACGCCCGGCGTTCGGGCTCGGGTGGGCGCCGCCGTCACGGCGCACGATGTGCCAACACCTCGCCGGACTACCACCGACGAGCGGTGCGACGAGGACGACCAGCGCCGCCGTCAGGCGCGCGGCGGGCCAGTTGAGGAGATCATCGAGTCGTGCCGCGCCCCAGCCGAACTGGCGGTAGCGCGGGCTGCGATGGCCGACCATGGCGTCGAGGGTGTTGGCGGCGCGGTAGCCGGCGCAGCCGCCGGCACCCGCGAGTGCTGCCCAGAGGAGAGGGGCGACGATCGCGTCACTGGTGTTCTCCGCGACCGACTCCAGCGTGGCGCGGCTGAGTTCGGCGCTATCGAGTTCGCTCGGGTCGCGGCCGACAAGGTTCGGCGCCCGCAGGCGCGCCGCGGCAATGTCTTCAGCCTCGAGCTCGCGCGCCATTAGTCGGCCCTCGCGCCAGAGGGAACGCGCACCTAGCGACGCCCAGATGACGAGGACGCGCACGGTGAAGCGGGCGCGGGGGCCGACGCGGCGCTCGAGCGCGCCGACGGCCAGACTCGGTGCGGCGACGAGTGTCAGAGCGTAGAGCGCGCCGGCCAGCCGATTGGGTCGCCAACTGATGCGCTCGCCGTGCGCGGCGAGGCGGCCGAAGCCGGCGACCGGGTGCAGCCGTCGCGGGTCGCCGAGGATGGCATCAGCGCAACTGGCGGCGGCCAGTGCAGTAGCGAGTGCGCTTTCGTCTTTCAAAAGTCGATTCCCCGGCGCGCGCGGATGCCTTGGTCGAAGGCGTGGCGCACCTTGACCATCTCGGTGATTGTGTCGGCGACGTCGACGAGTTCGGGCGCGGCGTTGCGACCGGTCAGGACAATGTTGACGTGACTCGGCCGTGCTCGAATCGTCGCTGCGACTTCGGCGCCGTCGACCCAGCCGTAGGTGATCGGATAGGTGACCTCGTCGAGGACGATCAGCTGATGCTCGCCGGTGGCGATCGTGGCTTTCGCCAACTCCCAAGCAGCGGCAGCCCGGCCTTCGCTCTGGTCGAGGTCATTGGACTCCCAGGTGAAGCCGTCGCCGCCCTTGAGCCAGTCGACGCCGAGCGCGAGGCCGACCTTCTCTTCGCCGACCTTCCACTTTCCGGACTTGATGAATTGGATCACGCAAACGCGCCAGTCGCGGGCGACCGCGCGCATGACGACGCCGAAGGCGGCGGTCGACTTACCTTTGCCGTCACCCGTGTTCAGGAGGACGAGGGAACGCGGGCGGTCTTTCGGAGGTGCGGGGCGCGGCCGCGGGGGCGCGGCCGGGTCGGAGCGTGGACTGTCGGGCGTCATGAGACTCCTGCCTTGTCGAGGAGGGCTGGGATGTCGAGCTGCGCCTCGACGACGTCGGCGAGCTCGTCGAAGGCGTCGTCAAGGGAGCGCGTCGGCGCTGTCGCGAATAGCGCGTCGATGACGCTCGACTGCTCGAACAGGCCGTGCAGATAGATCGCCAACACGCTGCCGTCGACGTAACCGAGACCGTCAGCGATCGCCGCTTCAAGGGCGCCGGTCGGTTCGCTATGGCCATGGCGGATCTCGTAGCCGCTAAAGGACTGCTCGGCTAACGCCTGCCAGGGTGCGGGCAAGCGCAAAAAGCGCGCGGCGACCATTCGCGTCGCCTTGACGGATGCGAACTCGGTCTCAAGCGCCAGAAGGCCGAGCCCATCGGCGTCGCCGTCGACTCCGCCGCGGTCGTGCAGCCGTTCGCCGAGCATCTGTAACCCACCACAGATCGCGAGCAGCCGGCCTCCCTGACGGACGTGCGCGCGAACGGCGTCGGCGCGTCCGCGCGCTCTTAGCCAGGCGAGGTCGGCGGCGACGAATTTGGAACCGGGGAGGATGAGGAGGTCGGCGCCGACGAACTCTTCGGCCTCGGTCGCGAAGTGGACGTCTGCGACTTCTTCGAGCTGCTTGAACTCATCGAGGTTGGACGCGGTCGGGTAGCGGATGATCACGACGCGTTGAGCCGCAGCGCGCCCGCGCGGCGCCGCGACGCCGTCCTCGTCCGGGAGCCCATGAGCGAGCCAAGGGAGGACGCCGAGGGTGGCGATGCCGGTCAGCTCCTCGAGCCGTACGGGCGCCGGGGCGAGCAGTGACGCGTCGCCGCGAAACTTGTTGAGAATGAACCCGCCGATGAGAGCGCGCTCGTCGGCCGGTAGCAGCGCCCACGTCCCGTAGAGGTGGGCGAAGACGCCGCCGCGGTCGATGTCGCCGACGAGGAGAACCAGCGCCTCGGCCTCCTTGGCGACTCGCATATTGGCGAGGTCGGTGTCGCGCAGATTGATCTCAGCCGGACTGCCCGCGCCCTCGAGGAGCACGAGTTGATGCTCGCTGAGGAGCGCCTGCAGCGAGTCAATGATCACGGGCCACAACCCGCTTCGCTCTCGCCAACCCTGTGCGCTGCGGGCGGGGTCGGGTCGGCCTAAGACGACGACCTGGCTGCGGTTGTCGGCTTCCGGTTTGACGAGGATCGGGTTCATGCGGACGTCGGGGGTGATGCCGGCGCCAACGCCTGCAGGTACTGCGCTGTCCCGATCTCGCCGCCGTCGACGACGCGGGCGTTGTTCGACATGTTCTGCGCCTTGAATGGGACGACGTCGATGCCGCGCCGATGAATGGCGCGCGCGAGGGCGGTCGTAATGAGGCTCTTGCCGGCCGAGCTCGACACGCCTTGGATCATGAGCGCGGTCATCGCCGACGCTCCGGGAGCACGAACACGACCCGGTCTTCTTTGAAGACGCGAACCTGGGCCCCATAGAGAGCAGCGATGCGTTCAGCGTCGAGGACTTCTTCGGCGCAACCGTCGGCAACGACCTGGCCGCGGTCGAGCAGCAACAGCCGGTCAGCGTATTGGGCGGCAAGGGTCAGGTCGTGCATGGCGGCGACAACGGTCAGACCTTCGGCGTGACGGAGCTCGTCCACGAGTTCGAGGACTTGCTGTTGGTGTCCGAGATCGAGTGCGCTGGTTGGTTCGTCAAGCAACAAGATCGATGCCTGTTGGGTGATGGCGCGCGCGAGGACGACGCGTTGCAGCTCACCACCGCTGAGAGAGTCGAGGGGGCGTGTCGCGAATGTGGTCAACGTCAGGCGCTCGAGGGCGGCGGCGGCGGCGTGCTCGTCGGCGCGCGACTCCGTGGCCAGGTAACCGATATACGGAGTGCGCCCGAGTAGCGCATACTCGGCCACGGTCAGGGCCGCGGGCGTCTCCGGGTTCTGCGGCACGAGGGCGACTTGGCGAGCGATTTCACGCCGGCTACTCGTCGCCAGCGCCCCGCCGGCGAGCTTGATCGCGCCACGGAAAGGCACGAGCCCGGCGATGGCGCGAAGCAGGGTGGTCTTGCCGGCTCCGTTCGGGCCGATCAAACCGACCCATTCACCCTGCTTGACCTCCCCCGAGACGCGGCGGACGGCCTCGGTGCGACCGAGCGTGACCGAAACCTCGCGCAAGGAGATCGGCGTCATCGTCCGACTCGTGTCGTTCGCAAGACGATGGCGAAGAACGGGGCGCCGATGAAAGCGGTGACGACACCGATTGGAAGCTCAGAGGGGGAGAGGACGGTGCGGGCGAGGACGTCGGTGAGTACAAGAAACCCGGAACCGGCGACAAGCGCCAACGGGACGACGGCGCGATAGCTCGTCGAGACGAGCAGGCGCACCGTATGGGGAACGATGATCCCGACGAAACCGATCAGTCCGCTGACGGCGACAGCGGCGGCAGTACCGACGGTCGCGGCGACAACAATCACCAGGCGCACCCGCTGGACGTCGACGCCGAGGCTTCGAGCCTCCTCGTCCCCGACGCTCAAGACATCGAGGAGCCTTCGGTGGAGAAGGATGACCGTGGCACTGACAGCAACGTACGGGCCGACCAATAGACAGTCGTGCCAACTCGCTGTCGCCAAGCCGCCAAGCAGCCACGAGTAGACCTCGCGCAGCGACTGTTGTCGCTGTTGTTGGACGAACGTTTGCGCGGCAGTCATAAAGGCGGCGATCGTCACGCCGGCCAAGATCAATGTTGCGGTTGTGCGTACGCCGCCGACCGTGCGGCCGAGGGCGTAGGCAAAGACAACGCTCGCCGCTGCCCCGACGAACGCAGCCAGCGGGACGAGCTCGCGACTGCCACTGCCATAGCTAATCGCCAGCGTCGCGCCGAGACCGGCGCCGGCGGCGACGCCGAGGAGGTAGGGGTCGGCGAGCGGGTTACGGAACACGCCCTGGTAGGCCGAACCGGCGATTGCCAACATGCCGCCGACGAGTGCTCCCAAGACAACCCGCGGCGCTCTGAGCTGCCAAAGAATCGCCTCCTCGGTCGCACTGAGGCGCGAATGGATGTGCACGAACGGCAGATGCGACAACGCCGACTCGGCGATCGGGCCGGCGCCAAGCGGCACCGGCCCGACCCCGAGTCCGACGACGAGCGCGCCGAGAAAGAACACGACCGCGGCAAGCCCCCAGCGCCACGGGACACCGCGAGCGTGTATCGGTGGGCGCAAGCGTGGCACTTCGATCTCGGCAAGCGCCACTACGAGCGCCTCGCGACCGCGGCGACGAGGCGAGCGAAGTCCACGACGCGCGGGCCCCAGCGCGAAGCAATGTCATCGCTGACCGGGATGATGCCGTTGCGTTTAACCGCGTTCACGTTCGTCCAGCCCGGACGCGCGGCGACTGTCGCCGCCGTTTGCGCGCAGCATTGGGTGTCCGAGAGGACGACGAGATCCGGGTTAGCGGCAATGACGTATTCGCCAGACAGCTTCGGATAGCCCGAGTGAGTCGGGTCGCCGTCGTCGGCGATGTTCCGGAAACCGAACAGCTTGTAGACCTGACCGATGAATGTCGATGACGTCGCCGAGTAGAGGTCAGGGCTGAGTTCGTGGAACACCTTCAGGTGCCGTGAACGGTTCGGTACCGAGCGAATCAACTTGGTCAACCCGACCTGCATCGACTTGACGACAGTCGCCGCCTTCTTCGGATGTCCGGTCGCTGCTCCGAGCTGACTGATCTGGATGTAGGCCTCACCGAGGTTCTTGGCCGCGGGGTCGAGGATCACCGTGATCCCGAGACGCTCGAGCGGCGCGACGATGCTGCTCCCGGAGACGACGACGAGGTCGGGCTTGTAAGCGGCGATCGCCTCAGCGTTTGGATGGAATGCCGACAGCGAGGTCATCGGCGCCTGCGGGGGATAGTTCGACTGGTTGTCGACGGCGATTACCTGTGAACCAGCGCCGATAGCGAACAGGTCTTCGGTGGCGGTCGCCGACAGCGAGACGATGCGCTGCGGCCGTTGTTGCAGGGTGACCGAGCCGTTGGCCGCCGTGATCGTGACCGGGAACAACGGTGCGCCGGCGGCCGAGGCGTACGGGCAGACAGCGACGAGGACGACCGCAATCGCGGCCGCGATAAGCCTGAGACGTGCCATAAAAAAACCTCCGCGAAATGCGGAGGAGAGATGTATCGAGTGGCCTTCCTACTGCCACGCGAGCTACCCCTTCCTCCGAGGGTTTGCATCGCGGTGTAAGGAGCGTTCCTGGCTTGTCCCCCGAAGGGGCCTCACAGTTGCGGGAACAGCACCGGATTTGACCGGACTTCCGCTGATCTCACACCGACCGGGGATATGTGCCCGGCTCCGCGAGGCTAGCGCGCCGACCGGTTGTACGCAAGTCTGTGCCGTTCCGTTACGACCGGCGCATCTGAACCCTGACATCGACGGCATGTCGGTTTCCCGTTATCGCCGAGCCGAGTCGAATCCGTGGGATTGAGCTTCTGCCAGCTTGCGGGGTTCGAACGTTCAGCTGGCGGCTTCCGCCCTGCCGAGCAGCGTTGTTATCGCAACGCGGAGATGCGCGAGCGGCTTCGGTTAGCGGTAGAGATGCGGGTACTGCGAGACGACCGGCTCGCGCGCCTGCACCATCAGCCTGACGTCAGCTGGTGTCGCCGGGAACGAGTTGGCACCGCGGCGGAGGTAGTAGACGACATCGCGAGGGTCGGTGCCGACGCCGTACGGGGTACTCGGGCTCGGATAGACGTGGGCGAGAAGCACTTCGTCTTCGTCGAGCACGACGAAGTCG
>ORJL010605000.1_pt1 | contig 17763 bp, 15 predicted proteins | sample 1779941 | NCBI WGS metagenome assembly ORJL01 (sample SAMEA104232317, study PRJEB22302) | groundwater metagenome | biome: forest; feature: aquifer; material: groundwater | place: USA | collected 2011-08-07 | depth 5.8 m | reverse complement strand
GAAGCAGCGCGACAGAAGAGGGCGCCCAGTCGGGCGGTCCGGAGGCGGCGCGATAGAAGAGGGGAGCAACGAAGCAGGGGGCCAGAAGCGCCGAGCAGACTGGGCACAATTCTCCGGGGTGCGGTACTGTGCTCGGTCCCGGCACGCGCCGGCGCACGCAGGACCCCCGCCGGTGCATGAACCACCGAGCCGGCTACGATTTCCCCTCCGCCGGTTTCACCTTCACCGCGTCTGCCTCCGCACCTTCTACTTGCGCACTCCCGTCGCCTTGTCGATCCGCTCGAGCACCTCCGCGTCCTCGGGGAAGCGGTCTTCCTGCAGCTTCGAGAAGACCAGCTTGCCGTCGACGCTCACTTCGAACCGTCCCTTGTCGGACGGGACCAGGATGAGCCGCTTCATGTCGCGCTTGTAGGAATCCATCAGGGACTTGGCCAGGCTCACGGCCTGGGGTTCGTAGCTTCACATCGCTCAGTAGACGAGTTCGATTTCCATCGTGGCATCCTCCTTCTGGGCAGGTCGACGCGAGTGTACCATTCGGGCCCCGGGGAGGCACGAGATGCCCGCGTACCCCACAAGGGCGCTGATTCGCTTGCAACCCCCTGGCGATTGGGCTTTCATGCCCGGCGTCGCAATCGAGGAGAGGATGGGCATGAATCCGACGGCGCGCTATCCCCGGCGGTTCGTGCCGGCCGATCTGGCTCCCGCGGACTGGGACGCGGTCTCGCGGTGCTTCGACGCGCTCGAGCGGGACCTGAACGCGCCCGGGGCGGACCTGGAGCATTGGCTGGCTTCGGCGAGCGAATTCGCCTCGGTGCTCGCCGAGGAGAAGGAGCGGCGCTTCGTGGCGATGACCTGCCGGACCGACGATCCGGAGACCGTGCGGCGATTCGAGGAGTTCGTGCAGGGGATCGAGCCCAAGCTGAAGCCCCGCTGGCACGCGCTCCACTCGGGCTACCTGCGCCACGCGAAGCGGAGCGGGCTCGACCCCGGGCGCTGGCGGATCCACGACCGCGCGGTCGAGAACGAAGTCTCCCTCTTCCGCCCCGAGAACGTGGCGCTCGAGGCCGAGGAAGAGGGCCTGATGCAGGAGTACAACAAGATCGCCGGCGCGCAGACGGTGCGGTTCCGCGGCGAGGAGCAGACGCTGGTGCGGATGGAGTCGCGGCTCGAGGAGCAGGACCGCGCGCTGCGGCAGGAGGCGTGGGAGGCGATCTGGGCCCGCCGGCTGCAGGACCGTGAAGCGCTCGACGCCCTCTACGACAAGCTGATCGCGCTGCGGGGACGGCTCGCGGCCAACGCGGGCCAGACCGACTACCGCGCGTACATCTTCCGCAAGCGCGAGCGGTTCGACTACGGGCCCGAGCACTGCTTCCAGTTCCACCAGGGCGTCGAGCGGGCGGTGATGCCGCGCCTGCGCGCGCTCGACGCCGAGCGGAAGCGGCGGCTGGGGGTCGATCCCCTGCGGCCCTGGGACCTCGGAGTGGACCCGCGCAACGCGCCTCCGCTGCGGCCCTTTGCGACCGCGGAAGAACTGTATCGCGGGTGCCGGGAAATGTTCCGCCGCGTCCATCCCGAATTCGCGGAACTCGCCGAAGAGATCCGGCTCGACCTGGACAACCGCAAGGGGAAGGCTCCGGGCGGTTACCAGACCTCGTTCGAGGAGGAGCGGCGGCCCTTCATCTTCATGAACGCGACGGGGACCAACCGCGACGTGATCACGATGCTCCACGAGGGGGGCCATGCGTTTCATTACCTGCTGACGCGTGAAGAGCCGGTGCTGCGCTACCGCTACGCGCCGATCGAGTTCTGCGAGGTCGCCTCGATGGGGATGGAACTGCTCGCGCTGCCGCATTACGAAGTGTTCTACGGCGCCGAGGAGGCGCGGCGCGCGCGCGTGCGCCAGCTCGAGCGGACGATCCGGGTGCTGCCGATGGTGGCGACCATCGACGCGTTCCAGCATTGGATCTACCTGAATCCTGGGGGCGGGCGCGACGCGCGCACGGCGGCGTGGCGCGGGCTTTCCCGGCGATTCGCGGGGGGCGAGGACTGGAGCGGATACGAGACGCAGTTCGCTGCGGGCTGGCAGCGGATCCTGCACCTGTACACCCACCCGTTCTACTTCATCGAGTACGGGATCGCGCAGATCGGGGCCTTGCAGATCTGGAGCCGGGCCCGGCGCGACCCGGCGGGCGCGGTCGCGGCGTATCGCCGGGCGCTGGCGCTGGGCGGGACCCGGCCGCTGCCGGAGCTGTTCCGCGCGGCGGACCTGGTCTTCGACTTTTCCGAAGCGACGCTGGCGCCGCTGGCGGAGGAGATCGGGGGCGAACTGGCGAAGCTGGACTCATGAGCATGGCGCGTCGGATCGGTCCCCGGGGACGGTAGCTGGCGCTCGCCCTGCGGATCGGGGCGGCGGGTGGAGAAACATTCAGAGAGGTCCGTGAGCAGGCATAAGCCCTAGACGATGGTCGCATCCCGTCGTCGTGCCTTGCCCTTGCCCGCTCTCGTCGGGAAGCGGGCAAGGGCAAGGGCAGGGGCAAGGCGGTCCGTTTCGCGTCAAAGCCTCGTCACAGAGAGGCCTGATCGATGAGGGTCTTCTACAGTCCCGCTTACGTGGGTGCGGCGCACGCGTTCGAGACCACGCGCAAGGCGCGCTGGGTCGCGGACTCGCTCGCCGCGCGGCCGATCCCCGGGGTCGAGCTGGCGGCGCCGCAGACGCTGACCGACGAGCAGGCCTGCGCGGTGCACGACCCGGTGTACGTGCGCTCGGTGCACACGGGGCAGCCCCGGGGGCTGGCGCAATCGCAGGGGTTCGAGTGGGACGGCTGCCTCTACCCGATGGTGATGTCGTCGAACGGAGGGGTGCTGTCGGCGGCGCGAGCGGCGCTCGCGGACGGGATCGCCGGCTCGCTGTCGAGCGGGCTGCATCATGCGCGGTACGACCGGGGGGCCGGGTACTGCACTTTCAACGGCCTGGCGATCGCGGCCCGGTGGTGTGGCGCGCGCACGGTGCTGGTGTTGGATCTCGACGCGCATTGCGGCGGGGGGACGTACTCCCTGCTTGGGCGGGATCCGGGCGTGCGGCACGTCGATGTGTCGGTCTCGTCGTTCGACGCCTACCCGCCGGGCGGCGACCACCAACTGCGGATCGTGACCCGGGCCGAAGACTACCTGCCGGCGATCGACGGCGCTCTGCGCGCGCTCGACCAAGAGGGGGCGCGATTCGATCTGTGTCTGTACAACGCGGGCATGGACCCATTCGCAGGGTGCGCGATCGGCGGACTCGCCGGGATCACGCGCGAGATCCTGGCCGAGCGGGAGCAGCGGGTGTTCGAGTGGTGTCGCGGGCGCGGGCTGTGCGTCGCCTTCGTGCTCGCGGGCGGCTACTTCGGGCCGGGGCTCGACGAGGCGGGGCTGGTCGAGCTGCACCGGCTGACGATCGCGGCGGCGGCGGCGGGGTGAGGTGAGGATCGCGCGGCGGCGGACCTGCGCGTACCTGCGCGTACCTGCGCGAGCCGCGCTTGACGCCCTTCCCGCGCCCTCCCTATAATCCCGCGTTCCGGCGCCCGGCACGTTTTCTTTTTCCGGGCCGGCCGGCCGCCGGAGACGCTTCAGCAAGGGGGATTCATGGGACGCGAGATCCCGACGCGCTTCGACTACGCGGAGGCGGAGACGCGCCTGTACCGGTTCTGGGAGGGTCGGGGCTACTTCAGGGGCGGCGTGCGCCCCGGGAAGAAGCGTTTTTCGGTGGTCATCCCCCCGCCCAACATCACCGGCATCCTGCACATGGGCCACGTCCTCGACAACACCCCGCAGGACATCATGGCGCGCATGCGCCGCATGCAGGGGCACGAGACCTGCTGGGTGCCGGGCACCGACCACGCCGGCATCGCCACCCAGAACGTGGTGGAGAAGGATCTGCGCAAGCAGAAGATCCGTCGCCAGGACCTCGGCCGCGAGAAATTCGTCGAGCGCGTGTGGCAGTGGCGCGAGCAGTACGGCAACACCATCATCGCCCAGCTCAAGCGGCTCGGCTGCTCCTGCGACTGGGACCGCACCCGCTTCACCATGGACGACGGCCTGTCAGCGGCCGTGCTGGAGGTCTTCTGCCGGCTGTTCCACAAGGGCTTGATCTACCGCGGCGACTACATCGTGAACTGGTGCCCGCGCTGCCTGACCGCGCTGTCGGACGAAGAAGCCGAGAAGCGCGAGATCGAGGGCGGGCTTTACCCCATCCACTACCCGGTGAAGGAATCGAACGAGCGGCTGACCATCGCCACCACCCGGCCCGAGACCATGCTCGGCGACACCGCGGTGGCGGTGCACCCCGAGGACCCGCGATATCGCCACCTGGTGGGGAAGACCGTGATCCTCCCGCTGCTCCAGCGCGAGATCCCGATCATCGCCGACCCCTACGTGGACCGCGAGTTCGGCACCGGCGCGCTCAAGATCACCCCGGCGCACGATCCCAACGACTTCCTCATCGGCCAGCGCCACCATCTGCCTTTCCTCAACGTGATGACGCCCGACGCGAAAATGAACGAGCACGCCGGGCCCTATCGCGGGCTCACCCGCGAAGAGTGCCGCAAGAAGGTCTGGGAAGATCTGCAGGCCCTGGGCCTCGCCGGCGAGCGCAAGCCGCACCTCCACGCGGTGGGCCACTGCTACCGCTGCGACACCCTCATCGAGCCCTACCTGAGCAAACAGTGGTTCGTGAAGATGAAGCCGCTGGCGGAGCCCGCCATCCGCGTGGTGAAGGACGGCACGCTCAAGTTCTTCCCCGACCTCTGGAGCAAGACCTACCTCGAGTGGATGGAGAACATCCGCGACTGGTGCATCAGTCGCCAGCTCTGGTGGGGCCACCGCATCCCGGTGTGGTATTGCGACGCGTGCGGCGCGCTCACGGTACAGAAGACCGCGCCGACGGCTTGCTGCAAGTGCGCGAGCCCGAAGATCCGCCAGGACGAGGACGTGCTCGACACCTGGTTCTCCTCGTGGCTCTGGCCCTTCTCGACGCTGGGCTGGCCGGAGCCTACCGAGTCGCTCTCCTACTACTACCCGACCGACTGGCTGAACTCGGGGAAGGACATCATCTTCTTCTGGGTGGCCCGGATGATCATGGCCGGGCTGGAGTTCATGGGCGACGTGCCGTTCCGCCATGTGTACATCCACATGATCGCCCGCGACTCGCAGCGGCGGAAGCTCTCCAAATCGCTCGGCAACTCGCCCGACCCGCTCGAGCTGTTCGACAAGTTCGGCACCGACGCCGTGCGCTTCGGGATCATGGCGAACACGCCGATGAGCGAAGACGTGATCCTCTCCGACGAGGTCTACACCTACGGCCGGAACTTCGTGACCAAGGTGTGGAACGCCTGCCGCTTCCTGATCATGAACGTGGAAGAGGGCGACCGGCTGGACGGCCCGCCGGGCGACTCGTTCGTAGACCGTTGGATTCTGAGCCGATTGCACGGGGCCGCCGAAGAGGCGACCGCGAAGCTCGATGTGTACGACTTCGGCGAGGCGGCGCGCATCCTCTACCAGTTCTTCTGGAGCGACTTCTGCGACTGGTACGTGGAGATGGTGAAACCGCTGCTGGCGAAGGACGCCGACCCGGCGCGACGCGCGGCCACGCTGCGCACCACCGTGGAGTGCCTCTCGATCAGCCTCCGCATCATGCACCCGATTGCGCCCTTCGTGACCGAGGAGATCTGGCAGCATTTCCGCAGTCTGCCGGGACTCCAGGCGACGCTGGCGGAGAGCATCATGATCGCTCCCTGGCCCGCGCCGGATGCTGCGCGCCGATCTCCCGATGCCGAGGCGTCGATGGCGCTGCTGGCCGGGGTGGTGCGCGGGGTGCGCGACGTGCGCAACAAGAACAACATCTCGCGCGCGACGAAGCTGGTCGCCCTGGTCAACGCCCGCGACGAAGCCGCGGCCCGCGCCCTGCGCGAGCGCACGGACCTCGTGACCCATCTCGCCGGCCTCGAGCGGCTCGACATCGGCGTGGGCACCGCGAAACCCGCGCATTCCGCGACCGTGGTGGCGGGCGCCCTGGAGATCTACCTGCCCCTCGAAGGGGTGATCGACCTCGGCGCCGAGCGCACGCGCCTGACCCACCAGGCGGGCAAGATCGAAGGGCAACTGGCGCAGGTGAAGGCCAAGCTGGAAAGCCCGGGCTTCCGCGCCAACGCGCCCGCGGACCTCGTCGCCCGGGAGCAGGCGCGCGCCGCCGACCTGGAGGCGCAACGGGCCGCCGTGAAGTCCAGCTTGCGGGACCTGGGCGAAGCGTAGGCCAGGGCTCCACATTGCGATCCAGCCGCACGAGATCGTCCCGGCCCGGAATCCGGGATACGGCTTCGACCACCCACTCTCCCAGATCCATCGCGGATCCCCGTCTCCGGCCGCAACGGCCGCAACGAGAATCCCCGGCGGAGGTCATCCGCCGGGGATCGGATCTGCTCTGCTTCATGAATGATCCGGGCTAGCTCCCCTCGCCTTCGCCGCCCTCTTCGGCCGGCTCATCGGAGCCTCCCTTGGGGTGCTCGCCCTTGCGCCCGGGGCGTCCGTCCCGACCCTCGCGGCCCTTGCCGCCGCGCTCGCGGAACGCCTTCTGCATCCGCTTCTTGAACGCCTCGCGCAGCTGCCCGCGCTCGGTCTGGTCGATCGTGCCGTCGCCGTTCGCGTCGAATTTCTTCACGACCTTTTCGCGAGTCTCGGTCGCCTTGGCCTTCTGCTTGGCCATCAGGTCGTCGAGCGTCTTCTGCTCGGTCTCGTCGATCGTGCCGTCGCCGTTCGCGTCCGCTTCCTTGGTCATCCGCTTCTTCATGAATTCGTCGCGCGTCTCGCGCAGATTCTGTCGCGCCGCGGTCTTCTCCTCGGCGCTCAGCTTGCCGTCAGCGTCTTTGTCGAACTTGGCGATCACGTCCTTGAACCGCTTGGCGCGCTCTTCGCTGCCGCCCGCAGCCGCCGGGTCGCCCTCGACCGCGCCGTCCTCCAGGACGTCGATCACCGCGTCCTGCGCGGCCGGCTCCAAAGCCCCACCCGCGTCCCCGTCATAAAGCACCTCGTCGCCGCCCCCGCCCGCCGGCACGTCCTCCGCCCACACCGGGACGAGGCCGAGCGCCAAGCCCATCACCACCGCGAGTACCGACCACTGGTTCCGCATAGGTCCTCCCTTTGGAACGACAATGAACACGCCTGCTCCACTCGAGTCGGGGATCATAACCCCGAACCCGCGAAATCGCATCGCAGTTCCTTCCGGCGCGAATTCCCTTCGGCCCCCCGCCGCGTCCCCCGTATAATGCCGACGAACGGCGCCATCCCGCCTCACCCGTGCGCCCTGCCCGTCCCGGAGGGATCCATGGCCGTCGTCAAGCCACCCAAGATCGTCACCCTCCAGCGCCACATCATGGAGGCCCAAAGCCTCCACCCCCAGGCGACCGGCGAGTTCACCCGCCTGCTCTGGGACCTCACCCTGGCGATCAAGATGATCGCCTGGGAAGTCAACCGCGCCGGCCTGGTGAGGGAGATCCTCGGCTCCGCGTCCGGGCAGAACACCAGCGGCGACCGCCAGATGAAACTCGACGTCTACGCCCAGGAGCGGATCTACCAGGCCATGGACCACGGCGGCCACCTCTGCTGCATGGCCAGCGAGGAGGTCGAGGACGTCATCCTCATCCCCAAGCAGTACCCGCGCGGGAAGTACGTGCTCCTCTTCGACCCGCTCGACGGCTCCTCCAACATCGAGGCCAACGTCAGCGTCGGCACCATCTTCTCGATCCATCGCAAGATCACGCCCGGACTCGACGGCAGCCTCGCCGACTGCCTGCAGCGCGGCTCCCAGCAGGTCGCCGCGGGTTACGTGATCTACGGCTCGAGCACCATGCTGGTGTACACCACCGGCCAGGGCGTGCACGGCTTCACCCTCGACCCCTCCGTGGGGGAGTTCCTGCTGTCCCACGAAAATCTGCAAATCCCGTCCCGCGGGAAGATCTACAGCGTCAACGAGGGCAATACCTGCTTCTGGGACCAGGGCACGCTGAACTACATCAACCACATCAAGAAACACCACCCGCCCTCCGGGCGCCCCTATTCCTGCCGCTACGTCGGCTCGCTGGTCGCCGACTTCCACCGCAACCTCCTCTACGGCGGGATCTTTCTCTATCCCGCCGACCACCGCGACCCGATCAAGCCCAAGGGCAAGCTGCGCCTGCTCTACGAGGCTGCGCCGCTCTCCTTCATCGTCGAGCAGGCGGGCGGGCTGTCCTCGGTCGGCACCGAGCGCATCCTCGACCTGCAGCCCAAGGAGTTGCACCAGAAAGTGCCCCTCATCATCGGCAGCCGCGAGGAGGTCGAGCTCTACGAGGCCTTCTTCCAGGGGAAGCGAAAGGAATGACGCCGCCGCTCGACGGGACCGCGCTCGTCACCGGCGCCTCCAGCGGCATCGGCCGCGAGCTCGCCCGGCTACTGGCTACCGGGTAGCGTTGTCGTACTAGCGCGCGATCCCGTTCAGCCGGTCGATGAAGTCCCCTGCGGGTTCCGACCCCCCGCCGATCCGCAGCGTGGTCCGGCCTTCGGCGAACGGCTTGCTGAACATCGCCCCGAACACGTCGTACGTACCGCCGGGAAGCCCTTCCGGATAAGTCCACTCGACCCAGAAGCGCGCGGTCTGCCCAGGCTCCAGCCAGCGACTGGGGGGCTTCATCGCGGGAAACGCGCGCCCCGATGACCAGCGGTACACGGTCCGCCCGTTCGGCGCACGCACCGCGAAGTCGTACATCGGCAGCTTCGTCCACTCGAACTCGAGTCGCGCCGAACCAGGATTGCGCACCGCCATATCGATCCGCGCCCGACCGCCTAGGTCCCGCGCGATCAGCTCGACCTCGGGCCGGATGTCCGCGTTCACCAGCTCCATGTAGTGGTCCCAGTCGAAGTACCGACCGGGATCGTGGTGGGTCGCCCCGGGCACCTCGACATGGCCGAGGATGTGCGTGCGGTCCTTGGGGATTCCATAGCGATCGCAGATCGCCCGGGTCAGCCGCGCCGAGGCTTCGTACTGGGCCTCGGTCCACTGGTTCCGGTCCGCGTATCCCTCGTGCTCGATCCCGATCGAGTGGCGGTTGTAGTTCCAGTTCCCGGCGTGCCAGGCAATGTCCTTCTCGCGCACGCACTGAAACAGCCGCCCCGCCCGATCCACGATGTAGTGCGCGCTCACCTCGGAACTCGGGTTCCGGAACCAGGCGATCGCCCCTTGCGCCGTCCCCTCGATCGTGTGGATGACCACGTACCTGATGGTCCGGTACGAGGACGGCGTGAAGTGCCGGCCGGCGCGAAAAGGTACCCCGGGCACGCTCTCCTCCGCGAGCGCCGCGGTCGCCCAGACGGCGGCCAGGAAAAAGGCTCCGCCCACCCATTCGAGCGCGCGACCCCAACCGCTCCTCTCGCGCTCGGTATCACTTCGTCTCTGCATCTTCGTCCCCTCATGGCCTGCGTCAATGAGGGCGAAGAAGCAACGTGCGTGCCGCAGTCCGATTCGCCTGCCGCATGGGGCGGAACGCCTTGATCTCGAGCGGATTACGCGGAGGCGTGTCGATCGTCGCGGGACCGCTCGAGGTTACGGAATCTCCCACGATCCAGGAACCGGGACGAACGCCCATACCACCGCCCCGCTTGCCGGAACCGCTCGGGTGCGCCAGCGCCGAGGCCACGGGCAGCCGCATCGACCGGTCCGGGATCCGATGGGCCCCTGCGATCCCTCCCGCGCCGTCGAAGCGTCGAAGCGGCATTTCCTTGCCAACCCCCGCCGCTAGGGCCTACAGTGTGTGCTCTGCGAGGTGGAAGGACGCCATGCTCCTGCGGATCGCTGCCAACGTCCTGACCCTGATCCCCGGCCTCGGGCACGTCGTGCTCGGCCGGTGCGGGCGCGGCGTGCTGCTGTTCTTCGGCTTCGTGCTGTTCCTGAACGGCTCGCTTCTCGCACCGTATCTCTATTCCGGGAAACAGGTTGATCGCGCGTCCCGGGGCAGCCTGGTGGCCGCCGGCCTGATCTGGGCCTACGCCGTGATGGACGTCTTCAACATCACCTACTGGCGCCGCCGCCGCGGGTTCCTGCGCAAGAAGAAGCGCCTGTATTTCGCCGTCCACCGGGCCTACGCCGGGCGGCAGCTCGAAGAAGCCCGGGGCCTGCTCAAGCGCCTGCTGCGTATGGATCCGGAGGATCCCGCGAGCCACTATTGGCTGGGCCTGGTCTACCGCGACATGGGGCAGATCTGGCGCGCGCGCAAGCGCTTCAAGCAGGCGCTCTGGGTCGACCCCGAGAAGAAGTGGCGATTGCACGTGCAGCATCAACTGGCTCGGTTGCGGGCGTCCCGCGCGCTGGGAGCGTCGTAGCGGATGCCGATCAAGGAAGCCTGCGGCCTGTTCGGGATCTTCGGGGATCCCGAGGCGGCGCTCAAGACCTACTACGGGCTCTACGCCCTCCAGCACCGCGGGCAGGAGAGCGCGGGGATCGCGTCGACCGACGGCCGGCGGATCAAGCTGCACCGCGGGATGGGGCTGGTTGCGGACGTATTCACCGAGACTCGGCTGGCCGAGCTGGCCAACCCGATCGCGATCGGCCACGTACGATACTCCACCACGGGCGCGAGCACGATCACCAACGCGCAGCCGCTGCTCGTGAGCTACGCGCGCGGACCGCTCGCGGTGGCGCACAACGGGAACCTGGTCAACGGCGCCGAGCTCCGCCGCGAGGCGGAGGAGCGCGGCTCGATCTTCCAGACCACCTGCGACAGCGAAGTGATCCTCCACCTGCTCGCCCAGCCCGAGATCGCCGGGCGCCCGGACGCCCTGCACGAAGCGCTGCGCCGGCTGCGGGGCGCTTTTTCCCTGCTCTTCCTGATCCGCGACGAGCTGATTGCGGCGCGCGACCCGCAGGGCTTCCGCCCGCTCTGCCTCGGGCAGGTCGGCGCGGCCTGGGTGGTCGCGTCCGAGACCTCCGCGTTCTCGCTCCTGGGCGCGCGCTACGTGCGCGACATCGAGCCCGGAGAGGTCCTGCGGATCTCGACCCGCGGGCTGCGCAGCGAGCTCTTCGTCCCGCGCGAGGAGGTGCGTCCGGCCCATTGCATCTTCGAGCACGTCTACTTCGCCCGCCCCGACAGCATGGTCTTCGGCGACACGGTCCACCTGGTCCGCGTGCGCCTGGGCGAGCGTCTGGCGCAGGAGCACCCCGTGCCGGCGGACATCGTGGTCCCGATCCCCGACAGCGGAAGCGCCGCCGCGCTCGGCTTCTCGCGCGTCTCGGGCATCCCCATGGACCACGGCTTCATCCGCAACCACTACGTCGGGCGGACCTTCATCCAGCCCTCCCAGGCCAGCCGGGATACCAGCGTGTCGATCAAGCTCACGCTCGTCCCCGAAGTGGTGCGCGGCCGCCGCATCGTCCTGATCGACGACTCGATCGTCCGCGGGACCACCGCGCGCTCGCGCGTCCACAACCTGCGCGACGCCGGCGCGAAGGAAGTCCACATGCGCGTGAGCTGCCCGCCGATCCGCCACCCGTGCTACTACGGGATCGACTTTCCCGACGCCAAGGAGCTGATTGCCGCGCACCACTCCGTCGCAGAGATCCGCCGCTACCTGGAGCTCGACAGCCTCGAGTACCTCTCGCTCGAAGGGCTGCTCGCCTCCGTGAGCCAGCCGGCGGGGAACTACTGCACCGCCTGCTACTCCGGGGTGTACCCGGTGCCGCCGGACCGGAACTTCGTGAAGGACATCCTCGAACCCAAGTGCGGGGATGGTCGATGAAAAGCCGGCGCAGCCGTGTCACGAGCGACCCAGCCGTGCGTGGATGACCCTGGCTCGGCACGAAGGAGATCCTCGCGTATTCCACCCGGGCATCGGTAAGATGATCGTCGTCGATCCGTACCGTCAGGACGCCCCCGCATCGGGCATCCCCGCGGTCCCCGTGGGCGAAGTGCGCCGCGGGCGCGGCGAGGTCCGGATCGTCAACGCCTGAGGAGGTACCCCTGCATGTTCCGCTACGACGGCATCGTCCGCCTCGCCGCACTCTCGGTCCTCCTGTCCGCTCCGCTCGCCGGCTGCTCGATGTTCTCGTCGAGCACCGACGAGACCGCTGCGGAACAGACCCGCCGGATCCAGGCGGAGGTCGGCACCGCGGTGGCCCCCCTGCGCAAGGAGGTCGACGGGCTGCGCCAGACCACCGAGGACAACACGCGCGAGATCGGCGTGCTCAAGACCGAGGTCGAAGTGATCAAGCAGGACGCCTCGCGGCGCCCTCTGATCACGCCCAGCGAGCATTCGGGCGGCGGCGGCCCCGCGCCGGAAACCGGAGGCGGAGAGCGCTCCGCCGCGGCCTCGCCCGACGACGAAGCCGAGCGCCTGAGGCGCCAGCAGGCGCTCGAGGAACGCATCGCCCGGGAGACGGGGGAGACCGATCGTCTGGTCCAGGAGCGCGTCGAGATGGAGCGCCGACGCAAGGAGCAGGCGGCGCGCGAGGCTCAGGCCGGGGCGGATCGGCAGGCCCAGGAGGAAGCCGATCGCAAGGCCGCCCGGGAGCGCGTGGACCGGGAGTTGGCCGCGCGCAAGACCGAGGAAGACCGCCTCGCCGGCGAGGAATCCGACCGCAAGGCCGCGCAGGAGCGCGTGAACCGGGAGGTTGCCGATCGCAAGGCCGAAGCAGACCGTCTCGCCCGCGAGAAACTGGCGGCGGAAGCCAAGGCCGCGGCCGCGACCTCCGGGCAGGGCAAGGACGAACCCGGGTCCCGCACCCCCGGCGGCCTGAGCACGGCCAAGGCTGCGCCCGGCGCCGCCGTCGTGATCCCCCCGGACGCCAGCCCCGAGGAGAGGGCGACGCTGCTCACCAACGCGCTCCGCACCACGAGCGACGTCGAGTCGGTGGCCCGCCAGATGCGCGACGTCTCGGCGATCGTCGCCCCCGCGCTGATGCGCATGCTCTCCGACACCGACATCACCGCGAAGTTCCGCGCCGAAAAGGCCCTGAGTTTCCTCGACCCGAAGGTGGTCGCCGCGCCGCTGATCGACGCGCTGAAGAAGCCGCAATCCCAGCTGGCGACCATCAAGATCCTCGGCAACCTCGGCGACCCGGTCGCCGTGCCGAGCCTGACCGGCTTCCTCTCCCACAAGAGCCTCGACCTCCGCTTCTACGCCGCCGACTCGCTGGTCAAGCTCAAGGAGAAGAAGGCGATCCCGGCCCTGATCGACTACCTCAAGGGCTCCGATACCGCCAAGAGCGCGATCGCATACGACACCCTGCGTCAGAAAACCGGCCAGAACCTCCCCTTCCCCTTCTTCGGGTCGAAGGAGGAGCGCGAGAAGTACGCCGCGGCGTGGGAGCAGTGGTGGAAGGAGAAGGGGGACCGGTTCGAGTTCAAATAGCCCCAAGCTCCATTTCATCATGCCTATCCGGTTGACACACCGCCGCGGGGCGGCAGAGCTTGACCGCCTGGAGCATTTCCGCGGCCCCGCGGAAGCGCTTCGCGGGATCGGGATCGAGCGCACGGGCGAGCACGGCCCCGCGTCCCCGCTCCTCCGGCGGGAGGAGCGCACGCAGCATCTCCCCCGTCGCCCAAAGGTCGGCGCTCACGGACGCGGCGCCTCCGCTCTCCAGCTCGGGCGCACCGGTCCCCGGCAGCGGCGGCAGGCCGAAGTCCGCCAGCTTCATCCCCTCCAGCGTGGTCGCGGCGGCGTCCAGGCGCGCGTCCTCGTACAGCCCCGCGGCGCAGGGGATCATCAGGTTGGTCGCCTTCAGGTTCCCGTGCACGATCCCGCGCGCGTGGAACGAGACCAACGCGACGAGGAGCGACTCGGCCAGCGCCCAGACCTGCCCCGGTCCGATCCGCCCGCGCGTCGCCAGTTCCTCCACCCCGACCAGCGGGACCGGCTCGTGCGCGACGAACGCGCGCCCCTCGGCCTGCCCCACGCCGAGCACGCGCAGCGCCGCCGGAGGCTGCTTCGAGGCCACCTTCCGACAAATCTCGACCCACTGCCGCCCCGCCTCGCCGGTCAACGCCCCGCGCGACAGCACCTTCACCAGCGCGCGCGCGCGCGTGTCCTCGCGCACCCCCAGCCAGGTCTCCCCGCGCGGACCCGTGCGCAGACGGTGCACCAGCACGAATCGGTCGAGCCTCCGGGACCGGTCTTCGCGCGCGCAGTCAAATTCCGCGTCGGTCGCGACCAGAGGATCCCCCGCCGGCGCGGGGGACTGCTCCTCGTCCATCGAGTGCTCCTGCGCGGAGCGGGCGATCGGCGCCGCCGGGACCCGGTCCGGCTCCAGTTCCTGGACTTCCTCCTCGGGCGGCATCTCGGGCAGCTTCTCCGCCGGAAGGAGCGAACGGAACAGGCTCGCCAGCAGCCCCTCCTCGGGATCGAGATCCGCCGCCACCGCCTGCAGCGCCCCGCCGCAACGGTCGCACGGCGGCGATCCCTTCGCCCCCTTGGTCCGGCGCGTCCGTTTCAGGCACTTCGGGCAGTGCCGCAGGCCCTTCACCTGCTTGGCCAAGGCCAGCCGCACCTGCTCGCGAGTCATGTACCGCTTGCGCACGATGAGCTCGCCGAGCCGGTAGAAAAGCGCGAACTCCTCTTTCAGCCACGCTTGCAACCGCAGACATTCGTTGAGCTGGTAGCGGTTGATGAACCCCTGCTGCACCAGCAGTTGCCCGAACGGCTCGCCGCGGACCTCGCGCGGCGTCGGGGCCGAGTAGACCTTGACCCGGTTCGCCTGCTCCCGCAGGATCCGCGGCAGGTCGCCGGCTTGCAGATATCCGCGCCGGACCAGAAGCTCTCCCAGCGGCGGTGGGATGATCACCTGAGGGCCGGTCTGCAAGCGCACGCACTCGGCGAGCTGCTCCGGCCGGAGCAGCCCGAATTCGATGGCGATCGTGCCGAACAGAAGCTCGTTCTGGGAGGGCATCCGTGCCAGTATCCGTCGGCTCTCCGGAACCTGTCAAGTTCGTGGATCGCGCCCGCTGGGCCTGATACGCTGGTCGTCCAGCGCGGTCCGCGTACCCGTTCGCGGGAAGCCGGGCGAACCGGCCGCGGACCTCGACGGCGAAGCCGGACGAACCGGTCGCGGGCCTCGGCGGCGAAGCCGACGGCACGGGACGGCCTGGCACGTTCGCCGCGGTCGGCGACTTCGAGCGCATTGGAAGGCGATCCCATGTCCGACAGGCCCCCGGCCGACGTTCGCCGGCGCGCGGACGAGCTGCGCCGGACCATCGAACGAGCCAACCATCGCTACCACGTGCTCGACGACCCGGAGATCTCCGACCACGAGTACGACGTCCTGCTGCGCGAGCTCCTCGATCTCGAGGCGAAGCACCCCTCGCTCGTCGCTCCCGATTCGCCGACCCAGCGCGTCGGCGCGACCCCGCTCGATGCGTTCCAACAAGTCGTCCGCGAGCGGCCGATGCTCAGCCTCGAGAACGTCTTCAGCCGGCAGGAGCTGGTCGACTGGGAGGGCCGGATCCGGGAGAAGCTCGAGCCCGGCGACGCGTGCACGTACTTCGTCGAGCCGAAGGTCGACGGCGCGGCGGTCGAGGCGGTGTACGAGAACGGCGCTTTCGTCCAGGGCTCGACGCGCGGCGACGGGACCATCGGGGAAGACGTGACGGCCAACCTCCGCACGGTGCGCAACCTGCCCCTGCGGCTGTTGGCCGGCAAGCGGAAGCCGCCCGCTCGCCTCGAAGTTCGCGGCGAGGTCTACATGGACAAGGAGGACTTCAGAGAGCTCAACCGCAAGCGGGTGGAGCAGGGGGAGGAGCCGTTCATGAACCCGCGCAATTCGGCCGCGGGCTCGCTCCGCCAGCTCGACCCGCGGGCGACCGCGGGGCGGCCGCTGCGCATCCTGCTCTATGCGCTGGGGCGGGCGGACGGGCTCGAGCCCGCGTCGCACGAGGAGGCGATGAAGGCGCTCACCGAGCTCGGGCTGCCGACCACGGCGCATCTCTCCCGGCGCTGTCGCGGCGTTGCCGAGGTGCAGCAGGTGCACGACGAGACGTTGTCGGGCAGGGACGACCTGGCCTTCGAGATCGACGGCATCGTGGTGAAGGTGGACGAGCTCGCGCTGCGCGAGAAACTCGGGATGCGTTCCCGCTCGCCGCGCTGGGCGGTGGCGTACAAGTTCCCGCCGCGCGAGGAGACCACGCGCCTGCTCGACATCCTGGTGCAGGTCGGCCGCACCGGCACGCTCACCCCGGTGGCCTGCCTGGAGCCGGTGGTCGTCGGCGGGGTGGAGGTGTCGCGCGCGACGCTGCACAATGCCGAGGAGGTGACGCGCAAGGACGTGCGGATCGGGGACATGGTGGTGGTGACGCGCGCGGGCGACGTGATCCCCGAGGTGGTGAAGTCGCTGCCGACGCGGCGCACGGGGCAGGAGCGCGAGTTCCGCATGCCGGAGCGCTGCCCGGTCTGCGCGACCGCGGTGGTGCAGGAGGAGGGGGAGGTCGCGCACCGCTGCCCGAACCTGGCCTGTCCGGCGCAGGTGAAGGGCTGGCTGCTGCACTTTGCCCGGCGCGAGGCGATGGACATCGTCGGGCTGGGGGAGAAGCTCGTCGACCAACTGGTGGACCAGGGGGTGGTGCAGGACCCGAGTGACCTGTACGCGCTCACCGTGGAGCAGGTGGCAGCGCTGGAGCGCAAAGCCGAGAAGTCGGCGCAGAACCTGGTCGCGGCGATCGACCGATCGCGCCGGACCACGCTCGAGCGGCTGATCCTGGCGTTGGGGATCCGGCAGGTGGGGGAGGCGCTGGCGCGGACGCTGGCGCGGGACTTCGGGACGATCGCAGCGCTGGAGCACGCCCCGCTGGAGGACCTGCTGAAGAGCGAGGACGTAGGCCCCACGGTGGCCGCGAGCATCCAGGCCTTTTTCTCGGACGCGACGAATCGCGGGATCCTCGCGCGGTTGCTCGAGCGCGGGGTGGTTCCGGCTCCGCCGGCCCGGAAGGTCGAGGGGGCGCTCACGGGCAAGGTCTTCGTCTTCACCGGCGAGATGGCCGCGATGCCGCGCAATCAGGCGAAGAAGGAGGTCGAGGCGCTCGGAGGCACGGTGCTCGATTCGGTGAGCAAGAAGGTGAACGTGGTGGTCGCGGGCGCCGAAGCCGGTGCGAAACTGGAGAAGGCGAAGAAGCTCGGGCTGGAGGTCCTCGACGAGGACCAGTTTCTCGAGCTGATCGGAAGAGGGTAGCGAGATGCCGAACCGGCCGTCGAAGAAGCTGGTGGTGAAACCGAACCCGTACCCCGGGCGCAACTACGAAGTGTCGATGGACTGTCCGGAGTTCACGTGTGTGTGCCCGATGACGGGGCAACCGGACTTCGCGACGATCCGGATCCGGTACGTGCCGGAAAAGAAGATCGTCGAGCTGAAATCGCTGAAGCTGTACTTGTGGTCGTACCGCAACGAGGGGGCGTTCCACGAGGCGGTGGTGAATCGCGTGCTCGACGACCTGGTGCGGGCGTGCAAGCCGCGGTGGATGCAGGTGGAGGGGGACTTTCTCGTGCGGGGCGGGATCCACACGGTGGTGCGGGCGGAGGTTCCGGAGCGGGAGTGGCCGGCGCGGTGGTTGTGATCCACCCTCGGGATCGGCATCGCGATCGTGGTCGTGTCCCGAGCGATAACGAGGCCGAGTACGAGTACGAGCACGAGCACGAGGACGCCCGCGCGTCGAACAGCACTGGTCCGACAACCGGCCAACGCAGTTTGGCAAGCAACCGGATAAACAATTCAGTCCCGGG
>ORJL010491793.1_pt1 | contig 17772 bp, 15 predicted proteins | sample 1779941 | NCBI WGS metagenome assembly ORJL01 (sample SAMEA104232317, study PRJEB22302) | groundwater metagenome | biome: forest; feature: aquifer; material: groundwater | place: USA | collected 2011-08-07 | depth 5.8 m | reverse complement strand
GTACCGGCCGAGGGCGTCGCCATCGAGGCGCGCGATGTGCGGCCCGGCATCGTCTTCGAGCGCGACGGCCTCACCGTGACGGCGTTCGAGGTCGACCACATGCCCATCGACGTGAAGACTCGGCAGCGGATCCCATTCGACGGACAGACGCTCGGCTTCAGGTTCGACTATCACGGGCACTCGCTCGTGCTGTCCGGCGACACGCGGCCGAGCGACAACGTGGTGACGCACGCGCAGGGCGTCGATGTGCTCGTGCACGAAGTGCAGGTCCCGTCGCCCGATGAAACCGACGAGGCGAAGCTCGCCAACGTGAGCTTGTCCGTCCACACCGAGCCGAAGGCCGCGGCCGCCATTTTCGCACGCGCGAAACCACGGATGGCGGTGTACTCGCACATCATCCCGCCCGATGTCACCGAGACCCAGTTGCGGGCAGCCACACCCTACGACGGTCCGCTCACCGTGGCACACGACCTCATGATGATCACGATTGGCGATCGGATCGTCATCTCGGACCGTCCGCGCGCCCAGGCCCAGAGCTTCGAGCGCTCCGGCGCCATCCGGTAGCGCCTGCCGGGTCCTCCGACCGCCGCGCCGACCGCGCTGAAGCGCGGGTCCACCGATGCGGACAGCTCGCCGACCGTCGCGGACAGTTCATCCCCGGCGAAATCACACCGTTTCTGCACGTCGCCATCGTGACCGTGGGCACGCGCCAGGGTTTGGACGCGCGGGGGGGCGCGCCCGGCATAAGATCAACGCGTCAGACATGTCCGGCCGGCTCGCCGAGCCAGGGAGATGTCGAGGAGGTTTCCATGGTCGCGATTGTTCGACGCTCTCTGACGGCATGCCTGCTGGCGCTGCTGTTCGCGGCGACGTGTGCTCCGTCCCTCGCGGCACAGGACACGGCCAAGCCGCTCTGGTCGGGGCGCTTCGACGTGGAGCCCGACAAGGCCCTGCTGGCCTGGGGCGCGTCGTTCTCCTTCGATCGGCGTCTCTTCGAGGACGACGTGAACGGGAGCCTCGCGTGGGCCGAGGCGCTGGCGCGCGCCGGCGTGCTGACCGCGCCCGACGCCGACGCGATCCGGCGGGGGCTGACGTCGATCCTCGAGAGCGGCCGCGCGGACGCGACGTTCCTGACGGGCCCGGACGAGGACGTCCACTCGTTCGTCGAGCGCGTGCTCGTCGAGCGCATCGGCGAGCCGGGCCTGCGCCTGCACACCGGCCGCTCGCGCAACGATCAAGTGGCGGTCGACATGCGCCTGTACGTGCGGCGGCGCGTGCCCGACATTCAGCGCTCCCTCGTCTCCGTGATCGATGCGCTCGTGTCGCAGGCCGCGTCGGCGGGCGATGCGGTGATGCCGTCCTACACCCACGTGCGCCGCGCGCAGCCGGTGCTGGCCGCGCACTATCTCCTGGCGCACGCGGCGGCGTTGCGGCGCGACGTGGACCGCTTCGAGGCCGTGCGCGCCGAGGCTGACGCCCTGCCGCTCGGTTCGGGCGCGATTGCGGGCACCAACTACGCCGTCGATACGGCGTTTCTCGCTTCGCGTCTTGGCTTCTCGAAGGTGGTCAGCAACAGCATCGACGCCACGTCCGACCGCGACTACGTCAGCAGCTTCCTGTACGCCTCCACGCTCGCGATGGTGCATCTGAGCCGGCTGGCGGAGGACGTGGTGTTTTTCACCGGCGAGGAGTTCGGTTTCTTCGTGCTCTCCGACGCCGTGGCCACCGGCAGCAGCCTCATGCCGCAGAAGAAGAACCCGGACCCGATGGAGTTGGTGCGCGGCAAGACCGGCCGAACCATTGGCCACCTGGCCGGGCTGCTCGCCACGATGAAGGGCCTTCCGAGCGGCTACAACAAGGATCTCCAGGAGGACAAAGAGGCGCTCTTCGATACCGAGGACACGGTGATGGGGTCGGCCGGCGCGGCGGCGACCGTGGTGCGGACGCTGACGCTCGACCGGGCCCGTGCGGCGAAGGGCGCATCCGGGTTCCTGCTGTCCACCGACGTGGCCGACTATCTGGTCGGGCGCGGCGTGGCGTTCCGCACGGCGCACGAGATCGTGGGCGGCATGGTGCGGCAGCTGCTCTCCGAGGGGCGCGAGCTCGAGTCGCTCACTCCCGCCGAGTGGCGCAGGTTCCATCCCTCGTTTGGCGACGATGTGATGAAGGTGGTGACGGCGCAGGCGTCGGTGCGGGCCAAGCGGACGCCGCAGTCGACCAACCCCGATGCGGTGAAGACGCAGCTTGCCGAGATGGAGCGGTGGCTGGCGAACGCGAAAAAACGCCCGTGAGCCTGGCGGATATTCGACGGCCAGTGCGTCTTCTTGCACGTCCGTGTAGCGCGAGCCTTCAGGCGAGCGTCTTTCGCCTGGCTGAAAGCCTCGCGCTACGGCGTCGTGCCAAACGGCTTTAACGCGCCGAAGACCGGCGAGAGGTCGACTCCGTCTCGAACGGCTTCGGGCGCGGCGTCTTGCCAGACGAGGGCGGCAGCAGCGGGAGCGTGAAGGACGGCTGATCGCCGGTCAGCGTGTTGAGGAACGCCACGATGCTGGCGTTCTCGTCATCGGAGTACCGTCGGCCGAGCTGGACGCGTCCCATCACTTCCACGGCGACAGGAAGCGTGTCCGCCGCGCCATCGTGGAAGTACGGATAGGTGAGTGCGACGTTGCGGATCGTCGGCACCTTGAAGGTGAATCGATCCGCGTCCCTGCCGGTCACCGCCACCCGCCCCTCCGCCGGGTTGTTCGTGCGATACGGCTCGACGATGCCCATCTTCCGGAATGATCGGCCACCGGCCGCGGGACCGTTGTGGCACGCCACGCAGCCGTCGGCCTTGAACAGCTGATAGCCCGACAGCTCCTGCGCGGAGAGCGCCTTCTCGTCGCCCATCAGCCACTTGTCGAAGCGCGAGCTCGGCGTGACCAGCGTCTCCTCGAACGCCGCGATCGCGCGCGTGACCTGGTCGATGTTCACCGCCGGCGTGCCGAAGACCGCCTTGAATTCGTCGACGTACTGCGGGATCGAGTCGATCACCTCCACGGCGAGCACGTGAGAGAACGCCATCTCTCCGGGGTTCGCGATGGGGCCTCCGGCCTGTTCCTTCAGGTCCTTGGCGCGGCCGTCCCAGAACTGCGCGATGTTCATGCTGGAATTGAGCACCGTGGGCGCGTTGATCGGGCCCTGGTGCCAGCTGTGCCCGATCGACGTGACGAGGTTGTCGGAGCCGCCCATGCTCAGGTTGTGACACGAGTTGCACGAGATGAAGCCGGATTTCGAGAGCCGCGGATCGAAGTACAGCTTCTTGCCGAGCTCCACCATCGCGGGGTTCGAAATGACGGCCGGCGCGATCGGCTGAATCGGCTCGTCGCGCGTCGCCGCAGCCACGACTGGGAGGGGGAGCAGCATCAGAATGAGGGCCGCCGAGCGAGTCTTCATGGGAAACCTCTATTGCCGGGTCCGGTTCGACCGCGTCGCGCCTGCGTGCACGCGTACGCCTCTCCGGCTGGCTGCCGCTACTGCAATTGGAACACCAAGCTGAATGTCGCGAATTGCCCGAGATCTGGACCCACCTCTTCACGGTGCGGCGGAAACCGCCAGTGAAATGAGTGTCGCGCCGAGATTCCGTCTGCCAAGGGTCAGCGCGCGGCGTCGGCCCGCAGCGGCTGTTTCGGCGTGCCGTGGGGTGCGTGTTTCAGAACCTCTTTCTGCGCTTCCGGAAACCTCTGACCCTGGAGTACCAGACTGTCGAAAAGCTCCTCGAAGAGTCGCTGCGCCTTGGCGACATCAGCATGAGTGAGCGCGGGGTCCGGCCATTGATACCGGCGCGCTTCGAGGTCGCGCCAGAGGTTCTCCAGTCCGTCGAGCGCGCTTTTCGCGCGCCCCACATACATGCCTTCGAACATCCAATGTTCCGTCCGCAGCGCCTTGAAGAGCGATCCGGCGAGCCGCCTCGGGGTGACGCTCTGCGCCTCGAGCGCCTCGTGGAACGCGCCCCAGTAGCCGTTGAGGAACTGACTGAATACTTTTGTGAAGGTCTTTTCGGTCATCGTGGATCTCCGTCCGAGCCGTCAGGTGCGCACGACGCGTTCCGCAACGCTCCCCATGAAGAGGTGGGCCGTTTCCAGCTCAGTTGGATCAGCACGCCTGATGCCATCCGCTGTCCGCGACTCGGCGAGAATTCTGCGCCGTCAGCCGTCCTCGAGCGCAATGACGCCGGAAGTCCGTTGTGGAACGCCGGGATCTGTCGAGTTCTCGTCAGGTTCACGTCGAACGTGGGAGTTTCTGGGCCTTTCCGACGGGCGATTCTTCAGACAAAGAGACCCGGCCTGAGCAGGGTCATTGCAAGAGAAAGGGATCTCAGCGGCGGCTGCCGAAGAACCGGCAACAAGGGCGCATTGCTGAACGGGCGTGCCGGGAGAGCTTGATGTGGATATTCGTGCTCATCGGCGTCGGCCTTGTGGCGTTGGCCCACACGGCGCCCGCGCCCTTCATCCTCGATGCGATGGCTGGCGACCGCGCGGTCTGGCACATGCCACGCGGGTCACCCTCCACGGTCTACCTCACGTTCGACGATGGGCCGAACCCGACGACGACGCCGGATCTGCTGGATCTGCTGGCACGCGAGGGCGTGCGGGCGACCTTCTTCGTCATCGATCGGCACATCACCGAGGACACGGCACCCATCATCCGTCGGACGTTTGCCGAGGGACATGCGGTCGCGCTGCATTCGGCGAGCCGCCGCTCCATGTTTCTCTCTCCGCCGGAATTCTCACGCACGCTGACAGAGGCCGCTGACCGGATCGAGACGCTGGCGGGGGGGCGGCCCTGCCGGGCCTTCCGGCCGCACGCCGGATGGCGAAGCGGCTCGATGTATGTGGGCCTGCGGCACATCGACTACAAGCTGATCGGGTGGGGCTGGATGCTGTGGGACTTCGACTGGTACCGCGCGAAGAAGGCTGCTCGCACATTCGACCGAATCGTGGGGCGCGCTTCAGCCGGCGACATCATCGTGATGCACGACGGCGACGAGAAGGCGCCGCGTCAAGACCAGCGTGAGACCGTGGAAGCGACCGGACGGCTGATTCCGGCGCTGCGCGCCAGCGGATTCGCGTTCGGCACGGTGTGTCAGAACGGAGGGTGAGACATGGCGACTACCAAGATGAGATCCCGTTTGCCGCTTGACCTCGGTCCGTATTGGAACGCATGGGTCATCATCGTGGCGGCCTTGCTGGTCATGCTTGCGGCGGTTGTGTTGTATCTGCTGTGACGCATCGATGCGCACCATGACGATCCTGAACAGCCACCCGACCATCGAAGACGCGCCGGTGACAGCCGCGCGAACCCCGGCCGTTCGACCCGCGAGACTCGAGCCCGAGGAGCTGCGTCGGTCGTGCGACCCGGCACAATTCCGATTCGAGACGACCGCCGACTTGCCCGACAGTGCTGTCATCTTTGGCCAGGAGCGGGCCGTGGCGGCCATCCAGTTTGGGATCGGCATCCGCCACGATGGCTATAACCTCTTCGCGCTCGGACCGGCCGGCACCGGCCAGCACGCCATCGTCCGCACGTTTCTCGAACGGCAGGCCGCGTCCGAGCCTCCCGCGTGCGACTGGTGCTATGTGCACAACTTCGAGCAGCCGCACCGGCCGCGCGCGATCTCGCTCCCCAAAGGGATGGGCACGAAGTTCCGCGACGACGTGGCGCGGCTCGTCGACGAGCTCCGGGTCGCCATTACCGCGGCGTTGGAGACAGAGGAATACCGACAGCGGCACCAGCAGATCAACGACGAGTTCAGCACACGGCGTGACAAAGCGCTCGAGGATCTGCGCGACCGGGCCGCCCAGCGCGATGTTGCCCTCATTCGAACACCGTTGGGGTTGACGCTCGCGGCCATGCGCCAGGGGCAAGTCATCGATTCGGACGCGTTCGAGCAGCTCCCGGAACACGAGCGGCAACGCACCAGCGCCGCGATTCAGGAGTTCGAGGCCGAGCTGGAGAAGATCCTCCACGAGGTGCCGAAGTGGCATCGCGAGAGCCACGAAAAAATCAGAGCGTTGAAGCGTGCAGCCACAAAAGCGGCTGTTGATGCGCTGATCGACGAGTTGAAGAGGGCCTATGAGAAGGAGACGGGCGTCCAGGCCCATCTCGCCTCGCTCGAGAAAGACGTGATCGAAAACGCCGAGGACTTCCGGCGACCGAAAGACGGCGAGGAGGAAAGCCCGCTCGACGCCCTGATGGCCAGAGCCGGCGTTGCCCAGTCACCGCTCGGTCGCTGTCAGGTGAACGTGCTCGACGGCCACAGTGAGACACCTGGTGCCCCGGTCGTCTATGAAGACAAGCCCACGTTCCATAATCTGATCGGCCGGATCGAACATGTCGCCCAGATGGGGATGCTGGTCACCGATTTCACGCACATCAGGGGAGGAGCCCTGCATCGAGCCAACGGCGGCTATCTGATTCTCGATGCCCGCCGGCTCCTTCTTGAACCCTTCGCGTGGGACGGACTGAAGCACGCGCTGCGTGCGCGTGCGATTCGGATCGAATCGCTGGGCGAGGCGCTCGGCCTCGTGAGCACGGTCTCCCTCGAGCCCGAGCGGATTCCCCTGGACCTGAAAGTCGTGCTGATTGGCGAGCCATTGCTGTACTACCTGCTCTACGAATTCGACCCTGACTTCAGGGAGCTCTTCAAGGTGGCGGTGGACTTCGAGGCGAGCGTCGACCGCTCGCAGGGGAATGACGCGCTCTATGCGGGCGTGGTCGGGACGCTGGCGAGGCGAGCCGAGCTGCGGCCGTTCAACGCGGCAGGCGTGGCGCGTGTGCTCGAACACGGTGCCCGAGTCGTCGGTGACGCCGGCAAGCTGTGGATCGGACTGGATCGCCTGACGGATCTGCTGAGGGAAGCCGACTACTGGGCGGGCGTGGCCGGTCATGCCGCCGTCGATGCGACCGACGTGCAGCGGGCGATCGATGCCAAGATCGAACGGGCCGGTCGGCCTCGCGAGCACCTCCAGGAAGCAATCGAGCGCGGGACGATTGCGATTGCGACGAGCGGCGAAGTCACCGGTCAGGTGAACGGGTTGTCGGTGATTGAGCTGGGCGGCTTTGCCTTCGCACGGGCGAGCCGCATCACGGCTCGCGTGCGTCTCGGCGCAGGCACGGTCGTCGACATCGAACGCGAGGTCGAGCTCGGTGGCCCGATTCACTCCAAGGGCGTGCTGATTCTCTCAGGATTCCTCGCCGGCCGGTACGTGCCCGATCACCCGCTGTCGCTGTCCGCGAGCATTGTCTTCGAGCAAAGCTACGGGCTGGTGGAAGGCGACAGTGCCTCATCAGCGGAGCTGTCTGCGCTGCTCTCGGCATTGGCCGATGTGCCCGTCAAGCAGGCCATCGCCGTCACGGGATCGATCAATCAGCGTGGAGAACTGCAGGCGATCGGCGCGGTCAACGAGAAGATCGAGGGCTTTTTCGATGTGTGCAAGGCAAGAGGCCTGACCGGGGATCAGGGCGTCCTGATTCCCGCAGCCAACAAGCGCCACCTGATGTTGCGCGACGACGTGATTGAGGCTGCCGCCGCCGGGAAATTCCACATCTATGCAATTGACACGGTGGACCAGGGCCTCGAGATCCTCACCGGCATGGCCGGAGGCGCTCGCGACGCGGCGGGGCGGTTCCCGGAGGGGACCGTGAATTTCCGGGTTGAAGACCGGCTTATGACCTTTGCGAAGCAGGCGCGGGCGTTCCGAGCGATTGTAGGGGAGCCCAAGAAGGAGGAGGAATGAACCGACGACAAGTCGTCGTGGATTTTCCACAGGCGTGTGATCGGAAGCCACGTGGCATGTGGCTTGCGCACGGTTGGTCGGGTCTCCTTCATGCTGTCCATCGACGGCGCGCAGAAATCCGGTAGCGGCACAATCGTGCGCTACGCCGTTGCGCTGGCGGCGCTCGTTGGTCGTCCGGTTCGCGTCTTCAACGCGAGGAAGAAACGGCGGACGCCCGGCCTCAGGCCCCAGCACGTCGTGAGCATTCTCGCGTGCGCCGCGACCTGTGGAGGCACGACCGAGGGCGTCTCGGTTGGCAGCACGGAATTCACGTTCGTACCCGGGTCGCGCGTCGCCGGCGGAGCGTACGAGTGGGATATTGGCACCGCGGGATCGACCACGATGCTGGCCCTGAGCGTTTTGCCTCTTGCCTGCTTCGCAGACCAACCCGTCCGCGCCCGGATTGAAGGCGGCGTCTTCCAGGACTTCGCACCGTCTCCTGGCCATCTGCACCATGTCCTGGCGCCATTGCTCCGCCGCATGGGGGTGACCGTCAGCGTGGAAGTGACGCGGCCCGGCTACGTGCCTCGCGGCGCGGGCGTCATCCAGGTGGCCGTGACGCCTGTCGCGCACGGGCTCGAACCGCTGACGCTGACCGATGCCGGTGTGGTCGGCCAGGTCCGCGGTATCGCCTTGTCGAGTCACTTGGCGCCGCGGCGCGTCAGCGATCGAATGGCCTCGGCCTGCGAGGAGCGGCTGAAGGCCGCCGGCGTGTCCTGCCGCGTCGAGCGCGTCTACGACACGACCGCGCAGCACGCAGGGGCGAACCTCGCCATCTGGGGCGAGAGCACGACGGGCTGCCGGCTCGGCGCGGATCGCGCGGGTGCGCTCGGCAGAAGCTCCGAGGCGATTGGACGGTTCGTCGCGGAGACCTTTCTCGAGGATCTTCGAAGTGGGGCCACCGTGGACCGCCATCTGACCGACCAGCTCGTGCCCTTTGCCGCGCTTGCGCGCGGAACCTCGCGCTACATCGTTCCGCGGGAGACCGAGCATTTGGAGAGCAATCTCTGGCTGATTGGACAGTTCGGGGCCCGCGGCACGGTTGAACGAAGGCAGGTCGTCATCGAAGGGCTGGCCCTGTCAACGGGCTGCCGGGCCCGACTGGCGGACCAGATGGGGTGACCGTGTTCCTCTGCGGCGACGTCATGACCGGCCGCGGCGTCGACCAGATTCTGCCGCACGCGAGCCCGCCGCAGATCTTCGAGCCGTATGTCCAGGATGCGCGCGAGTACGTCGAGATGGCCGAGTCGGCACATGGTCCGATCCCGCGACCGGTCTCCGCATCCTACATCTGGGGCGAGGCCTTGGAGGAGCTCACGCGCGTGGCGCCGGACGCCAGGATCGTCAATCTGGAAACCAGCGTCACGCGAAGCGACGACTACTGGAAGGGAAAAGGCATCAACTATCGCATGCATCCCGACAACGTGGTGTGTCTGACGGCGGCTCGGATTGATGTGTGTGCGCTGGCGAACAACCATGTGCTCGACTACGGGCACGTCGGGCTTGTCGAGACACTGGAGACGTTGACGCGCGCGGGACTGAAGACGGCTGGCGCCGGCCGAACCTTGGCGCAGGCGGACGAGCCGGCGATCGTGCAGGTGTCGACCGGTTCGCGGGTCGTCGTCTTCGCGGCCGGCGCGGAGAGCAGCGGGATCGTTCCAAGTTGGGGCGCCAGGGAGGACGGGCCGGGCGTCGCGTTGTTGGCGAACCTGTCACAGAAAACCGCCAACGCCCTCGTCGCGCGGGTGCAGCAGGTCAAGCGGCCGAGCGATGTGATCGTGGCGTCGATTCATTGGGGAACGAATTGGGGATATGAGGTTCCTCCCGAGCACGTGCAGTTCGCCCATTGGCTCGTCGACGGGGGTGTCGACATTGTTCACGGTCACTCGTCTCATCACCCGCGCCCGATGGAGGTCTACCGAAAGCGGCTCATTCTCTACGGCTGCGGCGATTTCATCAATGACTACGAGGGCATTGAGGGATACGAGCAGTACCGTGACGACCTCGTGCTGATGTACTTTGCAGCCCTGTCGCCCGCCACGGGTGAGCTGATCGAATTGAGCATGACGCCCATGCAAATCAAGCAGCTGAGATTGAACAAGGCATCGACGTGTGATGCGCGATGGCTGCAGGACTCACTTGGGCAGGCAGGCGCGCCCTTTGGATCGCACGTCACTCTGCGAACGGACGGAACCCTCAGGCTAATCTAGCTCGCTCGCCGAATCGACGGCACCAGCGGCGGCGCGACGTCCGCTTTCGCCATTCGAGTCTGAACGGGCGGACTGCTGCGTTCCACATGTCGAGCGTACCGTCCGTCGGCGCCCTGGACCAGCAGCTTCGCGCTGACGAGACTCTCGAGCAACGCCGTGCACGTTGACTCGTCCACGGCCCACAGGCGCTGAGCCTGCTGGCGCGTCAACCGCAGGCCCGGCAGCTCCGCGTATTCCCCCCAGATTCGTCGCAGCAGAGGCTCCTCGGCGAGCAGCACGAATTCCTGGTCATCGGTCGTGAACCACACATGCACATGTCGGCCTGATGCGAAGCGACCCGCACGCTGAAGCGCCTCTTCGAACGTGCTGCACAGAAGCTGAGGCGTTCCGGAGCTGACGCCAATCTCGAACAGGGCAGGCAATCGACGATGGATGACGAGGTCTTCGGCGTGCGGGCGGGCCAGGGCGGCCATGGCGTGCTCCTGTTGAGGTGGGACTGGATCGGTTATCGCGCTGATTGCCACGCTCGTCAAGTGAAATGTCGGCTCCGCTGCACGGCCTCAGGTGGCCACGCCTGACATGCCGGTTTTCCGGCACCAAACCCCGCTGCGATAGGACTTGAGGCCACATTCCCAAGCGCACGGCCTCTTCCGGCCGGCACGCGGGTTGCGCTTCTTGCTCCATGATGCCGGAAAGCAATCGATCGCGCTGTTTCGCGCCCATGATCGAATCGACGTGTGGAAGAACTGGCAGGATCCCGCTCGTTTCCGGAGGTGTGTATGGTCGACATTCAGCGCATCTTGTGTCCCATTGACTTTTCAGATACGTCACGTCACGCGCTGGACCATGCGGTCGCCATCGCCAAGTGGTACCAATCGCACATTACTGCCCTGCACGTGATACACCCCCCGGTCCTGCTGGAACCCCCGATCCTGTTCGCGGATGTGGCCGGCCCCGTACCAACGGAGGCGGAGAGGGCGGCGGTGCAGATGCGTCTGCGCGACTGGTTGCAGCGCGCGAACACGGCCGGGCTGCAGACAGACGTCCTGCTCGAGGAAGGCAATCCGGCGCCACATATTCTGGAATGCGCGAGGTCACTGCCAGCCGACCTGATCGTGATGGGCACGCATGGCCGCGGGGGCTTCGAGCGGTTCATGCTGGGATCGGTTACCGAGAAAATTGTGCGCAAGGCCACGTGCCCGGTCTTGACCGTGCCGCCGCCAGCCATCTCGGTGGCGAAGCTCCCGTACAAGCGGCTGTTGTGTCCCGTCGATTTCTCTGAATCCTCGCTTGCGGCTCTCCGATTCGCGTTCTCACTCGCCAAGGAGTCTGACGCACATCTCACGATCCTCCATGTCTTTGACTGGCCACCGGATGTCGAGCTATTGGTCGAACGGTTCGACACGCCTGAGTTCCGCCGGGTGGTCGAGGAAGAGGCGCGTGGACGGCTCGAGGCACTGGTGACCGAGGAGGCGCGGAGCTGGTGCACGCCGGACACCAGGGTCAGCTACGGAAAACCATATCGTCAGATCCTCGAACTGGCCGGGAGCGAAGGAGCTGATCTCGTCATCATCGGCGTCCGCGGGCGGAACGCGCTGGATCTCACGCTGTTCGGATCGACGACGAATCAGGTCGTTCGGCGCGCATCGTGTCCAGTCCTGACGCTGAACCGCTCGTCACGTCAGGGCATCCAAGAGGCGAAAACCGTATGACGCGTTGGCGAAGCTCGAGCTCTCTGAAGGCGCAACGCCGTGCCATGGGTGGCTCGTCCGGCGTGTACGAAAGAGGACCATATGGCTCAGAAAGTGGCAGTGGGAGCGACGACCACACCCGTTCGGGTGCCCGTTGGAAATCGGTGGTTGCAGGGTGACCTCGGCATGCCCTCAAAGCCGCAAGGCCTGGTCGTGTTCGCTCACGGCAGCGGGAGCAGTCGGCACAGTCCCCGGAATCAATTCGTCGCCAGAGTGCTCCAGCAACACGGTCTCTCAACGCTGTTGATCGATCTCCTCACGCCCGAAGAGGAGACGATCGATGACCGTACCGCGGAGCTCCGATTTGACATCGAGATGCTTGCCGGGCGTCTGGCCACGATCGTTGACTGGCTGAGGCGTCAGGGAGAAACCTCGTCGTTGCCCATCGGCTTCTTCGGCGCAAGCACTGGCGGCGGCGCCGCGTTGATGGCTGCCGCGGCGCGACCCCACGAAATCGCGGCGGTCGTCTCGCGCGGAGGACGCCCGGATCTGGCTGGTTCGTCGCTCCCGCACGTGACCGCGCCAACCTTGCTCATCGTCGGTGGCCACGACCAGCCGGTGATTCAGATGAATCGTGATGCCATGAAGCAGATGCACGCTCAGGTCGAGCTGGAGATCGTGCCGGGAGCCACGCATCTGTTCGAGGAGCCCGGCACACTCGAGCGGGTGGCGGCGCTGGCAGGGGGCTGGTTCAGCCGGTATCTGAAGCCAGCCGTCACGGTGATACCGGTCGAGTAGCCGGCGCAATGACCACTCTTCCTGCTCGCCGCATCCCGTCGGCGAGCTCGACTTCACCCGGCCGTTCGAGCGGCCCGGGCAAGGATGGACCTTCAGCTTCAATGCCTGAGGTGTTTCATTGAGCCAGAAGATCTCCCCAGAAACCGGCCAGCCTCAGGACGTCGATGAGGTGCGCGGGCTGGTCGGCTTCGGCGTGAGAGATGAGGTCGGTCACCAGCAGGCGGACAGGGAGATGGCCCCGCAGGCGCTCGGCCAGGTGTCGTGACTCAGCCGACGGAATGACGTTGTCGTCTCTGCCGTGGAGTAGAAACACCGGCGCCGAGGGCCTCGGCGAGCGCGACGGCGAGAGCTCCGGCAGGTCGATGTAGGACGCGATGTGCGGCAGGAGCCGCGGTCCAAGGTGCGCGACGTCACGATTGTTCACGTATTCGAGGAGAGTGGCGGCGGGTTGTGGCAAGGTGCGCGCGAGCTCGCGCAGTGCCGCAAATTCCCGCGCTGCCTGCGGCTTGTCCACGCGGTCGAGATAGGAGGCCCACAAGAACCGGCGGACGGCATCGCGAAGCGGCGCGATCTGATCGGGCGGTACCATGCGGTCGGCAACGTTGAGCAGGGCAATCGCGACGCCGTAATCGTGCGGCGGCCCTGTTGCGGTCATGGCACTGAGCTCCAGTCGAAGGTGAGGGCGCGCTTCACCCTCGATTCCCGTACACGAGTATTCCAGCACGCGCCGGAGGTCGTCGTGTCCGCCGGACGAGAGGACGTACAAGAGATGGTTCCGCAGCGACTGCCGTCCGGCCGCCACGACAGACAGCCCGCCGCTGAAGCTGATACCCATCAAGCCGATGCGGCCAGAGGGTGCCAGGCCGGATTCCGTGGCCATCCACACGGCTGCTTGTTCGATCCGATCGGTCACCATCGGCGTGATATCGAAGCGCGACAGCTCCGGGATCTCGGGCGTGACCACCGTCACTCGACTCTTCGCGAGCTCGCGCGAAAGGGCGACAAGCCGTGGTTCGTCGATGCCGGCAGGATGCAGTCCCGAGACGACCAGCACTGCCTGGCGTGGCGTCCCCACCGGTGCATATATGCGGGCCCGCACCGATATCTCACGCAGCGGAACCACCACGAGCCGCTCAGTGACGGCCACGGTATCGAAATCGGCCATGCGCCGAACGGCCCCGTGCAGATCGGCAGCCCGGATGACGAGCGAGAGCCCATCGATGTAGCGTTGGCCGGCCAGCCCCAGCCACAACGCCGCGACGACACCGATGCCGATGCCGATGCCGATGAGCGCAGACCTGCGTCTGACGCGTCCATTCAAGGGCAACCCCTGCTGCGGCAACGTCGCAAGCACAGTGCCCAATAATCTCACGGGTTCGCTGGCGATCGAGCGATCCACTTCGGCGGGTGTCGCACCGGCTCACAACCAGCCGTTCCGGCCCGATGCGAAGCTCGAGGTGCCGGCGTTGAATCGCGGGACGCTTGTGATGGCTGGCCGGAAGGCGGGAGAGTCGTGCGCGACACAAAACTCGAATCATACGGCGACGTGCTTTGCCCGACGCGTTCCGAATCGATCACCGTGGAGGTCAGTCTCCCAACTCATCCAGGTGTCGGCGCCTCCGGAACCACTCGTGCGGTCACGTCGTCGCATGACCCGAGCCACTGAGGAGAACTGCAAATCATGCACCAAGGGCCCTGTCGAAAACCCCCTGAGATCGAAGTAGATCGCCGGGTCTTGTGTGCGAGAAGCCGGCGGTCAGCGGCTTCACACGCCGGGTTTCCGACTGAATGGCCCACCCTGGCGATTCGAGGCGACAGGTGAGACATTGGAGCCTGCTCGAGGCGTGGCCTGCTCAAGGCGTGGCGTCCGGCTTCAGCCGGACCCTCAACCGGCATCGTGAGCGGGCACGCGCGTTGCGGCAACCATCGCGTCCGGCCGCAGCCATTTTCGGGCACCGTGAGGCTTTGTCCGAGCAGTCGGCGCGAGCGCGTGAAGGAGCACGCAACCCATGTCGGTGACCACGTTCTGGATCGACCTCGCGGCAAGCGCGAGCATGGTCATGTGTTCAACCGCGTGTTCGGCCGGGAAGAGCCGACAGCCTGCGTCAACCCAGGCCTCGTCCGGTCTGGTCATCCGCATCACGGGTTCGGACACGATGGTCAATCTGGTGCAGGCGTGGGCCGAAAACTACAAGACGGCACGGCCCGAGGTTTCCGTGCAGGTTACCGGCGGCGGCTCCGGCGTCGGCATCGCGGATCTCATCAACGGTACTGCCGATATTGCCGCGGCCAGTCGCGAGATGAAGGCCGACGAGATGACGCGCGCGAAGACGCACAACGGCATGGAGCCTCAGGAATTCACGATCGCGCTCGATGCGCTCGCCGTCTACGTCCATAAGGACAACCCTCTCGATTCGCTCTCCGTCGAGGAGCTCTCCGAGATTTACGGTGAGGGTGGGCGGATCCAGCGATGGTCTCAACTTGGCGTCAAGAACTCCGCCTGTAAGCGTGACGCCATCATCCGCGTGGGCCGCCAGAACAGCTCCGGCACCTATGCTTACTTCCGTGAAGTGGTTCTCGGGGACAAGAGGGAGTACAAACTGGGCTCCATCGACCAGAGCGGCTCCAAGGACGTCGTGGCGCTGGTCTCGCGGACACCATGTGCCATTGGCTACAGCGGGATGGCGTTCGCCGCCGGCGGCGTGAAAGCGCTGAAGATTTCGAAGAAGAAAGGCGGGCCGATGGTCTCTCCGACTCCGGACGCGACCATCAGCGGCTCCTACGCGATCGCCAGACGCCTCTATCTCTACACGCTCGGAGAGCCCACGGGCCAGACGCAGGCATTCCTCGACTGGGTGCTCGGGCTCGACGGGCAGAAGGTTGTGCGAGATGTTGGCTTCGTCCCGGTTCCTGTGCCCGGCAGGTAACGCCTTGTGACGCCCTCGTTGGACAGGCGGGCGGGGCTGAGCCGGCGATTCTCGAGGCTCGGCGAGCCGGCCGTGGAGTGGGCGATTCGGCTGTGCGGGTGGAGCGCGATCTTCTTCGTCTTCGCGATCTTCTTCTTCGTGTTTCGTGAGGCCGCGCCCGTGCTCTTCGGGGAGCTCGATCTCGAGGAGTTCTTCACGAGCGTCAATTGGCGTCCGGACTCGACGATCCGCCCGCAGTTCGGCATCCTCGCGCTCCTCGCCGGCACGGCGTCGGTCACGGCGCTGGCGATGGCCATCTCTGTGCCCGCCGGCTTCGGCGCGGCGATCTTCATCTCGGAATTCTGTGGCCCCAAAGCCAGGGAAGCGCTGAAGATCGTCATTGAGCTCCTCGCGGCCATTCCTTCAGTGGTCTGGGGATTCATCGGCTACATGGTCTTGAACCCGGTGATCATCTGGACCACTGGTGCGCCGATTGGCATCAACATCCTCAACGGCGGCATCATCCTCGCGCTGATGAGCGTGCCCGTCATCATGTCGGTGGGCGAGGACGCGCTCAAGGCCGTTCCGGACGCGTATCGGGAGGCGGCGCTGGCGCTGGGGGCCAGCCGCTGGCAGCTGACCACCAGGGTTCTCCTGCCCGCCGCAAAGAACGGGCTCCTGGCTGCGGCCCTGTTAGGAGTCGGACGAGCCGTCGGCGAAACCATGGCGGTCCTCATGGCCACGGGCCACTCGGTGCAGATCCCTCATGGCGTCCTCGATCCCGTGCGAACGCTGACCGCGACGATCGCCGCCGAGCTCGGGGAGACGGTTGTGGGAGGCACGCATTACCGGGTGTTGTTCGTCATTGGCGGCCTGCTCATGGTGATGTCGTTGCTCGTCAACCTGACCGCGGATCTCATCGTGAACGGTGTGCGGGGAAGGCCAAACACGTGAGCCTCGAGGCCGGGCTTTTCATGGCTGGTCCGATCGAACGCCGGAAGCGGCGGGTGGAGCGCGTGGCCCACGTGATCCTCCTGCTGACGACGGCCGCCCTCATCCTGCCGTTGTTCGCGATCGTGATCTACCTGGTGGTCAAGGCGTGGCCGGTCCTCTCGTGGTCCTTCCTTGTCGAGAATCCCCAGCACTACATGACGGCGGGAGGCATCTGGGCCCCGCTCGTGGGGACGTTCTACGTCGTGGTGCTCTCTCTCGCGATCGCGGCGCCGATCGGTGTGCTCGCGGGTGTGTACCTGAACGAATATGCGCGCGAGAACTGGCTCACTCGTCTCGTCAACCTCGCCGTCGTCAACCTGGCTGGCGTGCCAAGCATTGTGCACGCGCTCTTCGGTGTCGGCGTCTTTGTGATGATGGCGGGGTTCGGCCGGTCGGTTGCGGCCGCCTCCTGCACGCTGGCCATCATGACGCTGCCGGTGATTATCACCAGCACGAGAGAAGCGCTGGCGGCGGTGCCGTTTGCCTTTCGCGAGGCCTGCTGGAACATGGGCGCGAGCCGTTGGCAGACGATCCGCACCATCGTGCTTCCCAATGCGATCGGCGGGATTCTCACCGGTGTGATCCTGCAGGTGTCGAGAGCGGCGGGAGAGACGGCGCCCATTCTCTTCACCGGCGCGGTCTTTTACGTGGCGGTCCCAGACTCCGGCCTGGCGTCGTTCTTCCCCTATGGGCTGCGCGACCCCTTCATGGCGCTTTCCTACCACCTCTTCACGATCGCGACCCAGGTGACGGGTGTCTCAGAGGCCCTCGCGTACGGCACCGCGGTGGTCCTCATCGCGCTCGTGGTCACAGTGAACCTGGTCTCAATCGTTCTTCGGGTTCGCCTGCGCTCGCGACGAAAGTGGTAACCGCCATGGAGGCCGCGCACATCGTGTTTCACAACGTCACGGTCAGCTACGGGAGCACAATCGCACTCGACGCCATCAGCCTGGAGATCCCGAAACACCAGATCTTCGGCATCATCGGGCCCGCCAGTTCCGGCAAGACCACGCTCCTCAAGTGCATCAATCGGACGATTGACTTCGTGCCCAACGTGCGGGTCACGGGGCAGGTCACCATTGACGGGGAAGACGTCTTTCGGGTGAAGAACGTGTGTGATCTCCGGCGCAGGATCGGGATGGTCTTTCCTCTCCCGGTCGGCCTCCCGCTGTCCGTGTACGACAACGTGGCCTATGCACCCAGGATGGCGGGTGTGCACGACCGCGACGAGCTGGACGCGCTGGTCGAGACGTGCCTGCGTCAGGCGGCGCTGTGGGACGAGGTGAAAGATCGGCTCCGCCTCCTGGGCACCAGGCTGTCCGGGGGACAGCAACAGCGGCTCACGATTGCCAGAGCG
>ORJL011608530.1_pt1 | contig 17774 bp, 23 predicted proteins | sample 1779941 | NCBI WGS metagenome assembly ORJL01 (sample SAMEA104232317, study PRJEB22302) | groundwater metagenome | biome: forest; feature: aquifer; material: groundwater | place: USA | collected 2011-08-07 | depth 5.8 m | reverse complement strand
TTAGCGGGCAAATTCATTAGTTTTAAATTAAAATAATTTTGCCCGGGACAATCGCATATCCCGCGTGAGCGGGATGTTGATATTATTGAGATGATAAATATAATGTAGTTTAAAAATTAATATGCGGCGATGGCGGAGTGGTCAATCGCATCAGACTGTAAATCTGACGGCTTTATGCCTACGTAGGTTCGAATCCTACTCGCCGCACCAAAATCTGACTTTCGGAAAATCGGCCGATTTTTTGGTTGGCGGCGCAAAGCGCCGCAACTGTTTTATATATTGCCACCTTAGCTCAGCGGTAGAGCAACACTTTTGTAAAGTGAAGGTCCTCGGTTCAAATCCGAGAGGTGGCTCATGAAGAGAATTAAAAGAGAAGATTTTGTTTTGTTATTTTTCATCGTGCTGTTTTGCGCGTTTGTGGGTTTTTTGATTTTAAAAGAATCCCGCCGCGATAATTTGGCTTTAAACCGGGATGATGTTATCAAGTTTTTCTCGGAAAGAATCAATGATATTTCTCCTGAAAAACCGGTTGAAGGAGAAAAGTGGCTGGTTAAAAGATTTCGTTTTGTTGACAGTAGTAATGTTTATGTGGAATATGAAGATGGCTATGCCATCCGGGCGTTTCTGCTGGGCCTAACTAAAACAGTAGGAACGGCGCCGGATTATAAGATTACAGGTTATTTTGAACCAGGTCCGCTGGGGTATAAACTTTTGGCCGGCGAAGATTCTGCCAAAGATAAGCTCCAGGAGATTTATGAGTATAATGAAACAGCTGGAAAGTGGATAAAGGTCAATTAGAATATAATCAATGAAACAATGTCACAAGATAATTTAATCAAACTTAACTGTTCTGTTTGCAAGAGAACAAATTATTGGACCAGTAAAAATAAAAAGAAAGTTACGCGCAAGATAGAATTGAAAAAACTCTGCTCATGGTGCAGAAAGCAGACCATTCATAAGGAAGCTAAGTAAAAGTGTTAGACATCCGGTGTCTAACAGAGCGGGCTTAGTTTAGTGGTAAAACATCGGTCTCCAAAACCGACAACGGGGGTTCGATTCCCTCAGCCCGTGCATGCTTTTTAATAAGCTGGTTTTAACCAAATTGAAGGCGGGATTGATAATTTTAATTCTCGCTCTTTTTTATTTTGGCTACCAAGTTTTTTCGCCCCAATTTTCAGCGCGGCAATCCAAGCAATTTACCATTAAGCGCGGCGATAATTTTTTGGTGATAGCTCAAAATCTAAAAAGCGCCGGGTTGATAAAAGATCGGCTGGTTTTTTCAATCCTGGTTTTGGCTAAAGGCGCCGTGCCGCATTTGAAAGCGGGGGAGTATGTTTTTGAATCGGGCAGCACTTTGAACCAGATTATAAATAAAATTAAAAAGGGCGAGGTGGTGTTGGGTTCCGACGAAATGATGTTAGGCATACCCGAAGGCCTTAATCTGGCTCAAATAAGCGAGCTAATAAAATCGGAAGCGGGCAAGATAAATTTAAATAATATAAAAGCCAGTTCGCTTTCGGGCAAGTTTTCCGGGTTGGCCGTGGTGGATAGAAAATATAATACCTTGGAAGGTTTTGTTTTTCCGGATACTTATCGCTTTAATAAAGCGGCCACCAACACGGAAATTTTGGAAAGGATTCTTAAAAACTTTGACGCTAAAACATCGGAATTTAAAACCAGAGCGGTTCTAAACGGCCGAAACTTTTATGATATTTTAAAGATGGCTTCTATTTTAGAAGAAGAAGTTCCGCCGGCCGATATGCCGGTGGCCTCTGGGGTTTTATGGAAACGGTTGCGGTTGGGCATGCTTTTACAAGTGGACGCGTCGTTGGTCTATGGACTCGGCCGTCCCATCAAACGGTCTGATACTGTTGATTTTAATTCGCCCTATAATACTTACCAATATAAGGGCTTGCCGCCCACGCCAATTTCTAATCCCGGCCTAACTGCTATTAAAGCCGCGGCTTACCCGGTGGAGAGCGATTATCTTTTTTATTTATCGCGCCCTCACGACGGCGCCACTATTTTTTCTAAAACCTTGGAAGAACACAATCTGGCCAAAGCTAAATACCTTAGAAATACACAATAACATAGTGTCTAAGCCATTTTTTAGTGGCTTTGTGGCTGTTTCTATAATAAGCTCTTGACAGGTTATATATATCGTGTATAATGGATATATACAGTAAATGATTGTTGTTTTCTAACTTTTCCATTTTTAACTAGGCCATTCAATTGGCCAAGGAGGTTCAGGTGGAAGATCGTCTCTTTGTTATGTCGACGGCTTTCGTCCCCCCGAACTTTGAAGGGGGGATGCGGGTGTGGGTCAAGACGCCGGACGAGATCCGGCAGATCGTGGCCCAGGCCCAGGCCGACTCGACCCAGAAGGTCGTGTCGTTCTGTGGCCATTCTTCCACCGCCCAATGGCTGGGCGTGGAGGCGTGCCGGGGCGAGCTGGACGGGGCGGGACTTTCCTGCCACGACCGGCTCGCGGGGATTCGTCCCCTCCGGCGGCCGGCTCCCGGTGAGGAGTTGGCGGTGAACCCCGAGAATTACCAGGGGTTCATAATGTCTCCCCTCACCCCAGGGGAGCAGGCATTCTGATCTTGGAATGCCGGCAGTTGGGGAGGTTTGCAAAAAACCGCAAACCTCCCACCTTTATCCGAGTTCGTAAATCTTGCGAGTTCAGATAAGGGTGTTAGGGATTGTTCGTTAATATCTTCTAATATAGAAAGGAGGTGATAGCATGAATATTAGGGATGCTGTAAAGCGCCTTGAGGAGAAGTTGGTGGCGGCCGGAGTGCCGCTTCCAATAACTCCGCCCGGTCATATCCGGGTTCGCATGTCCGATCTTGTTCGGGCAGCGGAGGCGGCTGGTGTCAACCTGGATTTCTTGAAAGGTTGATAGCCCGGCTATTCTGAATAAGATTCGGGGCGGACATGGCCGCCTGGCAACAGAAAGTGTCCGCAGTTTATTTTACTGCCGATGCTACCTAGATATTGGGCCATAGCTATTTAGAACTCACCTATTTCCGAAAGGAGGTGATTCTATGACGCCATGGCAGAGGCGCGACCTGATTCGTCAGGCCAACCACTTGCTCAAGCAAGTTGGGTTTGGTCGGGATCGGGATCCGCGTCAAGTCGTCTTCGAGTGCCGGTTGATTTTTACGCCGGCAGGCGGCGCCTTGCGGCACGGTAAGTGTCACAGGGTATGATCATCCTCTAGCTCAAGAGGCCGGGAAAACGACTCGCGCCCGGTGAGAGGTGGCTCCGCGCGAAACACATAAGGCGGAGTGAGACGCGAAAATCAGAGTCGCGGCGCCAACGACCGAAATCGTTGGAACAGGTTCTTTTTGAAAGGAGGTAGCAAATGTTTACCTTTTCGTGTGTAGATTTTCGGGGATATTACACTTACCAGTGTACATATCCGCTTTTTCCAGATTATCAAGACATATTGGTAGTTTGAAAAAAGCGGATACGGAAAGTTTTTTAATTTTTTATTGGAGGTGTGTCGTGGAAAAAATAATTCAGGATCTGGGTGGTGGCTGGTTCCTCACTGAGTCAGGCAAAATTGTCACCGACCATGAGTGGGGAGAGGATGACCAGACGGTGGCTGACAGGACCCGCGAGATATTTGAAAAATGCTTGCGGGAACTGGTAATAGACCCCGAGTTGCCGCCACCCGGTACGGGCGCGCGTAAGGTATTCCAGAACGACGAAGTAAAAGTCGTCGTATCGATTTCCCGCGAGGAGGGGGAAGAGCAAGATTGCCTCACAATGGGGATCTGGGGGCGGGGCGGTCTCGACCCGGTTGAGGGCTGCCGGGTGTGGTTTTTAGGGGAGGAAAACCAGTTATTTTTCGGCCTCACGAATGAGGCCGGACTTCTGGAATGTGGCCCGGTGCCGAACCAGGATTTTCGGATCAAGTTGCACTGGCTCCACAGGTCCGAGGAGTAAGGTGCCGCCGACCGCAGACGGGCGAGCCATGTTTTCCAGCCGAAAGGAGGTGAAAATATATGGCATGGAAATTGCCTTGCTCTTCGTCCGAGCAGGCAGCGAGGTTAGCGGAGGAAGCCGCGGGTGATTATTTTGCTCGCATGTGCGACCTTCACCCTCGTTGGGGAGCCTCTCCTTCCGATACCACGAAGGTTTTCCTTCTGTGGCGTCAGGATGAGGAAGTAGCTGAACTTTCCTATAACAGGGATACTCTTCCCTCTATAGGAGAATGGCCAACAGATAATCGTTGGTTGTTCCAGAGTGTCAGCTACCCAGGTGATCGCCCTTCGCACACCTGGGAAATTCCCCCGCCCGGCGCTTCCACTCTTATTCTTCCTGACGGAAGAGTTAAGTGGCAGGCCGAAAGGGATGCGAGGGTCGGCGTAGCCAACTCCGTGTGCTAACAAAACATCGTTAGCTACGCGTGAGTGGTGACTCCCACGAAATCGCTTAGCATGGCTAAGCGTATAAGTGAATAGAGAAGTAAAGGGAGCGAGACCACATGCAGTACGGGAGAGCTCTGCAAAAGCATCTCTCCCACCATCATCTAAGTTAATAATTATTTGATTCTTAATTTAGATGAGGGTAATAGTTGTTTAAAAATAAAAATTTTATTCACGGAGGGAGGTGATAGCATGACAGCTATCAGACAGCTCATAGGAGGAGTTATCTTCCTTGTCTCTGCGTTTGCTGTATGTAGGGACATGGACCTGCTGCTTGTTCAAGGCAGGGGGGAAGAGACCATACTCGGAGCGATGCTGAAGCTTAGTATCGTCATCGGGTATAACTTACCCATGGGTGTCCTCGTGGTCTATCTGTTTCCGGTGGTGTTGGGCATAGTTTTATTTATGCCCTCGCTTTGGGCCAACCCTCCAAAGTTGGCCAGTCCACCGAAGCTGTAGACACGGGAACCCGTTACTGTCCCGCTCCAGTGGTCAGGCGGGAGCCGAAAAATCGGCTAGAATCCGGGACTTTAAAAAAGTATGCCGGATAAACGAGGGGATGCAAAAACATTCCCTCTTTTTTATTTCTCAAAATACTTTGCTATAATCATTTCATGACAGTAAAAATTTATACCACGCCGACTTGTGTTTATTGCCACGCCGAGAAAGAATTTTTTAAAGAGAACAATATTGCTTTCCAAGAGCATGATGTTTTTGCCGATGCCGCCGCTCGCCAAGAGATGATAGACAAAACCGGCCAACTAGGCGTGCCGGTAACAGATATAGACGGCAAGATTGTGGTTGGTTTTGACAAATCAAAGATCAAAGAACTTTTAGGTCTAAAATAGTATATGTATGATCTGATAATAATCGGCGCTTCGGCGGCCGGAATTTCGGCGTCAATTTACGCCGCCCGGCGTCGTTTGAATTTTAAAATTATAACCGCCGATATCGGCGGCGAGGTGGCCACTTCGGGCGAAATAGAAAATTGGCCGGGCATAATCCACACCAACGGCATTGATCTAGCCGATCAATTTAAAAAGCACGCCGAGGCCAACAAGGTGGTTATAGAATCAGACAAGTGGGTGGGCGATATTAAGAAGTTAGAAAATATTTTCGTGGTCTCGGGTAAAAACAGCAGTGGTGAAGTTTTTGAAGAAAAAGCCAAAACGGTTTTAGTGGCCACGGGAGTTCATCCACGCCAATTAACTGTTCCCGGAGAAAAAGAATTTAAAAATAAAGGCGTTTCTTATTGCACGGTGTGCGATGGGCCGCTGTTTGGCGGCCAAGCGGTGGTGGTGGTGGGCGGTGGCAATTCGGCGCTGGAGTCGGCCATAATGCTCGCCGATATTGCTAGTTGTGTTTATTTAATAAATAAAAACGCTTATTTTAAGGGCGAGCAAGTTCTAATAGATAAAGTTTCAAAAAACCCTAAAGTAGAAATAGTTTACGAAGCCAAAACCCAGAATATCTTGGGTGATAATTTTGTGAATGCGATTGAATATCAAGATAAATCGGGTCAAATACTTAAGCTGGATGTTAAGGGAATTTTTGTTCACATCGGCCAAATACCCAACAGCGGTTTTGCGCCGGGGCTAGAACTAGACGAAGTTAAACAAATAAAAGTTAATATGCGGGGCGAGACCAATATTCCCGGGCTCTACGCCGCTGGCGATGTAACCAATATTCCTTATAAACAAATTGTGATTGCGGCGGGGCAGGGCGTGGCGGCATTACTATCTATCGTGGATTATCTCAACCGCAACCATTAAGTGATATAATAAAATTAATGAGAATAGCCATTAACGGTTTTGGTAGAATTGGCCGATGTTTCTTTAGGCAGGCCTTTGGCCAGGCCGATATTGAAATTGTCGCCCTAAACGATCTGGGCGATTTAGAAAATTTGGCGTATCTTTTGCGTCGGGATACTGTCTATGGTTTATACGAAAAGCCGGTGGAGGTTCGTAACGGCCAGCTAGTAATTGATAGCCACAATATTTTTGTTTATGCCGAAAAAGATCCGGTTAAACTGCCTTGGAAGGACTTAAACATAGATGTGGTGGTGGAATCTACCGGGGCTTTTACTTCGTACGAAAAATCCTCGGCGCATCTTACGGCCGGGGCCAAGCGGGTGGTGATAACCGCGCCGGCCGGGGCCGAAGTGGAACATGTTTTGCCGGGTTCCAATAACGACAAACTAACTCATCAATTAAGCCGGATTACTTCCGACGCTTCCTGTACCACCAACGCCGCCGCGCCGATTTTAAATATCTTGCAGGTTAATCCCGGTATCAGAAAAGCCATGTTAAATACGGCTCACGGCTATACCGCCTCGCAAGGTCTGGTGGACGGGCCGGGCGGGAAAGATTTTTTGCGCGGTCGGGCCGCGGCGCAAAATATTGTGCCGTCGCGCACCGGCGCGGCCGAAGCGGTAATATTTTCACAACCCTGGCTTAAAGATATTTTTGAGGCGGTGGCGATTCGCGTGCCTGTAATCACGGGTTCGCTCGCCGATCTGACTTTTGTTGCCAGCCGCAAAACCGATGTTAAAGAAATAAATGATATTTTGCGCCAGGCCGCCAAAAACCCCAAGTGGCAGGGGATATTTACCGTTTCCGAAGAACCGCTGGTCTCATCCGACATTATAAAAAATCCACATTCTTCTATAGCCGATCTCACTCACACTAAAGTCGTGGGCGGGGATATGGTGAAAGTGTTGGCTTGGTACGATAACGAATGGGGCTACTGCGCTTCTTTACTGAAGCATATTTTGAATCTTAAGAATTTGCTTTAGGGACTGGATAAATTCTGCAAAAAACGGCCATTTAAGCCGTTTTTTGGTGTTATTTGGCTAAGCTATTGACATGATATAGACCGATATGCTACAATGATATTGTTCTTAAAAAATTAGTTTCAATTTCAGCTAACTAAAAAAGGGAGGTGTAAGATGGAAAAGTCAGCATCGGATAAGCAGATTGAATTCATGAAAAACCTCGGCATCCATGTCGAGGGTAAGTCCTTCACCATAAAGGAAGCCAGCCACGCGATTAGTATCGCCGTGGCAAAGCAGCGTAGAGATTATTTTTCCTCCTTTAAGGAGGGAGAGGAGGTCTGGTATTCGATCCACAAGATGAGGTGTGTCATCGAGAGGATCCGGCCTTTTAGTGATCTTAAAGATGTTGACCGGGCATTGTTTACCGTTAAGCTTCCGAACGGTAAGCGTCGTGCAGTCAAAGTCTGTGCGATCAAGAAAATCAGGAAGCTCAGTTCGAAGAAGGAGGTGATATCATAGCGTTTAACGCCGAGAAGTTCCTCGAGGGGATCGACCCCAATACCCAGGAAGGGTATGAGGCGGCTCATGCCAAGCTGAATAAACTTATGGCAGAGGACGACAGGGAGTCGTTCCAGGAGCTGTATGACCTCCTTTATGGGGGCGTTGAGGGTTTCATAATCTCCTCAGACGGTGTTGAGAGAATATGAAGTCTTAAACGAGAGGTTGTTGATAATCCTCTAGAGCGGGAGTCCTGCACGAATAAAATAAGGCAGGGTGAGCCCAAAAAATCAACATCGGGGCCGAACAAAAAGTTTCGGCCTTTTTTATTTTCTCCACAATTTATACTATTCATATCATGCTATTTATACTATAATTAATGTTATCAACACTCACTGTCCGATCGGACAAGTAATGTCTACATTAATTAATTCGTAATTGGTTTTATAACTGGTATGGGGAAGAGGAAAATATCACTAACCCAACTTATACTAGAAAAATTTCAAGAAGCCGGCGAGCTAACTCTTGAGACAGTTTTGCCCAGCAACCGAGTCGAAGGAAGAGTTTGGCGTCGGATTCTTGGCTTATCAACCGGCTATGAGTTTTCTTCGCGAACATTTTCAACTATACTTTACCGCTTAAAGAAACAAGGGCTTGTGGCTAAGACAGGTTTACACCGAAGATCTATTTGGTCTCTTACAGACAAAGGAAAAAATTCTGTGGCGGATATTATAGAGGAAAATTTACCGGAAGAAGACAGCGTCGTTAGGTTAGTTATGTTTGATATTCCGGAGACAGAAAGCAGAAAAAGAAGATTAACCAGAGAAAAGTTGCTGGCTTGTGGTTTTTCACAATTACAGAAAAGCGTTTGGGTGGGTTATCGTCCCTTACCCCAAAAATTTATAAAATTTCTGGACGAGATGAAATTGAAGGATAAAGTTCAAATTGTGAGTATAGATAAAAAAGGTACTCTAGAGACGATTTAATTTTTTATTTTATTTAATTGCACGATTTTTTAGCGTCATGCTATTGTCAACAACTACTGTCCGATCGGACAATATGTGTTGATAATAATATTATAGAGTTCTTGATTTCTTAATTTAGCTTCACTTTGTTAGAATTAAAATATGATTTATATCGGCTCGGATCATCGCGGGTACAATCTCAAAGAATACTTAAAGGACTATTTATCTAAAGCCAAGATTCTGTTTAAGGATGTGGGTAATCATAAATTTGATCCGGAGGATGATTATCCGGATTTTGCTTTTGAAGTGGCTAAAGCCGTGGCGCGCGATTTAAAACATCACACCGGCGTGATGATTTGCGGTTCGGGTTTGGGTATGGTAGTGACCGCCAACAAAGTCAGAGGTATTCGAGCGGGACTGGCCACAACTGAATGGCTCGCCCAGCATGGCCGAGAAAATGACGATTTGAATATAATTTCTTTGGCGGCTGATCTAACGGATTTTTCTATGGCCGAAAAGATTCTTAAAGTTTGGTTAAACTCAAAATTCAAAAACGAAACCAAATACCAGCGCCGGATTGATAAAATAAACAAAGTAGAAAAATCATGGAAATAATACCGGCCATTTTAGAAAAAGATTGGTCTGAAATAAAAAAAAAGATAAAACTGGTGGAAGGTTTGGCTGATTGGATTCAGTTAGATGTTTCGGACGGCCAATTTACATCCACGCAAACTTGGAACAATCCCCAGGATTTGTTTTTAATAAAGTCAAATCTTAATATTGAGGTTCATTTAATGGTCAACGAACCGTGGCTGGTGGCGGGCAGTTGGTTTTCTAGTCCGGCTAAGCGAGTGGTGGTTCAGGTAGAGGCCTTGGCCAGCCCGCAGTCGGTTAGGTTTGATGAGTTAATTTTTTTAGCCAAAAGATATGGCAAAGAAATTGTGTGGGCGTTCAAAATAGAAACACCGTGGCAGGGTTATGAAGAGCTTTTACAAAAGCCCGACAGCCGCGTTTTGTTTTTGTCGGTTGAACCCGGCCGGCAGGGTCAAAATTTTGATGAGCGGGTGTTTGATAAAATCAAAACATTAAAATTGGCCCACTCTAATGTTAAAGTTGCGGTGGATGGGGGAATCAATTTAGACAATATCAAATCTATTAAATCCGTCGGTGTTGATTCAGTCGTAATTGGCTCGGGGATTTTTGGGGTGGCTGATCCCAAAGAGGCACTTGACAAATATATATCGTCTAGTATATAATGGAGACATACAATCGGATGATTGTATCGCCCGCCCAAGGCGGACGAAATCGTTCATTCAATTTTAAGGAAGGAGGTGATTTAGATGGAATTCATATTGATGGTAATACTCTTGATCTTTTTGGAAGTTGTCTTCCGGAGAACTCCTGATGACCCCTCGATCTCGAATCCGGCCTGGATGCATCCGGCCATCCATCGTCAGAGGTGACTCACAATAGACCCCCCTACAAATACGGGGGTCTTTTTTATTTCTTAAAATCATTCAATTTTGCTAAAATGAACTTGTGGACTCTTTGCACGAGACAAAATTAAAACAACTGGAACTAAAAGCCAATCAGATTCGGCAGGATATTATTGCTATGCTGGTGGAAGCCGGCTCGGGGCATTCGGCCGGGCCGTTGGGCATGGCCGATATTTTCACGGCTTTATATTTTCATATTTTAAAACACGATCCGCAACATCCCGAGTGGCCCGGCCGCGATCGTTTGATATTATCCAACGGCCACATTTGCCCCGTTAGATATGTGGCTATGGCTCACGCCGGTTATTTTCCCATAGAAGAATTAAAAACCTTGCGTCAACTGGGCTCGCGTCTACAAGGCCATCCCCATCGATTGTCTATGCCCGGATTAGAAACCACATCCGGTCCGCTCGGTTCCGGTTTGTCGCAAGCCGCTGGCATGGCTTTGGCGTTCAAAATGGATAATTTATCCAACAGAATTTATTGCGCTATGTCCGATGGCGAGCATGACGCTGGCCAGACCTGGGAGGCGGCCATGTTCGCGGCTAAATATAAACTTAATAATCTTACGGGAATAATAGATCGCAACAACATTCAAATAGACGGCTATACCGAAGATATAATGCCTTTGGATGATCTAAAAAATAAATACGAGTCGTTCAATTGGCATGTCTTAGAAGTGGACGGCCATAACATCCGCCAGTTTGTGGAGGCCTGCGAACAGGCCCATGCAATTTTTGAAAAGCCCACCGTGATTATCGCGCATACGATTCCGGGCAAGGGCATTGATTTTATGGAAAACAAATTTGAATGGCACGGCAAACCTCCCAATAAAGAAGAAGCGCAGATCGCCTTGCGAGAATTAAGAACTTTGCAGGGGCAGATTGAAGCGAGTCATTTAGAGTAATCCTTCTTCATCCCGCCCAAGCGGGATTCATCAGGATGCTCAATTTTTTAGCTATTCACTTTGTTCATAGAAAAAATTAGCATGAACCCCAACGCTTATTTAATTTCCGATATTACTAAGGCGCAACAAAAACCAACTCGCGATGGTTACGGTGAGGGTTTGGTTTTGGCCGGCGAGAAAAATAAAAATGTGGTGGTGCTCTGCGCCGATTTAACCGAATCCACCCGCTCGCTCGCTTTTCAAAAAAAGTTTCCTGAAAGATTTGTGGAATTGGGCGTGGCCGAACAAAACATGGCTTCGGTGGCGGCGGGCCTGGCGCTGGCCGGCAAAATTCCGTTCATATCTTCCTACGCGGTGTTTAGCCCGGGCCGCAACAATGAACAAATCAGAACCACAATCTGCTATAACGAAGCCAATGTAAAAATTGCCGGAGCGCACGCCGGTATATCGGTTGGGCCCGATGGTGCCACGCACCAGGCCTTGGAAGATATTGGTTTGATGCGAATGTTGCCGGGGATGATGGTTATTGCGCCCTGCGATGCCGAAGAGGCCAAAAAAGCCACAGTGGCCGCGGCCGAAATTATGGGGCCGGTTTATTTACGATTTGGCCGAGAAAAAACTCCGGTTATGACGACACCCCATACTCCTTTTAAAATCGGCCAAGCCGAAGTTTTTAAAAACGGCAAAGACGCGGTTATTTTTGCCAGCGGGCCATTGGTTCACAACGCGCTTTTGGCGGCGCTGCAGTTAGAACAAGAAAAAATTTCGGTGGCGGTTATAAATATCCACACCATAAAGCCGTTAGATAAAGATATAATTCTAAAATACGCTTACGAAATGAAAGCCGTGGTGAGTGTGGAAGAACACCAAATTTACGGCGGCTTGGGCGGCGCTATCGCCGAACTTTTAGCCCAGGAAATGCCCACGCCCATGGAATTTATCGGCGTTCATGATTCTTTTGGCGAATCCGGCACCCCCGCCGAACTTATCAAAAAATTTGGCCTGGGCGTGGAATCCATAAAAAAAGCCGTAAAAAAATCAGTAAGCCGAAAGTAAAATGTTATAATAATTATTATGTTTGATGTAATTACCATTGGCACGGCGACGAGGGATGCTTTTTTAAGAAGCCGTGAGTTTAAAATTATTTCTACGCCGGAATATCAAAGCGGCGAGGGTTTGTGTTTGCCGGCCGGCGCTAAAATTGACTTAGACGATATTGTTTTTGCCACCGGCGGCGGGGCCACCAACGCCGCGGTTACATTTAGCCGCCAAGGTTTTAATACCGCCACGATTTGTAAAATCGGCAATGATGTTTCCGGACGCGAAGTTTTGTCAAACCTAAAATCGGAAGGCGTCAGCACGGGCTTGGTGGTGGAAGATAAAAAATTAAAAACCGCTTATTCGGTTTTGATTTTATCAAATACCGGCGAGCGGACAGCGCTGGTTTACCGGGACGCTTCGGAGAATCTGGAAGTTGAAGATATCAATCCCCGCGCCTTAAACGCTCAATGGTTTTATATCGCCGGCTCTGTGCCGCTGGCTGTTTTAAATTTAATTTTAAACCAAGCCAAAAGCGTCAAGGCCAAAGTGGTTATGAATCCTTCTAAAAACCAGATCAAACTTGGCTTAAAGGGCTTCGGTGATATTTTAAAAAAACTGGATGTGGTTATACTGAATCGGGAAGAGGGCTCGTTGCTTACCGGAATAAAATATGGCTCCGTGCGGGATATTTTTAAAAAGTTGGATGAATATGTCACAGGTATGATTGTTTTAACTGATGGTCCGAAGGGAGTTATGGTTTCCGACGGCCAGAAGATTTATCAGGCCGGAATATATAAAGAAAAAATAGTGGCCGATAGAACCGGCGCCGGCGATGCTTTTGGTTCGGGATTTGTGGCATCATTAATATCAGAACCGAATAATATAGAACGGGCGATTAAACTGGCCAGCGCCAATGCCACTAGTGTGGTAGAATCGGTTGGAGCTAAAGTCGGTATTCTTTCACGAGACGCTTTTGAAAATGAATCAAGGTGGAAAAAATTGGATATAAAAGTTAGATAGATTAATTCAATGAACCCCAACGAAAAAATAGCCAAAATACTCGGCGTTACCGACAAAATTTTAGAAGATTTTGTACAGAGTATTTCTGCGTCAACCGGAAAAGTGGGTATTATAGAAAAGGTCTCTCAAGAGAATGACGTTGTAATAAATAAGACCTTAAAAGAGATAAATTCCACGGCGCCGCCCACGGCTGCCCATGTCCGCGGTGAATTGCAGAAGGTTATTTTTTACCACGAAAAGCAATTTTTAAATTTTCTAAATTCTATTGAAGGCCAAACAGAATTTGAAAAAGCGGCCAATCTTTCCCGGTCGCTGGCGCAAGTCGGCCGGGGATTTTTTTTGAAAAAAGATTTTATAAAAGATATTTTTAAAAAACGCCGTCCCGACAATCTTTTAAATTATCTGGGTTTAAATTCGGTGGATGATCTTTTAAAAATGGACGACTTGGTGGAGGCCTTCAGCGCCTTAAGGTTTGTGGAGACGGACGAATGGATGCACCAAACCTTTGAGGAGGCCTATAGCAATTTTACGGCCAGTGATTTTGAAGAACGCGATATTGAGATAAAAGTTCTAAGCCCGCGCTGGCACGATATCGCTAAAAAGTTTGTGGAAAAAAAGCACCATAATGTCAGCCATCTTAAAGAGTTTGGAGTTATTTTTTTGAATCCGATTAAAATGGATATCCCCGGAAAATTTTTGCGCGATTTTGCCTTGTTGCTCCATTATTTTCACGAAATAGAATTTTATTCAAAACTGTTTCGCCGTTATTCCGCCGCCGCTGATTTTTCGGGTAAGTTCAAAGCGTTGTTGCGGGGCGATGTTAAGGAACTGACGGATGTTAATCAAAAAAATAACTGGTTGATTGTTCAACGCTATTTAGTTAAGGAGAATTCACAGGATCCGCGGCTGTTTATTCCCAGAATAAATCCAGAATCAATACATTGGGCCAAGGGTGAAAGGGATTTGGTTAGTGTTAGTGAAAAATCCGGCGGCAAGGTTGATTTGGGTTTATGGCATAACTTGGATTGGGTCGGCGGACTTTTTTCGGATAATGGCGGCGAAATAGTGGTCAGTTTTGATTTAGAAGATAACGCCATGTCGTTGGTTTCGTTTATGGAAGGCAAGAATGAAAATTTGACCTATCATCAACGCGAGGCCTTGTGGACCAAGATTTTTGCCGAATACGCCGGCGGGGAAGATAAATTGGAGCAGTTGATAATTGATAATTTTGATAAGGGGTTTATTACATTATAACACTAATACGCTAATCAATCGCGAATGACACTAATAAATTCTTTATTATTCGCGTCATTAGTTTTTATTCGTGTATTGGTGTTGTGTCAATGACTTTGAACGAAATTTTAAAAAAAGCAAGTCAGGAGCATTGGGCACTAGGCCATTTTAATGTTTCTAATTTGGAGCAATTAAAAGCGGTAGTTGAGGCCGCCCGGGACTCAAAAGCCCCGGTTATGATCGGCACATCCGAGGGTGAAAGGGCCTGGCTGGGTTTAACTGAAATTGTCGCTTTAATAAACGCCGAAAGAAAGAACTGGCCTTATATTTTTTTAAACGCCGATCATACCAAAAGCGTTGAGGCCGCCAAGGCCGCGGCTGACGCCGGTTACGATGCGGTTCATTTTGACGGCTCCACGCTGTCTTTAGAAGAAAATATCAAATCAACCCAAGAAGTCGCGAGTTATTGTAAAAATATCAATCCCAATATATCGGTAGAGGGTGAATTGGGTTATCTAAAAGGCGAATCTCAACTCACGGATAAAAAAGTAGAAATAAGCCCCAGCGATTATACCGATCCGGGTTTTGCCCGGGACTTTGTCACATCAACCGGCATAGATCGTTTGGGGATTGCGGTGGGCAATGTCCATGGCATTAATTCGGAAGAACCAAGATTGGATTTTGAGAGGATAAAAAAAATCCGCGAGGCGGTGTCTCTAAATACTGCTTTGGTTTTACACGCCGGTTCGGGCATTGCCGATGAAGATATTCGTCGGGCCATAGAAAACGGCATTGCCAATATCCACATCAGCACCGAACTGCGCGTGGCTTTCCGCCAAGGATTGGAGGATTCCCTAAAACAAAATCCCAACGAATATGCTCCGTATAAATTAGATCAAAAAGCAGTGGAAGATATGAAAAGAATAGTAATATCCAAAATTCAGCTTTTTGGCGCGGTTAATAAGAGTAATTGATCTTGATTGGAATTGATGTTACAATGCATTTTCATTGGCGTTATTATATATGGGTATTAAATTAGAGGCAAAAACACGGCTAGAGACAGGCAAGAGCGTCAAAAAATTGAGGCGCTTGGGTTTTGTTCCGGCGGTGGTCTATGGCCAGGGCACGGCCAATGTTAATATCGCGGTGGCGTCCAACCGGATCGCCCAGGTCTTAAAAGAAGCCGGCGAAAGCACGCTATTGGAATTGCAAATTGAAGGCGATCCTTCCACTGGGGTCGTGGCAAATAAAACCCGCAATGTGCTTATTCACGCTACTCAAACCGATCCGGTGCGGGATTTTATAACCCATGTTGATTTTATGGAAGTTCGGATGGATCAAAAAATAAAAGCGGGAATTACTGTTGTTTGCGTGGGCGAAGCGCCGGCGGTTAAAGAATTGGGCGGTATTTTAGTAAGGAATATACATGAATTAGAGGTTGAGGCCTTGCCGCAGGACTTGCCGCATCATCTGGAAGCGGATATTTCCGCCATAAAAACATTTGAAGACCATGTTAAAGTGGCTGATATAAAATTAAATCGCGGCGTTAAAATCTTGGCGGATGAAACCATGATTGTGGTCTCGGTGATGCCGCCCCGAACCGAAGCCGAGTTGGAATCCATTAAAGGCGAAGTGGTTGAGGATGTTTCTAAAGTTGAAGGGGTGATTAAAGAAGATAAACCGGTCAGTTCTAGCGAATCTGAAAAGGCAGAAAAATCCGAAAAGAAAGAAGAACATAAGTAATTTATCATTTAATAATTGAATAAATCGCAATAGCATGAGAGCGCTCCAGCGCTCTCATGCTAAATATAATTTTATTGAGATGTTTTTGATTTATCAAAAAAGGGCCGGCTATGTTGTGGTGGGCCTTTTATTATTTATCGGCCTTGTTTCGTCGGTCCTGGCCCAAGAGGTTAGTCCGGCTCGAAGGGTTGAGTTAGAAGCCCAAATCGCCGCCATTGAGGCCGAAATTTCTTCTCTGGATAAAAATTTGGTTCAAATAAGAAGCCAGAAAGAAACCCTGAAAAACGAAGTGGCTCGGTTGGACAATGAAATCAAACGGGCGGAACTCACCATCAAAGGCCTTAATCTTTCTATTGCCCAGACCGAGAACGGTATTGGCGTAAAAATATCTAATATTAATCAGGCCGAAGTTAAAATTTCCAAACAGCAACTTTCGCTTTCGGAATACATAAGAACAATATACAAAAGCGACACTTTGTCGCTTATTGAAATTCTTATAGTTAAAAAGGACTTGGGAGAATTTTTTCAAGAACTTTCTGTTTTGGGCGGTGTTCAGGAAGATATCAATAAGTCCCTGGACAATCTTAAGGACTTAAAAGAGTCGCTTCAAAAAGAAAAAGACGATTTGGAGCAGAAAAGAGAAGAACAACTATCTTTGCGGGCCTTGGCGCAGATTCAAAAACAAAATGTGCAATCCAAGAAAAACGAGAGGAACAACCTTTTAAAATTAACCCAAGGTCAGGAAGCCAATTACCAAAAACTCATCCAAGTCAAAAAGCAAAACATTACAGCCATCAAAAATCAAATACAGTATTTAGGTAAAAGCGGTGTTACGGCGGAGGACGCGGTTAAGTTTGCCACCCTGGCGGCCAAAAGAACAGGCATCAGAACGGCCTTTCTTTTGGGTTTGCTGGAAGTTGAGACCGGTCGAAGATATGAAGAAGGGATTATAACCGCTGGCAATCACACCGGCAACGGCAATTGGAAAACCGATTTGTATCAGTGTTATATAAATCTGGGCAAGCCATCCTCGGCCGAGAAACAAAAAAACGCCTTTTTTCAGATAACGGGTCAGTTGGGCTACGACCCCGATGATATGCCGGTGTCGCGCAAGCCGTCTTATGGTTGCGGCGGGGCTATGGGGCCGGCGCAGTTTTTGCCTTCAACTTGGCTGTTGTTTGATGATAAAGTAGCTGATCTTACTGGACACAATCCCCCCGACCCTTGGAGAGTTGAAGACGCTTTCACGGCCGCGGCTTTATATTTGGCTGATGCGGGAGCGACTTCCAAAACACGAGAAAAAGAACTCCGAGCCGCCAAGGCCTATATTTCCGGCAGTCCCAACTGTACTCAATATATTTGTAACTTCTACTCGCGCGAAGTGCTTCGCCTTGCCGCCCTAATTGAACCGAATTTATAGTTCCGTCGTGATATGTACGACATCGCAAGCCGTACAGGTAACTGTTGTGGATAAGTCGCTTGCGCTATTCCAGCGCGGAGTTACTATGGGACTGAACTTTATTTATTTTTTAATTTAATAAATTTATGCCCAGTAGAGCAACTTTGACTGTTAAATTATATTGCGACACTGGGCAAGAAATTATTATTTAACATTAACAACACGGCTTTTTCAATTGTTCATTTTTGGGTTAATTTAACCCC
>ORJL010784153.1_pt1 | contig 17777 bp, 12 predicted proteins | sample 1779941 | NCBI WGS metagenome assembly ORJL01 (sample SAMEA104232317, study PRJEB22302) | groundwater metagenome | biome: forest; feature: aquifer; material: groundwater | place: USA | collected 2011-08-07 | depth 5.8 m | reverse complement strand
TGACCGCGTTCCCTGGTGTTCCCTGGCGAACGCGCTGCGTCTCATTCTGCATCGCAACGGGTGCGACGCCGACATCGACGATCTGCACGCCGCGCTCGCCGACCCGTGGTCGTTCTGCGCCGCGCCGTCCGACGCCGACCCGGCGCGCTGGCCGCTGTACGCGCGCGATCGTCACTTGGTCGCCGTGGGTCAACTCTTCGGATTGACGATTCGTCCGATCCATCCGCCGGAAGCGGCCAAGGGATTGTCTGACGCGGAAGAGTTTCGACAGCACTTCGACGCGAGCTATCGTCCGCTGATTCTCCGGGCGCTGGAGCACGATCAGCCCGTACTCGCGTGGCGAGGTTGGCCGGGGCGATGGGACGCGGTTTGGGGGATCATCCGCAAATCGTGCTCCGGCCAGGTCGGATTCTCCGGATCGATCACGGCCGAGGGAAGCCCGACGCTGCGCGGCGATGGTCCCAACAAGAGCGGCGAAGGCGACACGGTCGAACTGATGAGTCCGCCGACGCAGATCTACGTCGTCGAGCGCGTGCAGGCCAGAAAGCCGCATCCGAACGTCCTCCTCCGCGCGACCCTCGATCACGCGGCGGACGCACTCACCGATGGGCCGGTCGAGGCGTTCGGCGTTGTCGCCGGACGGTCCGCGTGGGATCTGTGGTTGGAGACGCTGGGGCGGATCGAGTCCGAACTCGCCGGCTCTACACAGTCCGTGCTCGCCAACGTACACGCGTTGCTCGCGCGGAGCGTCGTGGAACGTCATCAATGCGGCGAGCGCTTCCTCGCTCGACAAAGCGTCTCCGCGCCCGCCGTCGTCGGCGTATCATCGTTTACCACGCCGAGGGCGGAGCGAACGGGCCGCCTTGGCGAAAAGTCCACACAGCCGCACTCGAAGGCCGACGAAGATTCCAGAACAAGATCCCCGGCGGTGGTCGACGCGTGGCGACGCGCGTGCCAGGTCGTTGTCACTTATTTGTCAGCCGCGATGGATGAGGCGGCGGTCCGCGATGCGATCGGAACACCGCACGGACGCCGGATGCTGAGGGATCAAATCGAGACCGCCCGCGACGCCGCCGGAGCCATGCTGCAACTCTTGAAACCCGGCGCCGTGGCAGAATGCGGCGTGGCTGCGACTCCGTGACCGCCGCCCAACCGCAATCCGGATCGAGGCGATCGAAAGACCGTAACTGTCTATCCAGTAAATACTTACGATCATGCCAGTGGCTGAGCCTCGTCGATTCACATGGGAGCGAGTGAACTGGGCTGGAAATAGCACCGATTTAGTGCTATATCAGTATAGGACGACGGTGTGGATCGCAGAGGTCCGCGAACCAAGCGGTCCGTTGCGCGCCGCTCAGCGAGGGAGTCTCTCGTAGGCCGGGAACCTCCCTCGGTCCCCCCTTCGTAAGGGGGAAGGAAGACGGGGATCGCCACGCCCGGAGAAGACGTTCGAACGGAACGGTACTCTGGAGGAGTTCGAGGTCGGATGTTGGCGCTGACGAAAAAGACCGACTACGCGTTGATCGCGGTGTCGTATTTGGCGCGGCGCTTCGGCGACGTGTCCAGTGCTCGGGAGATTGCGCAGGCGACCCACGTGGCGCTGCCGATTCTCACCAACATTCTGAAGACGCTCGCGGGCGCAGGAATCGTTTCCAGCGAGCGCGGCGCGAACGGCGGATACTCGCTGGCCCGGCGACCGGCGAAGGTTTCGTTGCACGAATTGATTCACGCGATCGAGGGGCCGTTTCAGTTCGTTCAATGCGTCGGCGTCGAAGGCGAAGAGCAACACGGGCAGTGCGAACTGGAGCCCACGTGTTCGATCCGCGTGCCCGCCATGCGAGTGCATGATCGCCTGCGGAGTTTTCTACAGAACGTGACGCTCGCGGAGCTGGTCGACGATACGGATCAACTGGTGCAAGTTCGCTCGAAGAAGTTGGAACCGGCGTCGACCGCGGTCGGCGCTGCGAGGGAGTGTGGTCGATGAAACCGTCGATGAAATCTATCTATCTGGACAACAACGCGACCACCCCCGTGGACCCGCGCGTGCTCGAAGCCATGCTGCCGTACTTCCGGGAGAACTTCGGCAACGCGGCCAGTCGGAACCACCCCTATGGTTGGACGGCCGAGGAGGCGGTGGAGAAGGCGCGGGAGCAGGTCGCGGCGGTCATCAACGCGAGCGGCAAGGAGATCATCTGGACCAGCGGGGCGACGGAAGGGAACAACACCGCCATTCAGGGTGTGGCCCGGATGTACGCCGACAAGGGCAAGCACATCATCACGGAGAAGATCGAGCACAAGGCCGTGATCGATCCGTGCAAGTTCCTGGAGACGGAAGGCTTCCAAGTCACTTGGTTGGACCCGAATCCGAAGGGGCGAGTCAGCGTGGACCAAGTCCGCGAAGCGATGCGACCGGACACGATTCTGGTCTCGATCATGTTCGCGAACAACGAGATCGGGACGATCAACCCGATCGCGGAGATCGGCGCGTTGTGTAAGGAACGAGAGGTTCTGTTCCACACGGACGCGACACAGGCGTTCGGGAAAGTGACGATCGACGTGGAAGCGATGGGGATCGATCTTCTGACGCTGTCGGCGCACAAGATGTACGGACCGAAGGGGGTCGGGGCGCTGTACGTACGGCGGAAGAAGCCGCGTGTGCGACTCCAACCGATTATTCACGGCGGCGGACACGAGCGCGGCATGAGAAGCGGAACGCTGAACGTCCCCGGGATCGTCGGATGCGGGATGGCGGCGGAACTATGCGGATCGGAAATGGCGACGGAGAGCGTGCGGATCACCGGGATGCGTGACCGCCTATGGGCGGGGCTGAGCGAGCATCTGACGGACATCAACGTCAACGGCGATCCGGATCATCGCTTGCCGGGCACGTTGAACGTCAGCTTCCTGTACGTCGAAGGCGAGAGCCTGATGATGGGCATGAACGACATCGCGGTAAGCAGCGGCAGCGCCTGCACGAGCGCGTCGCTCGAACCGAGTTACGTGTTGAAGGGATTGGGCTTGGGCGACGACCTGGCGCACAGCTCGATCCGCTTTTCCCTGGGGCGGTTCACCACGACGGAAGAGATCGACTACACCATCGCCAAGACGGTCAAGGCCGTGAACCATTTACGAAACATGAGCCCGCTGTATGAGATGGCGCAGCAAGGGATTGATCTGTCCAAGGTGGTTTGGCAGCATCATTAGGAAGTTACAACGTACGAGTTACGAATGACCGAGATTGGGCTCGACGAAACTCGGGCATCGCGATAGAGAGGAAACACGATGGCTTATAGCAACAAAGTAGTGGATCATTACGAGAACCCGCGGAACGTAGGGTCGATGGACCCGCAGGCGAAGAACGTGGGGACGGGGATCGTCGGGGCGCCGGAATGCGGCGACGTGATGAAGCTGCAGATCATGGTCGACGATGAGGACCGGATCGTGGACGCGAAGTTCAAGACGTTCGGGTGCGGCAGCGCCATCGCCAGTAGTTCGCTCGCCACCGAATGGGTGAAGGGGCGGACGCTCGATGAGGCGATGCAGCTCAAGAACACGGAGATCGTGCAGGAGCTCGCCCTGCCGCCGGTGAAGATTCATTGTAGTGTGCTAGCGGAGGACGCCGTGCGAGCGGCGATCGCCGACGTGAAGAAGAAGCGCGAGGGAGCGGGAACGACCAAGACGTCAGAGCCGGTCGGCACGACGCACGCGTAGTCGAGTTTGGCCGGTTCATGAATCGAGTCGCTGGAACATTGGTGGATGGTGGATGAAAGACGGTGACCCGTTTCGTGGTCACCTGGTGAACGGCAGGAGCGAGACGGACATGGTGAGTTTGACGGAAATGGCGGCGACAGAGGTCAGCAAGATCATCGAGGCGCAGCACGACACGGCCAAGAAGAGCGGGCAGGAGCCTGCGCCGCTGTATCTGCGCGTGGGCGTCAAGGGCGGCGGTTGCAGCGGGTTCAGCTACACCTTGGACCTCACGGAAACGAAAACGGAAATGGACGAGACGGTCCCGCAGCACGGCATCGAAATCGTCGTGGACCCCAAGAGCAGCTTATACCTCGAAGGCGTGACGATCGACTTCCGCGACGAGCTGATGGGACGGGGCTTCGTTTTCCAAAACCCAAACGCGACGAGCACGTGCGGGTGCGGTTCGAGCTTCTCGGCCTGATTTCGGCTAACCCAGATCCCGCGCGAACCACGCCGATCGCGGCTTCGTTAGGTCATGCGCAAGATGCGGTACGGTGGATGGGAACGGATGCAGGAGGTCGACCTACTCGGTGACACGAAGGCACACCCCGTCAAGTGCGCGCAGTGCGAGGCCGAGTTGACCTCGCCGATGGTTTGCGAGGGGTGCCACACGCTGTACCCGGCGGCGACCGGCCGAGACCATTTCGAGCTGCTCGGGTTTCCGCCGAGCTATTCGATCGACGAAGAACGGTTGGACTCGGCGTACCGTGCGCTGGCGCGAAACGTGCATCCCGATCGGTTCACCGCGGACGGCGCCGACGCGCTCTGCGTCGCGGTGCGACTCAGTGCGGCCCTGAATCAGGCGTTCGCGGTCCTGCGTGATCCCCTCCGGCGCGCGGACTACCTCCTGGAACTTTCGGGCGGTCCTTCGGCCAGCGCCGTGCGCGACGTTCCCGGAACGTTCCTGGCGGACGTGATGCTGCTCCGAGAGGAGATCGACGGCGCGAAAACCTCGGGCGACGCCGCGACGCTGGCACGGCTTCGCGATTCGCTGGTCGAACGACGGGCGACGACCGCGGCGCAGATTCGCGACACGGCATCGAAACTTCCGGACGTCGGTGATCCCGCGCGGACAGAGCTTCGCAGGCTGCTAAACTCGATGAAGTACATCAACAACCTGCTTTCGGAAACGGCGACGGACCCTCTGGCGAGCGCGGAGTCTCGCTTGTCATGAGTGACTCGCGCGACATCATCGTGGGCATCGACCTCGGCACGACGAATTCGCTCGTGGCGTTCGCCGACGCCGCGGGACCGCGCCTGATCCCCGGACCGGGCGGAGACGAGGACGTCCTGCTGCCGTCCGTGGTCGCGTTCGATGACGGCGGTCGCGCGACGCACATCGGGAAGGAAGCCCGGGCCCACGCCGTGGAACGCCCACGCCACACGGTGTACTCCATCAAGCGACTGATGGGGAAAGGCGTCGGCGACGTCCCCGAAGACGTAGCCCGCCTGCCCTACCCCATCGTTCGGCGCGAGGGAGCGGATCATCGCGACGTGGCCGCCGTGGCGATCGGCGATCGCGTGTTTTCTCCGCCGGAAATCAGCGCCCTGCTTCTGGGTGAGCTGAAGCAACGAGCGGAGCGATTCTTCGGACACCCGGTGACACGGGCTGTCATCACGGTTCCGGCCCAGTTCGACGACGCCCAGCGTCAGGCGACGCGCGACGCCGGAATGATCGCCGGACTCGACGTGGTCCGAATCCTCAACGAACCGACGGCCGCGGCGCTCGCGTATGGTTTGGATCGATCGGACCGGGCCACGATCGCGGTCTATGATCTGGGCGGCGGAACGTTTGACGTTTCCATTCTCAGGTTGCAGGATGGGATTTTCGAGGTGCTGGCGACGAACGGCGATACACACCTGGGCGGCGACGACTTTGACCTCGCACTGATGGACGTCTTCACGCGGGAAATCCGTGCGCAGTTCGGAGTGGACATCGATTCCCCGCGCATCCGCCAGCAACTCCGCACCCTCTCCGAACAGATCAAGATGCGTTTGAGCGAGAGAGCGACGGCGGACATCGAGATCGCCGTCGGCGAGGACAACATTTACCGACGAACGATCTCGCGGACGGAATTCGAGACGATGATCCGACCCTTCGTGGATCGGACGATCGAAGCCGCATCTCGGGCGATGCGAACCGCGCAGTTGACTCCGCAAGCGATCGATCAAGTGGTGATGGTCGGCGGGTCGACTCGCGTGCCGTACGTGCGAAGGCGCGTCGGCGAGGCATTCCAGCGGACGCCGTACACCGCCCTCAATCCGGAACAAGTTGTCGCGCTGGGGGCGGGAGTACAAGCATCGATACTCGCGGGCGTGCAGCGAGACCTTCTGCTTCTCGATGTCACGCCGCTGTCGCTCGGCATCGAAACGATGGGCGGGGCGATGGGAAAATTGATCCCGGCCAACGTGCGCATTCCCTGTCACTCGACGGAGACGTTCACCACGTTCCAGGACGGACAGACCGCGGTGAAGATCAATGTCTTGCAGGGAGAGCGCGAGCTCGCCAAAGACTGCCGCTCGCTCGGCGTCTTCGAGCTGCGCGGGGTTCCGCCGATGCCCGCCGGACTTCCCAAGATCGAGGTTCTGTTCCTCATCGACCAGAACGGCATCTTGAGCGTTTCCGCGAAGGAATTGCGCAGCGGACAGACCGCCAGTGTCCAGATCGCACCCTCGCACGGCCTGACGCGCGACGAAGTGCAACGAATGCAGACCGAGGCGGTTGAACATGCCCGCGAGGACATGAGCGCGCACCATCTGATCGACGTGCGTACAACCCTGGAGTTCGACCTCAACAAGGCCGAGCGGTTATTGAACCGGTATGGCCATCTGTCGCCGATGGAAGAGCGGGCGGCGATCGAACGGGCGCTGGTCGAACTGCGACGTCTGGCGAAGGAGTGCTCGGACCCCCGATTGTTGAATGAACGGCGAGAGCTGTTCAATCATTCGATTTTGTCGCTGGCGGAACGAGCGATGACGGAGGCACTACGTGAGGAAGTGGCGACAGGGTAGGAAGACGATGTTGGCGAGCGTATGGCAATCCGCGGAGAATGATCCGGCACGGGTTTCCAATTGGACTGAGCGGTTCGGACAGAGGAGTCGATTCGTATGGGCGGTGTAAATCCTTATATCCAGCAGCCGTCGGTGGAAATGCCGACGACGAAATACCAGATGACGTTCCTTCCCATGAATGTGACCGTGGAGGTGGATCCGGCCAAGTTTCCCTATGAACACAACGGACTTCCAGGCAGCGTCCTGGACATTGCCCTAGGCAACGGCGTGGACATTGACCACGCCTGCGGCGGCGGCTGCGCCTGTTCGACTTGCCATATCATCATCAAGAAGGGACACGAGACGTTGAACGACGCGATGGAGGAGGAGGAAGACCAACTGGAAAACGCCCCAGGCCTCAAGTCCAACAGCCGCCTCGCCTGCCAGTCTGTTCCCAATGGCAAGTCCGACGTAATCGTCGAGATCCCGCAATGGAACCGCAACCTCGTGCAAGAGGGACATTGAGTACGCTGACAGGAACAGAATTGCGAGCGCGGGGAAGGACCGCTTCCTCACGGGCGCGGCTCTGAAAGAAGCGTGACCGATTCCTTGTGTCTTGCGGGGTGGGGCGGGACGGAGGGGGACGTTTCGACGCGGACGCGAAGTGCTTCGCCGGAGGGCGTGCTGAACGTCCGCTGCGGGAATGGCACTTCGATCGCGTGGTCCTTGAACAACTCGAAAATGCGATACCGGCATGCAGACATGAAATCCCACCGATCCGTGACGTTCCGAAACCACACCACAAGCGAGAATTCCAGGCCATTGTCTCCCAGGTCTGTGAACCGAACACGCGGCGGCGGATCGATCAGGACGAAGGAGTTCTCACTGGCCGCCTGAAGCAGGAGCTTCTCCACCAGTCGCGGATCGGTCTTGTAATCCACACTGACATGCACTTTTCCGCGAATGCGGGTGTCAATGAGGGTCCAGTTCGTGACCTTGTGACTCACGAAGTCGGAATTGGGAATCACCATATCAACATTGTCGAACGTCTTCACGGAGGTGGCGCGGAGATTGATGCTCGTCACTTCGCCCAGCACGCCGTCCACTTCCACGAGGTCGCCGACCTTTACATGCCGCTCGAACAGAATGATGAGTCCGCTGAGGAAGTTCACGAAGACCGGTTGCAGACCAAGTCCCAACCCGAGTCCGACTGTTCCCAAGACGACCGTAATGGCGCCCAGTGGAATTTGTAGAATCGCGAGTGCAATGTAGGCGCCGAACACCACGAGCACATAGTGCAACAGGGTACTGATGGCCGCCCGGCCTCCGCGGTCCATTTCGGAATAGGCGGGGAAAATGCGCGTCTCCAGGAACGACCGAATTCCGCGGGAGATCACCCAGCTCAGCGCGAAGATCGTGACGGAAAGCAACGCCCCGCCCACGCTGACCGCGGGACGCCCCTCGGCTGCGGGGATGATGTCCATTCGGAACACCTGCTTAATAGTAACGCTGCTCACACCCCAAAATCCGAGCACTAGAACCGCGGTGCAGATCGCGACGCTCCAGCGCAGCGCGGCGGATACAACCTTGAACCAGACGTCGGACTCGACACGGTCGCGGGCGTCGATGAGCGTCACCTCCCGCCCTTCGTGCCAGGCGGCGGCGCGTTCGGTGTTCGAGGAGTCGGTCGCGGCGGGTTCCTTGGATCGCAACGCGAGCAGATACCCCACGTATCGCTTGGTGACATCGCGTGCATATCGCACACACAGACGCGCGAGAATCAGCGCTCCCGCGGACTTTGCCGCTCCGGCCACGACATAGGTCGTCAGCGCACGGTAGCCAAGGATTTCCAGGATCAGGAGCGCGACGATGAGCAGGTACAAGACCGGATAAAGCGAATGCACCAGCACATAGATCAAACCCGTGCGGTCCTGGTCTGATCGGTGAGCGACGCGGAGCACGGATTGACGGTTCAATCCAAACACCAACACGGCCACGAGTGTAAGCACGCGGTACGCCGACCAGAGATTCCCCCGCGAATAGGACAACCAGCCGAACATATCGAGGAATCCCGGAAGCGGGACGCAGACCACGGCGAGGAAGAGGAGCACGCGCAACCATCGTCGGTAATGGGCGGCGACGACGTTACTACAGGGAACGAGGCGGAACCGCGGTTTGCTGCGACTGAACAGGGTCGAGACCAGCGCGGACAGCGTGCCCGCGATCATCAACGCCACCGCGACCGCTCTTGCGAGGCGCCCGTCGAGCGGACTCAGAAGCACGCAGACCCATACCACCGTCCCGGGTACGACAACGCGAACGGTCCGCGCTGCGAATCGCAGCAGTTGGAGGTGCAGGCGATCACTGATCGGGGCGAGAACTTTGTCGGAAGCCTGCAGTCTTTCGGCGACGCGGCCTTCGAACTTGTCGGCATAGCGGTACAGCCGACGTCGACCGACCGTCGCTACCGCGAGTGAAAACAGGATCGCGCTGGCGTTCAGGATCGCAGCGGAGGCGGGCAACTGCTCCAATCCCTCGATGATCGGCTCGCGCGTCTTCCTCCGCAGCTCCGTCTCGCCGGCCCACTCCTCGGCGGACTTCGCCGGGCTGTACTTCCACAGCGGCGGTTCGCGAACGCGGAGATAAGCCCAGTAGAGTTCGCTATGGTATCCCGCCAGCGTTTCCACGTGGTTCGACAGCAACTGCGATGCCTCGCGTAACCGTTGCAAGAGACCGTCGAGACTGCCGCGCACGCTCTCAATGTCGGCGTCGAAACCCGTGCGATGCTCGCCGAGTTTCCGCGACAGCCGGGCGAGCGTCTCCGGATTCTTCTCGTCGCGTTGGGCTGATTCGACTTCGCGACCGAGCATCGCGATTTCGTCCTCGAGCTGGTCGAGCCGGTAAACGATGCGGGCTCGGTCATCAAAGGTCTGATCGTCGAGCGCACGAATCTCATCGCGCTTCCCGCGCTTGGACGCGATGGTCTTCTCGATGCGCCGATAGTAAATGGGAATTCGTTCGCCGGCGCGGCGCTCCAGGTTTTCCACGAGTTGTGCGCCGAAATCGTGTTCCGTCTGCACCTCGCGTTTCAACGCCTCGAAGGATTCCTCGGTGAACCGCCCTTTCACGCCCGCTTTGTCGAGTTGCTCGGTCAGTTCCTCAACGGCTGCGTACATCGCGACGCGAAGTTCGATGTACGCGCGTTCATAGGATGAGTATCGCGCCGGATCGGACTTGGCCTGCTCCGCCCGCAAACGCAGCATCTCGACTTCCGAGGATGTCTGTCGCTTCTTGAGCATTTCCACACGCTTCTCGAGGCGCGCGATGAGCTCTCGAAGAGCGGGGATGCGCTGCTCAGCTTGGCCGCTAAGACGGGCGTCCCGTCGCGTCACCAAGTCGATACGCTCCTCGCGCAACGTGGCGTTGGCCGCTTCCACCTGCGCGAGGCGAAGCTCATGCTTGAGCGATTGCTGTCGCAGATCGTTGGGGGCCGCTGCGAGTTTCGACTCGTACGTCGCGGCGAAATCGAGGAATTGAGTCTGCGCGGTCTCCGCTTCCTTGGCGGCCTCGGCGCGTTTCGGCGCGGATTCACTCTTGCGCTCGTCGCGGTCCTCTTGCTGCCGGACGCGGGCGGCGAGCTCGCCCTTCTTCGTCTCCCAGTATTGTTCCGCCTCGCGGATTTCCTCGTCCGTCGGCGGACCCGGGCGCCACGCCCAGATTTCCTCGTCGACCTCGCGCGTCGCGGCCTGAATGCCGGTGATCTCCTCGCCCAGGAGCGCCAGCGAATGATCGTCCTCGAGATCGCGGACCTGCGGCCGAAGGACGGTGAGTTCCTCGAGCATGTTCTCGTGAACTTCGAGCGCGTTGAGAAGCGATTGCACAGCGGCGAGAACCGCCTTCTCGGCGTCGCCGCGTTCGCCCTCGGTGATCGGTACCTCCGAGCGTGTCTTCACCTCCGCCTGAATCGTCTCCACCTCGGCGCTGACCGCGCCGTGCAACTTCGTAAGTTCGGCATCGTCAGAGGGAATCCGAAACGGTTCCGCGACGATGGTCTCTCCGGTGGATTGTGCGTGAACGGGTCGAGGCGCGACGGCGATCGAGGCGAACGCCACCGCGGCGGCGACGCAAGCACCGCGGAATCCATCAATGGAGCGACCCTGCGAACGGCGCGTTCTCCGCGAAGCGCCTGCGCGTCGGCGTTCACCGGCACGACAGGAGTTCGTCGCGCGTCCACACAACAAGCAAACACACAGTGATCGAACCGGTTTCACGATGCTGAGGTCTCGCTGGATTCCATTTCACACGCCCCCGCCGATCGGACAGGATCGGACTGCCGCATTATGCGGCTTCGACCACGGTTTTCCAGCCGAGCGCCCACGGATTACTGAGTCGTTGGGGGTGCAGACCTCGTCGGGCGTGGTGCGTATGGTTGTGGGATCGACTTTCCAATCGGTCAATCCGTGGCGAAGATCGATGACGAGACCGACTGGAAAGTCGGTCCCACACGGCTCTCGGAGATCCGCTCCTCACCAGAACCCACCGCGAAGCCTTCAGCTCTGCGGGTACTCGTAGACAACGTCGGTAGCGACGTTCGGGATGGGTGACGGGTTGACGAGTTCGAAGGTCTCACGGATCGAGGGGACGTCGGGGATCCAGTAGCTCCGCCAGCGGTTGTCGGGGTCGAGAACGAAGAGGACGTGCGGGTGTGCGACGCCGCGTGAAACGGCGAGTCGATCCAACCATCCGCGTAGCTGCTCACGCGATTTCGGAACCGGCAGCGTCGGAAGTCCCGTCTCCAGTGCGATCGTCTCGTGGTAATTGCTCACCACCACGAGTTCCGGCGACGCCTGCGAGCGTAGCCACGCATAGAGCGTCCCCGCATCCGGCGTGAAGGCGCGGGCCCACTGACCGTATGGCGTCGCGTCCGCCTGCCGGGTGATCGCGCTCCGGTACGTCCGCGCCCATTCGACCTGTACGACCCAACTCGCGCAGGCGATGAGCACGACCGAAACGCCGACTCGCACCACGCGCCGCGGAATCAGCATCAGCGGCAGAACGAAAAGAAGGAGAATCAACGGCTTTGCGGGAAGGTAATAACGATCGAGACCGACGTAGTTGAACTTGTCTCCGAAGATCGCGGTGGACAGGATCAACATGGCGAGGAGCGTCGTCACCACGCACGCACTGAGGGCGACGTTCGGCGCCGCGCCGAGTTGCGCAAGGGCACGACGGGTCGGTCGCAGAACCAACGCGAGAGGAACGAAAGCGATCGGCCCCAGCGCCAGGGTCCAATGAACGATCGGCCGGTGAGCGTAGAAGCCCAGGTCGGTCACATTCCACCAGGCCGTCCACAGCAGCGACCACGAGCCGTGCCACGATGTTCGTTCGCCAAGGTTGAACCGCTCGCCGACGGACGCGGTCGCTCCCAACAGGCCCGTCATGAGACAAAGTGCCGCAATCGGCGTCGCCGCGCCTACGAGAAACGAAACAAGACTTCGGCCGCGGATTTGACGGCGTAATGTCGCAGCAAGCAGAAAAAGCAGAATGGCCGTTGGGGCGAAGATCGCCGCGTAGCGAAACCAGCAGAGCGCTCCCGCGAGGACGCCTGCGAGCGCGAACCGCCACGGCAAGCACGGGCCAGCGATCCCTCCGGTCGCAACCGACTCAATCGCGACGGCATCGGAGACGAGCAGCAGCACGATCGGCAGACCGGCCATCAGAATCGCGTCGGTCGACGGATTCAGCAGCGCTCCGACCGGAACGGCGCAAGCCGCCGCCAGCGCCGCGATAAGGATCGAAGTGCCGCCGCGCGGCACGCAGCGCCGCGTCCAAGAAAACCAACCCACGAGCGCGACCGCGCAAGCGACGATGGAAACGCCCTTGGCCGCGGTGATGGACGTCACGCTGAGCGCCCGGCGAATCGCGGCGATGAGCGCCGCATATCCCACCGGCCACTGCGTGAGGAAACCCCAGTCGTAGCGCCACTCCCACGGTTGCAAGGGCGCGACCGGCGCAAGCGAGGTCGGACCCAGTCCGTCGTGCATTCGATCCGCGGCGATCAGGAGATAGCAATAGTCGGACTCGACCAACGGCGCGATAGCGCTTCGACCGGGGAGCAACCAGAGCACGGTCGCCGCGAGAACCGTTGCAACGGCGAGGGTCGACCACGAAGTCCGTGCGGGTGCGTCGAGGAGTTCGGCCGTCAACGAACGAGACACGCTGGCCGCGGATTGCGCGCGTTCGCGTCCTCGCCCGAACGCCCACGGCGACGAGCGAGGACGATCCGCGACAATTCCACCGCGACAAATCACGACCGCTCATTCCTTCCGCGCAGCGACAACCGTCTACGTCGTTATCGGTCCATCGACTGGTGGATCGCGGCGCTTGAGCGGCGTTTCAAGCGGTTCGCCGGATCGTCCGAAAGACATTATGGGAACTTCCGCACCAAGGCACCCAGCGGTCCCGTCGAACCAGCAACATGAAGCTCTCCATCGTCATTCCCGCACTCAATGAAGAGGCAGCGATCGCCTCGATCATCGAGCGAACCCTGGCCGCTCGAAGCGAGATCGTGGCCGAGTCGCCGATTACTGACGTCGAGATCATCGTCGTGAGCGACGGATCGACGGATCAGACCGCGGAGATCGCGGCCGCCTATGCGGCTGGTCGCGCCGATGTGCGACTCATCGTTTTCCCGACCAATCGCGGATACGGAGCGGCCATCAAACGCGGGTTCGAGGAAAGTTCCGGCGAGCTGGTCGCCTTTCTTGACGCCGACGGAACCTGCGATCCGCGTTTCTTCGCACCGCTCTGTCGCGCGATCGTCGAGGAAGACGCAGCCGTGGCGCTCGGATCGCGGCTCGGTCCCGACAGTCAAATGCCCCGCGTGCGACGCATCGGAAACCGCGTGTACGCGATGATCCTATCGATGCTCAGCAACCGGGTGGTCACGGACACCGCCAGCGGAATGCGCGTCATCCGCCGCGACGCGCTCGCCAAGCTCTATCCGCTCCCAGATCGCTTGAATTTCACGCCGGCGCTCAGCGCTCGTGTGCTGATGGACGACCAACTGACCATCGCGGAACGCCCCATGCCGTACGAGGAACGCATCGGCGAGTCCAAGCTGCACGTGCTCCGAGACGGCGTCCGCTTCCTCAACACGATCCTGGAGATCGCGTTGATGTGGCAACCGGCGAAGATGTTCGTCGCAGCCGCGGTCGGATGTTTCTCGCTCATGGCGCTTCTCGCCGCGCATCCGCTGGAGATGTACCTTCGCGCGGGACGATTGGCCGAGGACATGATCTATCGCCTGCTCTTCTGCTTCTGGCTGGGGACGGTCGCCGCGACGCTCCTCTCCGCCGGCGTGGTCTGCGATCAACTGGCCCGTGTGTGGCAAACGCGACGCCGCCCAAGAACCTTCGTCGCTGCGATGCTGGCCCGGACCTATTCGTTTTTCGGACTCAGCGCGGCATCGGTCGTAGTGATTCCCGCGGCGGTCTGGCTCGTCGGACCGGGAGTGTGGACACGGATCACCGGCGGGTTCGTCGAGTTGCACTGGTCACGCGTCGTGCTCGGCGGATTGCTGGCGTTCTCGTGGCTGCAGATGCTCATTACCACGCTTGTGGTGAACGTCATACGGTTCCACAGCGATCGTGACGCGTCGTTGGGGAACGCAAGAGTGCAATCCGCGCGTACCGCGGCACGGGATGAAATCACTCACGGACGCGCGCCGGCAACCGCGTCCCGCTCGGCCACTCCGGTTTAGTTGTTGAACAGGGTTGTGTGGGTGCCCCATCCTCGCTCCTGCGAGGGTAGGGGGTGGATCGCCGTGGGACCGTGACATCCTCCCACCGGTCGCTTGCGCTTACGGCTCGTACGTTGCTGTCGCTCCCGAATCGAGCGGTGTATTATCCGAGTTCGCACACAGAGTCGCCAACCATGATCCGGGAATCGCCCCATCCATCGGCGGTAGACAGTCTGACTCCGGAAGAACGGCAGACGCTGCTGAAGATCGCGCGGTCGACGGCCATGCGGGCACTCGGACTCCCGGTCCCGTTGAACCCGACGACGAACTCCCTGTCCGGAAACTGCGATGAGTTGCGCGCGGGGCGACGCTTCGGCGGAATCTTCGTGACGCTCTGGCGTGGAGGAACTCTGCGCGGATGCATCGGGACGCTGGGACCGGTCGATGATCTGACCCGCGTCGTCCCGGAGGTGACCCGCTTGGCCCTTATGGACGCCCGCTTTGTTCATGATCCGGTGTCGGCGGCGGAGCTGTCCGATCTCCGAATCGAAATCTCCTTGCTTTCCGAGCCGAAGCCAGCGGACCAGCCGTTGTCGTTGATCCCCGGAACGCACGGGCTAATCGTCCGCCGCGGACCGCGCTCCGGTTGTTTTCTGCCGAAGGTCGCGGCCGACCGCGGATGGACCGCCGAGGAAACGCTTCGACACTGCTGCGAAATGAAGGCCGGACTTCCCGCCGACGCCTGGCGCGACGCGGACACGGAGGTGCTCCTGTTCACCGCGGAGACATTCACGGAGGGCGACGCCTGCATCCATGAATGATGGTTCATCAACGCCCGGGTCGCTCGGACGGCTGTTACACGGCCGTGAAGATTCGACACGCTCCGACACGATCCAAGCGTCGATCACCCCGTCATGGGCAGTGTTTCCCGCAAGGGACGCGGAAACGCGTGTCGCCCGGGATCGAGAAAAATTCTTCCAAATGGGGGGTGACAGACCCTTTTTCCTGGAGTATAGTACGGCAGTGCCGCACGAATGAGGTTGAGCGGCCTTCCGCCATTCCGCATCGAAAGCACCGTTTTTCGGTTTCGTTTTTCGAGCTTCGAGCGGTCTGAAAGAAACCAGGTCGAGTCGCCAGGGATGGCTCGCGGGGTTTCTCCACAACGAGTTTTCGTTTACCGAGCGGAACAAGGGACTTCCTGAACGCGCCGCGTTCGAGGAGTGGTTCGCTCCCGTGAGGGAGCGCCGTTCGGGATCCATAGGCGGGGACGCTCACACGGCACGGGCGTTTTGTCCCGAGTCCATCCCCAACGAAGCAAGCCGGTGATCGGGCTGGTCGGCGGAATCGGCGCCGGAAAGTCCCTCGTCGCTTCGATGTTCGAGCGCCTGGGCGCGAAGGTCATCGATTCCGACAAACTGGCACACGAAGTGTATGCCGAACCCGATGTGCGGGCGGTGATTCGCGGATGGTGGGGCGATTCCGTTTTTCAACCGTCGGGCGAAGTCGACCGGCGTGCGATTGCGGCCATCGTGTTTTCCGACGCCGATGCGTTGCAGCGACTCGAAGCGCTGCTGTATCCGCGGATCGAGTCGCGCCGCATGGCGATCATGCGCGACGTGGAGGACGATCCCAGCGTTTCCGCGATCGTGGTCGATGCGCCGAAGCTGTTCGAGGCCGGCGTCGATCGAGAATGCGACGCCGTGGTCTTCGTCGAGGCGGACCGAGCGCTGCGACTGCAGCGCGTGTCAACCTCCCGCGGCTGGAATGAGGAAGAGTTGAGTCGGCGCGAGCAATCGCAAGCGCCGCTTGCGGAGAAACGCTCGAGGGCGGATTTCGTGGTAGCCAACAACGCGGACGTGGACGAGCTTCGCCGACAGGTCGGCGACATCCTGTCGCGGGTGCTGGCGTTGTACGGCGGATCGGGAGCGTCCGAGGGATGATGAGTGAGCTCCCGATCGCGGATGATTGATTTCGGTAGCGGATGATTGAGTTTCCGAACGTAGGTGGAGCGAACCTCCACGCAAGGTGACAGTGTCGTCGCCGACGTTCACAGGCATATCTGTTTTTTTCAGGAGATGCACACCATGGCGAAAGCCCCCACAGGCACCGGGAAGGTGCGAACAGCGACCCGCAAGAAGGTCGCGGAACCCGCCGTCGACGAGAATGATGACTCCGCTTTTGGCGCGTCGATCGTCGAAGCCGAACCGGTCGCGACCGTAGAGCCCCGCGAGGAAGTTCGAGCTCCCGTTTTCGACGGGCCGATTGACGCGGAGACCCACGCCCGGTACGAGGAGATCAAGCGCGGCGACATCCACATCACGCAACTGCAGAAGATGTCGGTGGTCGAGCTGCACGACGTCGCCAAGCAGGAGGGGTTGGAAGATTACATCGGGCTGAAGAAGCAAGATCTCATCTTCAAGATCCTCAAGGCCCGGATCAACCGCGACGGTTTAATGTATGGCGAGGGCGTGCTCGAGATTCTTCCGGATGGATTCGGGTTCCTCCGCAGCCCGGAATACAACTACCTGCCTTGCCCGGACGACATCTACATCAGTCCGTCGCAGATTCGCAGGTTCGGCCTGCGAACCGGACACGTCGTGGCCGGGCAGATTCGCCCTCCCAAGGAATCGGAGCGATATTTCGCCCTTCTCCGCGTCGAGGCAATCAACTTCGAGGATCCCAACGCCGTCGCGGATAAGACCAACTTCGAGGATCTCACCGCGCTTCACCCCGACGAACGCTTGATCCTGGAAACGACGCCGGACGAGATCAACATGCGCATCGTCGATCTGGTCACGCCGATCGGCAAGGGACAGCGCATGCTCATCGTCGCCCCGCCGCGAACGGGGAAGACGGTGCTCTTGCAGAAGATGGCGAACGCCGTTTCCAGGAACTGCCCGGACGCGGTCGTCTTCATTCTTCTGATCGACGAACGCCCTGAAGAAGTGACCGAAATGCAGCGGCACACACAAGCCGAGGTCATCAGCTCCACGTTCGACGAACCCGCATCGAGACACGTGCAGGTCGCGGAGATGGTCATCGAAAAGGCCAAGCGCCTCGTGGAATACGGCAAGGACGTGGTGATCCTGCTCGACTCGATCACGCGGTTGGCACGGGCCTACAACACGGAAATCCCGCACTCCGGGAAGATTCTCTCCGGCGGTATCGACGCGAACGCCTTGCAGAAGCCCAAGCGGTTCTTCGGCGCCGCTCGGAACATCGAAGAGGGCGGATCGCTCACCATCATCGGCACCGCGCTCGTCGACACCGGCTCGAAGATGGACGAAGTCATTTT
>ORJL010810708.1_pt1 | contig 17780 bp, 19 predicted proteins | sample 1779941 | NCBI WGS metagenome assembly ORJL01 (sample SAMEA104232317, study PRJEB22302) | groundwater metagenome | biome: forest; feature: aquifer; material: groundwater | place: USA | collected 2011-08-07 | depth 5.8 m | reverse complement strand
TGGCGCGGGGAGGGCCGCAGGTACTGGCCCACGGTTAGGATATCGCAGCCGTGGCGCACCAGGTCAGCCATCGTCTCCAGGAGCTCTTCTTTTGTCTCGCCCAGGCCCACCATGAGACCAGACTTGGTAATTATGGCGACATCGCTCTCCTTCACCCGGCGGACCAAGTCCAGGGACTGCTGGTACTTGGCCTTGAAGCGCACGCGGGGATAGAGCCGGGGCACCGTCTCGATATTGTGGTTGAAGACGTCGGGGCGGGCGCGGATAACGGCGTCGATGGCGGCCTGGTCACCCTGAAAGTCCGGGGTCAGCACCTCCACCCGGCAATCGGGCGTCTCCGCCCTCACCTGGCGGATGCACTCGGCGAAGAGCGCTGCCCCCCCGTCGGGCAGGTCGTCGCGGTCCACGGAGGTGATCACGGCATACTTGAGGCCCAGCGTCTTCACCGTGAGCGCCAGCCGTCGCGGCTCCAGCAGGTCCACACCCTGGGGGCGCCCGCTTTTTACGGCGCAGTAGGCGCAGTGGCGGGTACAGATATCGCCCAGGATAAGGAAGGTGCCGGTGCCGGCCTCCCAGCACTCGCCCATATTGGGGCAATGGGCCTCCTCGCAGATAGTATGGAGGCCGTGCTGGCGCATCAGCCCCTTCAAGCGGTTGTAGTTCTCCCCGCCTGGGAAGGGCACCTTGAACCATTCCGGGAGCCGCCGCTCGGGGGACGGCCTTCCCTCGGCGAGCCCAACTCCGCTCATGGTATCAACCATCTCTATCGCCCCTATCAAGCAATGCTATGAGTATACCAGACTCTGTCCACACCCTGGGACGGGCCAGGCCCAGAATACCACACGTAAAACCTAGCCCAGGCCGTGTTGATGGCCTGCCGCGGGCCGTGGTAGGATGCGCTATCCCGCTAGAGAGACCGCCATGGGGAAATCCAAGGCCAAGCCCCTTTCGTACCACCTATGGGAGTCAGGGTCAATCACGCCTGAGGCCCACCGCCGGTGAACGACGTCCAGGGCAGCGACGAGGCCCTCATCAGGCAGGTGGCCAAGGGCGATAGAGAAGCCCTAGCGGCCCTTTACGATCGCTACGCCAAGCGGGTCTTTTCCATGGCGTTGCGCCTGGCCCAAGACGACCGCGAGGCGGAGGAGATCACCCAGGAGGTGTTCATCACTCTCTGGCAGCGGGCCTCGACCTACCAGAGCAACCGCGGCCGCTTCTCCAGTTGGCTCCTGGGAATCGCCCACCACCGGGCCGTGGACGAGCTGCGGCGGCGGGGGCGCCGGCCCCCTGCGCTGCAACTGGACGAGGAGCGGGAGGTTACACCCGCCCACGCGCAAGAAGGACCACCGGACGTAAAGGATGATTCTCAGGAGCGCAGCGTGCGCCGGGCGCTGGACCAGCTCCCCCAGGAACAGCGCCAGGCCATCACCCTGGCCTACTTCGGAGGCCTCACTCAAGCGGAGATCGCAAGCACGCTGAACACCCCCCTGGGGACGGTCAAGACCCGCATGCGCCTGGGGCTCAAGAAGATGCGTGAGTGCCTGAAAAGCTGGGGGTTGGAGTCGAGCCGCCCATGACTCACGACGAGCTACGGGAGCTCCTCCCTGCCTACGCCCTCGATGCCCTGGAGGCCAGCGAGGCCCTCCAGCTAGAGGCCCACTTGGTCTCCTGCATCGACTGCCGCTACGACCTGATGGAGTTCCGAGAGGTGGCGGCGCAACCGGCCCACGCCCCAGAGCTACGGTCGCCGCCGCCTCGCCTGCGCCAGCGCATACTGGATAGGGTCGCTGCTCTGGCCGGGCCACCTGGGCTCGCGCCCAAGGCACGACGCCGCTGGGCGCTGCCGCGGCTGCGCCGGACCTGGGCCGCGGCGGCCGCGGTGGTCCTGGTGGCCGCCGCCCTGAGCGGCTGGGCCGCCTCCCTCCAGCTTCAGTTGAGCCGGGTGCGGCAGCAGAACGAGCAGCTGGTTACCGCCCTGCGCGACCAGCGCGCCCTGACCTACATCCTGGCCTCGCCCGGCGTCCGGGTGGTGACCATGGAGAGCCTAGTACCCCAGAGCCCCGAGCCCAGGGGCATGCTGCTGGCGATACCCGACCGCGAGCGCGCCCTCTTTGTGGGCTCCGGCCTGAAGCAGCTCCCACGGGACCAGGTCTACAAGCTCTGGCTGGTACGGCCGGAAGAGCGGCTGGACGCCGGTGACGTCACGGTGGACAAGGATGGGTACGCCCATATGTGGCTGCGGCTTCAGTGGCCTCTCTCCGACTACGTAGTGGCGGGCGTGACCATAGAGGCGGCCGGGCTGGAGCCCGATGCGGCGCCCACCAGCAGCTTGCTGCTGCGAGGGGCGGTAGAGCCGCCCAGCCAGATACGCTAACGCTACCCCACCGCTGAGGAAGACCAGCCCCGAGCCGAAAGGAGGAAGCTTGTTCTCGCGCCATCTGTTCGCGGTATTCGTATCCAGTGGTGTTCTTGCCATCGGCTGCGCCACCTCGACCACGGCCGCGCCAACGCTGGCACAGACGTCCACGGCCACAACGGCACCCAGGCCCACTCTCACGCCGGTAGCTCCCACAGCGACCCCCACGACGTCGCCCACTCCCGCACCGCTGCTCAGCACGCCCACTGCTGTCCCCACGGCGCCTCCAACCGCCGCGCCCACACCAACACCCACGCCTACTATTACGCCAGCGCCAGCCGCGAGCCCTACCCCGTCACCCACGCCGGCTCCAACTCGGACGCCAACGCCCGCCGCCACGGCAACGCCGCCGTCAACGGCCGCACCCACGCCCTTGCCGACCTCCCCACCAACACCCACCACGACGTCCACGCCCACAGCGACGCCCATGCCCACAGCGACGTCCACGCCCACCCCATCACCCACGTCGACCGCGACCCCGGCCGCGGTCGCGGCGCGAATACAGGGGTTTGCGTTCAGTCCTGCCACCCTGACCATCGCCCGCGGCACAACGGTGGTCTGGACGCAATCCGACGGCGTACCCCACACCGTTACCTCGGACAGCGGCAGCGAGCTAAACAGCACCGTCTTGGGCCAAGGCCAGACCTACAGCCATACCTTCACCCAGGCGGGCACCTTCGCCTACCACTGCGACATACACCCATCCATGCAGGCACAGGTCATCGTTCAGTAACCGACGGTGCCAGATATAAAAGAGGTGGGCCGTCCCGACGTGTCGGGACGGCCCCTCGTTGTAGGATTCTGCGAACGCCCCAGACGGGACCCTAGTAAAGGTGGCAGGCGACGCTGTGGCCCGGAGATACCTCTTTCAACTCCGGCGTGATCTGGCTGCAGCGTGGCATCACGTAGGGGCAACGGGGGTGGAAGGAGCAGCCAGAGGGTGGGTTCCGAGGGCTCGGGACATCGCCGGTCAGGATGATCCGCTCGCGCTTGGCCTCCACCGCGGGGTCGGGGATAGGGACAGCCGAGAGCAGGGCCTTGGTGTAGGGATGCAGGGGGTTCTCGTAGGCCTCCTTGCGGTCGGCGACCTCGGCGATCTTCCCCAGGTACATGACAGCGATACGATCGCTGATGTGGCGCACGACCGCCAGGTCGTGGGCGATGAAGAGGTAGGTGAGGTGGAACTGCTCTTGCAGCTCCCCTAGCAGGTTGGTGATCTGGGCCTGGATGGAGACATCCAGGGCGGAGACCGGCTCATCGCAGACGATGAAGCTGGGTCTCACAGCCAGGGCCCGAGCAACGCCGATGCGCTGGCGCTGGCCGCCGCTGAACTCGTGGGGGTAGCGGTCGGCCATGTAGGGGTTAAGGCCCACCGTGCGCAACAGCTCCGAGGCCTGATCCTTGAGCTCTCTGCCATGCGCCAGCCCGTGGACCTTGAGTGGCTCTTCCACGATGGCTCCCGCCGTCATACGAGGGTTGAGGGAACCGTAGGGGTCCTGAAAGATAATCTGCATCCGCCGACGCATGCGGCGCATAGCCCCGCCCGAGAGGGTGATCAGGTCGGTCCCTTCGAAGAGCACCTTCCCGGCCGTGGGCTTGTACAGTTGCAGTATGCAGCGACCGGTGGTGGTCTTGCCGCAGCCACTCTCGCCCACCAGCCCCAGGGTCTCGCCCTCTTTTATCGCGAAGGTGACGCCGTCCACAGCTTTGATGTCGGCCACCTTGCGCTGGAAGAGTATCCCCCCTGTGACAGGAAAGTACATCTTCAGGCCCTGGACGTCCAACAGTACCTTGCCGTTGGATTGGGCGCTAACCATGCGTCACCCCCGCCGTCTTCTTGGCCACGCGCACGTCCACCCAGCAGGCCGCGGTATGCCCCGGCGCTACCTCCAGCAGGGGTGGCTCCTCCACGGCACACCTGTCTACAGCGTAGGGACAGCGGGGGCGAAAAGAGCAACCCGGGGGCAAGGCGCTGAGATCGGGAGGCAACCCTTCGATGGGCGCCAGCTTGGTCTTGCGGGGCTGGTCCAGGCGGGGCACGGACGCCAGCAGCCCCAGGGTGTAGGGGTGCCGAGGCTGGGCGTAGAGCTCGTCGGCGGCCGCAGATTCGATGATCTTGCCCGCGTACATTACGTTCACCCAATCGGCGTAGCGGGCCACCACCCCTAAGTTATGGGTAATGATCATAATCGCCGTCCCCGTGTCCCGGGCCAGCCTTTTGATAAGCTCCAGGGTCTGGGCCTGGATGGTGACGTCCAGGGCTGTGGTGGGCTCGTCGGCGATGAGGAGCTTGGGTTCGCAGGAGAGGGCCATGGCGATCATGACCCGCTGGCGCATGCCGCCGCTGAACTGGTGGGGATAGTCCTTGATCCGGCGCTCGGCGTCAGGGATGCCCACGATGTCCAGCAGCTCCGCCGACCGCTCCAGGGCCTCCTTGTGGCCCAGCTTCAGGTGGAGCTCCAGGGCCTCGGAGATCTGGCGGCCCACGGTGAGGACGGGATTCAGCGAGGTCATGGGCTCCTGGAAGATGATGGCGATGCGGTGGCCCCTCACCTGCCGTATTTCATCATCGCCCATCTGGAGCAGGTCCTGACCCTGAAAAAGCACCTCGCCGGCCACTATCCTGCCCGGCGGGTTAGGGATGAGGCGCAGTATGGAGAGGGCGCTAACGCTTTTGCCACACCCGCTCTCGCCCACTAGCCCCATGGTCTCGCCTTCGGCCAGGTTGTAAGTGATCCCATCCACCGCCTTCACCACCCCTTCCTGGGTGTAGAAGTGGGTGGACAAGCCCTTCACCTGTAGTAAAGGGTCTGGCACGCTCGCTCTCCCAGCCGCCCCATCTGATGGGCAGGCCTCAGTCTCGAGGGCTCAGAAGCGCCACGGTGCAGTGGACGCCCCCACCCGCCGAGCCTCCTTGGTTGTGGGCCATGGAGATGGTGGGGTTCTTCACCTGCCGGGGACCAGCCTGCCCCTGCATCTGCTTGAAGCACTCGTATAGCTGGATGATCCCGGTGGCCCCGATGGGGTGGCCGTTGCACTTGAGGCCGCCATCGGTGTTCACTGGCACCTGCCCTTCCAGGTCGTAGACTCCCCCCAGCACCAACTCGCCCCCTTTCCCGCGGGGTGCCAGCCCTACGTCCTCCAGGCTGATCAGCTCTACGATGGTGAAGGCGTCATGGACCTCGGCATGACACAGCTCTTTCATGGGGTCCTTGACCCCTGCCATGGTATAGGCGACTCCGGCCGCGCGGATATTCTCCTCCCAGTGCACATAGTCGCCCTGCTGCTGGAGCTGGGTCTGGGAGCCGCCGGTGCTGGCGCCCAGGCCCTTGAGCACCACGTAGTTGTCCGTTATGTGCCGGGCGATTTCGGGGCGGGTTATGATCGCGGCGGCAGCACCGTCTCCGACGCCACAGCAGTCCAGCAGCCCCAGCGGATAGGCCATCATGGGTGCGTCCAGGTACTGCGCGAGGGTGATGTCCTTGCGATACTGGGCCCCGGGGGTCAGGGAACCGTTGTGGTGGTTCTTGATGGCGATGCGGCCCAAGATGCGCTTGAGCTCATCCATTGTCATGCCATAGTGGTGCGCATAGCGAATGGCCGCTACCGCGCCCACCGGCGCCGGCGGCGGGCTGGGAACTCCTATGCCGGTCCCGATTCCTCCGTGGGACTGCTGCCCCGTAGCCCCGGAGTCCTTCTGTTTCTCGGCGCCGGCGGCGATAACCATATCGTACATGCCCGAGGCCACGAAGGCGCAGGCGGTGCGGAAGGTATCCCCCCCGGTCGCGCAGGCATTTTCGACCCGCGTCGCCGGGATCCAATCGAACTTCAGCGCCCGGGTAAGCATGAGGCCGGAGGGGGTCCCGAAATAGGAGCCCAGGAACCCCGCCTGGATATCGCGCCGATCGATCCCGGCGTCCTTTATCGCTCCGTCGCAGGCATCGACTAGGAGGTCCTCCTGGCTCTTGCCCCAGACCTCCCCGGTCTCGGTGCGCGCCATCCCGATGATGGCTACCTTGTCTTTCATGCTTTCCATGGCGCCTCCTGGTATATTCCCACGGATCGTCGAAACCTGGCTCCAAGCTGGCTGTAATGATACCCAAAAGGAAGGCAGGTCTCAAGCATTACGGCCAGATTGGGGCTAGGAGATAACTCCCGCGGCCCTGAGCCCCTCTATCTCCTCCCAGGTATATCCGGCCAGCCCCACCAGCACCTCCTCCGTGTGCTGCCCCAGCTCAGGGGCGCTGGCGCGCACTGCTGCCTCCCCCTTTTCCCAGTGCACAGGTTGCCCCACGTACTCCGTGGGGCCCACAACCGGGTGGTCGAAGGGCTGGATATAGCCGTTGTCCCGCAGCTGGGGATCGACGGCCACCTCATCGTAGGTGCGGACGACCTCCCAGACCAGGTCGCGTCCCGCGAAGACGTCGCTCCACTCCCGGGCGGACCGAGTGGCAAACAGCTGGTCCAGGGTGGCGATGAGCTCCGGCGAGGAGCTCTCGCGGGCCGCGTGGTCCTTGAACCGGGGCTCGCGCTCAAGGTACTGGAGTCCCACTGTCTCGCAGAAGACATGCCAGTAGGGGTCGCTCCGCACCATGGCCAGCATGAACCAGCGATCGTCCTGGGTGCGATAGACGTTCCAGAGGGGGTTGAGCACCTCGGTGCGGTCGCGCTTGGGGACGATGGTCCTGGTGAAAAGGTAGCTCTGGAGGGGGATATTGCCCAGAAAGGCCTGGCATCCCAGGAGGGAGCAGTCCAGGAACTGCCCCTCCCCGGTGCGCTCCCGCATGTAGAGGGCGACTAGCAAGCCGTAGGCCAAGCAAGTGGCGGCATACTGGTCGGCCATGCCCGCGCCGATGGGTCCAGGAGCGCCGTTGCCGCTGATGCTCAGCATCCCGCCCCGGGCCTGGGCGGCGATGTCGAAGGCCGGCCGGTCCTTGTCGGGGCCAGCCAGGCCAAAGCCGGTGGCCAGGGCATAGATCAGCCGTGGGTTCAGTGCCTTGAGGCTTGGGTAATCAAGCCCCATCTGCTGGAGAGTCGCCGTGCGGTAGTTGGAGACGAACACATCGGCTCCCGCCACCAGCCGGTATAGGGCCTCGCGCCCGGGGGCGAGGCGCAGGTTGATTGCGAGACTCTTCTTGTTGCGATTGTTGGCCTCGAAGTAGACGCAGAGCGGGAAGTCGGTCCCCGTGGTAGCGCTGCGCAGGTAGCGCCCAGGGTCGCCGCTGCGGGGCTCCTCGACCTTGATGACCTCCGCACCCAGGTCGCCCAGCATCATGGTGGCCACGGGCCCCTGCTGCCAGATAGTCATATCGAGGACGCGAACGCCTGCCAAAGGGAACATAGCTTACCCCCGCTCATGAGTGGGCCTATGGTAGCGCAAACGGGATGCACGGTACAGCCAGGGCTCACGGCGCGGTCGGCGAAGAGGGCGAGGAGGGGCGTCGCCTCAAAATGTCATTCTGAAGAGTGCTGCGACGAAGATTCTGGGGTGGGCCCACTGGCTCACAGAGTGAGCGTGGCAAGACAGCGAGGAGGATCGCGGAGGACCTGGCGGCCAGCCAAGAGAGAGCTGAGCGCAGGAGGCTGGCCCCGGCGAGCGGGATGCGCTCGGCGTTAGGGGCCGGCCACGAGTAAAACTGGGAGGCGCAGCTGTGAACTAGTAGGCGGGTCGCCGGGACCGCATCCGCTTGGCCGCCTTGCGCGCCTTCGCCCGCGCCTTCTCTTGCTTGGAGACGAAGTAGCGCCGTGCTTTGAGCTCCCGGAGAACGCCGTCCCGCTGGATTATCTTCTTGAAGCGGTTCAGCAGGCTCTCCTGGCTCTCCCCCTCTTGCAAAGTCACAAGGGACAAAAGCTACCTCCTAAGATAAGATCCAGCCATCATCAGGGATTATCATACAATAGCTGGCAAGGGTTCCCGGCACAAGGGGTGTTGGGGAACCCCCTGGCGGTCCCAGGCGACGCGCTTCGCCGGCTCCCCGCGGGAATCTGCCAGGTGCCTCAGCCCTATGGCTTATGGCCTTTGAGCCCCTGCTCCAGGGTGGTCCAGGCCAGGAGGGCGCATTTCACCCGTACCGGGAACTTGCGCACCCCGGCCAGGGTCGCCAGGTCGCCCAGATCAGACTCCGGCTCATGGCCCCGCATCATCTCTTTGAACGACTCCAGCAGCGCCGCCGCCTCGGCCACGGACTTGCCTTTGATGGCCTCGGTCATCATGGAGCCGGAGGAGAGGCTGATGGAGCAGCCCTTGCCCTGCAGGCCGATGTCGCGAACGAAGCCACCGTCAACCTGCATCTCAAGGGTGACCTCGTCGCCGCAGAGGGGGTTGGTGCCCTCGACTTTCACGTTAGCAGCGGGAGGCACCGCGCGGTTCCGGGGCTTCTTATAGTGATCTAGGATGATCTCCCGGTAGAGCTCATCCAGCTGTTCTAACGACGTCACCAAAGTACACCTTTGCCTTCTTCAAGGCGGCCACCAGGGTGTCCACCTCTCCCACGGTATTGTACACGTAGAAGCTGGCGCGGGCCGTGGCCGGCACGCCCAGACGTTGCATCAAAGGCTGGGCGCAGTGGTGCCCGGCGCGGATGGCGACGCCCTCGTAGTCCAGGGCCGTGCCCAGGTCATGGGGATGGATGCCGCCGTACTCGAAGGAGATCGTGCCGCCCCTCCGCTCCATGTCCCGAGGGCCGAAGACCCTCAGTTCGGGGCCCAGCTCGCTGAGGGCGTCCAGGGCGTAGGCCGTCAGCCGCTTCTCGTGCTCGCGGACGTTGTCCATACCCAAACGCGTGAGATAGTCCAACGCCTCGCCGAAGGCGATGACGTCGGCGATGTTGGGCGTGCCCGCCTCGTACTTGTAGGGCAGGTCATTCCAGGTCGATTCCTGAAGGCTAACGCTCAGGATCATGTCCCCACCGCCCAGGAAGGGTGGCATCCGCTCCAGCAACTCGCGGCGGCCGTAGAGGACCCCTACGCCGGTGGGCCCCAGCATCTTGTGAGCGGAGAAGGCGAAGAAGTCGCAGCCCATCTTGCTGACGTCCACGGGCAGGTGGGCCGCGCTCTGGGCCCCATCGATGAGACAGATAGCCCCCTGGGCATGGGCAACCCGCACGATCTCCTCCACCGGGTTGATGGTGCCCAGGACGTTGGACATATGGGTGATGGCCACCAGCTTGGTGCGGGGGTTGACCAGGGAGTAGAACTGCTCCATATCCAGGGTGCCGTCGTCCAGCACCGCCACAAACCGCAGGGTGGCGCCGCGCTCCTTGGCCAGGAGCTGCCACGGCACCAGGTTGGAGTGGTGCTCCATCCCGGAGAGCACGATCTCATCGCCCTCCCCCACGTTGCCGCGGCCCCAGGCGTAGGCCACCAGGTTGATGGCTTCCGTGGTGTTGCGGGTGAAGATGATGGACTCGAAGCCGGGGGCACAGATGAACCTGGTCACCTTCTCCCGAGCCTGCTCGTAGGCCTCGGTAGCCTCCTGGCTCAGGAGGTAGACGCCGCGGTGGATGTTGGCGTTGGTTTGGGTGTAGTAGTTCACCAGGGCGTCGATGACCTGCCGCGGCTTCTGGGAGGTGGCGGCGTTGTCGAGATAGACCAGGGGTTTGCCATGCACCTTGCGGGCCAGGATCGGGAAATCGCGGCGGATGGCGGCAACGTCGTAGCCCATGGCTCTCCTCCCGGCCTAGCCTCTGCTGCCTAGCGAGACCAGGATTACCGCGCCTTCCACCTTCACGGCGTAGGTCGCCACCGGCGCCACGGCGGGCATGCAGAGCTGCTGGCCGGTGCGCACATCGAACTCCGCCCCGTGACGAGGGCACTTGATCACATGCTCCGTCAGTTCGCCCTCCGCCAGGGAGGCCTCCTCGTGAGTGCAGGTGTCGTCGGTGGCGTAAATCTGCCCGGCCACGTTGTAAAGCGCCAGGGGGACGTTGTCCACGAACACCAGTTTGGCGGTGCCCGGCGGCACCTCAGCGATGTTCGCCACCTTCACGAATTCGGCCATGACCTTAGCTGACTCCACGGTAGATGACATCCTTTCACCATCCCCTAGGCCCTGGCGCCGGCGCTTTGCATCTTCGCCTCCACGGCACGGGCCAACTTCTCCCGCAGCTCCTCGTGAGGGACCTTATCGATGAGCTCAGCGAAGAAACCCACCACGACGAGCCGCCGGGCGTCGGCCTCGGGGAGCCCGCGGCTCATGAGGTAAAAGAGCTGGTCCTCATCCACGGGGCCCACCGCCGCGGCATGGCTGCACCTGACGTCATTGGCCTCGATCTCCAGCACCGGGATGGCATCGGCCTTGGCGCGCTCGCTCAGGAGGAGGTTGCGGCTGGTCTGGAAGGAGTTCGTCTGCTGGGCCCCCTCCCGAACCCGGATTAGGCCGTAGAAGACCGAGCGCGAGCGCCCCTCCAGGGCGGTCTTGAACAGCAGCTCGCTGGTGGTATGAGGCGAGATATGGTCTTGCAAGGTATGCTGCGCGAAGAACTGCCGCCCCTCGCCGTAACAAAGCCCCAGGAGCTCAGCGTGGGAGCCGGGGCCGTTCAAAAGCGTCTCCACATGGGTCTTGCTCAACCCCGCGCCCAGCCCCACGGTCAGCGAGTTGAACCGCCCCTCGCGGCCCACCAGGGCCCGGTGGGTGGCGAAGTGAAAGGTCTGGCGGCCCCAGCCCTGGACGGTGACATACGTAACCTGGGCGCCCTCTCCCACAAAAACCTCGGCCAGGCCCGAGCTGAACCCCTGTCCGTCCAGGGACGGAGAGAGCCATTCGTCTCCGTATACCACCTTGCTCCCCCGGTCGGCTACCAGGACTGTGCGCCAGAAGCTGGCCAGCCCCGGCTCATCCGTGTAGCTATAGCTGTGGAGGGGCAAGGTCACCTCCACGTCCTTGGGGACGTAGACAAAGGCGCCGCCGCTCCAGAGGGCGCTGGTCAGGGCCGCAAATTTGCCCTCCTGAGGCCTGAGGGCCTCTCCCAGATGCGCCCGCACCAGCTCGGGGTAGCGGGTGACGGCGTCCTGCAGGCTGCACAGGATGACGCCCTTGTCCGCCAGCTCCCTGTCCAGGCTGGACGCGACGGACAGGGCATTGTGCTGCAAGAGGGTGCCGCCCTTACGCAGGCCGTCGTTGGAGAGGTCCAGAAGTGGCTGGACCGGCTGGCCATTCTGGGAGTAGGCGCGGTGGACGCCCAGGTTCAAGGCACGGAAGTCCACCCGGCGCCACTCTTCATCGCGCCGGTCCGGCATGGGCAGGGCCTCGTAGACCCTCCAGGCCTCCCGGCGCCGCTCCGCTAGCCAGGTTGGCTCGCCCTTGAGCTGCGCCAACTCCTCGGCGGTGGCCGCGCTAAAGCCAGGCTGTTGAAACGCTGTTAGGGTTTGCAACACTTTCCTCGCCGGGGCCCCCCGCCCGCTCTTCGGCTGGTGGCGAAAGGCCCCGCATCAGTGTCAGAAGCAATGTTCGATTTATGCCCCGCGCCGCGGCGCGGGCGCTTAGCCGACAGAGCCCTCCAGTTGCAGCTCGATAAGGCGGTTCAGCTCCACGGCGTACTCCATGGGCAGCTCCTTGACGATGGGCTCGATGAAGCCGTTGACCACCATCTTGGTGGCCGCCTCCTCGGAGATACCCCGGCTCATCAGGTAGAAGAGCTGGTCATCGCCCACCTTGCTGACGGTCGCCTCGTGGCCGATGCTGACCCGCTCGTTGTCGATCTCCATGGTGGGGTAGGTGTCCGAGCGAGAGTCCTCGTCCATGAGCAGGGCGTCGCAGCGGACGTGGGACTTCACGTCCTCGGCGTCGGGGAGGACCTTGATCAGCCCCCGGTAGGAGGTGCGTCCGCCGCCCTTGCTGATGGACTTGGAGATGATCTGGGAGGTGGTGTGGGGAGCGGCGTGGACCACCTTCCCGCCCGCGTCCTGATGCTGGCCCTTGCCAGCGAAGGCCACGGAGAGGATCTCCCCGTGGGCCCCCGGCTCCATCAGGTAGACGCTGGGGTACTTCATGGTGAGCTTGCTGCCCAGGTTACCGTCCACCCACTCCATGGTCGCCTCGCCGTAGGCCTGGGCGCGCTTGGTGACCAGGTTGTAGACGTTGCTGGACCAGTTCTGGATGGTGGTGTAGCGGCAGCGCGCCCCCCGCTTGACGATGATCTCCACCACGGCGCTGTGGAGGCTATCGGTGCTGTAGGTGGGGGCCGTGCAGCCCTCCACGTAGTGGACGTAGGCCCCCTCGTCGACGACGATGAGGGTGCGCTCGAACTGGCCCATGTTCTCGGTGTTGATGCGGAAGTAGGCCTGGAGCGGGATCTCCACCTTGACCCCAGGCGGCACGTAGATGAAGGAGCCGCCGGACCAGACCGCGGAGTTGAGGGCGGCCAGCTTGTTGTCATCGGGCGGGATGACCGTGGCCCAGTATTCCTTGAAGAGGTCCGGGTACTCCTTCAGCGCGTTGTCGGTGCTGACGAAGATCACCCCTTGCTTCTTCAAGTCCTCACGGATGGAGTGATAGACCACCTCGGACTCATACTGGGCCCCCACGCCGGCCAGGAACTTGCGCTCGGCCTCGGGGATGCCCAGCCGGTCGAAGGTGCGCTTGATGTCAGCGGGCACCTCGTCCCAGCTCTTCCCCGTCTTCTCCGACGCCTTCACGTAGTAGTAGATATCGTCGAAGTCGATGTGGGAGAGGTCACCCCCCCAGCGCGGGATGGGCTTGGACTGGAAGATAGCCAGGCTCTTCAGCCGGAACTCCCGCATCCAGTCGGGCTCGCCCTTCAGCGCGGAAATCTGGGCCACGATCTCGCTGTCCAAGCCCTTGCGGGACTTGAAAGCATAGCCCTCCTGCGAATCATGGAAGCCCCACTTGTACTCGCCCTTCTCTGGAAGCTTGGTCGCGGTGGTCATTGGGACACTCCTTGCGGCAGCGCCGCTGCCTCCTTCAAGATCCAGTCGTACCCCTTCGCCTCCAGCTCCAGGGCCAGCTCGGCTCCCCCGGACTTCAGGATGTTCCCCTGGGCCAGGACGTGGACGAAGTGGGGCTTCACGTAGTTCAAGATGCGCTGGTAGTGGGTGATGAGCAGGATGCCCTGAGCCGGGTTCAGGAGGGTGTTGATGCCCTCCGCCACCGTCTTGAGGGCGTCGATATCCAGCCCCGAGTCGGTCTCGTCCAGCACCGCCAGCTTGGGCTCCAGGACGGCCATCTGGAGCATCTCCGCCCGCTTCTTCTCCCCGCCCGAGAAGCCTTCGTTGACGTAGCGGGCCGAGAATGAGCGGTCCACCTTCAGTAGGGTCATCTTATCCCGCAGCAGGTTGCGGAAGTCCTTGACCGGGACCTCTTGGCCGCGCACCGCGTTGAGCGCGTGGCGCAGGAAGTTCACCATGGTGACACCCGGGATCGCGGTGGGGTACTGGAAAGCGAGGAAGACCCCCTGGCGGGCCCGCTGGTCGGCCTTCAGTCCCACGATGCTCTGCCCCAGGTAGCGGATGTCGCCCCCGGTCACCTGGTACTTGGGGTGCCCCATGATGGTGTTGGCCAGGGTGCTCTTCCCCGAACCGTTGGGGCCCATGACGGCATGGACCTCGCCCTGCCTCACGATGAGGTTCACACCCTTAAGGATCTCCTTGCCCTCCACGCTTACGTGGAGCGCCTCGATCTGCAAGAGTGGCGCCGTGCCGTTACCGCTACTTGGCGTCATGGAATCCGTCACCTCTGCAACATCTTGGTCTGGCGGCCGCTTTCAGGCGGGCCGCTGAGCTGGGGGCACGGCCTCGGCGACGACGGCCTGAGCGTGCGGCCGTTGCACCAGCAGGACACAGCTGGCTGCCCCCTCCACCTTGGTCGCCTCCTGTACCACTGAGCACTTGACCAGGTTGCGAATGAACTCCGTCTCCAGGGAGCAGAGCTCGTGATGGCTGTCCGCCACCTCCTGGTAGGGGCAGTTGTGGAGGCGGATACGGTACCCAGCGGGCACCTCCTGGGCATCCGCCGCGTAATGCTCCTGGTTCAGGATCCGGGTCGCTCCCTGTACCGTGCCGTCGAAGTCCTCCCCGGCCAACTGCCCGGCGTATTGCTCCGCCTTGTTGCCGGCGATGCGGCGGACAACCAGGTCCACCAGGGACCTGCCACTGGCCATCTCCTTCAGCTCCCCGGCGCCCAGATTGGCGACCTCGTGCATGAAGCGCTGGGCCAAGCGGTTGTACTCCCGCGGCAGCAGCTCCTGGCCCGCATGAGTAAGCGAGTAGACGTAGCGCGGACGCCCGACTCCACCGTGAGCCTCGACGAACCCGACCAGGCCATCCCGCTGCAGGATGTCCAGGTGGCGGCGCACCGTCGCCGACGCCAGGCCGAGCTCTTCCGCCAGCTCGTCCACGCTGGCGCCATCGCGCCGCTGGATGATGCTGAGTATTTGCGCCCTTTTGCTCTCCATCGCACACCCACGACGCCGCCCCCTAGGGGGACGGGCAACAGCAAGGTTCAGCTACAACTCTACCGCTGGTTCAAGCGATTGTCAAGCATTATTTGCAACAAATGATATAAAGTCTAGCCGACGCCAGTCACAACGCGGGTGCTGCTCCTTACGCTCCGGGCACAATGACCAGAGACCTCACGGCTCTCACTGGCCTTTGAAGCGAGGCTGGCGCTTCTCCACAAAGGAGCGGGGGCCCTCCACGGCGTCATCGGTAGCCTGGGCCACCAGCATCGCCTGCTGCGCCATCGTCAGGGCGGTGTCCAGGCTGGTCTCCAACCCTCGGTAGATCAGGCGCTTGAAAAACTGGATGGAGACCGCAGGGCCCTGGGCCAGCTCGCGGGCGAACTCCCGCGTGCGCTCCATCAGCTCCGCCTGGGGACACACACGGCTGACGTAGCCCATCTGCAGGGCTTCCTGGGCGTCGAAGAGACGGCTCGTCCACAGCAGCTCGCAGGCGCGGGCCACGCCGACGATGCGGGGCAGGAAATAGGCCCCGCCGTTGCCTGAGACCAGCCCCATGCGCGAGTAGCCCTGTCCGAACTTGGCCTGGTCGCCGGCCCAGCGGATGTCGGCCATGCTGGCCAGGTCCATGCCCGCCCCCACGGCGGGGCCGTTGACGGCGGCGATGAGGGGTTTGTCCAGGGTTGCCAGGGCGCGCGGGATGCGCTGGATGCTGTGCTCCAGCCACTTCCGCGAGCGCACCAGGCGCCCCATGGTCCTCTCCGTGCTCTCCCGTTCCTCGGCATCGCGCACGTTGCGGCCGGAGCAGAAGCCGCGGCCGGCGCCGGTCAGGATGAGTGCCCGCACGGCGTCGTTGACTTTGGCGTCCTCGACGGCTTGCAGCAAGCCGTCCAGCATATCGTCGCTCAAGGAGTTCAGGGTCTCCGGGCGGCTCAGGGTGATGGTGGCGACGCCGTCCGTCAGGTTGTAGAGCACGTCCTTATGGTCGAACTGCATGGTGGCCCCCTTTCCAAACGGCCCGATTATAGCGTATAAAGGTTTGCGAAGATGGGCAGCAGGAAGGGCAAGCCATGAAGCTCAAGGTCATAGTCCACGAGGCCGCGGAGGGCGGCTACTGGGCCGAGGTGCCGGCCATACCCGGCTGCGCCACCCAGGGCGACACCTTCGAAGAGTTGCTGAAGAACCTCTATGAGGCCATCGAGGGCTGCCTGTCGGTGGACGTGGAGAAGCCCAAGAGGACTACCAAGGACCGGGTGCTAGAGATCGCAGTATGAAGGTGGTCTCCGGCAGGGATTTCGCGAAGATTGTTGAGAGGCACGGCTGGAAGCTGCTGCGCATCCACGGCAGCCACCACATCTATGCCAACCAGGATAAGCAGTGCGGCTTTCGATCCCAATCCACGGCAACAGGCCACTGAAAACGGGCTTGCTGGCATATCTCGTGAAGTCGGCTGGGCTCCGAGAAAGCGACCTGTCCTAGGGTCGTCCCGCGTCGGCGGGAACTGTCCTAGCTTACCGTGGTTCGACAGGCTCACCACGAACGAACCCCCAGCCGCTCGTCCTGAGCCCGTCGAAGGACGAGCCCACGGTAGGGCGAACGCTACCCTCACCCGCTCGTCCTGAGCCGATAGTTCACCCTGAGCGCACGCGAAGGGAAGGGCGAGCCCCGCGCGTCGAAGGATTCGTGCGGGGGAGCGTCGTCGCGTCCTACGTCCACCCGCACCTGGGCAGCGACCCGGAGCTAGCGCGGCGGTTCATCCAGGCGTGCGAGGGGTGGAGAGGGCGGTCCTAACTACTTGCCTCGCCCAGTCGCGCGAAGCAACAGTCGAATCAAAGCAAACAGGCGGTGGAACAGGTAGTCAATGTCGTCACTACGCTGGATAGGAATCTTGGTCATCTCGCTGTGCCTGATTCTGAAATCGTTACCGATCTCCGTGACTTCCCAGGCTTCCTTTTCGAGCACAGCGCGCAATTCATCCTGCGGAGTTGCTTTTTTTAGTAGCATTTGGACGGATTTCTTCTTGTCATTTGGATAGTCCAGTGTCTTTAGGCGTTCCCAGGCATCCCACAGTTTCTCTAGAGATTCGCGCCGAATAGCCTGGTCAGGATCGAGGTACTTGCCAACACTGGCCAACAGTAGCGTGTCCAACTCGGCGTCGCCTGTGTTGAAATTCGCTGAGCCGAGAGCGTCCCGTAGCACCAGAGGAGCCAACCGACTCACTGTGCCGTCGGCCTTCAGCTCATAGGCGAGTCCGTTACGCGCCAGGATACGATTAACTTCGTCTATGAAGTCTTGCTGTCCCACCTCGGGATCGAAAACAAGATGCTGGTGGCCATAATAGGAGTGAAAACTGCGGGAGATCGGTTTAGCTACGACTCTGTGGCAAAACTCCAAGAGGTCGAGTACAGCCAGAGTGGGTGGCACCTTCTCCCCACTCATTGGCAATTCGATATCCGAAATCTCCCCCTTGATAGCCGTCTGAAACGAGCGCCAGTCGCAACCGTATGTTCCTTGTCCATCCCTGCACTCCTCAGGATAACGGTAGCCAAATGAACCATCTGAGATCCGAGACTGAATGAGAACAAAGAGGCCACCCCATGCATCCTGAGCAATCTCCTCCTCAACTCGAGGCCTTGGCCCACGTTCCCGATCGCTGAAATAGGTGTGCGTCAACGTGCGCTCCTTCAGGCCCCCACGCCCGCCCGCTGTAGCTCGCGGCATATCGCGTCGGTGTACTCCCGGGTGCCGACGCTGCCGCCCAGGTCGCGGGTGCGGACGCCCCCACGCAGCACCGCCACCACCGCCTGCTCGATACGCTGCGCGGCGTCCTGCTCGCCCAGGTGCCGCAGCATCATCACCCCGGAGAGGATCAGCGCCGTGGGGTTGGCGATATCTTTGCCGGCGGCGGCGGGCCAGCTCCCGTGGACCGCCTCGAAGACGGCGCCCTCCTT